>Ga0247760_1002427_pt1 | contig 14135 bp, 9 predicted proteins | sample UWRJL171409R4_FD_179936 | JGI IMG/M metagenome (GOLD analysis project Ga0247760, IMG submission 179936) | Plant litter microbial communities from Arlington Agricultural Research Station in Wisconsin, United States - UWRJ-L171-409R-4 | ecosystem: Environmental > Terrestrial > Plant litter >...
AGTCTGGCGTTCTTGGCTGTGCAGATCCACGGATGCAGCCGCGGAGCGGCTGCGTGGATCCAGCCACACTGTTCCAACCACACTGGCCGGGTTAGGGTTGTAAAAACCCAACATTATTCTATAACATTATATCTATTTCTTATCTATTGTTACGTAACAAGGCTTTTCCTATCTTAATTAAGAAGATAATTAGTAACAGTTTAGCTATTAACGTTATAATAGCTATATAAGGCTTTAAGTAAGACTATAATTAATAGGGCGCCCTTTTCTCTAAATTTTCGCTTTAGACTTAAAAGGGTATACTACTATACTTCAAAAAGGCAGTGCGTTTCACACCTTCTAACTTAACATTAACCCTTATTATTCCTAATAATCTGGTATTATAAGGAAAGACGTCTAAAGTGTATACTGTTTAGTTATTATTTTAATATCTTATAACGTTTACTTAAGTATAAATATGGAAAGATATGCTAAGTGTAAGTTTTCAATAAAATAGCAGTATTAATGTGTTAAGTTTATACTGGTATCTAACGTTTATAAGCTTAACTAACGGTACCTGTTCTTATATTAGGACTAGTTATTGGGAGAATGTTCCGTAACTAAACTATTATCTTCTAACAAGATTAAAAGTCGATAAAATATTAATGTATGGAATTACAGTTTATACCGTTAAATTCACCTCTTTAACTAACAGTTTAACTATAGATTTGATTTGCGTAAATAAAGAAGTTATCTTTACTGCCAGTATTATCTACAGCCTACAGATAATGTAACTAAGCAGTCTCGGACTAAAATGTCTTTTAAACTCTGTAAATATCGTTATAATAGTAGACTTCCCTAACGTTAGTTAGAACTTTTAAGATTATATAAACCTATCTGCTAATTTTACCTATAAGTGCAAATATTCTATTTAATTACTTACTTTCTTACCCTCTACTTCTAAAAGCCTAATAGATATATTACAGATCTTAACTTAAACTTTAACCCTTCTATTAATAACTTTACCCTAAAACACCTCTTTCTACACTTAAGCCCCTATTTGCTTACTAACAGTAACGTCAGCTCTTAACTTCCCTTCCTTATTATCTCCCCTTAATATAAATTAATATCCTCCACCTTCTTATCCTAAGACTGTACCTCCCTTTTACTCCTTAGAACCTACCTTACCGTCATTACTAGGTATTACACTTAAATGTTTATTATAGCGACTTCTCTACACGAGAATAAAACTGCTTTTTTCAATATACTGCTTAGCAGCTAACTTACCACTACCTTTATTACTAACTTACACGCCTTTAGTCGTAAAATGGTAAATACCGACTTACGAAACCTAATAATAAAGCTAATAGTAAATTACCATACACTTAGTAATCTACTTAACAGAGTTATCTTAACATATATTCTCCACTACTTACGAAAATATTTCTAAAATGCTGTAAACATGCCGTACTAACCAGTAAAAGTGTGACGACCCTGCAGGCCGTCACTTGGGCCGGAGCGGCCCGACGAATCCCCCGCACAAGGAACAGTGTAGGAAGACAGTACGCACGGTACTGCGTACTGGGCTAGGGGTGTAAAGACCCGAAGCCCCTACGACTAACCAGCAGTTGCTCAGTCTTGGCAAAGGTGCTCACCTACTGAGCATCTGCGAGATCTCTAAGTAAGAGGTGCTTAGTGGCAGGTTGCTCAGTTCCTCACTGAGTAACAGACCATTGAGTAAGGTACAAGGTACCCCTGGCTAGTTGGTATAGATAGTTATGGTTGTGCCTATAATCACCGTGAGGGACTCTGGTTCCTCACGCTAGTATTTAATTGTTCATTTGTGTCCTACTGTTCAGACTCACCTCTGTGCATTATAGTGACAACGACCTACAGTGACATTAAACCCCCGTCTAGGAGTGCTAGCTTAACAATCCGTCTTTGGAACGCCCCTTACCTGTTGGCGTCCTGCTATACGTTCTGTCTTAACCCGCGCCAGTCCTCTCGAGGCCTGTGTCAGGTGCAGGTCGTAATAAAAAGTGACATTAGGGGTAAATGTGATAAGTAATACAGAGCTAGTAATGTATATTTAATAAACTATGCAGCTTAATAGGTATTATCTTATAGAGGCGTATACGATAATGTTAAAGACGCTTAAAGGTGTAATAGATAAGTGGTTAAAGGTTTATAAATTGAAGCAGTTAAGGATTATAGATATAAGTGTTATACCGATAGTAATAAGGGGAAATATTTATCTACCTGTTTATACAGTTACTAAGAAGGTATATTATTTAAGAGTGTAATATTTAAAGTGCTGTGTTAATAAAAGTTAATGTAAGCTATTAATATTATTAAGGGGGAGAATAATGTACTGCAGGTTTTATAGAACTAAAAGCCAGATTAATATTAAGGGTATTAAACGTTATTAACTTATAAGCCTCTTCCACTTACCCCCTGGAAATCATTCCACTAAACTAAGCTTAGCACTTTTTCCTTCTTACTTCACCTAATTTACGTAAATAATAAACTTAACTGAAGCTCTTAATAATACTAGTTCGATTTCATATTCCAGTTTCTTTATTATAATTTTAATTTTATATTTAAAGATTTAAGGTCTGAAAGCTTAATATTAAGATAATAATCTTAAAAGATATAAACTATTATTTAAATTATTAATTAGGATAATACCTTAGTAAAAGTTAATAAGAATTTGTAAAAGTAGAGATTTAAAATACTTACTATAATAAATAAGCTGTTATTAGAAGCTTTATAAATCTATCCTTTAATAAACTTTTTAATCCTTATAAAAACGCTAGTAAAGACTTTTTTAATATAAGGATTAATAATTATAAGTTTGAGAATTTATAAATATATAAAGAGGTAGACGTTTAGACTCAGCGACCGATTACCCCCACTACCGATCTATTACAACCTACACCCGACACAGGTCTTGAGAGGACTGGCGCAGGTTAAGACAGAACGTATGGCAGGACGCCAAAGGATAGAGGGCGTTCCGAAGACGGCTTGTTGAGCTAGCACTCCTAGACGGGGGGTTCAATGTCACTGTAGGTCGCTGTCAATATAATGCACAGAGGTGAGTCTGAACAGTAGGACACAATGAACAATTGAATACTAGCGTGAGGAACCAGGAGTCCCTCACGTCCATCGTGGTTACGATGATGACTATCTATACTAGCTGGTTAAGAAGGTATTTCCGTACCTTGCTCTGTCTGCTCCCTGGCTTGGCGGCAGAGCGAACAGAGCAACTGCTCTGTCTGCTCTCTTGCTCTGTGACAGAGCACCCAGAGCAACAGAGCACCTTCTGATTGGTCGTAGGGGCTTCGGGTCTTTGCACCCCTGGTCCAGTGCGCAGTACCGTGCGTACTGTCCTCCTGCACTGCTCAGTCTGCGGGGAATTCGTCGGGCCGTACCGGCCCAGGTGTCGGCCTGCAAGGTCGTCACACGATCATGTAACCGGGGGGGGCACACCTCCAACTCCACGACCCATCCCTCACCAACCACGCACTCAAATGCAATAGAAATTGATGCCTACTGGTTCTCCTCTGCCTCGTGAAGCCTATGAAGTATATGAATAACCTCCTCTCTGGCCTCCTCAAGATCTGGAGCCGGGTTTCGTGTCGAGGCCCCCCTCCTCCGCTTATACAGCCCTGTGGAGGCCTCCTGAGCCTCAGCGATGTCGTCCAGGCTGGCAAATTTACCATTTGGTGGATCCTTGACTTTCTTCTTACTTTTGGTCTTCTGGCGTCCGATTCCTCTCGTAACCGTAGGTTTTCGGCTTCCAAGAAGGCCTTCTGGGCGTTGGCTCGGTCCAAGGCCTTCCCTGCCTTCAAAAGAACGCTCCTAACGTTGCGAGAAGTAGGCGATTAGTATTGCAAGGCGTTGTGGACTGAATCTAGAATATCTCGAGGCCGTTTAGGTGTTTATAGGGTGACTCCTTCTGTAATAGGAAGGTTAAGGGGGGTGGGGGAGCGGCTTGGGGGAGTGGGCGAGTCTCCAACCACTGCTTCAGGTCTCCAAGAATTCGTTGGGGATCGAAAGGCCAGATTCCAGTCTTTTTGAAGCCACTACATATATTATCAGCAGTAAAGGCCTTTGCGGCGGCATTGCGCTAGGCCACGGTCCAACGTTGTTTATTCAGGGGCGAGGAGGCCGTGAAAGTAGCCAGGGCAGTGTTTCTTGCCGAAAATAGGTCTTCACTGGAGAGAAAACGCTCTGGTCAAGTGGCTGACTTTTGTGGGAGGTGTGAGCTGGCAAATAGACAAGCTGGACCCTATTCCGGAAGGCGGTAAGCTTGAAGTCCTCGTTGGTATGGCTAGAGTCTTTGTCGAGGATAAGGATGCGCCATGGCGAGGCGTTCTCTGGCCTGGTTTCCGGTAAGTAGACCTTGTTGAACCACTTGATGAATATTCTGGTATTTGAGAAGCCAGGCTCGGAATAATCATACTTCCAGGTGGAAATAACAGGGTCCTCCTTATGGAAATCGGAGAACCACTGGCCCTGCAAGCTTACACCGGTAAAAACGATGACTGGAGTGAGCCTCTGGCCGTCAGCGGTAATCGTTTTGATTACAGAGACCCAGGCAGTGGCCTTAGGAGTCTCTTTGTAGGTTCTGGAAGTCAAGGAGTCGCCAATAAGCTTGCAATTCTCCGTCGTCTCCAACTCTTGCATGCCGTGCTCGTCGACGTTGGCGAGGTACCTCGGCAGGACGTCCTTAACGTCTATCTGATACTTTAGGCGCGCAAAAAAGTCTTCCCAGACCTCCTTAGTACTTTCCCGGCGTCGTTCTTGATCGAGAGGCCGAGAATTCTTAACCCTGACGTTCTTATAGCGGCGGAGGAAGCGGTCAACCCAGCGTTTACCAACCAGCTTAGCACACCCTCCTTGCGCCAGAATAGCTAGAGCCATTCTACCAAGCTGGGCCTTTGTTGGAGCTCTTGCAGACGCTTCTTCATTACGCGCCCAAGATGCTAGAAAAGCCTCTTCTTCTGGGGAGAGTCGTTGCTTTGGCAATAGTGCCTCGTTGACGGTGGTCGCGCCGCGGAGCCGGGCGTTGAGCGTCCAGCAGCAGGCCTCAGCGCTGCAGACGTGGCAGAGCTTTGAGCAGACCATGGTTGCGGTCAATCAGGGCAAGGCAGTCATCATATTCACTGTTGCCACCATCATCTTTGTAAGCTTCACTCCGCCTACTCGCTGACCTTGTCGATCTGAATCTACTACTCGGGGCGGGCATCCCATTGACAGTGTCTCACTCTAGCTCCCGCTCTCGCTCATGTGAGCCGTCTTCGGTATGAACAACGTCGACTTTACCGATAACGGCAACAACACCATGTCCCTAGCGCAGCAACTGAAACTCACAGGTAGGTCTCACATCCGGGCCCCTTTGATTCTCCTCTCCCTTGTCACCCTTCCCTTTCCCTTTCCCGACCACATAGCTAATGACTTATGCCAAGAAGTTACGTTACCGTATCAGCAGGCATCATAGCCATGATCGTACTGATCGCCTACCTGGCGATAAGTCCAAACAACCTACTGCTGCTCACACTACGATATTGTCTCTCGCAACTGTCTTGCATCTGCGCCTCTTCAAGATCCCCACTAGGTCAAAAGAGGCGGCTCATCGCGCAAGGTGGGCTCCAACAATATGTGGTGTTTGATTTCGAGAGTTCATTGTCCCGAGAGCGACCGGGCCATTCCGTGGATGATAGTATATATAAATGTGCTGGCACTGGGATGACGATGTCTTTATTTGAGAGAGAGCCTTCGAAGATTTGTATAACAGATGTAGGTGAAGGTTTCCAACCTAGATAGACTTCAAATTCGGTAACAATCCGTGTCTGTAACCATACTAACAAAGATACCGAAAGGAGCATTTGTCCATGGCCACACATATCAAGGTCATCCTGCTGCTTGTGCTGCTGCTCTGGCGGTCCAGCGAATCATCAAGGAGGAAAGACTTTTGCAAAATGTCCAGCCGCTGGGCGCATTGTTCTCAAAGCGTTTGAAGGAAGAGATTGGCCATCACTCCCGTCAAAGGCGATAATGTGGTGCTTATGAGAGCGTATTTCTATCTTATTCCAATGGCCCAAGAATCTACTGCGTCTATCAGTGTTGTTTATCGCGCCTCCCCAGCCCGCTTCTTGTCTTCGATGTCCTTGTCATACCTCGCGAGTGTCGCGGTCAAGCTCTTCAACCTTTCCTGCGCTTTCAGATACGCCTCGTGCAGCTCCTTCTTCCCTTGCTGGATCTGCTTTGCCCGCGTCATGACGACGAGCATAAACGACCTCTCCATGAGATTCAACCCCTCGACCCCCGCTGGCGGATGAGTGAGGATCTGGCGGTCAAGAAATACGTCAAGATGATGCAGCTCAGCAAACCGCTCGTAAACCCACGCATCAAACTCCTCGGCGTCCATCTGGTTGACGCACTCTCCGGCCTGCACCGCACGTCCCACGAGCGGCACTGCCCGTAACACAGCGCGTGACGCGTGCAGCACCCTCCCGATACCGTTATAGCAGACGGCATAGTCGACCAAGACGTAGACGAGCTGCCGGCTCGGCACGTCGGACTCGCCCTCCAGAAGACGCCAGTATTCGTCCAGGTGGCGCAGGCCCTTGCGGTAATCGCGAGCCGCCACGTCTTCCCATGGTACCGCCACGCGGAAAAGTGCGCTGTGAATCTCAGCCAGCCGCTTCCATCCACCCGAGTTAGTCGAGGTAGGAGCCTCGGCCTTGAAAATATCGGCGAGGGCTGCCTCAGCACTGCTCGTCTGGCTGGCTATCATGTGAATCTGGGCGTCGACCATCGCCATGTCGGTACGGGCCTGTTCGCAGTGGCGCAATATTTCCGGCAAGGGCTCGAATGCTGGTAACTTAGAAGAGGAGCTGCAGCCGCTGCCAGGCTGATCCGGAGCGGGTGTGGCGAGGCCGAATGCGGACAATCCGCCCGGGATGTCGGCCATGTTGGCGGCGAAGCTCTCATCAAGGATGCGGTGGGCTATCTTGCCGAAGCGGGCGATGGCGTCCGGGTTGGCTTCAATTAGGGGCGCGATGTGGTCTTTGATTGGGGTGCGATCGAAGAGCTCCGGGTGCTTCTTTATCGCCGTCGCAACTGCTCCGGCATAGCCCCCTTCACGAAAGTTGGGGTCATCGAGAAGCTGCTTGGCAAGCTGCATCTTGGCCATGTCAATATCCTCTTTCGGCTTGTCCCTCAGTATGTCCAGCCAGGCACACGAGATCCATTCCTGCAGGTTGCGGAACTGCATTCGGCGGATGGCGGCGTAGAACGGGTGGTCTTCAGCGACATCCCGTTCGAGGTTACGCTGGAAGTGCTCCATCCCTTCTATATTCCCCTTCCTCCGATCTGCAATGCAGGCTTCAGCGTAGCGTAGCTGAAAGAGGGTGAAATCCTGCGTGGCGGTGAGAGGATGCCTGCTGAGGGAAGAGGACTGACGGTGCACGCGCTCGACTGCTTCAAGTGCCCGCACGACGATATCGGAAGCCTTCGCTGGGTATTTCTCATGATTGTAAGATTCCCATGAGTAATTCATAATCATCTCTAGCTCGTGTCTGTTAGGGATTCCCCCTTTCCTGTTGTCCACGACCTGGAAGATGCGCTCCAGATGCTGTTGAACAAACGGCAGCAATGCCCCGGATCGTCTCGAGTTGGTCTGGAACGAGCTGAGCGATTGCATATGGACGAGGTCAAATAAAGACATGCCCATTCGTTTTACCTCGTCCTCGAAGCCGGGACCTTCCAACGAAAAGGCGGTGGCCATAACCTTTAGATTCTCGACGTAGTCATCGTGCCGCACGAGACCGTCCCACATGATGCTGGAAATTTCGTGCATATCAGCGTAGGGGCTGGCTTTCGGGACCCAGAGCAGGAATTGCCGAACGAAGGCGAATTTTATTGAGGGCCATCTCTCCTGCGGTGCCCAGGCTCGAGCAACCAGTGTAACCATGGGATGCAGATGGTAGCAGGCGATATCGGTTCCCTCGCTGGTCTTCATCGTTGCTCGCTCGGCTAGCCCAGCACTAATGAATCGGTCGAAGATAAAGCCCCAATGCATGTTGATACGCTGCGCTTCCTCAAACTTGCCAACAGCGATACGGAAGTCTTCGGTTAGCCAAGTGGCGTAGGACCCCTCCTGGAACATGCTCATGGACTCAAGAAACAAGAACCAGTAGTAGTGCCGCGGATCACGCGGAGCGATTGTCCAAAAGGGGGCGACCTGGGCTGGCATAACCAGGGAGCCGCGGGGCGAGGGTCTCTCTAGCTCGGCGAACACATAGGCAACAGTTCCGGCGAAGCGGCTGTCACGCGCCCCCTCGTCATCGTCGGGTGGTGCATCCTCCTCAAGAACGCCAAGCAGGATCTTGTCATGCAAGGCGCTGAGGTTGTTTCCCAGCCGTCGCAGGTCCGGGGCTATCCTCCTGAGGACGGCCGGGTTTCCTTCGAGAAGGATGACAAGTCGGCGGATGATATCAATGTTCTGCCGGTGGCGCAGAGTCTCTGGGATATCGGAGAGATCGCCATAAGCCAGCTTCTCAAAAAGGCGGACGCCTGGGATTATGGCGAGCCCAGAGAGCTGGTAGCGATTGCAATCGAACTCGTCGTTAAGAAAGGGGTCTTCGACGTGCCGCGAGACCAGTACCACTCTGGATCGACCCTCTGAGGCCTTGAGAACAAACTCGCGGAGCTTGACCAAGTCCTCCCCTTCCAGCGTAATTCGTTCCAGAGCGCTGGTGCGAGCCGACAAGGATTCCAGACTATCCAGAACGAGAAGGCAAGGCTCGCCTTGCAGTTTGGCGACGATTTCTTCCTCCGACCTGTGACCCGATGGCATCCCCAACTTGTCTGCAACCATGTCTAAAATGGCAAGGAAGGAAACTTGGCGCCTGCGAACACCCTCATCACCATCGCCGAATAAAACAAAGTTTATTGTTGCTGTGTGTCGGATCCATCCAGACCGCTTCCACCATTTTGTACAGAACCGCATCAAGGCTGTCTTTCCACAGCCCCCTTGTCCGGAAAGAAGCATCAGTGGCTTTGCTGACAGAGCGTTTTCCATTTCCAAGATATCTGCATCCCTCCCGATGAGTTCTTCGTCCGGTGTGTCTCGGCCGTAGCCTGGCTCGAGGGACTCGACCTGGAGGAAACTCTCAGATGTTGCGTGATGCGCGCTTTCGCTCGTGGCCGTTGCGGTTGTGTTTAGGATGGGCTCGTTGCGTGGTCGCCGATACAAGATGGGGACAATGTAGTCCATCAGCGGAACGGAATACATGTGGGCAGCCCGTCTCTGCTGGTTGTGAAGCAAGGCCTGGCGTGATAACTGGGTTGCCACTTCCACGTGCGAGCCGGTCAGCAGCAGAGAGGAATAGAAGACGTTGGTGAAGATTTCCACCGCCTCATCTACCACCTTGAAGGACATGGCGACGACGGATTGCATGCCGTGGGAGATAAGAGTCGCGGCCAGGTTTCCACCACACTCTTCACTGCGGCTATTGGCGGACTCGCAAGCGTTCACCACCACTGCCCTGACGCCCGACTTGGAGAGCAGCTTGCCAACGTCCTCTCCCGACTTCCACTTCTTGGTGGACCGTTTGGGTTTCTCCCGCGATTCCTGGGAGTCTTTCCTGTCCGGGTTGCTGCAGAAGCAGAGCATGGCCCTGTGGTGGTGCATCCACAGTCAGTTAGCTCAGCCGGTCTGTCTTGGTTCTATTCACGTTTGCACCACTCGTACCTCGCAGTAGGTTCCGTTTTGGGCTTTCGGATTGCGCCGTGCATGTCCAGGTGGACGAGGTCGTAACGTCTCTCAGACCCCTCGCTCAGGCAAGCCTGGAAGGCTTCCCAAGTTGCCGGCCGAAGCACCTCGACAGAGATCCTCACATCCGGGCGGGCCGCGGAGACCCGCTCGGCAATGGTCATCAAGCAACGAGATACCAGCTGATACTCAACGTCAGCGGCCCCTCCTGGCCGGGCCACGACGAGGAGGATATTGAAGCGCTTCGAGTTCCGCACGCGGGGTTCGCTCGCCCAGCTCGAGGGGGCTTGTTCCGTTCTTGTGGCCGTCGTCCTCCAGACGCTGACGCTGTGAAACTTGTGCTTCGTGGGCCACAGCGTGACATCCCCCAGAACTTCCCAGTGGAGGCGCTGCAGGCTGGACAGTGCCGGGTCGTCAGGCGTGAGAACCTCAACCTCAAGGTGTCCCTCTGAAGGAAGCAGACCGCTGCGGGAGAGCTGCGCGGCCAAGCACTGGCCATATTCGCGGATGAGATGGAGTGCAGAGTCGGCTTTGGTTGCCTCGAAAGGCTCCGCGACATATTTCTCAAGGTACCACTTGATCAAATCTTGGGCATCATCTTCGGGGCGGCCTGTGGCGGTGATGGGGTCGAGGATCTCGATCACTCGTATGCCACCCGCATCCTTGGTTGTGAGATCGGCCGACCAGCCCAACGTGTTGCCCTGCAAAGCTTTGACGGGGGAAATTTGAAGAGTAAAGGCCATTTTTGCAGTCGAATCAATTGTAGGGCAGTCAACTAGGCGCTAAAATGTTGGGCTCTATATGTTGGGGAAGGATCAATGGACACGAATGTGCAAGGTGGGCATTCGCACCCCCACCCTCCGCTTGGTGAAGACCACATCTACCCCTTTTCCTGCCCGGGCCGCGGAGAAAGGACGGTGAAGAAACGCCTCCGGCGCCACGGCGTCTCGGTTGTCATGCTCCTCAATTTAGGTGACATCCTCGCAATTGGTTACGGCAGCGTGTCGGCGCCGCCACAGCGCAAAAAGTCTTAGCTGGCCCCTGGCGGTTCACGTGACATCGAAATGATATTTTCTCGCCAGAACCTTCTCGCGAGACTTGTCTCCCATCTCTTTTTTTCTTCCGAGCACCCACAGAGTGAATTGAGTCGAAACCATGGGTGCGCAATCTCACGAACTGAAGTTCTTCCTGCTCAAGAGACGGCTGCCGTCGTCGGAGAGCGCAAGCATCCTCGGGCGCGTCGTCAAACACTTTCTCAGCCCCACATCCGACTACACCCCGCAGTCGCCCGAAGGGGCACTCACGCCTGGCGTGTGGAGCCAATTCCTGCTGGAGCAGCAGGTCGACCACGATGCCCACATCACCGCCTCCGCCTCCAAAGACGACTCCTTCTGGGCAAAGGTCAGAAGTGTACTGGCCGCGAAAGCCAACGCCGCAGAGGACGGATCGTCCGAGATTACGTCCCCGCGTGTCTTGGTCCGCGCGCTGAAGCGAGAGTCGGCCTACCTCGAAGCACTCAAGAAGGTCCCCCACGTCCGCCGAGAGATGCTCAGACTCTGCCCGGTGGGTGGCAAGGTGTATCTCGTCGTGGGAACTATGAGCTTTGCGACTGCCAGGGTGAGGCGCACAGGGAATCGTGCCACCGGGGCTGGCGCATCCGCCACCGTGCCCGTTGCGGGGGGCGTCGACGCGGGCGGCGCGTCCATCGAGCTGGGTGCTGAGCGGTCATCCTCTGCGGCTTGGACGACGGATTACACGGTTCAAGTTGGCGACGCGGTTGGCGGAGGACAGGAGGTCTTTGCGATAGCCTGCAGGGAGATATCGCGCAATTTGCTCGGCATGGGGGCCGACGTCAAGCTGAGAATTGCTCAGCCAGAGTACCGGGGCGGGGTGCATTTTGGCGTCGATGACTCTGGCGATTCGGACGATTCGGACAATTCGGAAGATGGGGACGCGAGTGGGGATGAAGACGACGCCCAACCCCTTCCACCCGTGACGGGGCAGTGGGATGTAGATTCGATTGTGTTTACTTTCCGTTAAGAACTCGTTGATAGCTGGTTGAAGATGAAATATTGTGTTGAGGCCAAGTTCATTGCAATAAACACAATGTGTATCACCAAGCCTTGATTAACTACGACGTTATATTCCCATCCAGCGCTCCTTAGTTTACGGCACAGGCCCGAGGGAAGGATTTGTCCCCATGCCCTGTTTTGCCGCGCCACATCTGCCAGCGCCACACCAGGCACCCGCCGCGGCAGTGAAACCCTTCATTTGGTCGGTGTAAGCGAGACTCTGCGTTTCTGTAAGAAAAAAATGATAAAACTTATTGTTCGTGGACATCAACTTGCAGATGTACTTGTCTGGATGTCTGCGGTGGTACACCCCTGAAAGTTTGAAGCACTGCTTCGGGCACCTTGCAGGACACTATTTTACGAGACGAATCTGGGCACGGCTCGGCCTACGTGACATCGCTCACCCTGGCTCAGGCCCTGCTCAGTCTTTGCTCAGGCTTGCTCACCTCTGCTCACCCTAATTACCATTTTCGGCAGGGCTGCGCCGCAGCAGGCCGGGAATTGCTTCAACTCTAGCCGAGTGGGCCCATTCATATAGGTGCTACTGTAGCGGCAGGCTCACTAAATATATTAGTATAAAGATTACTTCTAAGATTCAGACTTAAATATTTCTTAAATTTGCACTTTCACGGTTTTCCAACGTCTAAATCGCATAACTAGCAGCAATAAGGAGGAGCGAACCTTTCTTCCAAGTCCCTAAGCCAGGGGGGCTCTGCCAATGTAGATGAAGGGGGGCGAAGGAGGAAGTGGGGAGGAGGGGAAAGAATATAGGGTGCAAGACGGGGCCGGAGACTGGTCACTCGGTCATCCGCTACCAGCAGCTTTAGGTTGCTATATCTGCGGCTGCAGTAGAATAGGGGAGTCGTAAACGTGTTTCCCCGCCTTTTGCGACTTGACCAACTAAGACCCGGGGATATTTTCCTACTCTCAAGCTCTATGACACTGTGTACTGAATTAGAGTTGTTTCTCTGGGGTTTAAGGCGAAGACAACCCCCGCAACTGCAGATACAAAGGACACACTCCCCACTTGCGCTACCTACCAAAAGGTGTGCCAGAATAACAACTCTGACTACTTGTCATTCTAGAGTGTTATATAGTTAATTAAGTCCGAGTTGGTGAGTGCACAGATTAACTCTTCCTGCTGTCAGGTGAATAGCGGGTGCCTTGCCCCAGAAATCTTCAGACGAACATATGGGCTTTCACCCTCTCGTGCGGGGTCGAAATCCCGTGCACAACCGTTGATGACAGCATTCGAGCGAACGCCCTGGACAATGTCGCCACCTTGCAATCCCCGTGACTCCGAAGAGAGCCAAGCCGAGGTGACAGCACACGCTTTCGGTGAACGATGCTGCCAAGTCACCAAGGCCAGAAAGCGCTCACTATAAATGCCATGGCGGCGGCGATGCACTTACCAGCGGTCAGTCTGTTGGCGAGCCAAGAGAGAGCCAAGAAGACCTTGGCATCTTGGCGGTGATCAGCCATATGCGAAGCATCGCGGGTGGAGTTTGGCAGGTCGAGCACTCCGTTAATTTCGATCGTTGCGAGGAGGGCACTCCCCTTAACTTGCTTGATAAGAGGAGTCTTGGCCCGAGGGGTGGCTATCTTGTCTTCCCGATCTTCTTGGCATCATGAGAAAACAAGCTGAGGGGCTGGATCCCCTGGCATCCGACGAACCATAAGTAGGAATGTGAAACTCGAGCTGTGATTGTATCGGTGATCTTCGTGCACCACCTCTTCGTCGGAGAGAAACACGCTTTCATTCACCTGAGATATCGCCTTGCCGGAATTCTCCAGTACATTTCCACACAACAGGCTGTTTGGGGCCTGCTCGTGGGCTGGATCGTGTGGTTGGCTGTCGTTTCTGTCTGCATTTTCACCCTGACGCCGCCTGTTGTTCCCGAGGTGATTGTTGGGACTTCGATGGTTCCTCTCCTCACCTTCGTTTGTTTGTCGATACATTACCAGCGTGTGTAGTCAACATCTCTATTTCCCTCCCCTGGGGACCCAATCTGACTATCATATCAGCTCGATACGAAGATCCAGAAAAGGATTAACGACGTACAGTTATAACTTGGGCAACACAATTCTTACAGTCGTTGCCGCAGTTATCGGGCTTCCGATACTGTATCCAGTGGCCTGGTACCCTGATCGAGTCAGGAACTTGATTGAATATGCTGGAGACACTGTCGTAAGACGGCATCTGATAGGGGGGCACCCCCCAATTCTTAGGGGGGCACCCACGCACAGGCCATTTTACTAGGGGGGCACCCCCCCACATACGGGGTTAGGGTTTTGTATGG
>Ga0247760_1002428_pt1 | contig 14134 bp, 15 predicted proteins | sample UWRJL171409R4_FD_179936 | JGI IMG/M metagenome (GOLD analysis project Ga0247760, IMG submission 179936) | Plant litter microbial communities from Arlington Agricultural Research Station in Wisconsin, United States - UWRJ-L171-409R-4 | ecosystem: Environmental > Terrestrial > Plant litter >...
AAAAAAAAATTTGCAAATGTGATGTTCATGCAAGGGGGACGTTACTTGGTGTTGGCATTGCTTAGGGAGGGGCGGGCTTCAGACCAAAGAGATCTCGCTGGCTCGGTCATCATCCTTGAAACCCGACCAAGGCTTGAAGCAACACACCTGGGCAGGACAATGCCCTCTTTCGCTACTCTTCGAATCTCGTCACGGATACACAGCTCACACATCACACATCCGGCAGTCTGGGTCTTGCACGCAACAAGTTGGGCTCTGGATAGAGTACATATATACAGTCTCTCCCTCCCCTCCTCAGAATCCATCAAGTCAAGCCAAGTCTCTCATCACGCCCACGCCACCTGTATCCAGTCTAATCTCGCGTCTTCGTCGGAGCCGCCGCAAATGTAGGGCGAACATATCTATATTCCATGATTAGTCTCCTTCCCTGCTTTCTCCCACCTTCTCCCCAAGAGCAACTCACCTATCAGAATGATAAACTTTTATATTCTCTCCCAACAACTCCTTCTCTCTAGCCTGGTCCGCCAAATGTCTCCGAACCAGATCGCGATCCTCTTCAGCCTGGAGGAGGGGGATCAGATGGATGCGTCCCCACATTTTCTCGCGGGCAAGTTCACTATTCTCTCGTGTCAGCCGTCAACTGTCCCCATCCCACCTCGCCCGTATCTCGCCACAGAAGTGGGAACTGGAAAACTATGGTGGATGTATGTTGTAGAGTACGCACTTTCGTTCCCGTAATCCAATGATGACGCGGTACCATCCATAAGTCATGATTAGGCCTGCGCCAGCGAGAAGGGTAGCGGGCCGGAAGCCGCGAGCGGGGAGGTTGCGCTGGTGAGAGAGCGGTGTTAGCTTAGCTTAGCCTAGACCCATGCAACATGTATCATCCCTCTTCCTCAACTACAATAAACGCTGAGAGATCCATTCGGGAGGCTAGAGGACAGTGGAGGGATGGTGGGCTGGCAAGATGCTTCAATGCCCTTCCGTTCCTCTGCACCTCTCCCCTGGTCCACTCTGCCCTTCCGCGGAAACCAAAGTCGAAAGATAGACTGATTGATGGATTGGCATGTACCTTGTATTGCACGGCCTCGTAGCCGCCCACGGGCGGCATGTCCTGCGGCATGGTGGGCTGGCGTTGTGGTTCTCCGCCGAAATGGCTTGATCGATGTCGCCCTCGCGGCCCTAGTTTCAAGCGGGTCAATCGAAACGACGGTGGAGGGATGAGCGCAGCCGCGAGTTAACTCGGCGGGACGTCGACGCGGGGAATTGATCTTTGTTGGGTTGAATTGGCGGCGCGTGAATTGGTGATCTCATGGCCTGTCGTCACGACCAGAGCTGTCGAAGCTCGTGCACGGACGGATGAATTGGATTACTTAATGCGAGTTCCCCACCATCGCTTGTCTTGGCGGACATGCTTCACAGGGACCAACGGGAGAACTAGGTCGGGAAAAGTTCGTCATGATACAGAATTATCGACAAAAAGCCCAACGCTGAGAATAACTCCAAGTCGCTTTAAGCTACTAGATAAATCTCAGAGCTACCGGCCATCCATAGAACACCGTCAATGCAAAAATCGCTGAAAGGCACCATTTCGGACCACTAGCCTTTCTCAGGCTCCCTGGCTTCTGCTTCGCCATATATCGGAGTGGCTTCGAATTCCGCCATCAACTCCGCCTCCAACTCGGCATTGAGCCCCTCCTCATCAAAGTCTTCAAGCATTCCATCCTCCTGAGACACCACCACCGCCTTCTTCAGCAACGTCACTTCATCCTCATCACCCGTAACCTGCGGTGTTGGCAAGCTGCTGTCTCCATCCCCATCGCCATCGGCATCTGAGACGTACTGGTTCCGCAGTGATGACGTGCCGCGTACGCTCTTTGTCCTCCTAAGTTTCTTAGCTTGGTTTGCCCTCTTGCTGGGGGAATTTTCGTCTTGCGTAGATGCCCTCTCAGAGTCTGTGCCGCCACCCCCTCCATCCTCGTCCTCGCCACCTTCAAACTTGCGCTTGCGTGACTGTGTAGGCTCGTCGTCGGTAACGCCCTCTGTTCCCGTACCATCATCCTCATCATCGTCGCTACCGCTTGCTAGAAACTCATCCAGCTCTGCGTCGACTGACCCCCAGTTAAAGGTCTTCAGTCCATCGATGGGAGACGTCTGGCCGTCTTCGAGATCGTCTGGTAACAGACCCTCATCGTCATCATCGCCATCGTCCTCGTCGTCAGAATCTTCGTCAAGCTCTTTTGTCTCGCCCGACGTGCTGACAAGATTTAGCCTCGGCGCCTTGAGCTTCAACGTCCTCTTGGGCGTTGAAGGCTTGGTGTTGTCGTCCGTCTCATCTGCATCACTTACCGCCTCGCGCTCCGGTGGGCCTTTGTCACGCGGCCATTTGATCATGTCCACCCGGTAGATATAGGGTGTCTCGTCGACTGCCCTCCACTGTGAGAAGCATGCGGCCAGCCAGCCTTGATTGACAATTTTGATGCCAGGGATTTTGGCTGCTTGTCTGAGCTTCTCGGTGTAGGGACGGAGTGTACTCATGACAACATGCGTGACGTTGCGACTGACTTTTGGCATGATAGTGGCGCCGAAGGAGGTCAGCTGCTGACCAATCTCAGAATTCTCCACAGTAACTCCATTCGGTATTAAACCGGTCAGAACCACCCTCACACCTCGCATGGCATCAGCCTTGAGGCGATCTAGCGTTCGGCCTACATCGGGCATCGTAGAGGGATCAGCGTCTGCGGCCGAGGTTCTTTGTAGTGCTCGTTTTCGATCAAATTCTTCCCAGTATTTTTTGTGGAGGTCGCTGAGGTGCTGTTCGAGGAATTCCAGTTCGTTGTCGTCGTCGCGAAGGACTTGGTGGCGGTGTTGGGGTGGCGATGATGGAGGAGGTGAGTCGTCGCCGTCTTCTGAGTGTGTAGACGCGCGTGATGCGCGCTCTGCCTCTTCGTCCTCTCTGTCCTGTTTCTCTTGGAGCGCCTGCAGAGGCCTATCTTTTAATTGCTTCTCCAAGGCGCGTTCTTGCTCTTCAACCTGACGTTTCGTTGTGGTCGGGTCAATGCCGCTAGCCATCTTTACCAAATCATCAAGCGCTGAACCCTTCACGCCCTTTGCAGGCTTTGCGCCCTTATCTCCGGCGGCGGCGGCGGCGGCGGCGGTACCATTACCATTCACCATCGCGTCACCCGCGGCTGGCCCACTTAGTAGATCTGTGCGTTTTGGAAGAAAACTGGAGTGGATATCTCCAATGCCCCTAAAAAAATCGTAAGGCATGACCTTAATCAAGTTGTGTCGGTTGCGCGGCCAAACGTCAGAGCGGTCGTCGATGATGACCACCATGTTCTGGCTGGTGGGGAAGAGTCTCTGAAGGCTCTTGGTGAAAATGCTGCCATTTTCATCGCGGCTGATGACACGGTTGCCGAATAGCGACTGGTCGGGATCAACTAATTTCGCAACAGCTTGCGCGTATGCGCGGGTTCCCATTGTGTAGACATGAAGCTCATACATCTCCGAGACGCGACGGAGAAAATCGTCCAGGCCTGGACGCTTCTTGATGTAGTACCAACATGCCTGGACAAGGCCGCGAGGGCCATCCTCGAGCTGGAACGATTTGACATCCTTGACCGCGTTGTAATTGGGGTTGCTGGGATCCGACTGCCATTCACCAACGGTTGGGTCGCAGCAGGCGTGAATGATGGTCTGGTCGAGATCGACCACCAGGCTTAGCTTGCGGGACTGGACCAGGCGACGTTGTAGTTCGGTTTCGGTTCGTTGCGCCTGCACTTGGCTGACGGTTAAGTTGGTCTGGTCGTGAACCATGCTGATGGGTGCTCGGGAAGTGTCCTGGGTCTCAGCAGCCCAGTTGACCTCGGTCATATCCTTGCCACAGAGAGCGCAAAGACCCTGGAACTGGACATCATGAGAACAAGCTTCTTTAACAGTCATGCAAGGGGTATCCCCTTCAATGATTTGACCCTCCCTGATGAGCCAGTGTTTGAGGTCACCGTCGGTGGGGGAGTCCCAGTCGACAATGGTTGTCTGTTCCTCCTCCCATGTTTCCTCACGAATCGTGTCGCCAACCGTCTTCATCCATTTGAAAGAATATTGCAGGAGGGACTCCTGCTTCTTGACGGTGTCGCCAGGCTTCTTCAGGAGCTTCACTATGGTGATGGGATACCGCAAACGGTTACCCAGTAGTATTGTTTTGCTCATCGCGGATTAGCTCTCGTGACTCAATGAGGGTGGCGCCGGTATATACTGGGCAATTGACTATGCAGCCGGGGGATCGGTGCTCCTATCACGCAGCGTCGACAGATTAGCACGTTGGCGAAGAACGCGGTTTGCGATCCGCAGCTGGGTGTTTGCGATTTGGCTCTCTTATTTCCATCATGGACAACGTGGAAGGGGAGACCTACAATAGAGCCTTCCGCGGAAACGGAAGCTTTGATAGTGACGGGATATTAATGCAAGTTGCTATACCCATCGCGCAGGGAGCGCGCGCCGAAATCCAAAGCTGGATGGGATTAATTGGCGTCAACTTTCCGGATGCGGTTTGATCGCGACTTGAAGGGAAGCTGAACGGCCAGGATGTGGGGCAGTAAAGTGGTCCGAGCTTCAAGCTTTTTTCTGGGCGTCAGCCTTTCGCTGATTGACAAGTTGAGAGCCGCTCTCCTCGGTGTTTATGTCCTGGGGAAAATAAGGTTCTGTGTCGAGTTACAAACGATGCAACAACAAAAAAGTCGATGCGTCGAATAGCAAACCAAGGCTTCTTTACAATTCTTTTCGGAAAAGTAAAGGAGATGGGCTGCAAGGTGAACAGGGTGTGATGCAATGCTGTGCCGTTGGTGGGTGCACAAGCGGGAGCAGCAGCAGCGGCAAACGGCCCCGCGAGCGGTGGGATGGGACGTCCTTTTAAGTTTTTTGTATCCGAGCTTGCTTGACCCGTTGCTCTGCGGGCTGGGCGAGGCGGGCGTCTGCGGGGTTGCAAACCAGCTGTGGCTAGTGAGCCGTGGCGCAGTAGAATTGCCTCCACAACCCCACTCACAAGTGCCTGACTCGACTTTGTGAATGACGAGATGACTCCTTTCACGCCTCTTACCGCCAGGCACTTCGCCAAGGACTGGACAATTGTGAAAGACTTAATGCCGTCCAACATTCAGCAGCCTGGAATTCCGAAACAACAATGCACTGGCTGCCTTGATGCCTTGTGGCCTTGGAGTTCTGGTCTTTGTTGACGCGATGGCGTGACGCAGCATTGTCTGGTCTCCTGACTCCCATCCCGGCTTGACTCGTCGCTGCCTCAGTGTTTGGTATTCTGTTGCCTGCCAAAACGGGACATCAACAGTACTACCTGAATATTCTTGTTGTCTGAAGATGCAATTGGACACCCGTATCTGTGTTCACGCAGTTGTGTCCAGCGTTGGCAAACTGCCTATCCAGCCTTTTTTGGGTGACACTGCATTGGCGACACATGCGCACGATAACAGGTCCCAAGAAAACAAACCCTGGACGCCTTTGAACTTCGTGCACCCAATGTGTACCGTCTACCTTGTTTCCAGCCACTCCGTAACGTGTGCCAAGGCAGGTGAATTGGTCCCATATTATTGTCTGATGTTGCTCAACGGCTCCTTGGATAGTTGTAACAAAGCCTCCCAGCAATCGGAACTGGACCTAAATTCACCATAGATCGTTCTCCCGGGGGTTGGACTGTAGGAGATAATCCCCGTGGCAGAATCGCCCATGTATTCTAGGCAGTAGCATACTCTATAGGAATGTTCATCAGCAGCAGTTCTACCATCGTCCAGGTTCTCTTTGTCTGTGTCTACCCATCCTATGCAGTCTATGCGCAGGTCTTTGGACGCCGATGTCTTCATACGTGTCCAACTCCAACACCTTAAGTCGTCCCAGAATTACCACTTACAGGCCCTACAAAAATGCAATCAATGCTCCCTTGAAGTCTTGCCATGAAACCAGCCCAGAGCGCCCTTCACTGCCCCTCCTCGATGAATTACCCACGTCTTGCTCCCAACCCGCCCCCTCCAGATTTGGCACGGCTCCCAAGGGTCTTCGAGGGCCCACCTGAGACACCCATGGGAGAAGGTCTCAAATCCGCGACCGTTTTGATGACGGACTCGACATTGAGGTCATCGGCAGTGTCAGCATCGGCCCCCACAAAGGTCCAGCTCTCCTCTTCGTCCTCGTCGAAATCGTCAACGTCAGCATCGGCCCCATCTGCTGTGATACTCTCACGACGAGCTGAATTTTTGCCGGCCTTGGCTTTGATCAGGTTCTTGGCGTATTCGAGGTCTCGGTAGATGCACTGAATAGCCGTATCGACGCCGTTCTCCTGTAAATCGCTTGTTAGCATATTTGTATCCTTGCGCTAGAGTCGGTCAGCATACCTTCCGGATTTGCTCTCCTAATACTCTCGCCTTGACAATCATCCGCTGGCTGTGGGTGGCTTCCCAGAGCGCCCGTGCAAAGGAGATCGCGCCCCATTTCTTCAAGCAGATACCGACGCCGAGGTCCTCAACCCGGGAACCAAAGAAGAATTGGTCTCCAAAAAATGGCCGAATGATGGTCGGTATTCCTGCCCTCAAGCTAGCCCCTGTAGTACCGCTACCGCCGTGGTGCGCTGCGGCGTCGATCTGCCTAAAGAGCCAGTCATGCGGTGCCGACTTAATCTGAAAAATCTCGGAAGGTAGTGTCGGCTCGAACCGCGGTTTGTCATCGGTACCGGTCCTCGCACCGGCGGGCTCAAGTCGGTCGCTCCATCCCTTGCTGAGGATACACCTCACATCGGCCTTGAGAACCGCATCGATAACCTCTTGGGTCAACTTGGCGGGGTCAGGGACAATGATGGATCCGAAACCCACATAGACAAGTTTCTTGTCATCTTGACGAGCCTTCTCGATGAAGGCCATGAGGTCTGCAGGCGGCTGCCACTTGTCATTGCCCTCGTCCAAGAACCAGTAGCCCGTCACTCTGATCCAGTCGCTGTAATCGAGCGGCGGCGGCACCACGTATGGTGAGAAGTTGTACAGGAACGGTACCTTGTTAATCTGTAGTTTCTCAAGATTGGTGTTGGGAAGTTTGAGCAAGCTGTTTCGCCACCTGTTGACCTGGTGTGCCATTGCCTTCCAGAACACATTGTCGAACATGACATATGTGACATAGTTGTACGCGCCGCCCATCTTCTGGCCGGGCATGATGAAAGCGTGGGGGTATGCCCGCGTGCGGGTCCACGGCATTGTAAAGGCGCGGAAATACGGGACTCCTAAGGCCTCGGCGATGTGTATGCCAGCCATGGCGCTAGGTGACTCAATCAGAAGATCGCTTCCCTGGCAGGCTTCCCAGGCATTAACCAGGAGCTCGTCAAGCCAGCCACGAAATTTGGCGTTAGCCTCACGGAGGAAGGCCCATGTAAAGGTGCCATTTTGGATGCAGATGCGCATGAGCTCGCTAGGATCACCGCCAAGGTTGGCAAATTCGATACCATGTTCCTCGATCCAGTCCTTAAACTCAGCGTGTGTGGCGATGCGAGGGCGGTGACCTTCTTCAAGGAGCTTCTTGCAAAGCGCAATGTAAGGCTGCACATCGCCACGAGAGCCGATAGTGAGGCATGTAATCCGCAGCGGCTGTGACGGCTTAAAGTTGAGGAAGGACGCCTTCGGGTCATCGAAGAGGATCGTCGGTGCCTCTGAGACTCCGGATGCCTGACGCGGCAGCTGGATCTCGTGATCGGGAAGCTCCTCGTTGCGGGCTCCTTGCAAAGCATCACGCTCGGCTGCTGCTACCTGGGCGCTCTCCATCTCGTCCTGGTCGAGAAGGCTGGACTCCCGGAGATACTTAGTTGCTTCAAGGTTCTGTAAGACTGTGATGGTGCAATCATCACGTATTTCAGCCTTGCCGAACTCAAAGAAGAGCTCCTCATGTCCGCGAATTACCACCACCAAGCCAGCATACCCAAACCGGAAGCCCTTTTCCTTGTCGACATTCTCAATGTCCTTAAAAGGGAGAATCAGCTTGGTTCGGGTTCCAGGTAACAGGCTGCGGAAGCAAAAGTGGCGGTCGCCGACGTAGATCTTGCCATAGAGCGGCAAAACTCGCATAAGGTAACCAAAGTAGGCGGCTTGGAGTTTCTCGCTCTCCGGAAGCGCGAAATGTGCTTTGAAACGGGCCTCTGAGTTGGCTCTTTCCTCCGGATCGTCCTCGATCTCCTCTTCGTCTGTTTTTAGGCCGCTGGGGTCGTCGTAATGCTTCTTACCACCTTTCCACATGCCCGAGACCTTCTCTACGTACCCCATAGATTCAGTTGCTAAAAGGGTGCTCATTCGCCTAGACGTCCTGTCCAAGTAGCCCATGATTGCGTTGGCCTTTTGGAACGGATAGCCCCCCATCTTGGCAATGCTCTGTAACGTAGGAGTGATAGGAGCGCCCTCCAGCTCCCCAGTCCCAGTGTCTGCGGCTTGACCGGCGGTACTGGGATGGCGAGGCGACAACTTGCCAGTACCTACTGTGCTGTGTCGCTCTACAGAGGGACGTTGGCGAGTGGTGGAATCCCGGGCCCGTGACGCTGAGGCTGACCTCCGAATTGTCGGACTGTGGAACACATCGCTGCCTCGTAATATTTGGCTTGCCGACTGGTCCTCGCTACTTCCAGATGCGACTAGGGCTGAGAGGCTCGCTTGACTTGGATCCTCCAGACTCTGCACATACGAGTCGCTGCTCCCCTGCTTGTCGGCGTGCGCGCGGCTGTCGGCTAAGCGGTTTTTGCTGAGCGATCTTCGACTGCTACTGAAGCTTCTCCTGGGAGATTCCTGGCGCAGGCCGGCCAGCTGGTTCAGGTCGAGACTGCGGCGACCAAAAGGACGCAGAGCATCGAAGCTGCTACGAGTACAATCCCCACTGGGTCGGGGACTGGGTGAGCGGTTTTGAGGACCCGGTGACAGGGGTGAAAGAGTAGCTTTGACACCCTCAGCCAATTTGCCGGTTCGGATCTTGGATGGCCGAGGTGGTCGGTCGTGACTCCCGCTTGAGCTGGGCTGTTTCGATATCATCTCATTGGAGGATGCCAACTCCTCCCCTTCCAATACCTGACTGAGCTCTTTAGGTCCTGGGGTTTGTGTCGACGAGTCTTCGACGAGGATCTTTAGCACATTGAGGGCTTCCCTGCCGAAGCTGAAGAAAGAGAAGAAATACTTTCAATGGTCAGCATTCAAGTAGATTGAGCGAAAACCGAACACTTACTTCATCAATGGCGTACGTCTCATCGTTATCAATCACTCTGATCTTGCAAGTATCCGCAAAGTCAAGCATTTGAGTCTCCTCGATGTCAATCACGTTCTCGATAGGCAGAGAAATTTTGACGCTGTCACCATCATTGTGTGACCTGAAAATCACCCGCTGCAAGCTCTTGACCCATTCTTTGGCGCTCTGGACACTATCGGCGCGGAAATTGTACGTGCGGTGGTGTGTGGTCACGGCGAAGTGAACGGCTTCCTTGTCGCTATCAATGACGCTAGCCGAGATACCGTAGCGGAGATCGATCTGCCCGCTTGGGAAGTAAAGATTCTGGGGATCGCGGTAGTACGAGAGGACGTCGCCTTTCAGGCGAAACCAGTATCGGTTGAACTTAGGGTTTCTTTTGCCGCTCTTGGAAAGGTAGCCGGATTTCGCGACCTCATTCTGAGAACAGTTAGCATTGTGCGCTTCTCTCTCCTGCAACATCCGGGGCAGTATTACAGCCTTCTTGGGCAAATATGCGTAGAATGCAATATGCCGCGCGGTGATGTACATATAGCCCTGGAGAAGAACATGTTGGAGAAGCCAGCATGGGTACTCTGCGTTGTGTCAGTGCTGCTATGGAATGCAGTTAAAAGGCGTGGGAGCCATACCTTCGATCACCTCTTCTGGCTCTTCGAACTCAAAGATCTCCTTCAGTTTCTTGGCGAGTTCAGTAGGACCAGCTTCGCCGCCCTCGAGGTCTCGAAGCTGCTCGCCAGACCGCCTATCCAGATCAAAACTGGGACGCGCCGCCATTTCGGCGCGGGCCTCGAGCATCCGACTCATGACTGGGGCAAGCCGACCTTCTGTCCGTGTAACCTCTATGTTGGGAGCCTGGGGCTCCGATGTAGCGTTCGCGCTGGGTCGGTCATCGATCAGGTCTTCGCTAATTTGGTTGTCGGTCGCGGTTTTTGCTTTGTGCTTGGAGGATCTGGATCTGGAGGAAAGTCGAGAAAAAAGTCTAGTTTCGGAAAGCTTCCTACGGTGGTGGCGGCCATCGTTTTTACTTCCTGAGGACCCAGGCTTCCGCAAAACCGTAGTATGAGCCAGTGGAGTCCCAGCAGCCACCTCAGGCCGCCTCGCAGAGCCCTTGTGTCCTGCAATTGTCATAGCCATCGCACTTTCACCTTCGTCTTCATCGTCGGAGCTCTGGCCTTCGAATCGGTCTGCGAAGTCGGCCTGGCTACCGGCCGCAGCGATCAATCCGAATATACTTTGGTTCATATTCATGAACATGCCGCCCGTGTACCCCTGCGGCTGTAACACCTCTTCACTGTCGGCTTGGTCACCATGGTCCTTCAGACGCTCGGGCAGTTCCATGGTGGGGGTATGCTCGCCGTCGCGGCGCTTCTTCTGTAGCTTTCTCGAGACGCGTCGCGCTGTCTGGTCGTCGTGGTTTGCGGCGGCGGATCGTGTGGGTGGTGCGGATGACGGGAGTTCGAGGTGATGTGATTGGGGCAGCTGCGCCGGTGTGAGGTTTGGCTGAAGCTGAGGGTGTGCAGGTTGTGTGGGTGCGCCAGGTGACGTCGATCTTGAGGGCGCCATTTCTGGCGGGCCCAGCTGGAACGCCGAGACGGATAGGGGTAACTAGCAGTTGACAGCGGTATCGGCAGTTCCAGGGATGGGTAAACTGGCCGCCGAAGACTCGCGTTGTGTGTCCCGTCGGGTCTTTGTGCAGTTGCGTGCGTGAATCGGCCAGGAACGAGAAGCGGCGCGGAACTGCCTGGTAGCAACCTGGAATCAGGCAGTTGGAGGTTGAATGCGCAGGGCCACAGCCAGGCTATCCCGTTGCACTAGCCAGCGCAGGGGGGAGGAGACTAGTTCACCCTGTCAGGTGGCCACCGGTGGGTTCTCGTCGCCGCCGAGCTATTGGCGGGAGGTTGCAGCGACAAGGCTGCGGGATAAGGCTGGTAGCGAGCGTTCACGAGACATCCGAAAGGGCGCGGGATGGGGGACGGCATGCCGTTGGCCAGCGAAGAAAGGGGTCGAACAGCCGGCGACTTTGCGGCCAGGGACTCAAAGGCTGGATGACCCGACCTGGAGCTTTGAGGGCCGGCAAACAACAGTCGGATGACGGGGCGGCTGCTGAAGGATGGCGTCGACAGGGGGGGCCTAATTCCGCCAAGCGATTACACGCAACGTGCTTAAGAACGTTACCTTCCGGCGACCGCAGAGCCTGGATCTGCACCCACACGCAGGAATGTGTTGGCAAAGGCAGAAATCACCAGCACAAGGATTAAAGACAACAACATCATATCTGCATGCGCAGAAAAGTATGCAACAGGGACTTCCCGCTCGGATTGATCTTCCACAACGCAGAGCCAGTTCTCGCACATCCTCGGCTCTGCCGGGATCATCCATCACGCGCACCGATTGGGTGGATTCCTTATCGATAAGTTGTCTGTTGACCGCCCTCGCCATGCTGACCTCCGTCACATGCAAGCCTCACCAAACAGATAGGGGCTGGAGTGCGAGTTTTGGTGCTTTCTATCTGGCAATTCCCAAAGTGACGGTTCTTGTACTTTGCCAAGCCTACCTACGGAAAAAACATTTTGCATTTTTGGTATTGTATTTTTTAGCACATCAGTAGTACGGATGATGAGTCTTATCTTCCAAACAGCTAGTCGATCGTGGACCTACTTCGTGCACCAACAGACCCACCCCCCCAATCCTGAATCCACAACTTCAAAGGCAGCATGCATTATCCGTACTCCGTACACCGCTCCGGCTTATCCCGCTGCTGGGAGCATCAAACCCTCCACAACATTTAGTCCTCACACATTCTCCCATGATTTCACATTCCTTAAACCTTCAATCTCAAATTTTACATCCAAAGACAAAGTTTTCCGCTTGCATTACCACCAGCAACCCAGTCTTTTGTCGGATGAAAATGGGCAACAGCTGGTACTGCTGTGATACCATCTCCCCCCAGCTGGGCGAGCTGTTCACCGTCTGCCGCGAATACATCGACGAAACGGTTCATATTTCCGATGACAAACTTCTGAACCCCGTCATGGGGCTGCTTTTGCCACTGTGGCTTGAGAATCGTCACCCAGCGGCCTGTTTGGTTATTATGCGGAATTTGGCGGACTGGCGCCATTTGCTTTTCCGAGAGATCCTGACCAGTGGCCCATGTACCAGCATCGGGAAACGAGTAGATCTTGATCCTGTCGTCGTAGCTCGATGTCGCAATATGGCCAGCGCTGCTCCAGCTCGCGTGGGACACAGACAACCTAGATTCGTGTTCCCCAAGGAGCGCGGGGTGTCGCAATTCTCCCTTTCCGGTAATCTTTCTGAGGTCCCATATTTTAAGCGTCCGGTCAAGCGACGCGGTAGCCACAAGGTGAGAATACACAGGGTGCAGTGAGAAACCGCCAATCTTTTGCTCAGTCAGAGACCAAATCTCCGCATCCTCCTTTTTCGTGCGGACATCATGCCGTCCAAGAGAACCCTCCAAGGTGGAGAGGATGATAATATTCGGGTCCGAGGAAGGCATATCGATGGCGCTGATGGGCATTTCTCCATCCGCGTCGGCGGGCGCATATACCTCGGTGGAGACCCCTTTGTCCAGATCCAGCTTCCGGATCGACGAGTCGTAAGAGGATGAGTAGACCGCATTCGCGTCCGCTGAAGAGAAATGGAAGCACGAAATAGTTCTTGAGTGCGTCTTGAATGCTGAAATAACAGGGTCGGGATACTCGGCGAGCTCGTCATCGTCTTCATTGACTTCAGGCGCATCCTGGGAAGCGTCGAAAACTCCCATTGCCCCCTCCTTGTCTCCCGCAAAGATAATGGGCTTATCCTCGGTCGGATGGAAGCCCATGGCGTACACTCTCTGTGGAACTATTTTGATGTCTTGTCGTTTTGTCAGATCGACCCGCTGCTGCAGTTTGCCATTGGAGCGTAAGCACTTACCGCTAACTGGCCATTTCTCATACAGCTTGAGACCATTCATGCGCGTCCTCAAATTTTTTAGCACTTCATCGGTGGTGGCCTCCACGTCGTCTTCTGTGAAAGTCTTGACTCCTGGCTGGGCACCTCGGACCTGGATCCCTGAAGCCAACCCCTTGAGCGAGGCCAACCCGTCGATCCCCGCTTCCCACTTGCGGCCCTCGACCTTAATGTCCCCGAGATTCAAGTCGCCACTAACCCGCATCTTTTTTGCTTTTGATCGCTCCAACTCGGCCTCGGCCTCAACGTCGGCCTTACGCTTAAGCACGGTTGGGTCGGCATCGCGACCAGCAAGCCTGCTGCTTTGTCGCGTGGGACGGAGGGGTTCACGCTTGATAGGCTCCCGCTTAGCACGCGGTGTGGATACACGCTTCGGCTTCGGTGGCGCCGGCTTGGGGATGATTTTTTCGGCCGTGGTACTGATCGTGCTCAAGATCGCATTGTTGTTTGCGATATTCTCCAGACGCTTGCGCTCGAACGCGCTCATGGCGGGTTCCTTCTTGGGCGGCATGATGGACGAGAGTAAAAGACGTGGGTCCGAAAGAACGCAGTATGAAGCCAATTGGTATTTTAGGTGAGACTGTACTTGAGCCAAAAGATAACCAAGAAAGGGTGTTCCCTGGGAGCGCGAATGTGGCGACTAGACGCAACGCGGGGGAAAACCAATTAAGACCACGCGACACGCTGGAGGAACGCGTCTCCACGTGCACATTTAGCGCGGGGGAGCATTTTAACAGGCGCGCTTACTGGGACCCTGGAAGCCAAGGCCAGAAAATTTGGTGAGGCTTGAACAATGATTTTTCTTTCCTCTGTGCACCGCAACTGACAACCATAGGAAAGGGTAAAAAAAAAAAAAATGTCATCAACTTTGCTTCCCTTCCTTTACCAGACCCCCACA
>Ga0247760_1002429_pt1 | contig 14129 bp, 14 predicted proteins | sample UWRJL171409R4_FD_179936 | JGI IMG/M metagenome (GOLD analysis project Ga0247760, IMG submission 179936) | Plant litter microbial communities from Arlington Agricultural Research Station in Wisconsin, United States - UWRJ-L171-409R-4 | ecosystem: Environmental > Terrestrial > Plant litter >...
AGTCCGTCAGCCATCGGTCATGGCCGGTCTCGGTCGCGGGGGTGCTTACCTCCCGCCTCAGAGCCCTGGTACCCCGCTCGGTATGACTCGTACGAGCACCTTTGTTGGTAATCAACCCTACACAGACAATCCCTTGCAGCATCGTCAGAGCATGATGTCCATGGGTGACATGCAACGCCGCACAAGCCCATATCAGGACGCCGGCGTGCGCGGTAGCGTTGCAAATATCCGCGGAATGTCCAACACTCCGCCGATATCTATGGGCCTCAACCCTCGCATGTCGACCGCCACGGGCCTCGGCGCTCGTGCGCCGTTGGGCATGCACTCAGAGACAGGCCGGACGAGCAACAGCTCGTTTGATTTCCAACGTGGCAACATGGGCCCTGATGATGCCGCCATCATTGAGGCTATCCAAGGCGTCATGCGTGACGTTGACCTCGACACAGTCACCAAGAAGCAAGTGCGCGCCCTGGTGGAACAGCGTCTCCAGACGGAACTGGTGGGTGAGAGAAGAACGTTCATGGACAGGCAGATTGATACGGAACTTGCGGCAATGCCATAATACTAAACGATAGACTGGATGGTGTACTGAGTTTTTCCCCCTTTAATGTTTTAATCCCGGGGGCATTTGGGGTAACTTTGAATGTTTGTATCTCTGCCAATTGTTTCTTTATTGTCACTGGTAAAATGGGCTACCATTTACTCGCTATCTCGATCTGTCTCGTTGCTGCATTGTGTGTTTGGCGCCTGTTCATGTGATTCTCGTGAGTCTAGGGTGATCCGGCTACCTCTGTCCCTCGTCTAGTCTGGTTCCTTGTTTCGCTCTGTGCCCCAAATGATTTTGACTCATCCGAGGGTATTTTGGTTAGATACCTAATGGTATGGCGGTTCTTCCTTGTCTTTTCTTTTCGACTGACCCTGCAGCGAGGTCAGAAGACTTCCTGGGCCAGCCCGGGTCAGCTGTCGTCATTATGGCGTGAACAGGTAGTTTCTAGACGGAGAATAAAGCTTTTTATCTTTTGTCTTGTTACAAAGGCTGAATCCTACTGGGTGTTCCGAGGTAAGGTGTGTGAATGCTGTGCATTTTACCACTGTTGTTGATTTTGTGTCTAAGGCTGTATTTCTACTGGCGATGTGAGGTGAAGTGTCACAATTAAATTAAGGGTAACTACCGCAGTCAACATGGTGAGAGTACCTACCGTATGTAGACTCACTCACTGGTAAGCAATGGCCTGCATCTTGAATATTTGCTAGAATCCGATGAAAAAGATAGCAGACATGATTGGTTATCCGTAATTCCATGTCTATCATTCCGGGCACTCTCCATAACCTCCCTCCCCTAGGCCTTGAAAGAATCGGTAAACACCCAACTCCGTCGATCCCATTCCCAGTTACTCGATTTTCCCCACACCCTTCAACCGCAAATACACATCCGTTCCCCACCCATACAGACTCTGCACAGAAATACCCCCCCCAAAGTACTCGGCGTATGCCCTACTCAGTGGTAGCCCGTAACCCAATCCGGCAATTGAACTATTTCCATTGCTCGCAGCGGAAATGACCCCCAGAGCATCATCGCCCCATGCTCCGGGCACATCATCGGCGTCGACAAACGTTGTGAACGAGTACCCCCATATATGGGGGAAAACCTCAGGGCTAATGCCCCCGCCGCGGTCACGGACACGGATCGTCACACCCGGGGCATTGTCATCGAGAGGCGCGATGGCATCGGACGCTAAGCCCCCAAGAGCGCTGCGTGAGCTATCAGCGCGTGGTACGTCGAGGCGGACGCCCTTGGCGCCGGCGGAAGCACGGCGGCTCAGGTCTGGGGGCTCTGCGGCGATGGTGATGACAACAGGCTCGCGGCTCTTGCCATTCTCAACGGTAGCGCGGAAGGCATTCTTGAGCAGCTCCGTGACGATGTACTCGAGATGCATGGGTACGAATGCAAAGGTGGTGTCGGGTTCGCCGTCAATTACCCACGTCGGACGCACGCCATAGTTGAGCTCGCAGATGTCGGCGACGAAGCCGCCACAGCTGTCAACGACGCTGGCGGGACGCAGTGCTGTGTCGATTACGCCAATGTAGCTCGGGTGGGCCGGGCATGGCGTTGGGCTTGCGGCTGGGTTGAAGTGTGGTGTACTACTGAAGTGGAGAGCAATATGCTGTTCGGCTACCAAGCGCGTGCCGATGCGCGCTCGCAGGTGCTCGTCGAGGAAGCGAGTCACCTCGGGGCCCGAGATGTACTTGCGACACTCGAGGAAACCGCGCGCGAGGATGGGGATCGTGTCGGTATGCGTCTGGACCAGCTCAGCGAGGACTTCGGTGAAGCGAATCTCATCTTCGAGACTGCTAATGGTTCGGCCTTGCCAGGGAAGGAGTGTGGACAGTGAGTGCTGGTAGTTGTTGTAGATCTTGCGAATATTCGGATTGGACACGACTATGTAGGGCAGATTGCGCAACGCCTGTATACGGTGCGCTAGGCGGATCGGAAGCAGCGAGAGGGTAAAGCGTGCCGATGAGAGCAAAGCTTCAGCTGAGAGGGGAGGACGACCATGTCTACGCAATGGGTGACAAGTCAGCAACTGCCCCCTTTTCAGGGCACTTCAATTCCTACTTCACCAAATCTGCCAGGCTCAGCGAGTGCAGAGCCTGCTTGGCTAACCAAGGGACTTCATCCTCAACTTCAGAGCGACTGGCATGGCGGTGGTTCTGCTTGCCGTCGTGGGAAGATGGCGGGGAGATCCCAGTCTTGGGCGATGTTGCCGTCTTAAGATGCTGCAGCGTTGATGCTCTCCGTGCAAAATGGGGAAGAGTCGGGGCACAGCGGGGTCTCGAAAACCCCAGCGGCCTCATCACTTGTCTCATGTCGGCATGTTGGCGCAGCCTCGTGGGTTGCAAGCTTGCGACGTCGCGGGGGAACAGTTTCTTTAGTTGAGTCACGGAGCGAGTGGGTTAGTGATCAGCGAACAATACAAGGCATGTCGGCCGATAATAGAATCAGACCCCGCACTTGCTGAGCAGGGGTACTCTCCAGTTATCTACCATTCTTCAGCTATTCATCCAGTCATACAACGCGCTTCTGAATTCTTGGAAATTCCGACGTTCAATTCTAACTTCTCATGACTGTTTCGTGAAGAAACACCCGTTTGCTGCGCTAAGGGTTCAACGGCGCCAGCAGCGGGTGGCGAGGTGCCCCATCCCCCACGCCTCGGCCATGGGCGAGCATGCCCCGCACCTCATCCTTGTTCTCTTCAGCTATTGAGTCGTGACCACACCGTCCTTCTCAATATCCTTCACATGCTCGTGCTTTGCGAATGCCTGAACCGAGTCTTTGGGGAAGAGCACCCTGTAAACATGCGTTAGTCCAAGCCTAGAGACACGCATCAGGTCATGAGGGTTCGTACTGGAAAGCCTTAGTTAGACTGTATTCGTGGCCGATCTTGCCTCCCTGCTTGACGGCGTCGTCCTTGGCTCTGTAAAGTGTCAACAATCTCGGAGCTCATAAGAAACTTTATCTCCTTACGCTTGGATCTGTTCGTCTGTGGCATTGTCGTTGCAAGTGACCTATAAAACCATGGACTGTCAACACCACGTTTGAGCGAAACAAAGGAAAAAGACCACACCATGGGCAGCGGTTGGACTCACGATGAATGAATTGTGAGTGGATGATGTGTCAGCCATGACTGTGGTTGGTAGTATTGAGAGACCTCTCGTGAGTCTAGGAAAAGTGAAGCGGAGGCGAGTGAGTCTGAAAGGCAGTCTGGCTGGTGTTGCGATGGGCTGAGATGTATAGCCTGTGAACAGTCGTGTTCGTACGCGGGTTATGGGGCGGTCTCTTATACACGAGGTATCAATGGAGCGAGTGGTAGGTAAATGCCAGAAGCAGTTCGTCGGGATCCTGGCCAAGTGACGCGGCGCCGGGGCAAGCGGGCTGCTACGTCATCCCCTGAGCGAATTCGCTCTTTCCCCTTCAGGCCGCTCGTGACACTGCTCGGTAACTAATGCCCAGTTGGGCAGTCCATTGAGAACCTGTCGCTGATGTTTTGATCTCGACGCTCACTTGCAGCACCTTGAGCCATCATTGGCAGCTGAATATCACGGAAAATCCGCGCTGGGCGCCTCAATTCCATCGCCTTCTTACGCTCCCCTCCATTATGTCACTTAGCTGGATGAGCTGGTCAAGTTGGGAGGCCTGCTCAACAGACCGTTCTACCAAAGCTATTCGCTCCTTTCGAATCCTCGTATTGCCGATTAACTCTCATGTCTCGGATCGATATTTTACCAGGAAAAGCGGGGCCCTCTGGAGGTTAGGCAGTTAGATGGATAGACAGTGTAGTTCACGTTCCCATTGGCGCCCCAACGAACTTCACCGCACAGAAGTTCAAGGAGAAAGGATGTGCCCCGCATTACGGGAGCCTGACCCCACGTCCGTGCAAGCAGTATCTTATCGATAAACTTATCGGCGCACCGAGATTCTGCCGCCCAAAAATTTCTAGAGCTTTGCCATTGGAGCCGTGTTGCGATGGGAATTTTTACACCAAAGCGTCAGCGATAGAGGTGCAAAGATGGACGGGCAAGTCAACAAGCCGCATAGGCCCTCCAAGAAGTCCAAGGAAAAGAAGGAAAAAAAGAAGCAGCATACAGGGGGTAGGATTCCCCAACAATTCAATTGCAACTCAGCATCACTAATATTCGAGTATAGAGCGAAATCCAAAGGCATTTGCCTTCTCGAATCCTGGAAAGCTTGCCAAACAAGCAGCGAGATCCCATGATGTTTGCGCACCCTTTGGGAATTTGTGGCGGCCTCCGTTGACCTGTCGATAAATCAGATCAGAGAGAAGCGCCTCCATGTGCCCCTCGTAGACCGACTCCCCGACGAGCCGCCGCCGCGCCTCGTCACCATTGTTGGACCCCCAGGGGTTGGGAAAACAACACTTCTGTGGGTTTTAATTTCGTCACTGCAGGTTGACTTTTGTTGACGCTTGCCTCTGCACAGTAAATCTCTGATCCGGCGATATGCGAAAGAAACGATATCCGACCCCGTCGGCCCTATCACCGTTGTTACCTCCAAGAAGCAACGGCTAACATTCATCGAATGCCCGAACGAGCTCGAGGCAATGGTCGACATTGCCAAGGTGGCTGACATCGTGCTGCTCATGATTGACGGAAACTACGGGTTCGAGATGGAGACAATGGAGTTCCTCAACATCCTAGCCGCGACTGGCATGCCAGGAAATGTGTTTGGCATACTGACACACCTTGATCTGTTCCGGAAGCCTCAGGCGCTCAAAGATGCAAAGAAGAGGCTTAAACACAGGTTATGGGGCGAGCTCTACCAAGGCGCTCATCTCTTCTACCTCTCGGGCGTCCTGAACGGCCGCTACCCAGACCGCGAGATCCATAACCTCTCCCGCTTCCTCTCAGTCATGAAGAACCCCCGTCCGCTAATCTGGAGAAATTCGCACCCGTACACCATAATCGACAATTATCGAGATGTCACTCACCCGACAAAGATTGAAGAGGATGAGAAATGCGACCGCACCATTGAACTGTCAGGCTACCTTCGAGGTACCAACTTCTCTGCGCAAGGTCAAAGGATACACATTGCTGGCCTAGGCGACTTTACGGTAGCAAGTATGGAGACATTACCAGATCCATGTCCCACACCGGCTATGGAGCAGGCGCTTGCGAAGGCCACCGGAAAGACGGGAAAGCGGCGTCTTGATGAGAAGGACAAGAAACTCTATGCACCAATGGCTGATCGCAGTGGTCTCAAGATTACAGGCGATCATATTGTTATCACCAGAGAACAGGGCTTTAACTTCGATAAAGATGCTGAAGGTGTGGAACGAGGGGAAGGAGAGCAACTCATAATTGATCTCCAGAGCGAGAGACGTCTGCTTGGTGAGACTGACACGGGCGTCAAGCTTTTCGCTACCGGGCAGCAGATCACGCAGGTATCAGAGGAGGCCGATACCGGAAGGAAAACGCAGCGAAAAGCGCGCTTTGCTGAAAGGGATGGCTCTGAGGACGAAACCGACAATCTCCCAGAAGATGAAGGGTTCGTCAGTGGAGACGGTGGGGACGAATCTGATGTAGAAGAAACTGAGTTCAGTGAGCAGAAGCTTGGAAAACTTTTCAAAAAAGGAGACGACAAGACGGAAGACGGAGACGTTGCTTTTGCTGACAGCGATTCAGATCTTGGGTCTTTGTCGGAAGATGAAGAAAATGATTGGGATGAAGAAGAGGATGTAGTTGATGAAGACGACTTTGACACAGACGAGGGGGCGGCCACCAAGTGGAAGGACAACATCCTGGAGCGTGCGAAACTTCTGCATGGAACGAGAACGCCGTATCGTGCCATTGATCTGGCGAGGCTTATGTACGATGAGAGCGTATCTCCCAAAGATGCCCTTCAGAAATGGAAGGGCGAAGAAGAAGAAGGGGAGGAGGAGGTGAAAGCCGACGAAGATATTGAAGAAGAGGGCGAGACATTCTTCAAGAGAACTGGGAGGGGTATTGATGAAGATTTGAGAGAAGACCGGGCCATCCCTCGCTTCGACTACGGGGAGCTGGCTGCAAAGTGGTCCAATGAGGATGCTGTGGAGGCTCTCAGAAACAGGTTTGCGACAGCCAACTTACTTGATGAGCACGGCATCATGGAGGATGACGACGATGGATTTGTGGATGAGGGCGATGAAAACGATGAAGGCGATGGCGCGTTCGAAGACCTCGAAACCGGGGAAACCCATGGCGCTGCAGATGACGAGACAGGTTCATTATCTGACTCACCCGAAATAAGTCTTGAAGCAGAGCGTGAGAAAAATGCCCGGAGGAAAGAAGAGCTCAAGCTTCGGTTTGAGGAAGAAGACCGCGAAGGTTTTACTAATGACAAGGCTGTCGCACGCCGGGAAGGCGGACATGAGGAGTTTGGAGAGGACGATTGGTACGAGGCACAAAAGGCCGCTCTCCAGAAGCAGCAAGACATCAACAAGACTGAGTTCGAGAACCTTGATGAGACCCAACGGATCTCGGTCGAGGGATACAAGGCCGGAAAATACGCCAAGCTTGTTATCGAGGGAGTTCCGGCGGAATTTGTCAACAAGTTCCAGGCGAGGCTCCCAATTGTCGTGGGTGGTCTCGCCCCCACCGAAGACCGATTTGGCTTTGTCCAAGTTAGGATCAAGAGACACAGGTGGCACAAAAAGATCTGTAAGTCTATCGCATTGCATCTAGGTACGAGCTAAGGAGCTGACATGCCTTCAACAGTAAAAACAGGCGACCCCTTGATCTTCTCTCTCGGCTGGCGTCGATTCCAGACAATGCCCGTCTACTCGATCTCGGATTCCCGGACACGAAACAGAATGCTCAAGTACACCCCCGAGCACATGCACTGCTTTGCTACCCTTTATGGACCTCTTATTGCACCGAATACGGGCTTTGTTTGTTTCCAATCATTCTCAGCATCTAACCCCGGCTTCCGGATCTCTGCGACAGGCTCGGTTTTGAGTGTAGATGAATCCACCGAGATCGTCAAGAAGCTCAAGCTTGTGCGTCCCTTACACCTCCTGTTTCTCAGAAACTTGACCACTAACCTGCTTGACAGACTGGAACACCGTACAAAATCTTCAAGAACACAGCATTCATCAAAGACATGTTTAACTCTGCGTTGGAGATCGCCAAGTTTGAAGGAGCCGCCATCAAAACCGTGTCGGGTGTGCGAGGTCAGATCAAGCGTGCGCTCTCCAAACCAGATGGACACTTCCGCGCTACTTTCGAAGATAAAATCCTTCTTAGCGACATTGTCTTCTTGAGAGCGTGGTATCCGGTCAAGCCCCACCGGTTCTACAACCCAGTCACGAATCTGATCGGCTGGCAAAGTATGAGGCTTACTGGAGAGATTCGGCGTGATGAGAGCATCGATACACCGCAGTTGAAGAATAGCCAGTACCGGAAGATCGAGCGGAAAACCCGGCGCTTTAACCCTCTACGGGTGCCCAAGGCTCTCGCTGCAGAGTTACCGTTCAAGTCCCAGATCATCCAGACAAAACCGCAGAAGAAGCAAACATACATGCAAAAGCGGGCAGTCGTGGTACGCGGGGAGGAGAAGAAGGCGCGCGACCTCATGCAAAAGCTCACGACGATCCGGAAGGACGTAGTGGAGAAGAGAAGGGCCAAGAAGGAAGAGAAAAGGGCTGAGCACAGGAAAAGGGTGGCAGAAACAGAGGAGAGGCTAGAAAGTCGGCAGAAGAAAGACACTAAAGCTTATTGGGAGAGAGAGGGCAAAAAGAGGAAGTCTGGGGACACGGGAGGAGGAGGTGGAAAGAGGAGGAAATGAGATGATGGAGGATGGTGTACCTTGCCAAGGTTCCATTGATGATATTCTCGGTCAATGTCGGCACAACGACTGTATTCATTGGTATCTCTGGGCCATTTCATGTGGCGCCGATGTGCGCCCCGCAAGAGCTCCTGCCTTGCAGTCACTTTCAAATGCTGGTAACAAGACGTTTGCACGTTTGCACATTTGCACTATGAGACGGATATTGCCAGTGATCCTTAAGAACTGATGGTTGGCGCTCCACTATCCATCCTGTATATTTCTTTTTTTTTGGCCCCTTTTTTTCGTTGGCGGTGTTGGCCTGCAATTGGCCGCGAGTGTGATAGTAACTTGCACGTGACCACGCATCTCTGCGAGGCTTGTCGCGTTTCTCCTGTCCTTGGATATGAGCCCAGAGTCTTGCGTCTCCCACATTCGTCCCTTCCGTTCAACCTCGAAATTTCAGGCAGTTGTTCCTTCCCTGACCACTTAAGAATTACATTTTGTCTCACGACTCAAATCTTGTTCTCACATTTCGTGGAGACCCAACTCAGGCACGCGCAACGCGTCTTTCCTTCCACCCCAGTCGTTCGTTTGTATTGGTGACATCATGACCAAGCGGCGTCGTGAAAAGCACAGTAGCAGTAATGATGCTAGGGTCACCAAAGCTCCGAAGGCGTCCTCTTCTTCGCAAGCTCCGCGCTCATCATCGACAACCTCGGCGTCGATCAGCCGAGTCCCGGCTGCTGAGTCGTCGTGCAATTCATCACCAGGGACATCAGTGTTTGCACCACCGCCCGCTTATAGCGCGGATCAAAGGCTAGCATGGCAGCAATCTCAGGCTGCCATGCAGGAGGAGGAGGTGATTGATCTTACCCCGGCAGATAGCGGACCTGTTCGGGAGCTTTATGGAAGCCTTGGTACGTGTTGTGCAATCCCTGGGAGGGACGGATTGGGGCAGGTATTGACTTGAAACGATAGACGGAAAGGTGGTCGGTATACAGTACTACAGAGGCATGGCTACGGCTGGAGAAGTGGTTTTGCTGAAGCGTGAGCCTAGGAATCCAGTAGGTGCGGCTGAGTCGCATGGCTTTGGGACCGAGCTGACATTTTCAAGTATGATTCTAACGCTATTCGTGTGGACAATGTGTTTGGGATCCAGGTCGGGCATATTCCAAGAACTGTTGCGGCAAAGCTCGCGCCTTACGTCGTATGTGTACTGTGGGTTGAAAGAGATAGGAGTTGCTAACTTGCCCGTAGGACAATGGCGACATTGATATTGAGGGTATGCTCATAGGCGAGAAAGGTTACTACGACTGCCCGATACGGATATACATTTATGGAAACTCGTCTCCAGTGGATCGGGCCGAGCTTGAGGAACGACTGAAGAAAGACAAGCTTGTCAAAGCGACTCAGCTCAAACAAACACGTCAGGACAATGAAGCCAAGCGTCAACTTGAGGAATCCCAGCGTCGGGCTATGGGCCTTACCAGCGGCAGGGGCACTGCTGGATTCTCTCTGGCTGAACCCGAGCCCACTCTTCAGGATATCGCAAAGTCCAGCCAGGCTGTCAACCTCCGCGCGGGAAGTGATCTCGCCAAATCCTTCGCCATGGATGAAGACCAGCTCTCCAAGATGCCCCTCGCGGAGCAACCAACAACGATCAGTGCTACATTGTTACCCTATCAGCTACAGGGTCTCGCATGGCTCACTGCTAAAGAGAAGCCAAAATTTCCAGCTAAGGGCTCGGAGGACTCTGTTCAACTTTGGAAGCGTGATACCCATAGTGTTTACATCAATGCTGCCACCGGTATCAGAGTCGGAGAGGCACCTACTCTACTGTCGGGTGGTATCTTGGCCGACGATATGGGATTGGGGAAGACACTTCAGATCATCAGTCTCATCATGACGGGCGGTCCAGGAAAGAGTCTTATCGTCGCCCCGGTCGGCGTGATGAGCAACTGGGAACAGCAAATCCACCGCCATGTCAAGAAGGAACACATGCCGAATGTGATAATCTACCACGGAAGCAACCGCCAGACGGCCGCCAAGTCGCTCTCAGAGTATGATGTTGTCGTCACCAGTTACGGAACCTTGAGCAGTGAGGTCAGCAATGGCGGCCATCTGTCGGGGATAAAGTGGCGTCGCGTGGTGCTTGATGAGGGCCACACCATCCGAAATGCCAAAACCAGAGCTGCCGAAGCTGCTTGTCAGCTTAATGCGCAGTCGAGATGGGTCTTGTCGGGCACGCCAATGTGGGTACTGCCACACACCTGTCAATGACTTCTGCTAACATTTGCAGTGTCAATAACATCAAGGATCTACACTCGCTCCTCAAATTCCTCCACATTACCGGCGGAATTGAGCTTCCAGATGTGTTCAACACGGTCATTACCAGACCGCTGGCTGCTGGAGACCGACGCGGCGAAGCTCTTTTGCAGTCGCTTATGACCGACCTCTGCCTTCGTCGCAAGAAGGATATGAGATTCGTGGATCTCAAACTTCCGCCCAAGACGGAATACATTCACCGCATCACGTTCTGGAAAGAGGAAAAGAAGAAATATGATGCTTTGCTGTGAGTGCTGTGTTTGGACTCGGGTTACTTACACTGACATGTATATAGGTCGGAAGCACAGGGTGAGCTGGAGGAATATCAAGCGCGGGCCAAGGCGGGCCAAAAGGGGAGGTTCCAGGGAGTTTTGGAGAGACTTCTCCGGCTTCGTCAGACGTAAGTATTCACACAACCCTGTTAGGCAGAGGCTGACCTGGGCAGATGCAATCACTGGACTCTTTGCAAGGAACGCATCACGGACCTGCTGAAGCTTCTTGAGGAAGAGGGCGTTCTTCCGCTCAACGACAAGAACCGGGCCCTCCTGCAGCAAGCACTCCAATTATTTATAGAGAATCAGGAGGAGTGCCCAGTCTGCATGGAAACCATGACTGGCCCGGTCATCACGCATTGCAAGCATGTCTTTTGTAAGGCTTGCATCACCAAGGTGATTCAAATCCAGCACAAGTGTCCAATGTGCCGCACCGAGTTGTCAGAGGACAAACTGCTGGAGCCAGCACCCGAGTCATCAGGCGAAGAAGACGGGGTCGAACTTGACCAGGAGACCAAGAGCTCCAAGACGGAAGCACTGCTCAAGATCTTACAGGCAACCCTGAAGAACCAGGGCTCCAAAGTCATTATCTTTTCGCAGTGGACGTCGTTCTTGTCGGTAATTCAGCGACAGCTTGATGAGGCGGGGTACAAGTACACGCGGGTTGACGGAAGTATGAGCGCAACGCAGAGAGACGGTGCGATCCGAGCCTTGGATCACGACCCTGATGTTCGTATCATGCTGGCCAGTTTGGGGGTGTGCAGTGTCGGCCTAAATCTGGTAGCGGCGGACACAGTCATCCTTGCCGACAGCTGGTGGGCTCCGGCAATTGAAGACCAGGCGGTTGACAGAGTGCATCGTCTTGGGCAGACGCGGCCAACCACTGTTTGGCGGTTGGTCATGGAGGGAACGGTTGAGGAGCGTGTGCTCGATATTCAGTCAGAGAAACGAGAACTGGTGGGCAAAGCATTCCAAGAGAAGCAGGGTAAGACAAAGAAGACCAAGGAGACGAGGATGGCCGATATTCTTAAGCTGCTGGGTTAGACGTGTGTGAAGGCGTGTGTGTGTGTCTTGTATGGGTGTGGTTGGCTTGAGGAACTGGAGTTGGGGCTGGGAGCTGTGGTGGAAGCTGGGAGATGGCATTTTTTGCGCCAGGTGAATGACGAATGGTGGAGGATTTTTGACAGGTCCACGATGGTCAGAACAGGTGTATTGCTAGATAACGCGGGATCACTCCAGGTATTTAATAGATTTGTGAGCTTTAACTTCATGACATTGGTTGCATTTCGGATAAGGCCCCTATTGGTGGCCCGCTGATCAATGCGCTGCTTGATAGCGCGAGAGTTAACTACAGCACACCTCTGGGGTTATCTCTTGGCATCATCGAACAAGTTGGTTGCGACATTCATCAACTTGCCAATTACAGCATAAACAGGGAATGGATACAAACCATGAATTCAAGACGTAGAGCTCTCTTATCTCATCTATTTTTCTACAATACCTCTCACACACGACATACTCGAAGGATACACCTCGCCCCACCATTCCTTCTGGACGAATACACGCCCCGCTACATGACCCTCTCCCCCATCGTCGCCGCAAAGAAACGCGCCGCCGCTCACGCCCACCTCCGAAACTGCAACCTCTGTCCCCGTCTCTGCGGGGTAAACCGTTACGAGACTACGGGAATGTGTCTAGTAGGCGAGAAGGTTAGTGTTAATGTCATTGTGCGGCATTTTGGCGAAGGTGAGATCTCCCTCTCCCCCCCCCCTCCTCAGATCAGATTCAGTAGTCTGTCGGTGGTAGGATGGGTGTGTGCTGATGTCGGGGAGTGGGGGACTGGAACAGAGCCATGCATCCAAGGTCATCAAGGCAGCGGCGCGGTATTCTTCAGCGGGTGTAACATGCGGTGCGTGTTCTGTCAGAACTACGACATTTCTCACAAAAGGAATGGCATGGATTTGGCGCCCGAGGAGCTTGCGGAGTGGTTTGTCAAGCTCCAGGATGTGGGGGCCGTGCATAATATCAATCTAGTCACGCCAGAGCATGTCGTCCCGCAGATGGTGTTGGGGATTCTGCATGCGAAGGAGATGGGGTTGAGGGTTCCGGTTGTGTATAATACGTCAGGTTATGATTCGATGGAGTCGTTGGGGTTGTTGGAGGGGTTGGTAGATGTGTATTTGCCGGACATCAAGGTTTGGAAGGAGGACACTGCGAGGAGGTTGTTGAAGGCGGGAGACTACCCGGTGGCGGTGAGGGAGAGTGTGAAGGAGATGCATAGGCAGGTGGGGGATTTATGTTTTACCGGGGATGGGATTGCGAAGAGGGGGGTGCTGGTGAGGCATCTGGTTATGCCTGGGTTGGGGGAGGAAGGGGGGGAGATCATGAGCTGGCTGCCGAGGGAGGTGAGTAGGGATTGTTTTGTCAACATCATGGAGCAGTATCGACCGGCGGCCCATGTGGGCAAGGCAGGGAAAGGGAGTAAAGGAGACGGAAAAAGGTATGGGGAGATCAATCGGGCGGTGACAGCGGAGGAGACGGGGATGGTGAGGAGGGCGGCGGCGCGGGCGGGATTGTGGAGGTTCTGTGATCCGCCAAAGCATGAGGGCTTTAGCTTGTGAGCGAGCCGTCCCGGGTAGGTTGCTTTGTCGGCGATGGCTTGGCGGTCTGTTATATGCCGTCCTGATGAGCCAGACCCTTTAGTGGTGGGCCGGATGGGATAAAGAAGCCGTGGGAGGAAACATCTCTATCAGGTGTTGTCTTTGTTGTGTTTTCCACATTACTTGCGCCGTCTGGGTCTGAGACTTGTCTTCGCTGTCGAAAGTTGCTCACTTTTGATCAACTCTCTCTTTTCGTTGTTCAACCATCGAGCGCAGATATTGCCTCGCCTTCAGTTCGCTCGTCACCCGCATTTCTCATGATGGACATCTCCGGGTTGGAGAACAAGAGCGGAGGGAGAGACTCGGCGACTGTATCTCCCAGAACCATCCCTACCACACCACGTCGCTCCTGGGATGCCCAAGTAGCCTTGGAACCCGAAGACTCTGTCACAGCTCCTCCTCCTTCTCCTATCAGCACCTCCACCGCCACCGCCACCAACCACCACTCACTCCTCCATGCCCACACCCCGTCCTTTCCCCCCCGACCATCCCTATCCCAGCAGCCCGCCACGGCTCCAACCGCAACTCCGGTAGCCCGCCGTCTCTCAG
>Ga0247760_1002430_pt1 | contig 14118 bp, 15 predicted proteins | sample UWRJL171409R4_FD_179936 | JGI IMG/M metagenome (GOLD analysis project Ga0247760, IMG submission 179936) | Plant litter microbial communities from Arlington Agricultural Research Station in Wisconsin, United States - UWRJ-L171-409R-4 | ecosystem: Environmental > Terrestrial > Plant litter >...
CAACCTCTCCTCCTCCAATTCCTCCCTCGCCGCGGCCCGAAACACCTCCTCCCCGTACCGGAGCGCCGCCTCGCGGAACGCCACGCAGAAGTCGGCCGGCTTGACGTCGCGGTGGAGCTGGCCCGCCGCATGCACGCCCTGCAGCAGGTCGAGGGCGCGGAGGGCAAAGGCCCGCACGGCGTCCCGGTCCAGGGGGCGGGGGCCCGATCGCGTTCAGCTGGCGGAGCACGCGGGCCTCGCGCTCGATGTTGTTGCCGTTTTTGCTCCTTTCCCGCCCCCTCCTCACATTTCACGCCATCGACATCTCTCCCTTTCCATTTTGTCTCTCTCAACTTGTTTTCACCGCTACAATACCCCCGCTCATCCGCTAACCGCCGCCGCAGCCAAGGACATCATCACCGGGGAGCTCGCCGTCGCCAAGATCGCCGAGGCCGCAAAGGACCTCACAAACGTGGTAGATCTGGTGGTTCTCAAACTACGGCCTGGTGCATGGGAATAAAAGTGAGATTGGCTTTGGCGCCGTAATGAATTTTTGATGCTAGAATTATCGTTTAAGTGCGAATTGGAGAAGTTGTGATGATATTGTAACCTGAACGTCTTGTCCTGGCAAAAAAGGCAAGAAGCCTGAGATAGCAGAAACAAGATCTGGGCTTGGGGCGAGAACTAGGGTCACTCACGCTAGGCGGTAAATTTCTGCCGGTAGAAAAGGTACGTAGCGCACGGTGACGGGGACTAAATATGGGCTCATGGCCGAGAACTGGGTCGCTTACGCTGGGCGGTAAATTTCTGCCGGTAGCGTACGGTAACGGTGGAGAACTTGGTCGCTGAGTCTGTGTAGTAATTTTTCTGCCGGTAGAAAAGGTACGTAGCTTACGGGAGCGGGGACAAAATTTGGGCTCGTGGCCGAGAACTGGGTCTCATATTTTGTCTGTAGAAACGGTGCAAAATACGGAGGAACGAGAGTTAGACACTGTATAATTTTCTGCCAGCAGAATAAAGTACGTACCTAGGAGAACTATCCACACCAGTGTCGACGAGGTCGAGAACCTTATCCTATTAAGATCAGAATTTTCGTTAAAGCCACTAAATTCTCTAGCATCTCTCTAGCAGGAATCGAAAATTTAACCAGGCAGCCTACATATCCCTAATGGTATAATGACTTGTCAACCACAGAAGAGCACAGACAGGTGACGTTACTGTTGTCGTCAGCGACTCCATCCGTACCGTATCCTTTTCTAGTATAGCATAGTGATGTATAGGCTTGAAACTGATTTGATTGGATCCTTTGGTTTGTTTTGGGTTTTTTGGTAAGGCATAGGTTGCTCAGCTTTTGACAATAGGGCTTCCGGCCTTAATTAGTCACACACGTACACCTAGTACGTGTTACGCGCACCTCTCGGTAGCTCGTGGGCTGGCATCTGTATTGAGCCACCACGGCCTGCGAAATGGACAGATACAGCCGGTGTCGTAATTGACACCTTGTCGAGATGAGCGTTACAGCCCTGGATGCATCTACATCTCATCCACTATGCAAAGGGCTGGGGGAAAAAAGAAAGGCAAAAAAACATACAACACCAGGGATTCGCTGGTCGTCACCGACCCAACTACTCGTCTGGCACTCACTGGCTTGTCTATGGGAGAGCGGACGGGATCCCGAATTCTCCAGTGGGTATGGTCGTATGTGACAGTTCTGTGAACGATCTTGGCTTATATCGGAAGCACGCAATGCAGCTTGGCAGGGGGCGGTGTTCTCTGCTATACCTACTAGACGGTCTCGGTCTCATTCCAGTCCTGTTTCCACAGCTTTTTCCTCCTTGTAAAACACTTTGAGCCAGGGCCTGCAGTTTAGTCTAACAGCAAGAAAGAGACAGAGCTACTGTATTTTCCGACTAAGCTGTCAATTTTGCTCTGCGCTTGCAGCCACACACCAATTATCGGTCTGTCCGGGTTTAATCGGGTCTTTTGACAGCAATGGTACAAGATGAGGAGGCACAGCCCCCTTGTATGCAACCTTCCCCACCTTCCCATATGGGGGCCGCGGGTGCAATTTCCAGCCGTTTCTGATCACACAATGCGCTTCACCTCCAACGTCGTCGCCGTGACTCACTGATGAGTCGCAACTTACCTTATCTTTCGCCCAAACCGCGGATATAAGACAACGAATCGACCGAAGCTAATCCAACACACTTCTCTATAACAACGACACAACTTTCACATCCCAATGGCTTCGTCAACAAGCCCCACCAAGCCCTCGGCTCAAGATGCCACCCCGATCGAGGCGCCCATCGTGGTCATGCCCCGATGCATCATCCGGCGCTACCACATTTCCGACATCCCCGCCGTCGCGCACCACGCCAACAACTCCAACGTCGCCCGGCGTCTGCGCCCGCACTTTCCCTCCCCATACACCCTCGCCGACGCCAAAGCCTGGGTTAAACACGCCTCTGCCCCCGAGAAACCCCTGAGCTAGTATGCCCCCTTCCATTTCTCCCAATCCTCCCAATCCCCCCTTCTTTCTTTCTTTCTTTCTTTCTCCCCAAACAACTTGAACAATCCTAACTTCAAGTTCTTCACCCAGCGCAATCTGTGACCCCCTCACCGGCGCCTTCGCAGGCTCCATCTCCCTCCGCCCGCACAGCACCCCCTCGGCTCCCACAGACGAGCCCCTTACCTACGAGCTCGGCTACTGGCTCGGCGAGGAGTTCTGGGGCCGCGGGATGATGACCGATGCGGCGGCGGGGTTTGTGCGCTGGGTGTTTGAGAATTATGAGCCCGAGGATGTTGAACGGCTGGAGGCGTTGGTGTATTCGAACAATGGGGCGAGTCAGAAGGTTGTGAAAAAGGCGGGGTTTGTGTTGGAGGGGACGAGGAGACGGGCGGGGTGGAAGAGGGAGGGGGGAGTTTGTGATGTTGGGATGTGGGGGTTGGTTAGGGGTGATTTGGAGGGTGAGGGGGGAAAGAAATAGGGGCTGTGGGAGTGTAATGCGGAATCCAGACTCTTCACATTCAGACGAGGAGATGACAAACTAGGAATATATTTGGATGGTGCGCCAGATAAGGTACTGGATACAAAGGTCTCAAAAGCGACACCTGATCCGGGAGCTACGTCGGGGAGAGATATGCGCCGAGAAACACAAAAAGAACTGCGGCGTATACCCCGACGATGCCGACGATTCCTTTGCCACTCATTGGCTCGAACCAGCCGTGCAACTCCAGAGACCAGGGAGTAATCCTCAATGTTGACATAGCCTCCAATTTCAGGATCAGCAATCGATATAACTGCAAGGTGCCCAGGAGAATTAGGAGAGCGACCGAGACAATGATTACCACGACTGCACGAGATAGTCCTGGTATGAACAGGATCAGGTTCATGGGCACTATCAAGACGGCAAACCTGATGGTTGTGAGCAGAAGGGTGACCAAGTAGCCGACCAAAGCTTTGAAGAATTCGCGGCGACGCGGCCTTGACGACAGGCCACCGTTGCCGAGGCGAAGCTCGATGTCTTGCTTTTCTCGCAATATCTTCCGGTACGAGCGTTCCTCCTTGTTCTTGCCATTTCGAGGTTTGATAGGCAACGGCGGCCGCCTCAGCATCGCTTCAAGGTCATCCACTGCCTCGCCTGCACACCCTATCAGCACCGATCGAAGTGGGAAAAGGCGCCTGGTGACTCACAATACTTATGCACCAGCTCATGCACCTCATCTAGCGTTGCGATGTCGCAGTTCTCCTCTGTTTTGGTGCCTTCGAGTAAAAGTTTGTTTTTCAGTTCAAGCTCTTGCTCATATCGAGCGACGATCAGCCGCTGAAGTCCGATAAAGGCACGAAGCTGTATGTCGGACTCTATATACGGCACCTGACGATCGTGGGAATCGTTGGAAACGGGAGGTTTTGACGGCACCGCGCCAGTCGTTGAAGATGCCGCCATCGTCGTATTGTTGTTGTAACTGAGAGATGGCTTCTCTGAGGGTGCCGAATTGACCCTGAAAAGCAAACCCCAAATCTGTCCTTTCTTGGCAACCAAGCCACCAATCTAACCGTGCAGAAAACCCCTAAGTTAGCCGTTCGTGTTTGGCGCTAGTGTATTCTCAGGTAGGCAAGGTGGGTAGATTCTCTAAACATACTGCAGTAAATAAGTAGAAAGTAGGCACGTAATATATAAATTCGCAGGCTAAAAGAAAGGGTCCCCTTAGCTGTAGGAAAATACACTCTAAAATATTCACATAATCCTGCTCTAAAACGGTAAGGTCTAGTCTTATCGCATTACAGGCCGTTTTAATATGCAGGAAGGCGTTATTAAAACGTAGGAAGGCCTTTTTAGCAGATAGAAAGGTGTTTTCAGTATTCATATAAGTCTTTTCAGAATAGGAGATGGCCTGTAGTAACGAAAGCCACATGTAATCTTTACAGTAAGAAAGCATTTTTACACTGGCTAAGGGGACCCTTTCTTTTGGCCCGAGCCTTTATACTATCACTCCCTCCCCTCTAATCCGCTCCCCCTCCACCTCTCACACCCCCTCTTCATCTCTTCTCTCTCCCCGCTCCAAATCCCCGCAACCTCCCCCCTCGGACCCTTCATCATGCTCATCGCAAACCCATTATGCAAATGCCACTCAATATGACAGTGCAAAATCCACACCCCCGGATTATCCGTCTCAAACGCCAGCACCACAAATCCATTCCCGGGGAGGTTGACCGTATCCCTCCTCGGCGGATTCACCGTCTGGAGCTCGGTCACCGAGCTTAAGTAAAGCCCCTCTCCGCGCGCAATGACGTAGGTATCGTGGCCGTGCAGGTGCAGCGGGTAGGGTAGGGAGAGGAAGGACTCGACTACGATGTAGACCCAACTGTGTTTCGGCAGGGAGGTGAGGTCGATGGGGACAAATGACAAGGGGATTTTCAAGGGTGAGGATGAAGGGGTTGAGAGGATCTGGTCTGCGACGGGGGAGTCCTTGGGCGGTTTGTACGGCACCGGACCGCCGATTTGCCATCTCAGGGCGAGAGAGTCGCTCGCCGTGAGGAGGAGGGCATCGAAGGATTGGGTGAGTGCGGAGGGGCCGACCGAGTATGGGATGTAGGGGATGAGGTTGGCGAGGTCTTCGTCGCGGCAGACGTCGAGCATGGTGTGGCCTATGCCGGTGGGCAGAGAGGTTGATGAGGAGTCGTACCGGACAATAGCGCGCACGTTGTGGGCGATGAGGTTGAGCGCAAAGCAGGTGAGCATCGGCACAGCGCGCGCCCAGTAATTGTCGGGGGTTTGGTCGGCTTCGACGATGACGTCGTAGCGCTGGCCGACGGCGAGGAGCAGCGTCGTGGTCTCGTACGGTATGATGGGCACAAAGTCCATTGCTACCACGGTCATTTTATGCTTGTCGATGGCGAAACGGAACATGACTTCGGACGTTGACGAGGCGCAGGAGGTGTTTCTTCCCCAGAGTGAAGGTGATCTCGTGGCGCTTGCCACCGTCAAGGTGGACATTAGCGCCGTTGATGAGACCGTTGACGGCGACTGGAGGGATGCCGAGCTGTTTTATCAGCGGACGCGTGGCGAGCTCAAAGGCGGACTCGTCGTAGTGGTCGGTCAGGAGCACGGGGCCGACGTCGATGTCGTAGTTGGCCGTGCTTGGTCCGTGGATGGCGATGGGGCCTAGCACGCCGTCGGCGTACTGGATCGAGTAGTGCGAGTGGTACTAGCTGGACCCATGCTGGGTAGACTGCTAGCGGTAGGTGTGGCAGTCGGCCGGCGCGATGGGGCACTCGGTCTGCGAGACGGTGCCGTCGGCGAAGTTGGTGTTGAGCTGGCGGACACCGTGGAAGTGGATGCCCGTGCCGTTAGTGGTGAGCCGGTTGCACACGCGCACCTGGATGTTGTCGCCCCAGTTGGCCTCGATGGTGGGTCCGGGGTACTGGCCGTTGACCGTCATCATCTGCTTGGGGACGCCGTCAGGGGCGCGAGTGGCGGCGTATTGGATGTTGAAGTTGTACTGGCGCGTTTCACCCGTGTTGGGCCATGTGGATATCACATCGCTGTCAATGCCGAAGCTGCCCCAGCATCCTCGCGACGTTGCCGTGTTGGTGCAGGCCGCCGTGACGAGCGGCACACCTGCCAGGAGTGCTCCGAGAGAAATCTGAGAGAGCTGCATCGTCGCTGGGACCTGAGGCTGAACCTGACCACGGGCCTGAAGACTGTCATCTCGACCGAGAGCAAATGAGAGCGAATTTATACAGTTCAGCCATTGTTTTTCTTGGAACTCAGCTCACATCCCATCCCAAGGCTATGGCATGGCGTGCATCGGTTGGGCAGTACCATGTAGAGCAGCGCGGCCACGATGGAATCGTTTTAGTCAGTGGGACCCCATAACTCTTGTGCAAAATCGGATTAGTCAACCTGGATTCCAAGGTCGCACCCGCGTTAGCTAGGGCTCACCCTGCAGAAGCTTCAGTCAATAGTATGGTAATCCCAACACCTCGATGTTTTGGAATCCGGTTTACGGGAACTTGACGGACCCGAAGCCGACGTCATTGATACTGGCAGCGAATGTTCCTCCGGGTCTTCATTCTCATAGACAAAGAAAAATTGTAGCCAGCCTTTTGGTGTCTCAAACCCCTTTCCTTAGCAATGGGTCTTAGCTCGCTCACATTGCCGCTGTTTGCTTCCTCCCAAGGCCAGATATGGGACTTCACAATCAACCGTCCCGAGATACCACAAACCCCAGCCCGTTGCGACTCTATCGGAGGTAGGCAGAAATGGTTTGTATTCGCGTGCGCGCGTGCGTGTGAGTGCGTGGTTCCAGAAAGGAGGGCTGGCAGGAAAGGAGAAAGGCCGTTGGAAATACTGCCAGAGAGGTGGGGCCTCTCACAGACTCCGAGACGCGATCACAAAGCTCTCGCAGCATTCTCTCTTCTAAACGCAATGTTAGTCAAATGTTGCTGATAAAACCTTGGTCTGTCCCGCCATGTCGTGTCTGTCAAGGTGATTCCCGTCATGTTCACCCAAGTGACGTGAAGAAACGACCATGGTGATTTCAGTCTTCAAGGCGGTGCTTCTCCTACTGGCAACGGCACCTGTCGCGAGAATGCAATTGGCCCCATCATGCAACCCGACAGAAAACAGTAGGCTCAGAACTCCGTTTGCTCAGGCCGCAAACTGGTATACTGGCTGACTTTGCTCCACCCAGGCTGCCCGCCCGTTCCCGCGATAGGAACAACCACGACGATCAGCTTTGACAGCGACCACAGCCTTGGGCTGTTCACGGAGATCACCGGCCTTGTGTCGTTTGCGCCCGGATCGACGGGACTGATACTTTCTATCGCCAAAGGGAACGACACGCCGACCATCCAGCTATCGAAATACATCTTTTCCGGCCGTGTCGATGTTGTGATGCGAGCCGCGCTTGGTGCCAGTATCGTAACCTCGTTTGCCATGCAGCCGGGCACTTTGGACGAGATTGCCTTCGAGTTGGTGGGCGTAGACGGATCACAGACCCAAACCAACTACTTCAGCAAGGGCTGCAACCACACGTACGACCGTAGCGGCTCAGATACTCTACCACAAGTTACAGCGCTTACTCAATCCAGTGGACCCCTGAGCGCATCGACTGGATGACTGACGGCATACCCATACGGACCCTCCTTGCGAAGGACCGCCGGGGTGGCTGCGATGGGTTCCCGCAGACCCCCATGAAGGTAATGCTTGGGGCCAGGGTTGCCGGCAAATCCGCTGCATCCCCGAGCACCGTCGGATGGGCTGGCGGCTTAGCCAATCTTAACGAGGTCCCGTTTCAAGCCTTTATCAAGTCGATCAAGATCGCCGATAACTCTAACGATGTCGCAAACGCCACGCGCTACCGATACGGCAACCAGAGCGGTATGTACCAGAGTATCATCGTTGAGACTGCTCAGGCCAACACGACCGAGCCGGCGCCCGCCCCGCAAGATTCCGAGGTTCCTCCCGACGCAGACGGCGGCAGTATCTATAGTAGTAGCGGTGCTCCAAGTACGGAAGATGCTACGCGCATCGTTATCGGCACCATCATAGGTTGTTTATTCATCGTCGTCTTTGTCAGTGCGCTGGCCCGCCTCTGTGGCAAGAAAAACAGGGCTGTCTCGAGGGTCGACGGGACGCAAAACCTCGACGAACCTTGGGTTCCCGTCGTGGAGTTCGGCGCGCGGGATACCATTGAACTTGTTGGGGAACCCGCCCCGGGCGAGCTGAGTGTAAATGGGGAAGATAAGCCACAGGAAAGTGGACTGACACCAGCTAGTGTTGTCGATGCTAGAGAAGAGGTGTACCGTCACCTCTGGGCTAATGGCGCACGGCGAACAGCTGGGAGGTGAGCGCTATCTCTGACGAGTGATTTAGCTAGCAGCACGGAAAACTTTGAGATAAAGGGAAGGCCAATAGTGATCTTGAAGATTAGCAGGAATAAGCCTTGGCCGTAGTTGACGGCAACGACAAAGATGAACCAACAGATGCTGTATTATAGATGATGCTTGTTCAAACCCCCAATTCAGGAAAGCTTTGTGCACTCCAGGATAGCCTCGAGCTCTGCCACGACGCCATTGTAAACCCTCTCCCGGAAGCCTTCCTCGTCTAACCCTTGGGAGGATCCGCACCCGACGCACCGCTCGACCACTGCTTTGTAGGCTGGGTTAATCAAGGAAACTTGAGTCTGCAGCAGTCTATGTGCCGTGATGGAATCCCGGATGATGCCAAATCTATCGCCTTGAAACTCGATTCTTTCGTGAGGTTCGCGCATGTTCTCCAACGTGGAGCCCATGATGATCTCCAAAAGCAGGATCCCAAGACAGAATATCGTGTTATTTGGCTGGACTGGCGTCCTTTTCTCCCCCTGACCACAACTGATGTGTATCGGCTCCGGAATCTGCCTGCGAAGAAACGGTTGCTGGTACCCGGGCCACCCACCCCTGTTGAAGAAGTGAACGTCCCGCTTGGTTAATGGCTCAGAGAGCCATGGGGTCTTGTTGAGCTGAAGGACGGCGGAGGCGACTGCCAGGGCGAGACGGACTTTCTCTTCAAGCCACAACAGCGGCTGGAGTCCTTGCTTCCGCCACAAGACATCATTGAGGGTGATGATGGACCATGCGCTGCTGCTGTTTGTAGTTTCCAGAGGACACACCTTGAAACAATGCTCGGGACATGCCGAATCGACCAGTTGCCCGTAACAGTCCGGCCGTGTGTCATAAGACTTCCGCAGCGTTTTGCAAAGGTCGAAGGGTGGCGCACTCGCAGTCCGCGTTTCCCTGGAGGTACCTGGTGAGTCGGTAACCGTTATGCTGGTAACCTGAAGGCTCTGAGTCATGTTGGCCACCGCGATTTCGATGCTCTTTGGCGCCTTCCCTGAGCTGGTCGATGCCATGCTTGAAGTGACAAATGTCGTCTGAGTCTTGGCAAATGCCACGAATCTGGCCCGTCTTGGCTTTGTTGTTTCCGGTGGAGGTGTTTGCACCAAAAGGGTGGGTATCGGGGTCTGCGTATTGGCAATTACCGGATGCCACCTGATGTCGACTTCATCCCACATTTTCTTTCTTTCGGGGTCTTGGTCTTTTGTTTCATAGGATATGGCCACTCGGAAGTTCGTATCACTCATGACCTTCTCGTCGTTATCCTCATACCCAACGTCCGCAAACCGCGGCGAGAGCCCTAAGCTGACGTCATGGGAACTGCTGCACTGACACAGGATGCTGGATCGAAGAGCACGGTAGACACTGGACGAGAGGTCCCGAAGCATGCTGATAACCCTGCCCCCTGACCGCTTCCGCCTGTTGGGTTCCAGGGCGACGCTGAGCCGTGTCAGGGCTTCGAGGTCATTTACCGCCTTGGAGACGATATCGAGGGCATCCCGGTAGTCTTTCCTATCCAAGCGGTATAGGAACTTTCTGAACTCGCGGGGCATCCCCCGCTTCTCGACCCATCTGATCTGGGTAGGTGGGGACGCGCGTCAGTACTTCGCGCTAGAGCCAGGGCTGAGATGGGAGATGAGAGATTAGCGTGGTGCACACCTGTCCGTCGCGCGTCACATCGACGCTGAGCTTGTTGGTGACGGTTTGGAGCGCCTCTCGGATCTCGAGCACGGTTGTCTCGAAGGAGTCGTACGATTTCCAGAGCCGGCGGCGGATGCGCTTCTTCGTGTCCTCGGACTGCCAGAGGGCGCCGAATGGGTCTTGGAGCATCGGCTCGACGTCTTTTTGCGGCACAATGTCGCTCAGCAGCTGGTCGCAGACGTTGTACAGCTTCGATCGCTCCGTGCTGAGTTGCCGATTGATGCTCTTGAGCTCCGACGCCACCTTGCCCCAGTCCTTCATGAAGCCAATGTAGGCCTCGACGGCAGTGATAATAAGAGGGAGCGTCCCCAGGACCACTCCCGCTATCTCGAAGCCGGACATGGCCGCTTCACAGGAGATTTACCTTCACCAACGATTGCCAAGTGCATGATGGAAAGAACAGTCGGGCAACCACCAGCAACGGTTGACCTCTTCGTGACCCCGCTTCTGCCTAACCCCTCATGCATGCGGCTGAGCCCCCGCGATCTTGACCCAACCCTGCAATCTTGGTGCAGTTTTGGCCGGGTCGTGCCTGCTTCAACGCATGCCAGATGCCAGAGGCCAGAGTTCGCCATGGAGCCTACGGCGAAGACACAAACTCCTACCAGGTCTGAGCCCCAGGATAGTAATAATCCTGACCCAGGCCTTGGGCCTATTGCACGCCATGTCCAGGCCGTTTTGCGACATTTCGGCGCGCTAGTCGACTCGGTCAAAGCCGGCAGCCGAGATGGCTCGAGTCTTTTTGATACCCACCATTTCCTGCCATCGCTCGAAAATGAGGTCACTCGGTTCAAGATGTGGGCAGGAAACCTCGGGGCGCACCAGGCAGGCCGCGCATCGCTCGACTACCGACTCAGGGAAGCATCCCACCTCCAGGAGCAGGTTGTGTATCTGCTGCGAGATGCGTCCGAATCGCTGCAGGATGCCCTCGCAACCATTGCGCCGAGAGATGCAGATCATAATGCAAACACCAAGGACGACGACGGATCCGACGCCATGAGTGAGGACAGCTTTACCGACTCCGAAACAGGCGAACCCTCCCTGGAGTCACGACTCAAAACGCTCTGCACCGATGTCCGAGAGGTCACCGACTGCTTGCTGCGTCTCTCCGTTGCCATCGCAAACCCTGCCCCCCACGAGAGGTTCCGCAAGTTCGGTGCCGATGACATCTCGTACCGAGAGCCTCACGACATTGCATATGTCCGAGACAAGTTCCCCAAGCTGGGCCAGAAGATGGCCGATGTGCTTGGAAAGTCCATTACGCGTCGTCGCCAGTTCTTCCGCTACCGCCTGGCCCACCACGAGAAGCTTGCTGCCGGTCTTGAGCCCGATGGTGCGTCAGCGGGGAAAGACGACAGCCGCACCGAGAGATTCCCAAAAACAATCGCCTCAACCCTTCCAGACCGCATCAAGGCCTTGCCGGACCTCGACCTCAGGAACGGCATCATCGACGAGGACAACCGATCCGACACAGCAGCCTCCATGACCTCGTATGCTACCTCCGCTGGCTTCTTGCCGGAAGTGCGAGATGGGGAGATGATTCTCCCACCACCCCCACTGCGAGTACCACCGCTGCCCAGAGAAGCGGAACTGGGAAGCTTCGAGTGCACTTTTTGCTACAGGATCATATCTGCTAGCAGCCGCGCGGCATGGAAGTAGGTTTTAGGATTGCCCTTTCTGGAACATGATAGAGATCTAACTTGAGGTTCAACAACTAGACGCCATGTTTTCGGCGATCTTCGCCCCTATACCTGCCTCTTCAAAGACTGCCTCGATTCCAACGCAGACTTTGACAGGCGAGGTCGGTGGCGTGCCCATCTTTCTGACCACCACTGGAAATCTTGGACCTGTCCCTTCCAGTGCGATGGCAGCTATTTGTCTGCCTCGGATCTTCAAGTACATCTCAGTGGCCAACACCTCCCCGATGCCCCAGAAGAGCAGCTCTTGGCTGTCGCAGCTCTTGGCAAAGGCCCGACCTTGGAAAATACTGTTTCCGAGTGCCCTATCTGCCAACATCCTACGACAGGTCTAAGACAGTACACGAGACATGTGGGCCGCCACCTAGAACAGCTTGCCCTATTCGCCCTCCCTAGTCTAGAACAGGATGTAAGGGACTCGGATGAGGAAAGTGAAAGCGACAGTGCTGCATCCGCTCTTGAAATCGAAGACAACTCGGCCGATGATGAGGCGTTACTATTACGCGCAGGGACTCCAGACTCAGGGGCCCGCCCCTATCCACATACCATTTCTTCGCCTCTCGTCGACTGTGACGACAACCAAGCACCCACTACTCCCGAGACAAGTGATTTAGTCGATTGGAGGCTCCACATTGAAGAAAGGCCTAGTAATGAGCAAGCTCGCGAGGAAGCTGTTGAGAATAAGAGTGAGCATGGCACCGTGGCAGTGCATGGATCAGCATCTTCCACAGACCCTGTTCAACCCAGCTCCATTTTTGAGTCGCGCAACAGGGAGTATGAAGAGACGGAAGAAATGATTGAAGCAGCAGGGCAGCTGAAGGCGCTTAGCCATGTCCCATTTACGAGCGATGGGACGCCGTCCACGCTAGACCGTTCGGATAACTATGAAAGAGGTGATTCAGACAACGAAAGGCATGCGGAAACCGATACTCGACCTAACTATCGCTGGTCACTACCATCTGACGGTGACATGGAGTCCGACACCAGTGATAAGATACCGCCCCGGTCAGAGTCGCCAACGGTGGAGCAAATGAAGCTGCAGCTTGAGGATTTCAAGAGATCTCAAGCCAAGCAGGAGGATGAGGAGCGACAGAAGGAGCGTGAGATGAACATCCGAAGGGGCGCTGAAGAGGCTTTCCATCGTCGCATGGAGGAGTTGAGGAGGGCTCAAGAGGAGGCAAAAGCAGAGATTGATAGGGCAAGAATTGAGGCTGAGAAGGCTGCGCGCGAAAAGCTGGAAAAGGAGCTGGAAAAGGAGCACGAGAAGCGACGGTCGAAGGCTTGGTTGTCGATGGGGCAAATGAAGACCGAAGAGGAGATCAAGCGCCAATTTGACACCAGCGATCCGGGGACGTCAGCTTCGGCATCGATTCCTGACCCAGAGGCTGCTTCTACGGAGCGAGCCCAGGCCAGGTCCGGCGAAAGCCCCTCCAGGCTTGGCGGGCGTGAAGGATCGGGCAAAGCCATGGCAGAGGCAGCCTACGTTGAGGATGTCGCAGACGAGTACGAGTCGTGGAGAGACTATGAGCAAGTCAGCGGCGACGACAACCCGGCGACCCCCCCCCCCCAGGCCCCCACCCCTTCCTCGGCCAACGATGGGCACGTGAATATATTCGACTTCCTTGCCGCCAACACCCCAATGGCCTCAAGCCTTTCACTCCCCGCTACTACTCCACAAGTGACCTCGAAGATGGAAACAGAGGAGCTCGAACAAGACGGACTCGGCAATATCGAGTCTCCCGGCCAGCGGGCACCGCAGCCAGATTCAGAAGTTCATGTACTCTACCAGCTCAGCGGGGATACGCCACCGAAAGTCCCACCGAGTGCGCTGCCGAGATTGGTCACGGTACATCCCCAAGTAATGATTTCTCACAGCGACGCATTCCTGGGTGAAGAGGACGGAACCTACCACGGCCATTTTCCCCCAAGATCGACTCCATCGCGGAGAAGAGGTCCCAAGCTAGTGGTTTCTGACAGCGACATACTTGCGGATGAAGAGGATGGAACGTACCATGACAACCCTCACCCTCCCCCAAGACCGAGTGCACCGCCAAGAGTAGTACATCCCCAAGTAGTCGTCTCTCATAGCGGCGAATTCGTGAACGCAGAGGATGGACTCTACGACTCTTACACTCCCCCAAAGCGCCGATCACCCAATCGAAGGGATCAACGGGATCAAAGGGATGGAAGATGACACTTTCCCTGGAGTGTTGTATTCAGGGGTGCATCGATATTCACAGAACATCAAAGTCACATCCATTTTACTATAGTCTCATTTCTCGGTCTGGAAGTGCTCACACCCATACATCATTCCTGCGCAGTAGACGGTTGCTGCGACCCCACTCCCCCCGGCTGACT
>Ga0247760_1002431_pt1 | contig 14111 bp, 9 predicted proteins | sample UWRJL171409R4_FD_179936 | JGI IMG/M metagenome (GOLD analysis project Ga0247760, IMG submission 179936) | Plant litter microbial communities from Arlington Agricultural Research Station in Wisconsin, United States - UWRJ-L171-409R-4 | ecosystem: Environmental > Terrestrial > Plant litter >...
TATCCTCGGATCCTTTGCAATCTATGTAGAAACTATTTCTTTCCCATTCAATTCATTCCTGAGTGTGGCTGTCCGCACTCTTTCAAAAGAAAAAGGATCGGTTAGGACTTTATCCGCCCTCAATACAATGTAGGATCCTAGGAATCCTAGAGAAAGTCGGCCGCCAGTGGAACCTGACAGAGGAGAGCGGGACGTTCCGCCAACCAACACCATTGAACCCGGGTTGGGTATAAAAACACCAGGGTCCGTCTGTCGGGTGTGCCACCATTGTGCATCACAGCTTTTACCATCCGTCATATCTCTGTCTTGAGGAATAATTTTGTAACCATGAAGCTGGCCTCGTTTCTATCTGTGCTCACCGCAGTGTCGGCGGGAAGCCTTGCTGCGGAAAGCGCTGCTGTGGAGGAGTTCCACTACCGGTTCTGTCAGTGCCGTTGATCCCATCCGAAACCATTGATGTTAATACTTATTTCCCTAGACTCCAACGCAAACTGCGACCATAGTGCCCCGGCCATCAGCACCTGGCCAAGAAACAACCTAGAGCCGTAAGTACCTATCTACCCTAACCAAGGAAAGGCCTCGCCGTACCAGGAATAAAACTGACGAGAAGGTAAAGATTTTCCGGCTCCCAAGGAAGTTGTTACAGCGCCCCCACCGGAACGGACTGGCAGCGTCTAGAAATTGACAAGAATTTCGGCGGAACCAATCTCGCCGTCATTACATTTTGTAACGTCCAATGCCAGGGGAGAAGTTCCGCCCTTCAGAGGGGGACGCATTGCTTTGTGCCGACTTCGGGGTGTGCGATTGGAAGTTTGTGAGTTTCCCAGTTCCCGTTCATTGGAAGTGCAGAAGAAGCGGTGGAGTCAATCTCAGTCGTAGCTAACCAGACGGGTGTCTGTCTGTCGTGTCGCAGTTTGGTTGCCGAAGTTGTGAATTAGAGAAGGGAACTTCGTTGGGAGTATCTACCTAGGTACTTAGGTACCTACTCAATCTACACGGGAAGGCTCTTCCAGTCTCCGGCACCATGCCGCGATGGGGGCGATAAGGATAAGCCAGGAAGAACATGATGAAAGCAACCCAAGTTTCTGGAACTTCCAACATTTTGCGTTGAGGCTTCATCAGAGTGCAAGTCCAAGAGTGAGTGAGCGAGCGGGGATGTCTTGGGTGTGTGCACCAGACATGCATGCTTTGCGGAAAATTTTTGTTTCACAACCTTAAAAATCGACAACTATCCATGCTCATAGCCACCTACGTAACTCTTTATTATGTTTAATCAGTCAAAATTAGCCCCGGATCAGCTTTAGCCAATATTTTACTACCAAAAAGGAATATAAGGTTTTTTGGGGGAAGATTCAGGGCATGTTTTGGCGAAGGGATGTAGTGGAAGGTTATTGTGAAGGCGGAGTCCGTGTGTGCGGACAGCCCCTGAGTTGTCAGAGATGCGAGTGTGAGAAGGCAAGGGGTTTTCTGCTAACTTCTCCCCAGCCACTATATTCGATCTGCACGTCATACTTTGCATTGGGACACGAATGAGGGTGGGTGAGAGGCCCACTATTTCTCAGCGATGGTCCCTATCCCCGCGGTTGTGGCTATGTTTTGATTGACAGTTCGAGCAACATGGTCGTCTCTGATGGCTCGGATCTATCGGCGCGCCATATCTTGCCGAGGTAGGCCTCCGGGCACTGAGACATGCACACTCCAAGGTCTCGGAGCCAACCATCGCCTGCTTCTGATGCAAGGACGACCATGGCGTAAATGGTCTCCGCCGCTTGCTTAACCTCTCTCAGGCCCTCTGGGCGGAGAACCCCCTCCTGGTTGACGACAATGACATTGGAATACATGCCGATTTCGTCGAAGCATTTCTTGGCGAAGCTAACGAGATCGGGGCCCCCGCTAGGACGTAGGCTCGCGCCGCACCGCAGCAACATCTCGGTAGCGGCGACGTTGCTACTCCCAATGGTCCAGTACAGCGGCGGCTCGGCCATGGAAGTTGCCATGTTGGGATTGGCGCCTCGGGCGAGGATCTCCTCGACGATAAAAAGCGGTGCTGGTGGGGATCGGCTGAGGGCCAGGTATAGTAGATTGCTCTCTCCCTGGCTGCTGCCGCTGTCTTCTGGGGTTTCCGGTGGCGATTGCAGAATCATCTGCAAAACGTTCTTCCATCTGCCGGCAAACATGTTGAATTCAATGGCGCTGACTCCTTCGAGCTTTCCTTGCGATGGCGTGGACTGGACAATTTGCTGGAAGAGTTGTCTGTCCGGTAGGCTTTGGCATGTGGCCTTTGCTAGCCCTTCATCGTCGAAGCGGGTGAGATAATGTAGGGAGGAGGGTTGGCTCTCTTGGGCGGGGTGAATCCGGCCGCCGCGTTCAAGCAGGGCGGTCACGATGGCGCGCCGGCCTAGGATTATGGCGAGGTCAAGAAAACTCAGCTTGTATTTTGCTAGGTCCTCGTCAAGATCCGATATGTAGTCGGATTCGTGATCGTCGGTGAAATCCGAGTCGGAGGAGTTCTCTTCAGCCTCGGGCTCGTCTTGCGATATTGCCGGGTTTGACATGTCTGGCGATGGATGAGCGACTACTGAGTCTTCTGGAATTGTGCTGTTTGGGTCCAATTCGTAGCTCGAAACGAGGTAGCGGACGGTCTTGACGCTCCCTCCGAGTATCGCGGTGCTAAGCAGCTTTGGTAGGTTGGGTGCGACGGCCGTGTCGGGCTGACGCATCATCGCCTCCAGGTCGTCGTTGTAGGCGAGGCCGATCATCTCCTCCTTTTGACTGAAAGTTAAGTCGTAGGCATCCGAGTCGAGGATTTGCAGGTCGAGCTCCAGCAGGCCCTCCCGGTCCTCCAGGTCGTAAAGCCCCGGGAATCTCTCCCGAACTTTCTCCTGCATAGATGATCGGGGCTTGGGGGGTTGGTGACCTGCATCTAGACTGAATGTCGGGGGGATGCCGCCGCCGAGGAAAACTAACATGTTCAAACTTTCGACATCCGGCAGAGTCGCAAACGCGCGCAGCTGCTCGATTAGCGCCTCTGTTGAGATATTCGGTGGGTAGAAGGTGAGCGGCTTGTACGACAGCAACGGCTTGCCAAGCGCCTCAATAAGCTTCAGCGTGTTTCTGTCTTCGAATAAGGCATGCACCGCTGGGAGGGATCCAAGCTCGACGGCTTTCAGAAGCCACTGTGATTTCGCGACGAAATTGTAGGGGGCTTCGAGCGCGACGCCCACAGCCCCCGAGTAGAGCGCTGCCATGGTGACGGCCAGTCGGACGTCTACGCTTTCTTTGGCGGCTATGACATATTCCGAGACGAGTTTACTGTGGAGGTGAGGAGAGAGTTCCATCTGATGCAGCGTAGCTACCTGATAAGCCTGGTTAGCATCAAATGCTTAGGTCTAGGATCTACAGAGTCTACCGCCTCGAACTGCGTCGCACATCATGGGTGGAAGGGACTTTTTAGTATTGGAAAAAGAAGATTCCATACTCGAGGATTGTCGGGATCTTTTAGCAGTGCCTGTTCGGCGTGGGTTTGGATCTGACGAAAGGCGCTGGACATAGGATGTCCCATCAGAAAAAAGAAGCGAACATGGTTCCCGCGCGCGGAATATAAGGGACCCTCACTCACCTGTCGAGACCCTGGACAGCCCTCAGCTCTGATGCTATTCGCGCCAGCGACCACCTCTTTTCTGGCTTCGCTGGGACGCAGTGCTCCACGATCCGCCACAGAAAGTCGGCATCAGGAAGCAGGACGCGTGCCCGCAAGTGTCTGAGACACTTTTTGTCATCGTGCTGCAGCGTTATGGAGTTTTCCGGAAAGGGCGGCGTCTTGCAGGAGCTTATCATGGAGAGGATGACTAGGCCAAGACCATACATGTCCCGCGGCGTCGAGTTCACCCATGCGTGATAAGGACTGTCGCGATAATATTCTGGCGCCCAAAATCCGGCCGTGCCCGGTATGATGCCGACATGCTGCGGGGACTGATCCGCGATTCCGCAGGTGGTGAAGTCGGCAAGAGCAGCGGTCAGACGGCCGTCGCGGAGGAAGAGGAGAATATTGCTGGGCTTTAGGTCGCCGTGGACGAGGCCGTGGCCGTGAATGGCCGCCAGACCGGCAGCAATGTCGGAGGAAAATGACGTGATGGTTGTAGCTAGAACATTACCAGTGGTACTACTACCGAGTGGGTCGTTCCCGAGGTACGAAGCCAGATCCGACACGGCCTGCTCGAGCACTATGCAGGGGATAGTGCCGACGGGGTTCAGAGCGTCCTCGAAGAACAACCCCAGGAGACGCGGGAGATTGGGGTGGGCTCTGAGGTCTTGGTGTGCAAGTATGCGCAGTTCTTGGATGATTCCGGCTAGAGCTTCGTGCTGCAATGCGCTCTCGATGTCGGCCCTGTCACGAGTGAATGATGCGTTTGGCCTCTTGATGATGACTTTTTCCACAGCTTGATCGCCGTCTACCATGACGGCTCCATAGACAGCCGAGTACTGGCCTTGGGCTCTCAGCTTCCACTCTTCCTGGCTGAGTGCAGCACGACGGAGAGCCGAGACTCCAAGGCTGGTGGCATAAGAGAGGAGGTTGCGATAGCCGATAAGGTGATTGTTCTGTTGCAGCTGAGAGACGGCTAGCTGCATGTCTGAAGAGTGGTCTCCGACCGAGGGGGGTAGCAGGCAAGCCATTTCGGGACTGGCGATGGTATCGCAGGCAAGGTTTGGTTGGGAGAGGCGCTAAAATAACTTGACAATTGTGGTGTGTGGGGAGCGGGGGGACAGCGTGAGGGGACCGACTTTCCATGCAGTAGCACGTGATACTCTATGTGTGATGAAATTCTCATTGATCTTACGATGGCGGCCAATCTCTTGATCATTTCATACGGTAGCCTAGCAGAGGCCTACACTGCGTGGATGTGATCTCCTTGTAGAAGGAGGAACAGCTTTATGTTACTTTAGTTTATCAATTCTTGGGCACACACATAGCAACTGGTTGTAATTTTGTTATAGGCCCTTTATGTGCACGATACCCCGATCAAGTGAAGACGGATTTATCTCTTCAGGTGCCCAATACCGCCAGGCAACACGCACAGCGCCGGTTTTTATTACCTACCCTTGCGTAGTCTCCACGGTCAATGGATTTTCCACTTCTATTGCCCCCATTCCAGGCCCCTTACCAACAACCATCCAGTATTTCCCAATACAAGCCGGGTCTGCTGACCGGGCCACCTCCTGGATCTTACCCTCTGGCTGTCCCTTTGCCGCAACAGTCAACATGTCCAGAACAACAGCGCTAGCGCTTCTCGCGTGCTCCCAGCTGCCCTGGATCACCTTGCCATCCTCGTCCACAACATCCACCGGACACTCGTCGCGCCGCTGCTGCAGAATTTCCTCTGCGAGTAGTAAAAAGTCATGTTCGTCGTTCAGGACGGGCTTTGCTCCGTGAAGGAGGAGCTCCTGCGTCGCCAAGACGTTGCTGGCCCAGACGGGCCACTGCAGCGCCGGATTGCTGCTGTCCTGGACAAAAGCGTTTGGGTCGCCGCCGCAGCGGAGTATCATCCGCAGTAAGTCGATAGGAGCCGCGGGGCTCTGAGGGGTGACGGCCAGCTCTAGCGCTTCCTCGATACGCATGTCGGCGTCGACTTCGACTCCGAGCTGCAGGTATAGACAGGCGATCTTCCATGCTCCGGCCGACATGGCGGCCCCGAGCGGCGTGGTGTCGGGAAACGTCTCGCCGGTTGGTACCCAGCTAAGCGCACGTCGAAGGCCCCCGCAATCCCGGAGCTGGTTGCATACTAGCCGCGCGAGCGGCTCGTCGTCGTATTTCGGAAGGTAGTGCAACACCGAGGGCCGCCGAGGTTCTTTGGGCTCCAGGTCCACCCCTTTGCTCAGGTAGTATCTCGCAATCTTGCCGCGGCCGAACAAGATGCTGTCCTCGAAATGGGTATTTTCTTGCCACGCGCCATTGGGTCCTACGCCGTATTGCTCTGTGAGAAAGCGTACCACCTCCAGGCTTCCGTTCATGGCCGCAATGCTGGCGTAGTAATGGAGACTCTCCGAAGATGGGTTGTCTTCTCCAGATAGGAGGATGATAAAAGCCTCAAGGTCGTTGTTGTATGCACTTTTAACAATGTCCTCGTGATTCTCGAAGTTGATGTCCCACGCGTCCAGATCGAGCAAGCTAAGGTCGCTGCCACGGGTTATGGTAAATTGCCTCAGAAAGTTGTCTCTATCAGGGCTTCCGTGGGTTTCGTTCCCGGTCTTATCCGCCTGCTCCTTGCCCGCCGCCTGATCCAAAGAGCCGCTGCCGGGCGATTCAGGGTCGGCGCCGCTGCTGCAGATGAGCGGTATGATCTTGGAGGCCATAGCCTCATCGCCCATCTCGGCAAATTCTTCCAGCTGGAGACGTAATCGTGCTACATCGACCTCAGGGGAGCTGAAGAACGGCCGGCGCAGTTTTAGCACTCCAGGACCGAGAGCCTCGAGCACGGTCATGATATCATTGTCCTCCACCATTATGCCGGCCGTCCCATACGACCCGAGCTCAACAGCCTTGAGGATCCATTGGGTCTTGGCGAACCAGTCCCAAGGCGTCTCTAATCCGGGCCCTAGAAGCCCACCGTACGAGGCTGCCATGATGAGAGCCGTACGAACGCTCATCGTCCCGGATTCGCGGGCCAAAGCTGAGAACTCTGCCAGAAGCTTGCTCCGAAGATGCTCGGGCAGTGGCATCTGTCCCAAGATTCCCACCTAGGTACAACTTTTGTCAGTCTGGGGGCATCACTAGGTTCAGAAGCGTGCATGTGCCGTACTCTTGGGGAGTTAGGGTTGGAGAGTAACACCTTCTCGTCCAACTCTTGGAGCTGCTCGAATTCCCTAACAGACACTACATGTATCAGCGCTCCACATCATGCTGGTGGGATTATACCCGCAAGAAGGGAATGGACATTGGGGTTGAGTGGGTCCAAACCTGCTGTCCCCTAGAAACTCCTCCAGCATCCGACACACTTCGAAGATGGAAGGCCGCCGGTCGGGGTCGGAACGGACGCAGCGACTAACGACCTCTCGCAAGAGACGGTCAGCCCCCGAATTTTGGGGCATTTTCGAAAGCAATCGACCTAAACATTCCGCGTCCTCATGCTGAAGCCTGCATTGTTCCTCGACAGGCATGGGAAAGGGCTTCTCGCGGTAACAGGTGACGGCTGCGTAAACGACGAGGCCGAAACTATAAACATCGCGCGAGGAACGAGTGGCCGAGTCACGAAACGAACTTTTGGCGTGCAACTCTGGAGCCCAGAAGGCGGCGGTGCCCACGACGGGCTCGGACTGTCCCTGGATGCCGCAGGTCCCAAGGTCTGCCACCGTTGCGACGAGAACGTCTCCCCTCCGAAACATTAACACATTCTCAGGCTTGACGTCTCCGTGAACGAGGCCGTATGCGTGAAGCGCGCAAAGACCATTCGCTATCTGGGAACAGGCCCTGGCCAGCTCGGTCGCGCCTCGACCCTCCGGCGCGTGCGCCTCTAGAAAGCCTCTGAAGTCCGAGACAGCAAGCTCCATCACGAGGCACGGCCGCACGCCCTGTACGCCCCTCTCCTCCTGAAAGTACACAGCCATGAGGTGCGGCAGATTGGGGTGTGATCGAAGCTTGGGATCGGCGAGTATGCGGCACTCCTGGATCATGCTGGACAGAGCAAGATGCTGCACGCGGCTTTCGACCTCTGTCTTGTCGCGCACGAGCGGGCTGTTGGGCTGCTTGATGGCGACGACCGAGGCTGTGCCATGATGGTACACCGAGCCCTCAAACGTTGTCGAGAAGCTTCCGGTGCCGAGCCACTTCCAGGTGGCCTCATCCATGGCGGTGCGCGGCAGGACCGGCAATCCGAGGGCGGCCACGTAGGACACGACATTTCGGTAGCCCACCAGGCCGTCTTGGGCTGATATGTTTTCCACGGCTCGGCATAGGTCGGATGAGTGGGAAGATACAGCTATCATTGGCGCTCGCTTATTGAGAGTGAAAGAGATGAGGGGAATGTTTGATAATTGATTCAGCAAGTCGAAGAACAGTGGGCGGTTTTTCTGATTGGATGCTCGTCAAGCTCCTACCGCTGAAGAGCGCAAGGTAGATGATGGATGGGCGGGGTAGTTAGTGCGCTGCAAGATATAGACCCTCGAAATCAAACTCAGCAAATGGCCCGTGCGCATGATAACAGACTAACAGATATCCAGTGCGCTTGTCCTATGGTCTGTTAAGTTAGCATCATCAGCGGGCGTGTGGCATCACGATGGTACTTTGAGGCTCCTTTGAGCCCAGCGACTTTTCTCCAGTGCAGAAGTACCGCAAGGTAAGCACTAACTATCAGCAGCTGTCTACCCATGATAGGTCTCCCAATTTCAGGCAGCCATCAGGCCCGCTTAGATGGCGAGGGACCGCAAAAACTCACGTCTACGCTACGAATCGATCACCGCTCGACTTTTGACGTCTGAAATATTCGAGCTGCTCTCATGTCCGCCTCAAAGATGATCGCATTCAGAGTGCAAAACATACCGCTCCTGTGGTCATGGGAAGAACTGACGCGCGCCATTGCGGCATCCACTGACGACGCCGACGCCTCGATGACAACCATCACCGGGACGCTCTTGCCAGCGCCCGACGCAAGCCCGAGAACCCAAGTCGCCGTTATTCAATTCTCCAGCGCGGTCCCACTTTTCTTGGCGCCAGTAACGGAGGACAAGACGAGCGAGAAAACCGCCTATCTCCGTGCCAACGGCACTGATTTACGATTCGATAAGAATTTCTGGGGCATGACGCCCCTCGTCGATCCAGGCCCAGAGGAGGACGGCTCGATGGAGTCAGTGGCCGAGAGACTTCCACAGTTTATATTTTAGGGGCTTCCAAGTTTCAGAAACTCCGGCTAACAAGACTACAGCATCGTTGCTGTCACCGGACTTGACGGCAACGCGTACGGATCCTGGGCGAGCAGAGATGTCAACGCCATCTGGCTCCGAGACTATCTCAAGGAAGACATTCCAAAATGCAGAGTCCTCACCTTCGGCTACAACACCAAGCTCACTATCAACAACAACTACTGCTTCGAGGATTTTTGCAAGGAGCTGCTGAGCCAACTGAGCCTCGCTAGATCCTCCGATACGGTATACGGTCCAATTTGATGTTTCCTCTTGCGACAGCAAGGCCCCAGAGACTGGAACCGTGCTGACTCAGATTCTTAGGCTCTATATCGACCGCTAGTACTCGTCGGCCACAGCTATGGATGCAGAGTCATTGCCCAGGTAAAGGACCTCTACGGTTGCCGCCCCTTCAATTCGGCGGAGGGCAAGACGCACTAACAGACGCCAGAGCCTTTGCCGATGCAAGCGCTTAGACGATCCTGATCTCAACGCAATACTCACCGCCACTTGCGCCGTGGTATTCTTCGGGGCGGTCCACCGGGGCATGGACGCCAGTGACATAGAAGACTACCTTGGAGATGTCTCTCCTGATCAGACGGCGCGACTGAAGATCGTGCAGCAGCTCAGAGTCGATAATGACGTAGCGCTGCGGGAGCTGCAGCACTTTATCGACATCTGCCCCAGATTCCTGATCATTTCCATCTACGAGCGGCGCCAAAGTCGAAAGCTCGTGAAGAGTGAGACCGCTTCCGGCAGCAGCAGCAGCGCTTCATGTTCGGAAAATTCGACTTCAACAACAGTGGAAAAATCGTGGAAGCGGGATGGCGAGCCGTACACGCCAACAACCGAGCATTCCGCACTGCTGGGACTACCCACCGGCTGGGAGATGTCGATACCGAGCGACGCGGACCACTCAGGTATCGCAAAGTTCAGCTACCCCTCGGACAGCGTCTATAGAGAGCTCATCTTGCATCTGAAAAGGGTGCAGGCAGAGGTAGACTTGAGTGCCTTTCCCTACCTGCCGCTGCTACGAGAAAAGCCCATTGAAGGGCCAGGACTAGGACCACACCGTAGGCTGGGTCCCATGAGTTACCAACAGTTTGTCACCATGGCGAACCGACGTCTCGGTGGCCGTGAGCCCCAATCCCAAACCTCGAAGCAACCTGATTTGCAGACGATCAGTCGCCAAGGAGACATAAACATACCCCTCTACCCAGCGTTTACACTCCTGCGAGCGGCGGCCGGTTGCATAAGGGAGCTCATCTCGGACAGCATATTTTCCGATGCCGAATTCCAGCTGCTAGATAAAGCCGACGAGGTAACTCGGACGACGCGCTACCACCTCACTATCATAGATAAGACCAGAGACCGGATGGACCTAGAAGGAGACAGACGCAGACAAGCGAGGACGGTCATGTTAAAGCTGAGGAGTCTCTTGGTTGAGCTCATCCGCGCGCTAGATCTCGCCTTTTTACAACCGGATCCCGGGCCCGGTTCCTCCCAGCCCCGCTGCGACGCGCTACCACCCAGTACCGTCAAGACGCTCAAGGTCCTCATCCCGGCGTTTGGAAACGTCAATAGCGAGCTCGAGACGTTAACAGCGGTGCCAGCCAACGGCCCCTCTCTCCTGTCTGCTCTGGTCGTCCCGGACATGAAAGCGGAAAAGATGGCGAGGATGGCCACCGCTTGGGGCCGGGACGGCGACGCTCGAGGGGGTGCTTCTGTAGAGTGGGTTCCTTTCAACTGGCTGCATTTTCCGGTCGGGTCGGTACCCGAGGACGCCCGGGATTCGGAAGGCTGGGTTCAGAAAGTTGTGCGCCTGTTTACGAGAGAGGAGGCAAAGGCGCTGAGGCTACGGGCGCGGAGATTCGGAGTCCTCAGCCGGAATGGTCGGCTCGAGAGGGTCATGGTGGAGTTCCGACCATATCCCCTGAGCATCCGAGTCAGCAACCAGCAGGCGAACACGGCCGGAGGTACACCAGCGGCAGCCACTGATGACTACAAGGCCAGAAAATGGGCGCTCACGAGTCTCGCCCGGATGCTGCTGTGGTCGGATTCTGGGCCCCAGACCCCCGGCGAGAGGTTCCCCAGCGTTCCGTTTCGGTGCTTATCGGACATGGAAGACTCATCGACACCCAGCTTCGCGCTTGTGTTCTCAGCCGAGGGGCTATACGCAGTCACCGAAGTCATGCAGCGGCCATCGATGAGACCCCCCATTGTCCAGCGTATTCAGCTAGTCCTGTCGTATGCCCAGGCGCTGGCTGCTCTTCACACCGCGTACATCGTCCACGGTGGCTTCAACACCGACAACCTGTTTCTGCAGTTCCCGGATGCAGAGGACGACACGCGACCCGCTAGGACGCGGCCGGTCACGGACGCAAAGGCCTTGCTCGCCGGCTTCGAGACGGCCCGCAGCTTGGGCGGCACGACGGACAAGATCGACGTGGAGGATCCGGATCTCCGCGCATACCTGCATCCGGACCGCCTCGCGCAGGGATCAGCAAAGAACACGCAGCAGCCCGCCTACGACGTGTTCGGCCTTGGCATGGTCATGACGGAAATTGGACTGTGGGAGCTTCTCCGCTCTCTCCCCGGCTACCCCCAATCCTGGCAGTCCGACCGCGATCGCCAGCGGTTCTGTCGGTCCCAGAGGAAGCGCTTTGCCGGGGACACCACACCCGAGAACCTGGGATCGCTGTACGCGGGAGTCATCGCCTTTTGCTTCGGGAAAGGCCCAGATCCGCTGATGGGAAGCGATGCTACGACGTCGTCCGGACCGAGCGACGATGACTCCCAAGCCGCGTGGAAGACGCTGCGTGTGGTGGAGCTCATCCAGGAATGCGCCCGCCTCGTATGCGGCTCACCAACTGCAGGACTCTCACCCTAGCCTACTATCAACATGGTCTTCTTTAGTCATGGGTAACTTGAACGGAGTGCTTCAGGCTCGGATCGACTGCTCGTTCGGGTCCCGCATCTGTGGTCAGATCTGGACAAGGCGGATCTCGCGCCGCCCGGCATTGGGTGATGGTAGGAATACCTCGAGTTATTTACTAGGATGGTAAGCAAACAACATCTGGTAGTCTCGTCGGCCATTAAAATACAACGAAATGCAGCTGTCACCTAACCCTATCGTCATGTAATGTAATGACCACAGCGACGCCGCTGCTGAGGAGGCTCGCGTCAGTGCAAAGAGGTTTTGGAAGGCGTCTCCTTACTCCACATGCAGCCGCCATGGTGGTCGAACTTGCTGCGTTACCAATGCAGATCCGAGGACAGGAACATGGAAATGAAGGTGCAGAGTCTTGACCCCAAATCTTTCTCGTCTCGGCGAGTGCGATGGACTTGCTGATGACGACAACCATTGCAGGTAGCGAGTGCTGGTTTACGGTCGTGCTTGTGACAGCAGCACTCGGTGGGCCTTGTTCGAGGTATTTCTACCGCGTGGGAATCCCGTTCACGAATTTTCTTCTTTCTCTTTGTCTCTCCCCAAGTCCAGTTCGCTTGACGCATGTTCTTCTCTTCCTCATCAATCCGTCAATTGACATCCAGTTTACTTTTCTCGTGTATTCTCTTCTCATTCTCTTCCAATCCGGTTGATACTTGACACGCATTCTCGTCTCTCACGTGCAACTACCCCGCCGGTTTGACGTCCATCAGTTCAAGTTTACTCGGTACATTTCGGCAGTTTCAACTTCTCCCCCTGTCTTGGAACAGGCGTGGATCAGAAGGCCATGGCGACTAAACCTACCAAAGCTCGGACGGGTGGCATTTCTTCACCCCGCCCCCTAAAACGCAAGGCTCGGACACCCAAGCCGACTACTAAACAAAGCAACAATGAGCTGTCGTATACCGAAGAATATATTGACAAGCCGTCGTATGCCTTCCCGCTCTCCTCATCTTGTGTATCCCGCGGCTAAAAAAAAAAAGACGTGGTTGATGCAGGCGAAGGTTTAAATGTCCAGATTGCACGCGAGACTTTGGAAGGGCAACTGATCTCAGTCGACATTTCCGAGAGCAGAGTCATGGCAGATCCGCCAGCTCAAGCGCGGAATTGTTTTTCTGCAAATACCCCGCATGTCCCCGTGCCACCCAGGGTTATTCACGAAAATGGTCACTGTACAGACACTGGCAAAGAGAGATGCATCGGCATCACAACACGACCACAGGGCCGCATCAGTCGGATGGAGGACCCGCCTCATGGGCCGCGACCGAGGATACCAAGGTCGATTCACTGGATGCTAATGAAGCAGAGGACATGTCCACAGACCATGATGAGTCCGATTATGAACCCATTACGTTCGATCCAGTGGATCTTGCTAAGGCCCAGTTGCGAACCACTATAGAGAACAGGCGTAGATTTGGTGAGTTGTGTCGAGCGGTTGACGAGAAGGCCTTGAGAGAGACGAAGGAAACAATAGGTCATATCGAAAAAGAAATAGTTCATTTGCAAGAAGAGAAGGGGAAGGAAACAGTTGTGAAGCACACGATTGAGGCCCGCCTCAAGACTGGAAACGGCGGACAGGGCGAGGAGAGCGAGGAAGAGTGGTGGGGTAGGGGGCCATCAAGGTTGTTGTGACCAGACTCTTGCTGGCAGCGTTGGCTTCTCTCTGTAGCGTTTAGCAAACAGCGTTGCAAGATGGCAGGGCAAAAAGGCGTCTTTTGAAGTATCGACTTCACACTAATTCACAAGATTCATGTTGGTACTGACTTCAAGACGTGGACTCTGGCGGCTATTTTCGTGTGATTTTCCAACATGTCGGATGTTGCATGTCTGATCGCATCACTTTTTGACCTGCCATGTCAACACAAACTGAGATAAAACACGGAAAAAATGCCATTCCAAAACAAGCTGTGCGTCTTTTGCCGCCAAGTCGAGCCCATTTCGAAACCATGCTCTGCGCCAGAAACCTTTGAGCCTCCACAGGTGGTGCCACGCTATTACTCCACGAAGAATCCATGTTGCTTCAACTCCAGCAGCAGCCCAGTGTTCTCTGCTCACCATGTCACGACTTGATGGGATATCATCCGTATCATTGAAGAAGCTGAAGCCATGTATGGTATTATCTGAAGAACTATTTATAATTTCGAACGCAAGCCTAAAGGAGCATAATATCAAGTTGCCATAAAATGATGGAGGATTATCACAACCTTTTAGACAAGTATATACGTACCGAATAGAAGTCGGTCGTCTTGATGAACTGTTTCTGTCTGTCCCA
>Ga0247760_1002432_pt1 | contig 14106 bp, 12 predicted proteins | sample UWRJL171409R4_FD_179936 | JGI IMG/M metagenome (GOLD analysis project Ga0247760, IMG submission 179936) | Plant litter microbial communities from Arlington Agricultural Research Station in Wisconsin, United States - UWRJ-L171-409R-4 | ecosystem: Environmental > Terrestrial > Plant litter >...
GTGTGGGGTTTAGTGAGGTTCAAGTTGGGGCGGGGACGACGGTGTATTCGTCCGAGAGTGAGAAAAAGTGGTTTGTAGAGGGATGCGTGGCGAGGTTAAGTGAGGGGGATACATATCGGGAGAGTTGGGCGAAGGCGGGAGTGACAATGGAAGAAATCGAAGAGACGAAGAGGGCTTTGCGGGCGTGGAGCGGGGATGAAGATGCATGGTATGTTGCGCTTCAGGCCGAAGTTATTGGGAGGAAGTGAGCAATGCTACCTGAGCACAGCCGATGGACGGTTTTTTTTTCACGTCACGGAGGGTTAGACGCAACGAGAAGGACATGGAGTATTCCTATCACAACTAGAATAAAAATGCCCTACCCGAGCTGGGCACTCCCGCTTGCTCCCATGCCTTTAACGATCCGGCCCCCCTGACTAGCCCGATGCGAAAGTAGGAACAGGTCGGATCTGGAAGTGACCAATCGCTCTTCAGGGTCTCCCTGTTCCCGATCATTCGATCCTCCGAAGTTTGCTGTTGGTACTGCCTTGCCAGAGTAACCAGATCGAGTTCCTCAGGGGTCGACAACAGGCGCCCCAAGATACACACAGCCTCCATGCAGAGTATCGTCATACCCTCTCCTTCCCACCTGCCTACCAGGATCAGTGCGTAGGTGGGGTCACTGGTCCCATTGTTAAATTGTATTTCGTCTTCTTCGACGTCCATGTAGAACTTGAGGTTCTCCGAGGCAAAGTCATGAATGGGATATCCAGGCTGCCACTGTCCGCTCGCAGTATCGCGCGTGATGGGAACGACGCCCCCGACGAAAAACAATGGAGCAAGCAAAACGGGTCCCATAATATTTCGCGGATCCGCAGGAATCCTGCCAACGCCAACCGGTATGCCCACCGTGGACACGGCGTCTCGCCCGCGGGTGGCGGGGTGCGAGGGCGCGATGCCCCGAGGATGGCGGTGAAAGTAGCTGATGGGTCCTGGCACACTCATCCACGACCAAGACGGCGCGTATGGGGCTGAGAGCCGAGCGCTCGGCAATTTTCTGTACCAGAGGGCCTCCCGGTCGATATACCAGAGCAGTTGAAACGATATGTCCTCGTAGAACAATCCGGAGAAGAAAGTGTCCGTGGTGCACCGCTCGATGTATCTTGCGAGCCCTGACAAGGCGGCAATGCGATCTCGCTCTCGTGTCAGATTACGACGCGTGTAGTCCATGACCATGGCGGGCCACTGTAGGCAGAACATGCGCCCTATTCGTGCCTTGTCCTCGTCACTGATCAAGTTCGGGCTTCGGCGGAAGGGGTGCGGCTGCGGTAGAGACGGTCTGATCCGGCATTCGCAGCGGGAGCAAGACGAACACGTCCAGGCGAGCTCTTCTTTGCGGAAGTGGAGTATTCGTGGCGACAGCTGGTCCTCTTGAAGAACCCATGCCCGTGAGCGTAGATGTGGTATCTTGGGGTCGGCAAGGGAGTGGACAACCTCGCTTGTATCTCTGGGATCCTGTTTTCGACCCCTTGCATAGATAGCGGTGGTGGTCGAGTCATCCGGTGCGGGAGCTTGGATCACGGCGACTCGTTGTAGTTCCGCGCGGGCTTCAGGGCTCGGGAACAGTCCACCGGACATGTCGGATGAGGATGCGGCCGAAAGCGTAACGGTGGCGCTGTTGTACACGCTGCTCATTCTCGGCGCCTCGCGCTCCCAATCGGCAAGGTCGTCCTTGTCTTGCAGGATGCAAAGACTGTCGATCCAGAGATACGGAATGCCGAGCCGGCGGGTGAAGCCAATGGCCTCCCTAAAGGTCTTGGAGGAAGAGTCGAGATGGAGTCGTTTCTGCAAGGCCTCGAGATTCGACGAAAGAAGGACGACAGGATGCGCGCCGCCCCAGCAGTGGGAGAGCGCCGCGTACTCGCCTCTGTCGCCAGGCTCGGTGACGACGATGTGCGTTTCCTCGTCGCACGACCCAACAGCAACCACGCGGGTTGGTAGCGCGGGGGTTCCTGGTCGCTGACATTCTGGATGCGAAGAGAGGCAGCCCTGTAGCCAATTCTGAGCAAGTGAAACGGATTTGTCTGTGGAAGAATCTTTTGACACGGTCCTGGCGGGGCCGATGCCAGGCCAGACAGAAGGAGCGCCTGGGAGGGTATAAAATTCCACCACCATCAGCTGTTCCTTGTTCTTCTCAAAGACACCCACCAAAAGAGACACATCCACCGAAAGAGCCAGTCGGTCTACCTTTTCCTCTGCGTCTGGAACAAAGTCCGAGACTCCGGCTTTCAAGATGGAACACAGCCCGCATCCATTCCCAACCGCCAGCTCAAGCAGCGCCCAAGTCAGCTCCACATTGCCCTCTTCCAGTTGTCCGCACGCCGAACACAATTCCTTTCCAGCATCCATGGCGCCGCGTCCCCGATTGGGCCGAGATAGAAGCTCCAGAGGGAAAGACACGCAGGTATGTGAGGTAAATGGCCTGAGATACGAGCGTTGGGTGCCTAACTGCCACGTGACAACGCTTCCCGAGCGGGCGTGGTTAACCCCTGACCTGACATGGCGGCCTAAGTAAATTAGTAAAATCCCCCCGGATTCGGGTCCCGCTCAACGTTACATCTGCCTCCGCTCCCACCCCTCCTCCCACGCCGCTGCAAACTTCGGCAGCCGAACGTTCTGAAGCTCTCGACAGCAACTAAACAACAACAACAACAACAACAACATGTCCGGGCCATTCGATCCTCGAATTGTTGAAATCAGCAGAGCAAGCGAGATCCCCACATCATCGGAGCGGTACGACCCCGAAAAAGACCCCACTCCGTTCACCCCGCAAAAGGGATACATCCGCTTCGGCAAAGAGGCCCTTCTCGACACAAGCTACCCAGTGAATCCCAATTGTACCCAACTCAGCGCCGTGCTGTGGTACACCTTTGGGCGGAGCGGCTACTTCCAGTCCAAACCCGCTCTCAAGGCCGATTGGAAGCGGCACGCTTCGTTCCAGAACCCAGTGACGGTGGACTGGCGCATCCCACTTCCAACGATGCATACGACTATGAGATTGCTTCACGGGTACCACGGGCAGACTATGGATGATAGGTGGTTTATTTACGCTGATGGGCCGGTTGTGGCAGCTGATGGCGCTGCGAATGCAAAGGCTCATCTGCACCGACACTGGACGGGGTACAAGGTTGCAGAGCTAGCGCTTAAACTATCACATCCCGGGTCCGCCGTGTGGACGGGGGAGGTCACCAGCTTGACGTTCGAAGGGGACTTGGCGCTGGCGGTTGATGGAAATGAGAAGGGGATCGATACGCCCGAAGACTTGGCCAAGTTTCTAGTCGCTGAGGCGTGCAGCCATGTCCTCGGCGTGAACCTTGTCGCTGTAGGGGATGTTCAATCACCGAGGGGGTGGGAGGGGCTGGAGGAGGAGATATTCAAGCCTTGGAATGGAGGCTCTATGTACAGGACTTCGGTCATGTCGGAGGAGACGGAGGAGGACTGGAAGAGGCTTGGTTCGGACCCGAGTCTCATCAGGTTGTCGTGAACAGCACACATTTGGCTCCGGCGTTCCTCCCAGCGGCATGATTAGGCGACCGAACGGGATGGGTAGTGATATGGGCAGCCGCACCCCTGAAAGCACGGTAGTTAGCCCTCCGCTACCCGCATCAGAGTTTAACAGCCAAGGAATAAATTGGTTTCTAGACCTTCAAGACGTTTCTTTGCAAACAACTCCACCGCCATGTCAACAACAATTCCGAGCATGCTTTGGAAATCTCCTAGGAGGCGGGCTGGGAAGGTCGCTCCGTGGGGGTTGTCCGTCAGGATGGAGGTCCAGTCGAGGTCTATGTCGTGAAGGGGGTTCTGGGTTTGGCGAAAGTCAGGTCGCATTGGCTTAGGATGTCGTCTTCGGCTATGGGGGGAGGGTTGGAAGCGTCTGGATCCGAGCTGGAATTGCGTAAGTCTTTTCTAACCTCAACTTGTTTCGAAAACCAAGTTTCAAAGGCTAACAGTGAGTGAGGGATAGGCTGAAGCCGTTACTACTTGAGATGGTGGACTGGTACGGTATCCAGAGACGATTGTGTACGAATTAGAGTTGATTCCGCTCGTCGGATTGATTGCGTGATTGTGTATAAAAGGAAAAAATGAGCGCTGCGGCATACTGGGTACCCAGGCAGGCATTCGTAGGTAAACTAAGATGCTTGCAAGGGGCAGCAGCATATGCCAGGCGGACAACCATTTGTTTTCTTAAATCAGGGTTAGGTTTTTTTTTTTTTTACTGTATATGGCGTCGTTGAACGGACTTTGATTACCAGGTAAAACCAAACGATACACATTTCATCCAGGAGAAACCCCATCCAAATCCCAGCTTCCGAATTAGGAATCACTCGTAACCGGCCCCTTCCATTTCGAATACGGCGGTCCCACTCTGTTTACAACCTGAAACTCTCTCGGCTTGATAAACATGGGCTCCGTAGCCTTAAAGTATTCGGTATAGTAATCCCGCTTCAACTGCACGTCAAAAAGCCATTCCGTGGTTGCGTTCCTATTCAAAGTTAGCGTAGCCCATCTTCCCCGAGAAACATGAGCTGTGACTGGAGGGAATACCAATGCTCAACCCAGGATAGTACCCCAGGATCGTTAGGAGACTGGTATATTTTAAAGAATTGATATTCTGGCTCGGTAGTAACGGCGTCGAAGATTAGCTTGGCGTACTCGAAGAAACGGGTAATGTCCTCTGGTGCGATAAAGATTTTAACGAAGAGGGCGATACCGTAGGGGGAGGAAGATATAATGTTTTGATAATGGGTTTTGGATAACGTGCATGATAAGCGAGCGCAACAGACAAGCGAGCGCAACACTTTTCACGCGTTGCACCATTTCCACATTTAACCCTTATTTTCTCCATAACCCAATATAATAGTACGTTTAAACGAAGCACAATTACTTCTGGCCCTCCAAGCTCTCCAAGACGATAAAAATCTAAACTTACGTAAAGCAGTTAAGATTTACAATATTAATTATATAACTCTCTTCCACCAGCGTACCAATTAACCTATGCGACGCAATATTCCAACTAACTCACGTAAATTTACGGATTTAAAAGAGAAAATAATTATTTAATATATAATTAAGCTATATATATACGTATTCTATCCCCGGCTTTTATACGTAAAAAATATAGCTAACCGATTGCTACGCGAACGCAACGCGCTCCCTATTAGCGTATAATAGGCTTACAACTTTATTAAACACCAACCAGAACTTTAAACGCGTTTTACGTGTAAATATAATTACTAAAGGGCTAAATACGAAAATCCAATAATTATTCGCAAGTAATTTACCCTTATATATAACGTTAAAGTTAAATATAATATCCTTAACGACGATTTGTATAATTTTAACGAAACTAACTTTATAATGGGCATTATTATCGCCGTTATAATAATTACTACTTCTAATAGCTATAGTAGGGCCAAACAGGCCCAGCCTGGAAATCAAAAGTGGGTAACAATTATCCAAAGGGTAAACGCTTTGGGTTAGGCTATCCCGCTATTTATTATCTTAGCTAGGTAGTACCACCTCGCTAATTAGTATTAAAAGTACAACCTTCCGGCCTCCTAATATATTACAATAACTAATAACGGGTAAACTACTAATAAAAAAGGTATAAATTGGATTCGGCACTTCGATTTCCATATAGCATCTTATACGAAAGGCAAATATCGGCTACTTATCCTTAACGGCTACAATAACTACGGCTCTAAAGAATTTAAAACCTACTACCAGGAGCATAATATTATTACACTTTATATACCTCCGCACTCCTCGCACCTACTTTAGCTATTAGATATTAATTATTTAAGCTGTTAAAAAAGGCGTATAACCGCCAAATTAAGCAATTAATGCGGATAAACATTACATATATCAGCAAGTTGGAATTTCTCTATACGTTTAGAAAAGCGTTTTTTGCTTTAATTATAGAAAAAAATATCTAGGGGGGTTTTACCGGAGCCGGTTTTATATTATACAACTTAGAAAAGGTAATATTTAAATTAAATATCCGTATTCAAACCCTAATACCCTTAACCTCAAGCCTACGTACAATACTACCTTAGGTCTCCCAAACGCTATATAACCCTTAAAAGGCTACCTCGTAGTTAGTATTTATTAAAACTCGAATTTCTAACTATTAAAGCAACGTTCTAACCTTAATACTAATTATTATAAATTAACTAGCTAAAGGTACAATAGCTATTATGCATAAGGTAGCTCTTCTACGTACGGAGGTCTTAGTACTACGAAAGGCTAATAAGGGGCTTAGTAAGTAATAAAAAGCCAAAAAAACATATATACGGCTTGGAAGGTCACTTACTATACAAAAGGCACAAGATCTACTGGATTAAAAGGCTGTAGGTAAGTAGTTGGTCCAGGAAATATAACAAAATGGTGGTGGTGCAGGGGGGTCTCGTACGAAAATTCGGTACTGTAAAGTGTACAATAAGCCTGGCCATAATGCACGCACGTGCAAGGAGGCTGCAGAATTGTCTGATTTATCTGTTTCCGATTCAGTTATAGTTATTTCCTAATATTATGGTTGTGTAATTGAGGATAGTTGTAGTAGGGAAGTGGAAAGTGTTGCGCTCGCTTATCTGTTGCGCTCGCTTATCACGCACGTTATTAAAAAAGTCAAATAGAGGTAAAGGGTTAATAGCTAGGAAAGTAGGTTCCTATTTAAGATGAAGCCTAAGTTGAGGAATTGGAATATATATAGACTAGTGTTAATTTGTGTGACCTGACTGGTCTCAGTGAGGTCCAGTACAGGGGGTTACAGGGGGTGAGTTCCCTGTAACGAGTGCAGCGGAAGGTTTTGGGGGTACGATGACTGCCCGGGACGGGGTTAAAGGAAGCTAAGATCAGCAGACCAACCTGCTGTGACAAGCAGAAATACAGGGGTCTATGCCCTGTAATAGGGTGACTACGGTAGGCTTTGCACGGAAGTCACGGTGGTCAAAAGGTTACCCGAAGGCTATATATAAACTATCTTGCTTAAGGTAGAAGAAAGGAAAAGAATCAAGTGACAAAGGCACAAGAGAGGAGATGGTTCTTTATAGGGCCCTTAGTAGGTGTGGGTCAATTTTACAGGGGGTGAGGGCTTTAAGACGCAGAAGGAAAGACTATACTATAGAAGGAATGGTGTCACAGTACGGTGATGCTGCCTCCTGTGGCTACGCAGCTAGATGTAGAAGGACTATGGTGCAGTGCCCTGACTGCACAACGTTCCACTTTTTGTGGTGTTTACGCATTGCGTCCTTTGGTGCCGTGACATGTAGCCTAGTTGATCTACTGCCCTGGGAGTGCTGTCGACCGTACTATGGCAAAGTGCAGTCGTTACAACCACGGGGAGTTGTTGTTGTGGTTCAGGGGGGCTACCAAGCCCCCTGGGCCCACTAAAACCCACTAGAACCTACTAGAACCCACTAACCGAGGGGGGGTTCCGGGGGGCTCTACCACCCAAGGCTTACGCATGCTGATGCAACATTCGGAAAACCGGTTCGGCGACCAAAACCTCTACAGCGGCAGTAACGAAAAGAAAAAGGAAAAAGGGTTTCCTCGACCAGGGTTCACTTCCTGGCGGCTTGTGATAAAACATCTTGTGACGAGGAAACTGACGTATGATACGGATAAACTGCCGTGTATTGCGGGGATTGCGTCGAGATATCGGGAGATAGGCTTTGTAACGGGACAATATTGTGCTGGTTTTTGGGCGGGTGATGCGAATAGGAGTGAGGGAAGTTGTGGTCTCCTGTCGAGTTCGGATCTCTTATTATTTTGGACTACTACAGCTACCGACACTGACACCAACGCAAGCAGGAGAACAACGTAAATCCCTCTCCTCTTCTTCAGCTTATCTCGCGCCGTCATGGTCCTGGGCGGCCATGGATAACCCGTGCAAATGGGTGGACGAGGACAGAGATCTCAAGTGGGAAGAACCTGGGAGTGAGATTACCTATGTGTCAGGGAAAGGCCGTTTGGAACCGCTGGAGACGATGAAGGTTGTGGACATTAACGTCACGCCCAGAGACCCAGAAAATCCCCATGGGCGGATCAATCCGGGTTCGAGCATTACCATCTCGTCCTACCTACTCGAGTTTGATTCTTACCGAAAAGAGTCCCAGGAGGAGAATAACGCACTGGCAAAGCGGAAATGGCTGTTACCGTTTGCCGACGAGAGCCGCACCTCACACGGGTTGTACGTTACGGTGCCTACTACTACTACAAGTACCAGTCCGGATGAAGAACCCTCCTCTTCGACTAGAACCTATGCCGTCGAATGTGGCTTCGACATGCCGGAGCTAAAACTAGATAACTCAAAGGTCACGGGTCTCGTTCTCACCGCAAGCATCAAGGAACAATACACCGGCATGGACATACCAACCACGTATAATGGGCAAGTCGGGCTACTGGTCGTGCCGGCTGAGAAGGACGAAAACAATAGACTGGCTCCAGGATATTGAAGGGTTGGACTGTTTGAGATTGTCATGGAGCATTCGGAGTTGGAGGTCTTTGAGGGGATTATGGAGAATTTCCCGCGGAGAGGTGATTTTGTATTGATTTTATTTTATTTCCTTAATAAAGTGGGAATAGATGTGGGTGATAGAGAGACTAAAGGTTTTAAAGACACCAGAGTCAACACTTTGGAGCGTACCCCAGAATATAAACTGGATGATCCAACCTCGAACTAGAATAAATGAAGCTACCTAACGGACTGCCAAGCTGCCGAGGTGCCGAAACTACCTACCTACCTAAGTACCTAGTACACACGGCCCGAATCTGTCACAATCCGAATCTTTCAAGTCCCGAAGGTGGAGACCGACTAGACCTACATCATGAGATGTCTCCACGGTCACGTTCCGAATGCCGAATTGGCTGTGCCTCCAGAGTAAGAAAGAAAGATAGCTCAGCAAAGACTTCCTAAACTAATATTTAAGGTCATAGTAGAAGATTCCCATGGTGATCAAATTATTGAGTGGGTAGAAATCCTGCCGGCCTGCCTTGTAATAGTCAAGTTATGACCTTGCGTACCTAGACAATGCACGCAACAGGCCAGAGGACGACAAAAGATTATATATTTTTCCAGACGAAGGCTATCACTCGGTCTGCGCGCTTCCAATTTAAGTCTTGAGAATGTTTCTTATGTTTATAACGTATTCAAAAGAGCTGTGCTGGCCTCGGAGTTTCATGTGGTCATGGACCACCGAGTTTTAAGTTCTCTACTTACCCAAATTAGAATTCCAAAGTGACTATAACTCCGGTCTTGTCAGAGACACATTGATGCTTGGGCAAGAGACATATATACTTGTCCCTGTTTCTATTCTATCCAATGTTGCAACTTTCACTGACTTTAGCGGTTTAACCTGGGTCTACTTAAGCGCTTCCCGCCAACTCCTTTTTTCCTCTCAAGCAAAAAAGTAAATATTCTGTCATATAAGTGATAAAACAGTGGGGGCTTTGGCACCGACAACCAACACTAAAGATAGCCCAGCCCAACCCAGCCCGCGCCAACTGGTACGCCACCGGACCCCATCAAACGGGGATCTGGCGCACATCCTTCTGCTTCTGGAGTATGATAAACGATGATAAAACGTATTGGTTTCCAGCTTGGGATGAGTATTTCCCGAGAGGTGGCGTGCTTTGAAACGCACTACACTACACACCTACCTAACACGATCAGGCGGCGGTGGTGTTATCAGGACTGGACAGACAAAACCACATCGTGCTTGAGGTATTTTAGGTATAGGGCAATACTAGAAAGGGGAGCAGGCAAGTAAGTGCCCATGCTGTAAGTGGTGACAAAGTACAGTCGAGATTCTTCATAACAGTGACTTATGGAGGGAGAAAGACTTGTATCCTCTTTCTTAAAGGGTCTTGAACCTCCGAGACTGGAAATAATGCGAGACGCGAGCCGATGGAAATCATCTGATAAAAACTTGATTGACCTCAAGCCAGGGGACATTTCGTGGCTGGTTTAATGTGAAGTTAGTGTAGACACCTAGGTATTTCGGGGTGGGTACCTAGGTAACCATAATGTAAAACCTAGCGGCGGTTACAGCGCAAGCCAGAGTCCCCACGTTACCTACCTACCCACCTACCAACAACCCGCCACCTACCTAGGCAAGTAAACGCCACCCGTTTCTGCTTGTAGTTCGGGGCCCCCCGTCCGTTTCCCCTGTAACCCTGTCTGGGTCGATCACTTAGGTGCCAGGTAGGCAGTTATGCCGCGTTGGGCCGCGAGTCAGTCAGTCAGTCGCTAGCAAGAGAACCACAGCCCCAATGTTAGCGAATCACCGCCTTCGTCTTTGTAATTCGCTTGATTGTGTCTGGTCTGGCGGCACAGTTGATCGCCTCCACATTGATAACTCGGTACATGAAACCCTGTCGGTCCCCCTAGGCCAAAGCGTGCGGGGATAGCAGTGGATCATCCGTGTCCAACTGGAGAAGGCGGGATTGTTAGGTTACTTCACATATGCTCTTAGGTACCTACCTTGCATTAGGTAGGTAGAACCCGTCGGGAAGCCACAGGTTGCATATCTGTCGAGGGCGAGGAGATGGTAAAAGTAGGAAGATTATGCATGGGACTTGCATGCTACATATCAAGCGCTTTCACGTGCCAGCCAGCAGTCTACCTTGGGTAGGTAGGTTATGGTCAATTTGATTTTGAGGCACAGAGAGTAAGGAAAAACCTGGTCACAGGTCGTCGTGTCGTGATCCTTCTCGATCCTGAGGATGGGATGGGAAAGCTTGGCATGGGTGGGATATTCCTATCCACAGCGCTGGGAATCCACATCAAACAACAGGGTCAAAAGAAGCGTCATGCTATCCCTGAGACTCTTGATTGGAAGTTGCGACTTGGGAACTTGGGAATTTGCGTAATTGAGCAAGTTTATCAACTTTACGCCCGCAAGCCCAAGGTGCCGATCTCCAAAAACCAAACGCCACAAGGGAACTTTGAGGATACCTGGTATCCAAACTGCCTACCTGCCTGCCAGTTTTTGCATCTCCAGCTTTTTCGCTTCTCTCACCTGCCCGATTGAAGCAGTCCGGCCGTCCTCCTCCTCCTCCTCAGAAGAGAGTACTCGTACGGGGGGTTCGGCCAATTGTCACTGCTGCTGCTGCTGCTGCTGCTGTAGCAATCCAATCCAACCAATCGCAGGGCGGGACCAGCTTTCCCCCAAAGATATCCATATCACGTCAGTTTTGCGACGGGGTGGGACTGTGGCAATACGACAAGACCCGCCAAGGGAGCGGGTTTTTGCGTTTTTGCTTCACGTGTGGACATTTGCTCGTCTTGGCTCGTCTTGGTTCAACATCCTCCCGTCTTGGAACCTTTGATTTTACCGTCTTGTCAGCTACGGGTTTGAGGAGGAGGAAGGAATTTTCGCGTGATTGCCCAGGAATATGCCCAGAAAAAAAAAGATGCCCAGGAAAATATACATGCTTATCCGGTGGGATTTTATTCGTTTGGCTGGCACGCATCACACATCTCAGTTCTGTATGTGATGACCTGGGGGCGGGGCGGGCAGCGCGCTCTGTTGATTGCGTCCTTCCCCAACAGGCAGGTCGGGTCCCCGTTTAAACCGTCGGTTAAGCTATCCGCCGTCACCCTTGCGCCCCCCGTGTAACCCCTGCACGCCATCGTCGATCTGAGGGACAAGGCCCAGACCTTGATAGAATTGTTTGGCGGCGTAGCAATTCCGGAACCCCTCTCTCCTCTCAACTCCCCTGCTCCAGGGTAGGTAAGGTCTCATCTTAGTACGAAGTAATGGCCCGTCAATTGGACGCCATTCTCCTCACCACTGCCGGAGCCAATGATCAAGCGGGAGATAGCTCTAAATCGCTCCAAGGCCGGCCGGAGAGGCAACCCTAGCGTGGTAGCAACAAGGGTATAAGCCATGCTACTATTCTATCTTGCCGTTACCGCGTTTCAATTTTATACCTTACCGGAATATTTGTTTTGCTTGTGATAGATCCCGTTTCTCTTTCTCGAGGAATTCCTTATCGCAAACTTTCATTATGATTGAAGCATTAATATGACAAGACCATCGCTACCCCCCGAACACCTGTCGGCGCGGCACAATATCTACCTGCCTTCCTTAGGTACCTTACCTAGCACTGAACGTTCATAAAGTGTCAGACCAAGACCGTGCATATTTCGCCAAGTCCCTTGCCCAGCCGTGAAATAATTGCAAGTCACATTTCTTCCGGTACCTACCTGCCTTAGCTTACCTAGGTCCCTAGCCTACCTGTAGCCCAACGGCGCGCCGAGATTGATCTTTCTAGCTCGCGGCAGATGGAAGATAAAGTTCTAAACCTGGTCGGTCTAGGCACGCACGCACCTAGGTACCTCAGGTAGGCAAGCCAAGACGCCATCTAAATCTACACACTAAAAAAGCTGGCCCAATTGCAATTCGGAGACGGCCCCGTTCAAATGTCTGGTCTGGTCGCATCGCTTGGTAATTGCGCGCGCAAGCATGCATTTACGCACGCATGGCATGCCGGAGAGAAAGAGAGAGAACCTTTGTTGGGAAGGTCGTTGTAATATCCACCAATCCACCTTCCCAGCTCCAAGCCCAGAATCCCATTCCCCCCTCCCCCCCCAGTCTCCCAAGATACCAAGATACCAAGCCCAGGAAACAAACTCTGGCGCCACTCCGACAGGCTGGGCTGGGGAAAGAGGACAAGGTATGGCAAGTAGGTAGGTAGTTAGGTAGATCCAAGTGGGAGGAGGGAAAGAGGAGGACTGATGCTGATGTTCATAACCGCCCTCCGTCCTCCCCCCTCCTCTCCATTCCTTCTTCCCCGCTCCCCGCATGGTCGATTCCTTCCAATATCTGTTTTGATCGTGTCCTACTACTACTAGACAGTAGGTAGGCCCCCCCCCCTCCTCCCTCTCTGTTGGAATTGATTGAAACCTTCCTGGCTTTCTGTTCTTCCTTCCCCGCTCTGTCGAGCACTTTTCTTGCTGTTTCGACTTGGGACGGATCATATCCTCCAAAATGTCGGAAGAAAAGGAAAAGCAACAGACCATCACGTCGGTCGCCTCGGCTGGTGAAGGTCTGTTTCTGAGTGAGAATGCCGGAAAGGGTGAATTTGTAAGTCATTTCCCCCCGGTCCCATCCCATTTTTTTGGCGGTTACGCTTTATATTGACTGTGGCGCTTGTTTGTCTCTTCTTAGGTACCTCGAGAGGTGGATTCCGACGGTGCCCATGATAGGGTTGTCGAAAAGTAAGTTTTATTCCGAGTTCCGTCTTTTGTTTTGAGAATGTCGGCGGCTAACAATCATGTCATCTAGTGACCTCGTCGTCACCGAGGAGGACCTCATTGAGGCCAAGGCCATTGCCGCTACCTTGACCCTCGAAGCGGTGAGGGAGGTGAGTTCTCACTTTATGAAAAGTATGATAACTGGCATTGACTGACTAACGACAACCAGATGATGGAGTCGGTGCTCAGAATTCATGAGCGTGATCCCAACTTTCCTCACAAGGTCCTTCTCAAGGTCCAAGAATTCCTCAGTATGTTGATCCCATCTCTTAGTTGAAGTAGGTAAAAGTGACTAACACCTGCCAGGCAATGAGGCCATCTTTGAGAACCCCGAGAAATACGAAGACCTAATCCAGGAGATGAAGATTGAGGCCGCGCTCATCACCAACAACAGCCCCTACGCCGAAGTCCGCGCCGTGGTCGACAACAAGGACATCCCGTCGACTCCCTGCTCCACGGTCCGCGCCTGGACCATTGGTGTTTTCTTCTCGGTTCTGCTCGCCTTTATCAACCAGCTCTTTAGCGTGCGTCAGCCCATGATCTCGATCGAATCCAATGTCGTCCAGCTGCTTGCCTACCCCCTCGGTAAAGGCTGGGAACGTTGGATGCCCAACTACGAGTTTACCCTCTTTGGCAAACGACATGGAATCAACCCAGGCCCTTTCAACAAGAAGGAGCACATGTTGATTGCCATTATGGCCAACACAGCAAAGAGTCTGCCTTATACGCAGTACATTGTGTGGACTCAGGTGTTGCCACAGTATTTTGACCAGCAATATGGTGAGTTCTCCCTTTTTATTCTTGGA
>Ga0247760_1002434_pt1 | contig 14092 bp, 10 predicted proteins | sample UWRJL171409R4_FD_179936 | JGI IMG/M metagenome (GOLD analysis project Ga0247760, IMG submission 179936) | Plant litter microbial communities from Arlington Agricultural Research Station in Wisconsin, United States - UWRJ-L171-409R-4 | ecosystem: Environmental > Terrestrial > Plant litter >...
AAAAAAAAAGCTTACCGCTGTTACGCCTCTGACCACCCCGAAAACGATTGAAGTGGGTTCCATACTCGTCAGTGGACTGGATAAATCCAGTGCAAGCTTGAACCGCTCGAGGGGTACTTGAAGCGAGTGTAAATATTTCACCCCCCTCAGGAATGCAGACTCCTGAGTAGTGTCCTTGTCCATATTTTCGAGGTGCTTGAACAGTTCAGCAACGCTATCCCCCTTCAGAATTGCAGCATCAATGTCTTTCCCAAGATTTTCTACCGCCTCACGGTACGCCGCGCTCCAAAGGTCGGATGGGACACTGGATACTTTGACGGAAACACTGAGATCCGGCATGCTGCTCGGAGCGGCATCTTCGATATCCTCAGGCTGCTTGTGCTGTTGACCGCTTGGGTGAGGCACCGAAATAGCCGTCTCCTGCTCGGCCTCCAAACTAGTCACAGTGCACTCGATAGCGGTCGACTGACCAGGTCCAGCAGCTTCGGGAAGGTTGAGGTCACGGTTCAGATCCGAAGCTGCGTTGGCGTTTTTTGAGGAACTCCGGGACTTGCGCCGGAGATTGCCGAGTTTCTCACGAACTCTGTGACGAAAGCCACCACCACCACCACCACCACCCCCAGTGTCTGATGCGGACATGACTCCTTTGGGGCAGAGCTGAGCCGAATTGGCGCGTAATGCTAAGTGTTACGTGTAGCGAAAGCGTGTAATCACCAAAAAGAGGAATTCGACGACTACAAGACGTTGAGCTGCGTGTTCTGCATTGGGTAGCGAAACCCCGCCTCACTGTGTAACACAACTCCCTCATGACAAAAAAATAGGTATACACACATGCAGAAGCCGACCCTAGCTTCCCACGCTTGCCGTAGCCCTCAAACAAAAGTAGAAAACTCAGAGAGAAAATTCGTACAGGACCGCCTCAGTCAGGCCATCCCATCCTGGAATTTTCAATTTTGGTACTGTTGTAAGTGAAGAGTGTCATCATCTATGTTGGACGCAGTTTGAAGGGTAATCGGCAAGGCCCCACACCCGAATTTGGGATTTATGTGTGTGTACCTATTTTTTTGTCATGAGGGAGCACACCCAGTTGACCGACTCCGTTGCTTATCGTTGCGGCTCGTAACGATAACGGCCCCACCCCAACTGCGGTTGGGTTAACCCCGCTTGATGTGCCATTCGTCTTGCGCTAGTTTTTTCCTTACATATCAGCGTTACCTGGACCTGAGCGTCAACCGGCCGCCTAACACTTAGCCCACGAAGTAGATCCATCAACCCTGCAACATCACAAGCGTCCAAAAGGGCCCCTGATATTGGACTTCCTGTTCGTTGAAGTAGCTAGCCTTCCTGATCCGCGGGGCTTAAGTCGCTCGTGGTGAGTCACCCAACAATGACATTTGATGCATTTGGGTATGGAGGAGACTTAGGATCAGACATACTCATCTTTTTCAAGAAGCCATCGGCTCGCTCTATATTTTCCCATTCGTCTATCTGCGCCCTGACTGCGCTACCCGACCTCCATATTTGCCATCGATCTTCCGATGCCCTCGACGCACTAGCTACCGCTTGGCCCGGTCCGCAAAACCAGCACGCCTGGCATCACGATGGGGCCTGAATCTTCCTCGAACAACAGCTTGTTGCGCTTGCCTCGCAAAATCCGTGACGACATTTACCGGAGGGTCCTCATTGTACCCCATCCGCTGTACCTCTTCAAAGACGGCGCTGCCCACAAAGTCGAGCTTTTCGCGCCAGATCGGCCAGCCCGATGGCCTGCGCTACTATACATCAACAGGAAAATACACGACGAGGCCATCGAAATTCTTTACAGGTCCCATCAGTTTGTGCTGGTCGATACAGGACGCAGCCAAGCCACCCTTTTGGAGACCTTCCTGGATTTGATCGGGTCGGTCAACGCCGGGTATTTGAGCCATATCTGTATAAACTTTCCCGTTGCCGCCACAGACTTACAGAGAGCGGCGGGATACAAGGTGGGGCCGGAGGACGTTACAGGCATACTCTTGGATGAAGACTTGCATGGGTTGAAACTCATCCAACAGAGGTGCAGCAACTTGACGACCCTGGAAATGTATGTGCATAGCGAAAATTCACAGGGTCTAGTCGCTTCGACAGGCCAGGGGGAGATGTTGCGGCACACAAACGAGGCGTTGGCGGAGGTGGAGGCCCAGCTTAAAGCTATCGCTTCGCTGAAGAAGGTGATCGTTAGGCTCTATAATGGGCCGCTGAACCGTGGGGTCGCGGAGGTGATGCAGAGCTTTGGGTGGGCTGTCTTGTCTGGTCGGTGACATAGAGCCAAGTGGTGTGAAAGTGCGCATTGCTGGATACGCTGACTGGAGCAACTTGCCTGAGCTGGGCTGATGTGCTGGCCTAGATAGTGCTTGGACACTTCAAGTGCCAATTGTGCGTGCTCTTACGGCTTGGTGACGTCATATGTACCCTCATAATCAGTCTGCCCGGGACCCTAGTTTGGGGTAGAAGACGTCGATCGATATCGTTGGCGTTCGGGGACTTGCGGAGGATACCTCGTACCTCAGCTGTCTCGACGTCTCAAGCGTTTGTCGACTGTCAACTTCCCAAGGCGCGAGTTCCTCGAAGCTGCGTCGCGCAGATTCAATGGCTGCCTTAGTGCCTGAAAGCGCGGATCGAAGTGATTGGACGTGGACGCTCTGTGGCGTTTTGGCTGAGCCTTGACAGCACACATCAATGTTCAATTTCCACCTCCCACGATCAGGCAGGAAGCTCTTCGAGGGCGACCTTTGGGCTGCTTGCCGCAGCGCAGCATCCACCGCCCGACAACCTGTACGACTCTCGGTCGTCGATGCGTTGAATCATGTCCCATTGGGAAGGTGGCGGGTTGCACCAGACCTGTATTTCTTTGGCCTGGCCCTGATGCCAGACTGGAGCAGTAAAGGTCTCGTCCAATCGTACGCTTGCCTTTTTCCAGGTCAGTCAACGCGATGAGCAAGGGGCGCAAGAGTTACTTACTTGGTTTTAGGCCATAGCCGTCGTGGTAGCTTGGGGTAGGTAGGTAGGTGGGTGGAAAGAAGAGAAGGTTTTGCGATTTTGCTGTCAACTTGGTTCTTTTTATATGGTTAAGATTTAGGGTTTTTCAAAGCCCTAGGTGTGGCGTTGTCACATGGGAAGGTTTGTTGCCGATTTGACCGAGTGGCAGGCGGGTCCTGGTGCCGCATCTCCCCGCTTAATCACCATTCACGCTGGGCATAGCGTTAGATTTTTTTTGGATACCCCACACAAACTAACTGTTGAATCATGTCACCGACGCCGTCCACTTAGCACAGCTGGTGGACGATCAGCTATCCACGACCGGAAAGGCGGATGGATGATGGTCCGAGTGCCGCGCGGCGACGGCGACGCGTTCGACAGGTAGCCTCTTACGACATACTTACCACCATCGAAAGGATCACCTGCCTCGCACGCAGCCGGCGGACAAGGTGGCCCCGCCAACCCCCGCCCAGGGATTGTTTCAGCAGCAGAGTGGACAAGCAGTCCCGATACTGCCCGCGCAACACAGGCCCGATAGTGATTGCACAAAGCAGCTGTTGGCGAGTGCTATTCCCTCCCTGTCATTTTACGGGCGGGAACCAGTCGATGCCGACCAAGCTGAATCAGGTTCAAGTCGAGACCCGCTCGTTCCTCCCATCCTGGATGCTGCAGGTAACGGTACGACGTCTGGTGGGATACCACAGCGAAGACGAGGACTAGACTTACACCAGACTTACGTAGCCGGAAGGAACGGAGATGAAAATTCCGCGACCACATCGACAGGCTCTCGGCTGTAGTCAATGGCATGGCAGATGACACGGACGATGGAAACAGCCCAAGTAAACCCGTGGACTTCGTCCTGTGGGAGTGAGCAAGTCGCGTGTTGTGCGAGAAGCTTCGGTCTGGTTCCCGGATGGAAGCGTCGTTCAACCGGCGTCCTGTGTCGGCCGGTACAGTCTCCAGTGCTATTCCATGTAGATATAAATGCGAAGATTTCCAATCTAGTTCTAGGCTGCGGGTCCTGCCATATTTCCGAGTTCGAGGACTACCCAGAGTTAGAATGGGCCAGAATAACTCCGCATACGGCTTGTAGTTGAGTTTAGGATAGAAATATTAGCAGAAGCCGAGGGCATCATCGATGTTGATAAAGGTCCCGTGAACGAAGGACAGCTTTTGTTCATGCGAACTGAACTGACGTCTGGTGGTCAGCTAGTGTGTGGCCCAAGTTCGCCACTAGCAGTGCCAGCACAGCTGAGCACACTACAAACACCTTCTACATCCTAGTGTTATATGAGACGAATCTGGTGCCACACGGAAAGATAAGCGCAGTCCACGTACCCAAACTGGCCCAACAGGCTACCTAAGGTAGGCGCATAACGCCTGTTTTGAGGATGTTGGCGGCTTCTACGATGGCTGTAACACTTGTGTTCCGATCAGTGGGTGCCTTGCCTTGTCGTATCGTGTAGGAAGTAAGCTGTACATTGTCTTGTTTCGATAGAAAGTGTTTTACATTGTGTACATGCAATGGTTGTGGCGAACGGGGTTTTCGAACATGAAGTCTCCCGCCTGGCTGGAATACAGAGGAGAGGCACGGTGTATGTGCATCGAGCTTTGATAGAGCTAAGATAGGTAAGGTAGGTATCCAAAATGGCTAGGTATCCAAAATGGCTAGGTATCCAAAATGACTAGGTATCCAAAATGGCTAGGTATCCAAAATGGCTAGATATGTAAGTCATAGACCCCAAATTGAGATATAATATCCATATCGTGGCCCCCCAACTCAGATCAGCCCTTCAGCAAGGTGAGGTACAATCCGTGCTCCCGTGATGGATGGGTCAATCATTGGGTCATACTTGTCAATCCCGTCGATGGGGGCGTATTTCTCGCACAGATAGCACATGTTGTTGTATGCTCTGCGAGAAAAAGTCAGGCTTTCTTTCGGGGACGAATGGCACAACACAACAGCAATCACAAGGAACAGAAAGTCACTCACGTCTTCCGAAGCGGTGTGCCGGGATGTCCAGCCGAGTAGTTAATGGCCCCCTTGAGGCTATAAAGACGATTCCGATCATCAAACTCATCCACTGGTTCTGCAGCAGGGTAATTTCGAAGGTATTCCCTCGTATACACCTTGGCCCGAAACACCGAGCTGAATTCACATCGCCAATGACCCAGCTCCATCTCATTGTGCGCGAAATAGGAGCCGGCATCAAAGAGTAGAGTGTCACCAGTCTCCATGTTGATTCCCATGTTCCCTTCCCATAGATCACCGTGGATGATGCACGGCTTGATTGGCTCACCTTCCGAGGTGCGCAAGTTGTCAAGCAGTCGAGGAATGACCACGTCGCAGACTTGAGCCGTCGCGCGCTCCAGCTCTGGCCACGGTCCATTAGTTTCCAGATCCAACTTGCACACACCGAGAAGGAGCTTGCGGTAGAACGAGGCCCAGGAAGCGTCCCAGTCGACAGTGTGAGCGAGCTTGCCGTCGCATGTCTTGACGGGAAACCCAAATTTTCCCGTCGGGGAGGCGGAGGCCTTATGCATTGCGGCGAGACGGACAGCCCACTCGGCAGGATCGGGGGCCGTGGTAACGTCCATGTCAACAAACTCGGACAGGTAGAAGTAAGTGGCAGGCTTCCCAACCTTGTAGCAACCAAACCCGTACGGGATGGGAATGAAATCGGGCTTGATCGCGTAGATCATCTTGGATGATTCCCATTCCCCCTTGAGCATGATACGGCCGTGTTCGCCATAGGCGACCTTGAGGAAATAGGGGCGCTCGCTCCCGTCAGGCTCTTGAGCCATAATTCTCCCAGTAACCGTCCACGCGCTGGTGCCAAATCTCTCAGCAGAAAGGAACTTGGTGCCTTTGGGCAAGGCTTGGAGAAGCACTGTCAGCCATGATCGACGCAACTTGATATCAACCCTTACCCTCGATCACTGCCTCATCCATTGGGAACACACCGTCGAGCCGAATCAGCATCTCCTTGATGCTAATCGGCTCAGGTTCATCGTCCGCGCCATTTCCGACGTCCAGGCTCAGGTTTTGCACGGATGTTACTCCGTTGACAGTATCAGGACGCTCGATGTCCTTTTCGCGCATCTCGGCCGCAATAATCTGCACGTCAACCACGGCTAGAATTCGCAGGAGATAATGTGGACGGGCTCAATGGGATGAGAGTGGAGGTTGGAGAGACTCCGATGTGGAGATAAGACGAGTCTCGGGCATACATATGTCGGTCAAGAAAGCGCTAGGAAAGTTGCGCCTTCTTCCTCTGTTCGCTGCAACGCACGTTTGAGACCCAGCTCCTGCAGATTCGGGCAGCATTCACATCAAGGCCGTCGTTGGCTGGGGCTCACCTCTGTCCCCGCTCCGAGCCCCGAACCCTGTAATATCCAGTAGTTATCCGTATTTCGCTAGTCGAATTGCCAATCATGATCGCCGGAACGCGCCCTGGCGACTCGCCAAGACATGCAGACATCAAGTGCGTCCACCCCTGTAACCGCCGTAAACGCCCGATAAATTTAGCAGGTAGCCCCCGCGCAAGGCGCTTCCAATGATGAAGGGGGGCTGTTTTTGCCCACAGCAGACATCCAGAGCATTCACGATTCCCGTCTCTGTCAGCACCGTACCTAATCCCGCGCCGGGAATTGGCACCGACGCGTCGTGTCAGCGACACACCTATTTACAATGGTCTGTACTTTTCCCCTATGTCCTTGGCATATCTCTGCTTCCAGTGGTTGACGTCTAACTGACTGTTGCTTGCCATTCGCTGCAGTTCAGGAAGCCATTCGAGTTCCGCCGGAAGCGGTGCGAAGAGGAGGACGAACGAACAGAAGACGATGACATGCTAGCCCAAGAAGCCCTCGCTGCAAGGATTGACCGATCGGGGAAGAGAGGTACCACATCGCACAATGGCAGGTCGCCATCACCCATGTCCAGCTTCCATATGGGGTCACGGAGCAGGACGAATGCAAGCGAGTGGACAACTCCAAACGACACACTAGCCCCTGGCGAGCAAAACAAAGATCCAATGGGGTTGAAAGTTGTATATTGGCCACCAGAGGAGCACATCGCTGATATTGTCTTCATTCATGGCCTTGGGGGAAGCAGTCGGATGACATGGTCAAAAAACAGGGACCTCGACTATTTTTGGCCCTTACACTTTCTCGCCCAGGAGCCGGGCATCATCAGTCGGACCCGCATTTTGACCTTTGGCTACAACTCTAACTTCCGGCCTGGGGCTGGTAAGAACCAGATGTCGATCCTAGACTTTGCCAAAGACCTCCTGTTTGATCTGAAATACGGACAAGACGAATGTGGTCCCGAGCTGAGAGACCTCAAGATGGGAAAAGTGGGCTTTCATCTTCTTTAGGTACTCTTCGCTGCCTCGAGAGCATGTCTAACTCCATAGCAGAAACCAATCACCTTCGTTGTCCACTCAATGGGCGGGCTCATCTTCAAAGAGGTACTTTTCCTGCAACAATGTAACACAAGTTCGGAGCACAATCGGCTAACAACAGGATTTTTTTTTTTTTGCTGCAAGGCATACATGCAAGGTCAAAATGACCCAAATTATGATGATATTATCAAATCAATCACATCCATCATTTTTCTCTCGACGCCGCATCGAGGTACGAATTTGGCAGAGATCCTAAATCGCATTTTGCAAGTTTCATTTGTCACCAACCCCATGAAGTTCATTGCCGAGCTTGCCGCTGGGTCGCAGACACTGCAGAGACTTAACGAGCAATTTCGGCACGTTGCCCCGAACCTACAGATTATCTCCTTCTACGAAACTCGGCCGACGTCGGTGCTTAAGAAGACGCAAATCGCACGTTTATCTTACCTTTTCTTCAAGCATTGTCTAACCTTTGGTAACAGATGGTTTTGGGAAAGGACTCGTCCATGCTGGGGTATCCTGGCGAGGTATCAAAGCCTCTAGATGCGGACCATCATGGCGTTTGCAAGTTCGATAGCATATCCGATCCACGCTACATGGCAGTTCGGAATGCATTGCTGTCCGTCATCAGCAAGGCAGTGGGAAAGACAACAGCTGCTACGCCACAACGTGAGTCTGCCTTCATACATCTAGGATGACGTCCAGGCTGATACCGCAGCTCCTCCAGATCTTGGCCAACGTAGCCAGCCACTTGAGCGCAATAGTGGAAAATCATCGAATCTAAGGATCGAGAACTATCTCTCGGTCCCAGAGTCACCCGAAGCTGACTACAATTTCTTTCGAGACCGATGGACCCCAGGAACTTGCCAATGGATTCTGCAACACGAGGCATTCACTAGCTGGGTTGAAGACTCACACCAGAAGCCACGCGTCCTTTGGGTGCACGGCAATGCGGCAAGCGGGAAGTCCATTCTCTCATCATTCATCATCGACTACATTGTCCAGCGTGGTGCCCCGAGCTGCTACTTCTTCATTCGGTTCACCGACCAAAAGAAGAGGGGTTTGAGCACGATACTACGGTCCCTGGCATGCCAGCTAGCTAACGTCATTCCTTCTTACGCTGAAAAGCTTCGCCGACTAGAATCTGCCGCAGCCGATCTGGAAACGGCGGATGCCCGGAGTATTTGGCAATGGCTGTTCAAGCAAACACTGTTCCGTTCGAATGTTGACGAGCCGGTTTATTGCGTCATTGATGGCATCGATGAGGCAGAGAGTCCTGGATCAGTGGTCAAACTTCTATCTGATTTACATCTCACAACGGTTCCCTTGCGCGTTCTTGTAGTAAGCCGCAAAACACACGAAGTCTCGACGGCGTTTCAAAGGCTTGCGAAGCAGGTGCATATGGAATCGATCCGGACTGACGGTAACTTACATGACCTCCGGGCACACATAGAGCACGAACTCGATATTTCCAGCGAGGGAGAATACCGAGAACGGGTGACCAATCAGCTGCTTGAGCGCGCAAGAGGAAATTTTCTCTGGGTTCACCTCGCGGTCCAGAGAATCAACGGCTGCTACACCAAGGTTGATGTTGAGAGGGCGCTTGATGACCTTCCAGCAGGAATGGAAGCTCTTTACGATAGAATGGCCGCCTCCGTCCAGTTGCAGCCCAATGGAGGCGACCGCGGTCTTGGTTTGAGTATCCTTGGCTGGGCGGTATGTGCGAGGCGGGCCTTATGTGTGGAGGAACTCAGTGATGCTTTGGACAACAGCGGGCTCCTTGAGATTCACCGGACAATCGGCGACCTTTGCGGCGGGTTCGTCGTCGTTGACATTGAAGGTCATGTGGCTATGATTCATGAAACGGCACGGGAATACCTGATCAGAGAGAATCACAGGCATCCCGATCGCCCCTTCACGGTAAATAAGAGGTCCACGAACGACAAACTGTTACTTCGATGCATACAACGCCTTACGGACCCCACCTTGAAGGCGCGGATCGCACGGAGCCAGCCCCCCGCACTGCTGGACTACGCCGTCACGTCGTGGTACCGGCATCTTGCCCTCGGTTCATACAGCGACCCCAGTATTGCTGGTGTTGTGCTGAAGTTTCTCCAGGGCCCGCAGTTCCTTTTATGGATCCAGTTTGCCGCGAAGACAAAGGATCTGCGGACTCTGGTCGTCGCTTCTCGCTATCTAGCCGAGGTCTCACAAAAGTTGCGCAAGCTCGATGTTATCACCCCAGTCGTGGATATCTTCGACGGGGTAGCTATCGATCTGATCAAAATTGTCGGGAAATTTGGGCAAAACCTCGTCCGAAACCCCGATTCGATACTCAAGCTCATCCCTCCGTTTTGCCCCAAAGACTCTATTACGTATCAACAGTTCGGCCGCAAAGAGTCGAGAGCGCTCAGTGTCTCGGGTTCAACAACCAATACATGGGATGACTGCTTAGCACGTTTTTCCCTCGACAGTGGTGCCCGGGCCTCAGCTGTCATTCCGGCTGGCGGCCGGATTGCCATCCTCGCTAATGCCAAGCGGTCGAGTCAGATTATCATGTATGACGCTGCCACATTTGAGGAGCAGAGGCGCATCACACACCCAGAGCGAGTGCTCAGCATCGAGGCAAACAAGCTGGGTAGCCTTATTGTGAGTTATGGATATCTCACCACAAGAGTCTGGGAAGTGGCTACCGGAGACTGTGTCAAGATTGTCAAGAATCCACCAAAACGGCCCAGGCCGCATACCATCGCCTTCGTTGACGAAGATGAAACAGTTATTGTTGGCGGAGAGGACAGGTGTGTTCGATCCTTCGCTTTAGACGGCACGTCAGACGAATGGGATATCCGGGCCCAGATCGAAGAAGAGATCACGGAGGACACCACGGTAAACTTCCCCATTTGCTCGGCCATCAGTCCGGACGGAACGATGATTGCTTTTGGCTATCGTGCCCACCCCGTTACAGTCTGGGAAATAGAGCCGCGGATGCTTGTTGGCCAGTACAACATGGCCTTGGACGCAACAGATATGACGATCCAAGATTCCACATGGGGTGAGGTCTTTGGGCTTGCTTGGCATCCATTTGATGGAGCTTTGTTCGGCATCACGCAAGTTGGCATCCTCTTCAAGTGGGAGCCATTATATGGTGACGAAGCCAGTGTCAAAGCCCCCGACGCGGGTGCCCATCGGCTTACGGTCAGCAGAGATGGTTCGTTGCTCGCCACGGGCGACGGCACGGGCTCGCTCAAGATCTTTCAGTCCTCCGATTTGACTCTGCTCTATCACCTGTCGTCTCAGGATCCCGTTCTATATCTTTCAATCAGCGCGGATTCAAGAAGGATATACGACATCCGGGGAGCATATGGTAATGTGTGGGAGCCAAATACTCTTGCACGCCTCGCCGAAAAATCGGACTACCCAGATCATAACAGCGACGCATGGAGCGACGCTGAAAGCTTAAGCACATTGCTATCCATCCAACCAGAGCATCAGTCTGTCAGAGTAGACAGAGTGATTTCTCTTGCTGGCCAGTCTGTTGGGCCATTATACTGTTATGGCACTGAGGACGGCGTCGCTGTTCTGTGCGAAGCGGGCAAGGGCAAGGTCGGGGAGATAGAAAGACTCCAGAGCTTCATGTCGATTGAGCAGTTGTCATGGAGCGAGGACGGGCGCTACGTCGCCGTCTCTGACCTCAGCGGAAAGGTTTCCATCAAGAGGATCTCCAAATTGAGCCGGGACAGGGAATCTTGGGAGACCAAACACGAATTCCACGTGGTGATTCCACCACATGAAGGCCAGATATGTCAACTTCTGTTCGAGCCCTCGGGAAACCAGCTGTTGGCTGCAACAGAAACGGCATTGCACAAGATCCATCTTGCTTCGCGTGGGGTGGTCCAATCTACCCCGTTTGAAGGAGCCGGAGCGAAGTGGGTGTGCCACCCCACCCTGTCTGAGTACCTCGTTGGCTTCAGGGACGTGACTGCCCATGTCCTGCGATGGAAGGACCTTGATGAGGTGGAAGTTTACAGGTACCTCGTTCCGGAACACTCAACAGCTCACGTCAACACCGCAGCCGAGATACTGAAGCCAGAAAAGGACTCACCTCCGGAACACGAATCGAACACCGCCAGGGCCGAGAATCGCACAATCATTAAGAAGATCATTTCTAACGTTGATTCGCCGCATGTCCTGCTGAAGGTTTCCTCCCTGGCCTCGACCCCAAGCCAAGCAGAAACTCAGTACATGCTGTTCGACATTTCCAACATGCAGCCCCCGGACCCTAAGGCTCAAGGTTCAGGGCCCGTTGCGAAAGATTTGTCCTACAGTCTCTTGCCACCCGAGGTCGCTTCGCGCATACGGGAACCCTTGGCGTTCTTGTCCCGGAAACGGTTGCTGTTCCTTGACATGTCTCGATGGATATGCACCTGGCGTCTCCCATCTGAGGCGGCACGAGCGCGTTCTGCGACGATGATGGGGAGGAGAACCCACGAGTCCAGGAGCGGCAGCGGAGGGAATGCGGAGGGCTTGATAGACGGTGGGATCGAAGAGCATTATTTCTTGCCGGGCGACTGGGCAACAGCCGATGAGGCGAAGTTGTGTAGCGCCATGCCAGATGGCACCCTGCTCTGCCCTTGGAATGGTGATGTCGTGACAGTGCAGTGTGCGAAATTGAGGAAGTGAGGATTTTATGCACCTACCTAGGTGTATCTAGGTAGTAGCCACCAGATTGTGACAATCCAAACCCCTATCTATTATTGCCATCTCTCACTTGGCAAACAGGATGTGTGTCATCTTTTACGCCGCCATTCCATTCCCTTCCACCTGCTGACCCAGACAGAGCACAACCCGGAGAGGCCGATGAAGAGCGAAAACGCGCTGAAATACCACCCCCGACCGATGGCATCAATTAGCGGCTGTAACACGGCAGCCGACACAGCGCTCAGCCCGCAACGCGCAATCTGCCCAGAAGCATATGCACTGCTCGAGTTGTTGGGAAAGACGTCAACCAGCAACGCGCTAGCCGTGTGGCTCAAAAGAGTCGACAGAGCGCAGCATAAAAACTGCAAGACAAGCGGTACTGCGGCGTGGACGCGAGAGTGAACGGCCCACCCGTATCCCACGATCAACAGCATCTGCGCAATCAGGAATGGCTCACAATTGCGATATCTTGCCGTCTCGATGGGAAAGTTGCCGAGGTCGCCCCCGCGGTCGGGGTTTTTCGTTCCTTCCTCGACAATGAGATCGGAGCTCAGAGTGTGGGTGCCAGCCGTCCGCGCGTAGTTGTGGTCCACGAGCTTGCCTGCGATGATGCCACCGATAGTCATGCCGGCAAGACCAGGGAGAAAGGCCAAGCCGATGAACAGGTCGTTGTATCCGTAAATCTCGTCAAAGATGGTCGGAATGGCGACCTGGAAGGTGTAATATACCGAGTATGACGACGCCACCATCCACAACACCGCTGCAGCGTCGGGGTGCAACATGATGCGAAGCGAAGCCAACACACTCAGGGGCTTCCACCTCCGCCGTTCTGTTTCCTCTACCGCCACCGCCAGCCGCGAGGACGGGGCAGCTCGACCTTCGACATCTCCTCCTCCTCCTCTCGCGATCCTCAACAACGACCACCATGTCCTCCAAACCCCCCTCACCGGCTCCGACCCATTCCCTACCACTTCCCTCCCCGTCTCAGGCATGGTGAAACCCACCAACCCCAACGCCACGACCGACACCATCAACAAGGTCAGAAACATCCATGCATATCCGCCCGTTGAGCTTGCCACGGCCCCTGCCACCACGGGTCCCACCGCCGAAAGCCCATTGCAAAACGATAGCATCGGTCCCAACACCGCCCCGCGCTCTGATGAGGGAGCTATATCGGCTGCCACGCCATAGCCAATTGCGGGAATGGGAGAACCCGCAATACTCTGCACGGCTCTCAGGGCCACCAACACAGCGTAGCTGTTTATCCTAGTGTTAAGCGCGAGGCCCAGACTTGCGATAGCGTACAGCGCAACAAGACACAGCAGCACAGGACGACGGCCGGTGCTGCTGTCTGCTAGAGAGGCAAAGATTCCTGGGGAAACGGCCTGGAAAATGGCATAAACGGTGACGGTGAGGTTGATTTCCTGGATGGATACGGCGAAAGTGGAGCTAAGGAGGGGGATCAAAGGGAAGTAGACGGTTGCAGTGAGGGTGGAGAGGGTCATGGTGAAACCCAAAAGGTAGGTGAGGTAGGTTCGTGTGAACGAGGGGAAAACGGAATATTGGTCCCCATGGTCATTTTCTGCTGGCGAAGGGGCATTGCTTTTGCTGATCTCTGTGGTGTTGCCATCTGCGGTTTCTGAGAGTTTATCGATGCCAATAGCTTGGACATTGTTGGTGGCGGCGGCGGCAGTGAACTTTAACTTATTGTTGGTCGCGTGCACATTCACCGTTGCATCTGGTTCAGCCATCTTCGGTGCTCAGCGTTCAGAATTGCATGCCTGGGGGAGGGGTAGGTATGTAGTAGCTCTAGGTAAGGTACCACCAGCTGGCCGGTCCTCATTACCCCGATATGCACGCCTTATGGCGGTGTGTGAATTCTTACTGCACAAGTTTAGGTTTCCCCCCCCCCACTTCAACCAACCCCTTGAACCTCTCCAACTCTGCATTTGCATCCACCCCGGGTTGGCAAG
>Ga0247760_1002435_pt1 | contig 14090 bp, 14 predicted proteins | sample UWRJL171409R4_FD_179936 | JGI IMG/M metagenome (GOLD analysis project Ga0247760, IMG submission 179936) | Plant litter microbial communities from Arlington Agricultural Research Station in Wisconsin, United States - UWRJ-L171-409R-4 | ecosystem: Environmental > Terrestrial > Plant litter >...
AAAGCCCACACCCACACCCACCTTCCCTCACCCGCACAACCGGGCCGAACCTGGGAAAAAGTCAGGAATCACTACATTATCTGAACAAGCCTTCCCTGACTGACACGTCTGGCAAGCTCACTCTGCTGTGGCTGGACGAGACTTCAAGCCCACGGCGCACAGGTGCCCGCCCAGGACAAGCTTCCAGCCGAAGCCGCCCCCCCGCCAATGCCGAAATCTTCACCGCAGGGTCTTCCCGAGCAACGTGCGTCATGGCCAGTGGCGTCGGAGGGGCTCGGTGTTTAGCCCGCAGTGGCGAGCCAATCAGGCGTCGTCTTTCAGTGCTTGCCCCACGCCCGAGGCTCAACCTCGTGCTGCCGGTCTTGGCAGCCGAACCCGGACCATGGCATCAGGCACGACGATAAGGTCATGTCATGTTTTGGAAGGCGCTGAAAAAAAAGCCTTTTTGTGTGCAATTTTGTAGCCAGACTGTCATTTGCCACCAGCTGAGATAAAGAGCAAGGCCAGGCGGCATGATGCTGCGAGTAATCAACCCGGTCCCTCAACCCCCCCCCGTTAGGTTCTTTGCCAAGAGACAGTTGAAAAGGAAATCCGACACAGGGGGGGCCTAGCCCAGGGGAAAGAGGACATGGAGTCGACAACGATGACGGAAGTCGCCCGACGGCGGGGAAGGGAAACCCGGAGAAACTCCCACACACACATGTCCCGAGTCCTTCAGGGGCCATTGATCCAATCGAAAGGAACGTCCTGCAGGGAAACCACGTACTGCCGAGAGCATTTACAACCCAAGAGATAATTTCCCCGTCCCGCACTCCTTTCGTCCTACAAAGAAGGGAAAAGACGTCGCGAGGCACTTACCTTTCCGCATTACTCATCGACATGACTCGATCCGCCAAGCCCCTCGTCCTCGTCCCTCTGGCTGTCGCCCTCCTCGTGTGCCAAGCCGACGCTGCTATTGGACGTGGATGGCAGCAGATGACCAGGGCCTAACGAGAGGGCGCCCGACACGGCGGAGAGGGAAGAATCACGGTAGTCTGGATGGGGAGGCAAGAGGTCGATGGCAGAGCAGATCCTCTTTAGATGGAGAGGTGCCCAGGTCTCGTACACATTCTTGGTGAAGCGGAACGAAGTCCATCTCTCGCGACCGCGCATGGCAGTGATGTCGAACTTGTGAAGAGCGTGTGTATAGTACTTGACATGTTGACCGTCAATGACGGGGTAATACGCGTGGATCTGGACGAAGCTGCGATCGTGCGAGACGGAGAAGCCCAGAATGCGCTGATTGATCTCGTCCAAACGATCCACGGCACGAAAGAGCTCAACAACTCCCCGTATCGCAACTGCCATGGTTTCGGCGTTTTTGCGCTCGGCGTAGCAGGGCCCGTGTTTCATCTCGTAGGCCAGAAATGGGAAATACATGTAGTGTGTTCCCAGGAAGAAGGACTGGTCTCTGTTTTGCTGATTCCCCGTGAAGGGTTCGAGTTTGGCGAATTGGTCCTCCTCAAATGCCTCGTCCCGGAAACCCACAGCATAGGCAGGCTGGGGGTGCGTCTCAGTCAGGGGGATGGAGCTATCCCACTCTTCACCAACACTCTCAATGAGCGCACCCAGTCGATTATGGTCGAGCGACAGTGTCTCGGCCGACGGAACAATGAGCCTGGAGATATCTTGGGCAAACCTGCCTTCGTTCCTGCCCCGCATATTTCTAAAGGCCGTCTTGAAGGTTTCGTCGTCAAAGATGGAACCCAGCGGATGGGGTTGCTGGGCGAAGAGGAGGGCCGAGCACATGTTCTTGTCAATGTCGCAGAAGACTTCGCCCAAAGGCTCCATGTAGACATTTTTAGACTCGAGCATGCCCTCAAAGTTGTTATCACGGTACTGCTCGGCAGCGTTGATCTTTGTCTTTTTCTTCACCATGATGCTGTCACCTGGATGCAACTTGCCGTCGTCGCGTGTGACAGACGTGGTAGAGTCGGAGGGAGGAGGCCGCTTCCGCGCGATGAGATGGCGCAGAGGTAGCGCCATGTCTGGGAATTGGTTGGGCCACCGGCCCTCCTTGGCCCAGTAGGCGACGGCGTTTGGCGGGGGAGGCGGAGGAGGAGCATCTTTGCTCGAGCCCGCTTCGCCTTGGCGAGGAGACGGCGATGTCCGTTGCCGCTTCTGGTCTGGGTCTGGGTCCGATGCAATTGACGGGCTACGCTTGAGACCTCTGTTTTCGGCTGGCTCTGGCTGCTGGGCCTGGCTGGGCACTGGCTCGGGCTCCTCGTCGGGAGTGGGCGTCAGGGCCATCGAGAGGGGGGGACAAAAAGATAAGCGTTATCGCGGAAAATATGTGGGGACACAATCTGTGTCAGGCGACACAGCACGTTGCGAGGCTCGGTCGCGGGATTGCGCTTCCGATCCTTCTTGTCAAAAAGACGCCTGTCAAGCTCGAGCAATTCTCGGATAACTACCTCACCCTCCCTCTGCTACGGGCGAAGAGCAGCCCTTTTGTGCCGCACCTCTCGCCCTCCACTCCTCTGGCGGTGTGATTGGGAGAGCGGGGAAAAGCGCAGATGCACGCTGTTGGTGGGTCTGGACAGTCCAGAACACAGCCAATCATCGGCTGTGGCGGGACGCCTGTAGACTAACCCTGCAAGCGGCACATGCGTCAGCCACAGCCATCTCTTCATTGCTCAACCACCAAGTCGCCTCCCCCCCGGCCCTTACGACAAAACTACAACGCTTTCGACGCTTCTTGCCCACCGCCGTTGAAAGTTTCACCAGAAGACGACGAGCCGACAAAGAAACGCGATAGCCATGGCGAATCGACAACTGGCTAGAGACATGCAAGTCGAGTTTCAGGCGAGGGTAGGGCAGCCTCCGAGCCCCTCATCAAAGAAGCCTCTTTTCGCTAACCAATACTCGACAGTTTAATGCGAAACAAGCCCGCCGCGAATCCCAAAAGGCCGCAAAGCAAGACAATGAATTGAAAAAGCAAATCCAGGCTGTACATCCCTCTCTCGCTACTCCCTCATCCTGCTGCTTGCTCTACCTCACCTCCAGTGACTAACATGACCATCCAGCTCCTTAAGAAGGGTGAAACCGCTCAAGCCGCACAAAAAGCTCGCATGCTTCTCGCCAAACAAGCCATCGCCGCACAAATGGATCAAGCCGCCGATATGGCCGAGCTCTCGGTCGCGCAGATCCAGGCCAATAACGCCATGAACCGCATGACGTATATGATGGCGCAGTCGTCGCGGACCATGAACCGAGCGCAAAAGAACGTCAACGCCGAGAAGACGCTGCTCACGCTCGAGCAGTTCAAGCAGCAGAACGAAGAATACGCAATGTCCAACGGCATCTATCAGGACGCCATGACCCAGAGCACGAGCGTCCAGGTCAGCGACGATGCCGTACAGGAGCTTCTCGGGAAGTTGGCCGACGATGCTGGACTAGAACTAGGTCAGGAATTAAACAAGGCGACGACGAGCAAGGTCGATCCCGTCAAGGAGCCCAATGAACCCACGCCCGAAGAGGAGGACGCTTTACAACAGAGGCTGAGGGCTCTGCGAGCTTAGTAACTAGGCTCGGAAGAAATTCAGGGACGCGATATGGCGACCTGGAACGTGGCGATCTGGGAAGCTGGTTACGATATGAGTTAGTATTGAGTGGCGGGCGGACGGTCGGATGGATGGTACGATGTTACACGACTTTTTTTTTTTTACCCCCTGTTCACTCACGCTTTATCCATTTCCCGGACTGGAACTTCTCACATGATGGCGTTCGGAGCATTGTAGGACTGGGAAAGAAGGATCCTGCAGGGTGGTTGGGTGGCCGGCTAACTGGAATGCGGGGCCGGCCGATCAGGCATGATTACTGTTTTTTTTTTTGTATTTCCTTTCTCATCGCCATGGATAGAGTTTTTCGTAGTAAGCCAGACCTTGTGCTGGTTAGCATCGTCAGGTCGTGGGATCTGCAAGAGACGTCAAGCCAATTTTCATCCCTTCCGTTTTTTAAATCCATACAGTAGAGCTCTAGTACCATATGAGTAGCATACCCCCACCGAGATATCTACATGCGTTGCTCTTTCCATACCCCACATGATTGCGCCCAATGCCCACTCCCCACTCCACATGTCGTCATGATGTCATGCGTTTACACCTTGTCATGAAAATACTGCCAACGCGTATAACAGGTTGTACGAGTGACGTTCGAAGTCTCCGCGCCAAAACTCCACCTTCCAGAGAAAAAATGCCCTTGATAGGTCAGGCCGTGTAGATGATAATTCACATGTACAAGCTGGCCACTGCTGTGATATCCCTTCGGATCATCTCTTGCGCGGCAGCCATCTTCTGGTACAGATCGGGATCACCAATAATCCGTGCCGCGTTCTTGACCTCGCGACAAGTCTCATCCAGCCGGTTAATGGTCCGGACAATGGTACCCTCCAGGACATCTGTTAGGCCGGTAATATTCTTGAAGCTCATGCCTCTAGCCCATTCGTACACGACCTCCATTAGGCCAAATCGCGGCTTGCTCGCAAAGTCGTTGCTCTCCTCGCTCGACTGAATGACCTGATGCAGTGTCTGGACGGCGTTGACCTTTTCAGAGATGTCAATGATGGTCTTCATGCCGCGCTGCAGATTGTTCGTCAGGACGGGCACCGAGTCTGTCTTCTCTTGGAACACAAAGGCCGAGAGCAGCGCCGCAATCTCGGCGGGCTCGTAATCGGCCAGTACATTTTCGAGAATGAGTTCGGTCAGCACAAGTTCGTCGCCCGAGTGCACCTCGCAAGCGACCTTGCCCTTGAGCTGGATGCGGCTGCCCTCATCGATGAAAGAGAGATCCTTGAGAACCTGGATGCGCTGCTCATAGTCAGGCAACAGCTGGAGATTCTGGTCGGAAAGTGACTGCCGTAGCTCCTCAAGGTGCGTCTTGATTAGCCACTGATCGTGGCACATGGCATAGTGCTTGAGGAAGAGGCCGCACCGCACCGCGGCCGACTTTATAAGCTTCGTCTCGGCCTCTCTCCGCTTAGCAATAATGTCATGCATCTGAAGACTTCGGATCTTGCTGAAATCCATTTCATCCCAAATTTCTGACGTCCAATTCCGACAGATGGAGTGGATCTTTTCTTTGGCAGAATTATGACCTTCGCCGCCAAAAATATCTGGGAGAATCCCCTTGGTGACAAGTCGGCAAAGGCACACTAGGTCGCCCAGAGGCACATGCAATGTCTTAGTCGCGACGTGTCTCTTCGCTTGCGGTAGCGTGCTGAGTTGCTTTCGGAGGGATGGGACGAAAGGAAGTAGATCTGTGTCGTTCCTTACATCCCTGTGTGTCTTGATCTCGAGAACGTGCAGTGTGGGATTAGCAGCACTGCTCTTGACGCTCGCGCCTTCGGACAGTAGAATACCGGGGGTTCGGACACCATCCTTCATCCATACAATCAATCGACCTGGCGTGAACATCTTGCGGCCCACAGGAATGGCCAGCAGACCTCGGTACAGGTCTGTTGTAAGTCTTTTGTAATCTTCTCCAGCTTGGTGGCACTCGTCCATGTGCTCGTCGCATGTAAGGCATGCATCTCTCTTCACCTTGGCCAAGTCAGCCTCGGAAATTTTGACCGCCTTTTCGTGCTCGGGCAAAAGCTGCTGTGTTGCGTGCTCTGAGAAGCTGCGCTTAATCATCTCCTCGATCTTGAGTGCTTCAACGCGCAGTAGGTTCAGAATCATGTTGTAAGTCAGACGGAACTGCGACCGCAGCTTGCTAGGCTCGCCGAGAATCATCTGACGGAGATCCGTGACAGGCGGGGCTTCATCGCCGCCCGGCGGTACAACGATCACAGACCCAACAGTATCCAGGCCGCGTCTTCCGGCGCGACCGGCCATCTGAGTATATTCTCCAGGAAGAAGGTTGCGGAAAGAGTGGCCATCGTGTTTCCGGTATCCCGAGAACACGACTGTTCTGGTGGGTAAATTCAGCCCCATGGCGAACGTTTCGGTGGCGAAGAGTACCTTGACAAGCGTTTGCGCGAACAGAATTTCAACCAACTCCTTGACAATAGGCAGAAGGCCGCCGTGGTGAACTGCAACGCCTCTGGATAAGAGTTCTCGGAGCCTAATAATCTGTGGCAGTACTCTGTCTTCCGGCTTGAGACGCGCTATCGATTTCTCGATGATCATGTGAATAGCGCTCTTCTCCTGTGCAGTGCAGAAATCTTGATTGCTCAGAGCATCCGCATTCTCCTCGCAACGCTTCTTGGAGAAGACGAAGATGCAAGCCGGCAACAAGTTCTGCTTCTTGAGGAACTGTACCAAATGAACCCACAAGTTTTTGTCTTGGGCGGCCGAGGTGAAACCTCCCGGCCTGCCTGCCCTGCCCATGTGTCCAGGTGCATGGCTGGCGCGAGGCGGTCCACCTCTACCTCGTTGCTGGCCTCCCCTGCTGCCTCCACGCTGGTTCCCGCCTCGCTGATTTCCGCCTCGCTGCGGCCCGCCCCGGCTTCCACCTCTCTGGCTGCCACCGCCACGGGCCTGCGGTGCCGCTTCGATGGCCTTTGGTGGCTTGTCCTTGCCTTGAATCGCCGAGTTGGCATTCTTCCAGCCTGTCTCGAGGAATTTCTTTTCCGAGTCCACAATCTTGTAGATGTTTTTGTTAGCCCAGAGGTAGTGCTCGAGAGGGACCGGCCGCTTGGGCGTAGAAATGACATAAATGTCTTTTTGCTTGGTCCGGCCTACCCAGGAAGCAAATTCATAGGTATTGGGAACGGTAGCCGAGAGTAGAATCAGGGATACATGCTCAGGCAACATGATGATCACCTCTTCCCACACAACACCGCGCTCGTAGTCGTTGACGTAGTGTACCTCATCGAAAATAACAAACTCAACGTCTCTGATGAGGTCTGCGCCGCGATAGAGCATACTTCGCAGAATCTCGGTTGTCATGATGAGACAGCTAGCCTCTGGGTTAATCTGAACATCTCCCGTCAGAATGCCAACCTCGTCGAAGGTCTGGCGAAAATCGCGAAATTTCTGGTTACTGAGCGCCTTGATGGGCGAAGTGTAGATGGCTTTCGTCATGTGCTTGGCGGCCAGCGCAATGGCGTACTCGGCTACAACAGTCTTGCCTGCTGAGGTATGCGCAGCGACGAAAACCGAATCGCCGCATTCGAGATGGTAAACGGCTTCCTTTTGGAATGTGTCGAGTTCAAAAGGCCATTCTCTGGCCATGTCAGGTACGAGCTCGCGGAAGTTGGTCATCTCGTTCTTAATGTCAACCATGTGCGCCCATTCGCGGTTGGCTTTCCTAGAGTTCGCCGCTGCAAGGGCGCTATGAGGCTCAAGGGCAGGGAATTCGACGGGAAGCATAGAATCGATGTCCTCGACGTCGCCGTCTTCCCCCTCCTCTTCTGATGAGACTACAGCAGAAAGTAGCCTCTCTCCATCGATTTCATTGTCACCAGGCGCCGCCTCGGGCTCCTGGTCGAGAACCTCTTCCACTTCTCTTGCTTGCTGCTCGCTCTCAGCGTCGGTAGTCTTCTTCCTCTTGGTGAAGTCGATGCCTCTTGTGAGCCCTGGGGCAACTTCGAGGAGACCCCGGGCGCCCAGCTTGATGACTCTCTCCAATTTCCTCTTGCTATCCCCTTCATCAGCGGCAGCTGACCGTAGCTGGCCCTCAAGAGCCGCCGTGGACTCGAGACCGTCTAGGCCACCAGGTGCAAACGGGAAGAAGCCAGCGGCACCGCGAACGAAATCAGCCCTGCCAGCGGGCTTTCGGAGCATTGATGTACTGTCCTTGGCGGTGACGTGCGAACTAGGAACCGTGACGTGACGGTAGCCCGTAACTCGGCCTTCGAGGCCATGGCGGGTGAAGCGCGTGACAGTGCGTGTTTGCGTGGGTGCAATTTGAAAAAGGGAGGTGAAGTCGGTCGGTGTATCCCAGCGCTGTTGCAGGCGATTGAGCCATTCGTGCGAGAAGGTTGTTGACGGCGTCAGGTATTTTTCCTCGAGCGCAGCTAGGAGCTCGTCTGCGTCTTGGTGCCTATGCGGCGGGGTTCTCCGTTCAAAGAGGATATCGTCGATTGTCTCGAAGGAGCTGTCATCGGACAGATGGAGCCGAGCCACGGCGTCACTTAGATCGGACATGGTGGCGGCTATTGCCGAGTTCTTTGCAAGATTGGGAGGCACGAAAGAGAGCTAGATGTAAATATGGTGGGGAACCGTTACCAAAGGATAACCCCGCCAAACACCAAACTGTGGGGTATTCTAGCTCACAGTGGAGCCAGAGAGCGTTAGTAAAGGGTTAGGGTCCCAGCACCATGAGCTCGAGGACGCAACTCAGGGAGATAAAAGAACTAGGTGTCCAGCAGATTGCGATTGAAAGGGCAGTCGTCACTCATTACATAGGTACCCATTACACAGGTAGTACAAGCTCCCTAGTTTCATTACCATAGACCGTCCATCTCGGCCATCGCTTCCTCATCCGCCTCGGTTGCTTCTTGCGCCTGCGCAGGTTTGGCACCGTTCGCGCTCTTCTTGGAGCCTGGCTGACCATCCACCTCGGCCATGAGAGCGTCTAAATCATCGTCGTACTCAGTATCTTCGGCCGGGGTTGGCTTTTGCTTCGATGTCTCCTTTCCAGATCCACCGGCGCTTTCTGAGGCCTGAGCAGGTTTGGATTGAACAGGCTGAGCATTTGCCTCTACTCCCGCCATTATAGCCTCGAGATCTTCGTCATGGTCGGGCTCAAATGCCGACTGGGCGGGCTTTTTAGGTGCTCCTCCACCAATGATACCGCCGGCTGTGCTAGATGCGGGGGGTTTAGAGACTGTGGTTTGCGCTTCTGCCTCTGCCATCAGAGCCTCAAGGTCGTCTTCCTCATCCGGCTCAAAGGCTGACTGGGTAGGCTTCTTTGGCAGACCGCCGCCAAATATGCTACGAAATGGTGGAGCACTGGGGCCAGATGCCGCATCAGCTTCGGCCATCAGAGCCTCTATATCATCATCGTCTGGTATGTCACCGGCGGGTTTAGATGGAATAGATGCACGTGGTGTTGCACCATATATATCTTCGTCGCCGAACAAGTCGTCGTTAGTGGGGGTGCTGGCTCGGGCTTGTGTTGTCTTCTCGAAGATGGGAGCGATCCGGGAGGATTCCTTGGGAATGAGGGAGGGCGGTCGTTCTTGATCCTCGTTGTCCTCATCAACTTTTGATTTCGGCCTCCCTTCGTCTATCCACTGCAGCCGCTGATTGCGCATGACAGTCTTATGCCCGATCTTTTCAATCATGGCCAAGGCATCAAGGAAGGTAGCCTTCGGGAATAGATCGTCGAGCCATTCTTGGTAGAACGACAATAACCGTGCCGCATCGGAGAACTAGATGCTCCTGTCAGACTCCTAGCATAGCCCGTTGTAGGAAAAGGAGGCTTTACCTCGTGGCCTTTTCCCTTCAGCTTCAACCTGGGCGCCGTCTTTCGGAGTTTTGGAATGCCCTTGTCTGACAGCAGCCTGGCTTCGTCCAGCTTCACTCTTGGCGCGCGAGCCTTCTTGGCGACATCAAGCTCTTCATCGATACCAAGAACATCGGTCTTCCGCTTCTTGTCATTCTTGTTGTTCTTGGGCTCGTTGGGCTTGGTATTTTGGCCGGGTTCGGGACTTGGGCTCCTGAAGGGATCGTCCCCATCCCAGTCGGCGAGGTAGTCATTCAAGAAAGCATTGCTGTCTTCACGGCTCATTGAATCGCCAGGGTTGGTTTTGGAGGGCATCTTGGCGGTCGTCGGGCAGAGAGCATATGTTGAAGATGATGGGTGGGTATATTGAGCAACCTCCAAATCCCACTTATAGAATCATCAATCTACAGGGCTTAGAAACGCGTCAAGTCGCGTCTTAGTCGTGCATGTGGGGTAACTAACTAAGCTGTGGCTCGGGCCGGCCCCGGCTGAACTACGGAAAATGATGTGGCTTTTAGAACTGTGGCTAGAGTTGAGGTTAGTATACCATTGGTGCCTGAGGCCGCCACAGTTTGGAGAGCTTCACCCAGAGCTCACTGCGCTCAAGACATCAATTCGATCGTCAATCAAGTTTCACACACCGCCCGACGACGCCATCGTCGACCTGCCGGCCGCCAAAATGTCGAACTCTCAAGCATACCAGTTTCCGAGCAAGACCGTCAAGACCGACTATCCGGTGAGTTGCGGCGCCAATTGGCCCAAATTGGCGACGAGGTGCTAACCCGTCGAAATCAGCTCATCGACAATGACCCGTACGTATTCCGCCACGTTTGCCTCCGCCAGATTGGTCGATATATCTCTTGATATCTGATTCAATTGATGCACAGACATTTCAAGCGTGTGATCAAGTATGCCAGGACATCAGATTACGTGCACGGCGCCGTCGCGGCGGCAAGCGGTCCGGGGCTGTTCTACGCGATGGAGAGGCTGCACCCATCTGGAGTCGGCAAGGGCGGGTTTGCACAAGGCATGCGGCTGGCAGGCTTCATCGGCGTTGCCGGTGGTTTTATCTACTTTTACCAACGATCAATCCGTACGTGACGATTCCCCCGAGCGACAAATACCCCGGCATATCTGGAGGAGACATTGGTAGTTGATGGGGGAGCTGGAAAGAGGAGGAAATACATGATAACTACATCTTACGCCAGGACAGAAGCTAACAGGGATCATAGTACGGTTCTACGGCATGAGTGAGAACGCACGGGAGGTTCAGATGGACATGCGCGAGATGGTAGACAAGGTCAAGGCTGGCCAATCGCTGTACGGTGAGAGCCAGCTGACCCCGGCCATGCAAGGTGTTGCGGCGCGTCAGTCCAGATACTCGGCGCTCTTCATGTCGGTTCTTCCTTGGTTCAACTTTGTCAACCACAACCAGCACGGTGTCGACACAGCGAAGTACTATCAACAAGCGGAGAGGGAATTGGAGGCGGAGCGTTTGGCCAAGGGTGGAAACTGAGAGCTACCAGAGAGCAGAGTAAGGGGGTGAAGAGTGGGTTGTGAAAAGTTGTGGATTGTTAGGACGCTGGACACCCGAGAGCTAAAGCCACTGAGTCCGGTTGTCCCGTGTACATATGAGTTCTAGATGACTGGCCAGCAGAGGTTTCGGGCCGACAATCAGGTTTTTTTGCGTCGATCCAATTTAGATTCCCTCCCTCAGTGGTGATCGGGTTTCGTGTTGGGCGTGGGAGCTGAGGCATCGAGTGGCCATTGATGCCCACTGTTACGATACTAGTTCGATGAGAGCATACTAGGTCAAGTTCTCAAACACTTGGGAGGAGGTTCATCGGTTTGTATCCTGGAAGCTGATGACAACAGTGTTGCGCTCAACAAGTGCCGAAGCTGCACGATGCCAACAACGGCTACTTTATCCAATCGCTGCCAAATTTTTTTTTTTTTTTCCACGGGGGGTGTTTTTTTTGGCTGACAGATAGATGACCTGCAAGATGAACACCAATCACCAATCTGTACACAACGAAACTATCTGTCTGTCTGGCTGCCTGCCTGCCTAACACGACGATATCTCTCTCTTCTCTCACCTAGAGAATTCTACCACAAACTAGCTACCTACCTACCTTACCTTAGGTAGGTAGGTAGGTAGGTAGGTGGGTGGGTGGGTGGATAAGGTAAGCAAGCGAGGCGAGAGTGGTTGCAAAACGACAGACAGACAGACAGAGGGACAGAGAGAGGGAAGGGAAGGAAGGGAAGGGAAGAAAGGGAAGGGAAGGAAACTAGGTGGACAGTTGAGGTTCATGTTATGTTATAGCCACATACCTACCAAAGGTCGGTAGGTACCTATGCAAGATGCAACGACATTTGATATGTAACTCAATTGCGACTTGACTGGAGCCTGACAGCCTGACAGCCTGACTGCCTGACTGGACGGCCGGGAGGGGGAGGGGGTGGACAATCGGGCATCAAGACTTGTGTTGCTTCACTGCAGCTGGGAGGATCAGGATCGGCACAAAATGGGAATAGGATGGGATGGGATGGGATGGGATGCCGCCAAGAGGGAAGAGAGAGCTATTCAGGTGCGTTACTTGCGAAAATGCACACTCCCCTCTCCTCCCATTTCTTGGTATTTCTCTCTGGTCGGTGGATGAGACTGAAGACGAGGATACAAGGAGTGTGGACTGGCGATACATGGAATGTAGGTACTTGAGGTGGAGTTACCCCTTTTTGGGTGCCTACAGGTTGCCCAGGTGCCCAGCTGCCCTAAGCTAATGGGTAGGTACCTACTTGAAGACATATCCACGCAGAGCAGAGCAGAGCAAAGACGACAACAGAAAAAAAAAAAGTTTGGACCAATGGAAATATACATATATATACCCAAATAGATATTCAAGAATGCTAAGCTGGTTGTATGCATACAGACTTTCCCCCCCCCCTCTTCTCTCTCCTCTCTTCTCTCTGCTCTCCCCGCTCCCCTCTCTTCTCTCTCTTCTCTCTCCAGAGCCTGCCTTCCGCAGGTCCCAAATCTTGATCAAACACAAAATGTACGCCTGCTTCCAGTCCCCCCCTCTTGGGGATAATGATAATGATAATGATGACGATGATGAAGCTGTTGTTGCTCAAGAACAGTCTAAAGTTTGATGGTTTGTTTCTACATCCACAAGACATTTTCCAACCCACATCTCAAATAAGAGTTGAGAGAGAGCAGACCCTTCGTAAGTTGCCTACGAGGCGGGAACGCACTGCGAGTAGTACGGCGCTGAAACGTCCTTGCAGACGAGGCCCTCCTGTTTTTTAGTCTGTTAGCATTGTAGTTCCCCTCCCCCCTTTTTTTCTTTTGGTTTTGACTATTTGCATGTTTGGGGGCTGGACGGCGCCATGTTAAGTTGAGGGGGGACGGAGAGAACTTACCGCACAAGTGGTGCATCCCGAAAACCCATTTCCGCCACATTGCTGGTACACGGCGGCGGCACAAGCAGCGGGCTCAGCAGCAGCAGGCTCGGCAGGCGAAGTGGCATCGTCTCCCGTAGCGACCTTGTTGCCCGAGGGAGCAATGGCGGTGGGCGAGGAACCAACCTTGCAGGTCTGCTCGCAGCCCGAGCACTGGGCGGTGCCGGCCTTCTTGTCGATGCCGCCGGCGTAGACCTTGGGGCCGGGGGCAATGTAGTTGTCGACGGCGGCGTGGATGTCGATGCGGATGCCTGGGTCGCTGGCGCTGTAGGCTCCGGGGATCTTGACCAGCGCCGGGCTGGCGTTGCCGCCGCCGCTGACCGTGATTTGGTAGCACGAAATGTAGAACTGGGCTCCGCCCGCCTGGCCGGCCGTGTGCAAGGCCAGGGCCTCGGCGCGGAGCAGGTAGTCGCCGGCGGGGATGTCGGCGGGGATCTTGACGTCCATCTTGCCGCAGCAGTTGTTGAGGTCGCGCGTGCCCCAGTTGTCGTCGTCGCCAACGCGGCCCTTCTTGGACCACGAGTTGGAAAAGATCTTGAACCAGCCCGTCGAGCCGTCGGCCTTGCTGGCATCGGGCACCTTGGTGAGGTACACCTGCACGGGACCCCAGTGCGCACCGCCAATCGCCTCGCTGCCGCACTTGCGGTCGCCTGGCTGCTGGTGCATCTCCACCGTCACGGTCCCGCCCGCCACCACGGGACACTTGCCCGCTACCGCCCGGGCGCCCGCATTGCACGTAAAGTCGCGCGAGTTCACATTGGTAACCGGTGTGTTGGACTGGGGCATGCGGATGCATGTCGATCCGTGCAGCCTGCCAGTGTTAGTGCTACGTCGCCATTGGAACCCAAGAAGGGGTCACTTATATAATCCGTCCCATCGACCCAGAGTTGCTGGAACAAGGCATGACCCGCCACCTCGTTGGCAGCGAGGGCCGTCAACGCCGCGAAGAATGTCGACTTCATTGTGCACGACGACGATGTCTTTTGCTTGGGTTACCTGGTGGTGGCCCGCGAGTGGGAGAAGGGGGAGAGGACTGGAAGCGAAGAAGACAAGGGGGGGGTATAAGTCAGGACGCGCGCAAACTTTCACATGGGCAAGACCGGTTGAGATATATACCTGCCTACCTCCCCTCCTTCCTCCCTCTACCGAGAGATAGAGAGGGAGACGGAGGCAGAGGAATTAACGGACGGGGGGGGGGG
>Ga0247760_1002437_pt1 | contig 14084 bp, 11 predicted proteins | sample UWRJL171409R4_FD_179936 | JGI IMG/M metagenome (GOLD analysis project Ga0247760, IMG submission 179936) | Plant litter microbial communities from Arlington Agricultural Research Station in Wisconsin, United States - UWRJ-L171-409R-4 | ecosystem: Environmental > Terrestrial > Plant litter >...
CTCCTCCTCCTCCTCCGCCACTGCCTTTGCCTTTGCCTCCCCCTCTCCCTCCGCCTCCTCCCCCTGGTCCTCCCCCTGGTCCTCCTCGCACGGCAAAATCATCAATCAACTGTCCCGTCACGAGCACCTCCTCCGGGCCGATCGGCAGGGCTGTCCCCGCGGCAAGGGGAATGCGGCTGAGCGTGAGGGACAAGTGATCTGCGCGGTAGAGCCAGGTACTGTTTCCGCCGGAAGGAGAAGTTCGTATCCCATTTATCCCTCGCAACCCCGTCAGGGGAATCGTAAACGCCCCGGTCCTCGCATCCACCAGGTATACGGATTCTCTCTCTGTGTCGCTAAGCAATACGTGTCCGTCGTGGCCAAAGGGGGTGGCGCCGTTGAGGAACCCCGCATCAGGCATGGCGACGAGGAGCGACACTGTCGGTGTCCCACTGGAGATTGTTGAGGTTGAGGGAAAGACAAGTTTCCATACTCGTGCGCTGCCCGGAGTCACTACCAAAGGCGCGGGAATATGTGAGCTACAGAAAATGTAGGTTTCTTCTTCTTCTTCTTTTTCTACTACTTCTCCTCCCTGCGCGCGAGGTGGTCCACCACCAGAAGGAGAGGAGGAAGGGGAGAAAATAACCTGCGTAATGCCCGTAAGGTTATACGCTCCCGGAACCGAAACCAAAAGGGACCCCGTCGACGTGGTAGGGTCGATTTGCCAGATCTCGGGCGCGTCGCCGCGGGTGGCGAGGATTTTTCCATTCGGACGCACGACGAGGTTCTCGAACCAGGAATTGGGCTGCACGGGACCGGGGAGGGTGAATATTGTTGTTGCAGTGGAGACGGAGAGTGTTGGGAAGAGCAGGAGGAGGGATAATACCCATTGATGAGGGTAAGTGAATAACCTCATAATAATATGTTTGCTAAACTGTTCTGGTTAAGCAAAAAAACGAAATAAAGACAAGAACAAACACGGAGGGCGTGTGAAAGAGTCAAAGTTGACTCGCTCTTATATCCCATCGGCGTACCTGCGTCAATAGTCACCGAGACGTGCAGATTACCCCTCTTTGGCAGGACATGCGTGTTTACATTGCATGGGACTGCATGGACTGCATGGGCTGCATGGGACTGCACGGGTTTAACTACCTAGGTAGTAGCGTAGCATTTGATGCGGTGAACATTTAATACCCCGCCTAGATTCGTCTTGGCAGGTCAATTCACCAACAACAACTAGTTAGCCCTGGAAAGTATCTAGCTCTACTCTCAATCCTGGGTTAGTCGGCTTGTACCTGGCATGGCGGGCATGGCGAAAGGTCACTGGCGCATTCTTGGGTACGACACCAGACCAGCAAAGACAGGTCCAAGCGTAATATTGGACCCGCTGTGCTGGTGCTATACTAGGTAAGGTAGGTAGGTATCCCGGTAAGGTAACCTAAGGTAAGGGTAAGGGTAAGGGTAAGGGTATCCTGTATGCACTCGTCCCTGCTGCTCAGCTGTTCCCAGAAACTGCAGGATGCAGTGTCTCATCATCATCATCATCATCATCATCATTATTGACATTGAATCACCTTGACTAGAGCGGTATCACGAGCCAGAAGCCAAGCCACTGTGGTTGGTAGAGATGATCCCCACCAGACCAGACTAGCACCTGCTATAAAGCCAACGCCCGCAGAGTTAGTTGGCTGCGCCAGACTTCTTTCTGCTTTCTCCTCTTTTCTCTTTTTTTTCTTTTTCTTCTTCTTTGTAGGTCAATCCAGCTCAACTACTTTTGAGCCAGCAGCCACTGAGTCAAACCTCCGCTAGACACCTCACATGAACAAACGGGTTTCCCAAAACAGGTTTCCCAAAGAGAGAAAACAACGAGAGAAGAAAAAAAAAAGAAAAAAATTACCATTCTCCCTAATACTAGACTTTCTCTTGTTCTCCAACTTACACGCATATGCACGATTAAGCATACAAGTTGTGCAGGTGACTTCAACGCCCGACTACTTGACTGGTGGTTCGCACGTGATGGATACACTACCACTACAATTAGGTACCTAGGTAGTCAAAGTTCTTGCCAACTGTAACTAACACCTTTCACTAAGCATTGCCGTGTCAAGGTCCTCGTCATCATCATCCTCATAGTCGGTCCTGGGAGTGGACGCTACAGATGCCAGCATCTTTGTGCCCTCAGAATACTAATCATCGTAGTTTTCACCGTCGGATCTTCCGTCGTCAGAGCCATCCTTGCCAAAAACCCTCATCATCAACCTTATCCAGCGCTCCAAAGCCGCGCCTCTCATAACACATGTCCAGCACCGACCGAACCGGGATACGCTGCTCTCCCAGAGCCGCCACAACCTCGGGGCTGATCTTGGCTTTGTAGTAAAAACCGGTAGAATGATCGTCATCAAATGCTTTTGCCATTTTCCCTCCAAGGTCAGAAATATCTTCTTCATATCCCTTGACGTCGTTACCACATGCATGGGATTCCCAATGTTTCCAGCCGCCGTCGCCAAAGCCACCTAGGTTTTTCCAAACCGATAGGACAAGAACACGGCCGCCGCCGCCGCTGGCACCAGGAATGTCTTGAGATCCGAGACAGAATTCGGTAGAACAGCTACAGCATGCTGTAACAAAGTGAGGGTGTCCCCCGCTACCCCAGGCATATCTTTCGAGACAGCCCTTTTCGATACACGGCTGTGGGTGAAGGAGGGCGCACTTTGCCGGCTCTGATAGAGAAAAGTTATCCGTGTTGAGAAGAGTGGCTGTGCCGTTGTCGTCATGTGGATGCTCACATTTCTTTTCCAGCTGAACCTTCTCTCCTTCAAGTTCCGAGTGCGAGTGTCCAACGATATCGGTTCCACGGCAGCAGCACTCCCACATGGAATCATCATCAGCTACTACACCTTGATCATAGAGCGGAGAAAGACTCCTCTTGTTGAACCACAGGTCAAAGCCAACCCTATCCCAGCTCCAATGAGCACAGATTTTGCGAGTCAAGTAACGCATCAACAACCGGGCCGATCTGGTCGTCATTCCCCCCTCCCCAAAAAGGGGCGCAATAAACGTCTCCTCGCGGTACATGAGATTTGTCGCAAACATTTTCACCCGCTGTTCCGTGTACACTTTAAAGTCGGGTAATGATACGTGTTGCCACTTTCTCGCCATTCTTTCCGTGAGGGCGTCACCGTTTTCGTTTGCGTTGGCGTCGGACTGCCCCATCCAGTCGTGCCGTCGGGCAATGAGCCGACACATGTCAGGCGTGATATGCGAGGGAATGTGCCAACCCCAAGCTTGATTGTGGCCTCCGGGCAAATTGTAGCACCGCGGTCCGCCAAAGTATTCCACTGTGTGGATTTTCCCGCAGATCCAACATGCAATCTCCGTTTCACGCGCTTCTTTCTCGAGAAGGAGTAAAATCCCCCACTTATCCGAGGAGGTGGAGGAGGGCGAGGACTGATAGGTGATGATCCTCGATTTCGAAATGGACTCGGAGAAGAAGCCCCGATACAAGGCACGACAGCTAAGTGTCAAGGCTGTCCGTTCTGCCACTGAAAGAAAATCGAGTATCATGTAAATGATTTCGGCGGGCATCTGCGTAAGATGGTCTCGTTCTGGTATTTCTTCAGGGGCGATCGGCATCGGTTTCGCTATCCCCTGCCAGGGATTCGATATGCCGGGATGGATGCGGTGATATTCTTGGAGCGCCCGTCTCCATTCCGGGGAGCCCCATTCTGACTCGAGTTTGTGTTTAGGCGGCTGAGCCTCAATGAGATCCGGCCACTTCTCGTCTATTCTATCGTGTACTGTCTTGGGGAAGTCGTGGGCTCGGAGAGCTAGAATCGGTACAATTGAGTGAGTATTGGATCATAAATGCATGGATACAAGCCCAGGCAGGTCATAACATACCTTCTCTAACCACGGAGGCGGGAGGCTCCATGGTGGAACAAGAATCTGAGGACAAAGTTGCGTTCTGCCGTACGGTTCTGCGGGTCGAGCAACATGCGATTGAGGTACGTCGTCTATTCTGTAGGTCCAGCAGTATGCGATTGAGGATTGCTGTAGTTGACATGGCAGAAGTGTTTCTAGAATTAGCTCCGAAGAAGGCGCGAGCAAACTATTTGAGGAACTTGGGTACGGTCTGATAATAGCGTTTCTAAAATGGAGAACGGTTTCATCATGCACTGATAGGTTGACAAAGAAGTGAATCTTTTTTTGGATTCTAGCTCGACCAACCAGTAGAGAGTGAATGTCTGCATTAGACAAAGACTTGATAGACTCTTTGTCCCTTGGGTTCGCTTGGCGTCATAGCCAGGCACATTGGATTCAAGATATAACCATTATGCGCTGCTTCGTGTCCCAATGCCGAGTCGCGTTCAAAGCACCTCAATGTTTAGCCAAAGCGGGGTCCTCCTAGAGAAAGACAAGACCTTCGAGATGAGATTAGACTGCATTCCGGCCATCGGCGATTCGAAGAACTGCCGTGACACAGAAATGACACCCGCATGTCAGTACTCGAATCCAGAATCTGTGCCAGTGTGTCGGAAAGGGGTACAATGAATCTGGCACCAATGATCAGAGACGTATTGCGCGTATTGGCGCCCCACATCATACAAGCCATCGCCCAAATTTTGCAATAACAAATTCTCTGCGGATCCAAGACATCATATATTCATGACTCATTGAGTTAAGCTTAAACTGAAAGCAATTCAAGCCACTTAAATCGTGTCTGTCCTCCCAGACCGAGGTGTAAGTCACCTAAGCTTGCGCCTCGTTCCAGTCTGACCACCGACGGACGACCTCGTCAACCTCCGCAACTGCTTCCCGGCTTGCACCGACCTCAAACCACTCGCGGTGCTCCCTCCCACAAGTAGAGCACTTCTCCCTGTCGGCAACTCGCAGCCCGCGCCCAGCCAGCTCAATATGAACTAGTCGCTCGACCTTGTGACTGTGAGGAATCTTGCGCACCGAAGTTGCCGGACTGGCTGATGGGATGTAAGGATAGAACCTAATGAGCGACAAGTTATACCCGCACTGACGCTGCCACTCGTTCAACCTCCGTTGCACATTTGTCGCCCGCCCAATCTTGAGTAGGATTTTCTTCGACCCAGAAGTGTTGCCACGCCCGCGACTTGTCGTACCATCTGGCGTAGCGGCGAAAGCGGCCAAAACATCGCTCGGCCTCCGCGAGTTCGATGGTCGGGTCGGAGTTGACGGGGCAAGCAAAGAGCGGGCTGCTTCCGCCGCCGGCGTTGCTGGTTGGGACTCTGGCGTAAGCCAAAAGATGTAAATGTACCCTGCTTCGTCCTGCTGTGAGACCGGCTTCGCTAGTTCTGCCAACAGTTGAGATGCTGTCTGGGGGGAGGCACTCTGAGGAATCAGCGCCATGAACTGCCCTGTCTGTGAAGCGCTTGACGAATGCCTTTTCCCCGACGCTGGGTTCGGGCGCGGTCGTGATGGGGACGGGGTCGGCGTGAGGTATTGATTCGCTGGTTTCTTCCCACTTGCCTTGGGCGGCGGGGTCGAGACAGCCGGCTGTATGGGATACGGTTTTGGGCGTGCTGGCGGGGTCACCTCTTCGATTGGCACACTGAAGCAGCAGCAGAGGTGAAGTGTCTGCTGGCGCGGCTTCGGGCGCGCCATCTTCGTCGGCCGCTGTTGTTTCCCTCCATTTCCATTCTGCTTGGGTGGTTTTCCTGGCTTTGTGCGACCCATAAGACCGAGTCGATCAGCTAATGTGTCGATGCTCGTTCGCTCTTCAAGAATCGGAATGTGGTTCGTCCTAGGGCCAGGGCTGGATTTCGCTGACAGGCTGGCCTGGTCTCTGTGCTGCCAGCAGTACAAGCTCTCGTCGCTTGGGTCGTCAACTCGCAAATTGGCAGGTTTCCGTCGCGGTGAGGGTGTGGGCGAGGCATCACCGGCGGCAATAGGCCGTCGACAGGGCCTTCCGCCGGATGTAATTCCGCGACATGTCGTCGAGGGGTTTTTCGAGTCGGATCGGCTGATCAAGGACTCGGGCGTGTTGGCAAAGAAAGGCATTGTTGTCGCGGGGTATGGGGTTCAAGGTGAAAGCAGGGGACGTCGAATATGAAGCAGAAGAATGAAGGAAGCGCCAACTGCCGAGACATCGCCATCGCGGCCGACGTGGCAGCGCAAAGCGCAGCCATGCATCCTTGTCATGCTCGAGAAAATCGAGGGGTTGGCTGGCAGTTCTCCAGGCTGAAGCGTGGCTGGTGGTGGGGCAAGGCGGGGCCTCCAACGCACCGCCCAGCGCGCGAGCACGTGATCGCGCGATTCCTCAAAAGATGGAGGTGTGACGTAGGTACGATAAGGCGAGTAGGGCAATAAACCGCCGTCGGGTTTAGGAAAACCGTCGGGTCAGGGAATACTGTTACTGATCAGGTCACGCGCATGGCTGGACGAATTTTGTTTCCAACATCTTCGTCATCTCCTTAGAGCATGGCGAGAATGGGGGGCAGATCTGAGAACTAGGGAAAGAGCGAGTCTGGCAGCAGAGCATCTTCTGTTCAGAGTTGGGTTGCGCAGGGAGTTGGGCCAAGTTCATTGGCTGAGGCGGGAGTTGGGCGCATGATCTGTCCCCGCTTGACTGTCGCGCGGAGCCTTATCCCTCTGTCGATCCGGATTCCCGAGACATATTCTGCAAGCTACCATCGGTACCACTATTTCTCCAGACAATGGTGAGTATTTTAATCGCCTCTTTCTTTCAGGAAGTGACATTAGCGTGGATTTGTGCTGACAACCACCCAGGCGTTCCAGCTGATTGACACGTCGACTCTTCGACATAAACGCTTCAATGGACCCAATGTACCGCCCTACGCCATCTTGCCCCACACCTGGGAGTTCGAACAGGAGGTTTCATACCAGGAAATGATGGCCGCTGCTGCAGATCCCTTGCATCCAGCCCGACAGACATCCGGATATTCCAAAATCCAAAAAACATACGAGATTGCGCTGGCCAACAGAATCGAGTACGCATGGGTGGACACTTGTTGCATCGACAAAACAAGCAGTGCCGAGCTCAGTGAGGCCATCAACTCCATGTTTCGATGGTATCAGAATGCCGCAATCTGCTATGCCTACCTTTCAGACTTACACTCCAGCGGCAAGGACGATCTGGACCAACACCTGTCCAAGTGCAGATGGTTCACCAGCGGATGGTGTTTTCAAGAGCTGATCGCGCCACGTCAGATCCATTTCTACGATAGCCGCTGGGTGTCCATCGGCAGGAAAACAGATCAACTTATACCGAGTCTCACCTCCGAAATAACCAAGGCTGGTCGGGATGTTCTTCTAGACCCTGCAATGCTTGGTGATGTTCTTGTGGCCCAAAAAATGTCATGGGCCGCGGAGCGAGAGACGACCCGACCAGAGGATATGGCGTACTGTCTTCTAGGGTTATTTGATCTCAACATGCCGATGCTTCATGGAGAGGGCAAAAAAGCATTCCGGCGCCTCCAGGAGGAGATAATCAAAGTCTCACAGGATTTATCCATTTTTGCATGGGATGTTGACCGTCGAGCTGCCCAAGAATCCACTGAGCCTCTGGAAATGGTTAATTTCTTCGCAGAGTCGCCTCGGGACTTCTTGGGCTGCCATACCCTCATCCAGCCATAGCGATCCTCGCCTTGGGGCCAAGCGTTTTCCCTCGCCAATAATCGCCTCTCTCTTTCGACCAGCAAGTTCTCCCTGGACCAACTCAATGGCCACTACCTTCTCGAAGTTGGCTGGATCATGGATCGGAATATTTATCCGACATCTATTCGGTTTCTCACTCTCAAAAAAATTGCGCCCAGCATATTTCTGAGGGTAAGAGGCAACACGGGCGCTATTAAATGGTCAATTCGATTCGCCGGCTCTCTCAACTTTTATGTCCTTGCAAAAACAGCCGCCAATAAAAGTCTGGTCGCGAATGGAATCGCTCTTGATTACCTCCGGGTGCGCTGGAAGATGTCAGCTGTGGACTTGCCTTACTTCTCGTCGATCTTCGAATCATATCCTCATGAGGCCTGGGATGCCTCGCGGTCAATCTATTTGAGAGACGATGAGCTACCTTATCGCAATGGCTACTTGAAATTTAGTGGTAGCATACTCGAGGGTTTCCTCACCATGCAACAAAGACTGGCAGGAGAGGGGTGGGGTGGTTTTTATCTCGCGTGGTCGATTTTTCATACCCATTATGGATACCCTTCCGAGATCATGGTGAAGCTGTATCATGAGCGCGAATGGGCCCCTTTACACAATGGTTTTCAGCAACTCCGGCAGGTAACCTTGCTCTTTCCATTTTCCAATAGAGATTCTCCTGTCGTGCCCGGGATGCAGAAGAGCGAAGACTCAATAAAGCTTGGATCTGGTTGGTTTATTGTTACAGCTGGGCGAGAAGACACTTTCAGAACTCGCAAAGGACCGTTCTACATTGAGATGTCATACCAAGATGATGACTTCTCGACGCAGGCTTCATCTGGTGAAGCACCATGAGAGGACGAACGCCGACAGAAGTACCTCCCTACAAACCCGTGCGGCACGCAACCGGGTTGTCGGAAACATACCGGCTGGCAATAACGACTATACGCAACAGGAATAAGATGGCGCTCTCAACCGGCCGAACCAAGTTACGACAAGAAGAGGCAATATTACCTACGGAGACCAAAGACAGGGAGTCAAAGCGGACGATGGATCGCTTTGAACGCAATCTGTCGAAATTGGCGCGGCGTCTCAACTTCCCCGGCTCGACAAAACTCGACTGGGGATCAATGTACATAGCTGGGCCGCATTTTCTTTCACCCCCGCGCGCGCGCACCAAACCGGTATAGTCGGGTAATGTGTTGATGAATATAGTGCTCATTCCATGTCGTTCGCCCAAACCCAACGAATCTAGCAGACCCAAGCACCTCTCGATTTTACCCGGCAGAAAGACCTGTAAACCGGGAACCAGAGATAACGAGCCTATTATTAGGTAGTGTGCCGGACCGGACCATCCTTAACAAGGAAATCGCGGCAGACGGGGATTGATATTGTGCATACGGGGGGATCTGCGTATCTCATATCTCAAGAGAAGTCTTGGAAGCGCCATCTACCAGACATCACAGCGAGCCAAGTTCTCTTGTGTCTTGTCAAGGACCAGGATCTGCCCCTCCCTCTCTCTCTATCCGGGAATTGGCAGAAATCTACCCATGGAGATCACCTGCAACCTTGGGTTGCGTCGCCCGGCCTTACTCGAACGTTGCTCCGTTCTTTTCTCCGGAAATGTGTTAGCCCCAGCAAGGTGAGCTGATTTTTTTTCCTAGCATTTATTCCAGCGATTGTGCCTCCTTTTCGGGCGTCAAAGACAGTGCCCCTGACATAACCTGACTAGACCGTCAACAAAATGAAATTTTCGCCGCTGCCTTTGGCATTTGCTGCGGGCGCGCTCGCTGCCGATGGGGAATTTATCACGACCTGCGACGCAAACACCCTCAAGGTGACGGGCAGTATCCTCACGGCACAATGCAGAGATATTCTGGGAACCGTCAGCTGTAGCAGGCTCGACCTGGCCAAGTGTCTCAAAAACTCTTATGGAACACTCTCGACGGATCCTGTGGGGGCGGGGTACGTGTTCACAAACGAGTGCAAGCAAGCACACAAACTGATCTAACCTCCTCCTCTTATGGGGAACCAGACCCTCTTTTACCGCCAAAGACCAATGCGTCAACTGCAGTAACGAGAAGCCCACCAGCGGCTTTGTCGTGTACGTTTTCTTCGCGTGTTTTCCCTAACAATACGGCAATCTCTAACTAGATCTCTCGCATGCACAGTGGCAATGGCAGCCCTACTCTACTGCACTGCCAGTGCAATACCGGAACGGGAGCCGCGCAGGCGAACTGGCCGACGTCTTTCTTTGATCTCAGTAAGTGCTCGTCGCACGCAAACTCGCTAGTTCTAATTACCGACTGACTGACTGACTGACTGACTGACTGACTTCGTCACAGATACCCTGGTCTCGAACAACAATGGCGTGCTAGAATGCTACCAGACCAAGGCGACGCAGTGTTAGAGGGGAGGGAAGCAAGCAGCAGAGGCAGAGGCAGAGGCAGAGGCAGCGGTAGAGAGGACTGGCGGTAAGGCAAGGGAAGAGGGGAGGGGCAGCGTGGTGCTGATCCATAATGATTCAACTCAACACGGGGCTAGTCAAGCCGACAACCCAACCCAACGTCCGATCTATTAATGCTATTTGCTAAAACTGAGAGAGCGAGAGCGGTATCCATGCCGTGGAGGTAAAGCATCGGCTGTTGTCATTCCATCCATCCAGTGCATAAGTTTCTTGATAGAGAATCTTTCTCTCTCTCTCTCTCTCTCTCTCTCTCTCTCTCTCTCTCTTTCTCTCTCTCTCTCTCTCTATCGGTACATGTAGGTACTACGTAGTCCGGTTGCCACAGGGTGGTCAGGTAGTTTTGTTGCAAGCAAGCGCTGACGCACCAAAGTTTGGCATCAAAGCAGCAAAGCGGCACGGGGTGGTAAAATAATTGCCAAACTGAGTAAGGTAGGTAGGTAGGTAGGTACCGTAAAACACCGATCAACGACCCGGACCCCTCCCTAGAGGACACGACACGACACAATACGACACGACACACCTATGGCAACATGGCAACATGGCAACTTTGGCAGTGAGAGAACCTCCGAATCTTGATCTCGAATATCAAACTTGACTTCTACTAGAGACATTTGACTGGATCAGAAGGACAGTGCGGGTAAGATAAACTGTCCCTGTCCCAGTATACGTGAACACACACACACACACACACATATATATATATATATATATACCCTGTCTTATGTCACAACAAACGTTCTGTCTTGTCTTGTACCTACCTACCTAGGTACCACCATGGTTCATGTTACCTGTTCATGTTACCTGTTCATGTTACCTGTTCATGTTACATACAACTGGGGCCACTCGGAGGGAGGGTCCATTGCTCGCGGAATACATTACTGAAAGAAAGAAAGCCCATCACTCGAAACCGATCACTTAGATCTGTAACTCTGAATCGATGAAACAGCATCGGCATGTCCTGTGGTGTCCCAGGGCACCCGAGTATTGCAAAATGCGAATTCACTCAACTGAGTGCTGTGGGCTGCAGATACCCCGAGAACTACTCTAACTACTCAAACTTAACTCACTCCTTTGTTGGCGTAGAGAGCATCTCCTCCCCCTTCTCCCTTGAACCAGAACCAGAACCAGAACCAGAACCGTAACCAGAACCATAACCAGAAAAGCCAAACCCACTACTATAAAACCCATCCACGACGGGAATTTCCGAATCCGCTTTGCGTCCGCCCCTTCTCCAGGGGCCCACTCCCTGTGCTTCCAGCGCCATTCTCAATAACCAATATAGCCCGTCGTGGTCTCGGGCGCGCTGTTTGGCGTCGCCGTCTTCGGTATGCCACCATTTCCGACGAATAAACCTCATAGCTGGGTCGAGAGCCACGCTCAATGCCAAAATGACCAGACAGACAATAACAATCAGCGCGACGGCCCAAAACTTGAAATTCTGATATTGGCCGGTAGTAGCGATCCGTTGGTTTTGACATCCCGCGTAAACCGCGTCGCGTTCGGCACCCTTGGGCATCGAGTCGTAAGGGCGGTAAATCAGCGTGTTGGCATATAAAGGGCTGGAAAGGTCGATGCGGTCGAGAAATCGCACAACGTGGGCCTGTAGCAGCGCGAGCTTGGTCTCGTACCAAAGTCGGACTTCTCTTTGCCACTGTGTTCTGTTAGCAAACTCTCTCACCCGATCTAAACTAGGTGATGAAGGGGACTTACATGATCAGGTGGAAGGTGAAAAGACAAAGTCTCCCCAAAGACAGCCTCCCGAGCCAACAGTCCCGATGCACCCAGCGTGGACGGACCCAGAGTGCTTATATCGGTAAGCCCCAACAATAAAGCTGACCGTTTAATAGCCGTAGCTTGAAACGCGTTGAAACCCAGGTTAGACACGGACTCGTTGAAGGCTTGCGCGGCGTGCGTGAGCTTGGTGCAAGTGCCCGTGGTGGGGTTGCAAAACTGAACTTGCTGGGTACATGCGATGGCGTTGAAAGGATTGTCACCATACACGAATGGGGCCGTGGTATTCTTTCCCGTGGCGAGGAAGAGTGGATCATAAACTGGCGCCTCGTACCGGATCGAGTTCTGCGACACGACACAGACGCTGATATCTCGGTCCCGACTGTCCGATAGCTTGACTGGCCATTGAAGATGGCTCATTGCCCCAACCCACCATTGACATCTACACAGGACTCATCATTAGTAAGTGGTTGCAAGCGGAAAAAGCATGGACCGGCAGGTAGGAAGGTAAGTAGTACTAACCCCGTCGAGTAGCCAACATTGAGCAAGTCCCGCTTACTTGGCAGAACCACCGTCGACCTGGACATGTTCATGAACCCTGAAAAGTCAAAGCTGCTGTAACCATCCTGTTCTCCCACCGGTCGGTACGCATCCCTGATATCAATGGGCGAACATTCCATGCGGAGACGCAAGCTGGACCGATCCTTGAATGGCGCGTTGATGCCCAGGTGAACATGCGAGTCGAGCAACCCGGTATCCAGGACAAGAGTTGGGTTAGGTGTCGTCGTGTCGTTGGACAAACATCGTCCCTGACCTAAAAAGGGACAAGGGGCCATGGAAATCTCGTACGGGAGTTGCGAGATGGGAAACACACTGCTCGTGGCTGCCAGGGGTTGTTGTTTGTCTCTCGAATAGAACCAAGTAGCGTAGGATCTGGCCGCCACCGTGTCGTCGACTCTGGCGCGTAGAAACTCGATCTTGTTGGGAATTGAATTATCAAGCACGTTGGTCACGGTCCAGTTGAAATCCCAACCGCCACAGTTTTGCCCCGGACGAGCGAGAACGCTGACATTGGACTCGCCACTGGTCGCTACCGCCGAAACGAAGATACTGAACACTGCGAAAGCGGCGGTGATGAGACCAGCCAGCAGCGCCGTCGGCAGCACGGTACGCAACGCCGGGTGCGGAGACTGCGCCCATGCCAGGATGATCCAAAACGCGTCGGAAAGAGCAGAGACCGGTGTCGTCCGGTTACGAAGCAGAGCCTGGACCTGTTGCTGCAAGGGATCCGATCGAGTGGCATGTCGGACGCGGGCTTGGTGGAGGATGTAGGCGACGACTTTCCAGGTTGCGGTTCCGGCGAAGGACACGATGAGGGCGAGGAAGGAAACCAGGACGTTTCCCCATCTGATGGGAAGGGTCAAGATGACCTGGTTGAGGCCGGATTCCGAATAGTCCCTCCACAGCCCGACGTAAACGGTAAAGTTGGTCGCCATGCCATTGACTTGTCACGCCAGCACCAGACATTCGCAGACATGGAAGGGAAGTTGAATTCTGGGGACATGATGTTTATGTTCCTCGCTACCGAAAAGTCTTCAGGGGTTCAGTTAGCATGGCCAAGTGAAGTTAGGGGCCCAGGGGTGACATCTTGGCGCGCCAGGCCGGCGACCAGGCAGGCATCCGTCCATCGTGGGTATCCTGGAGACCGGTATCCTCCAAAATGCATTTGGATGCAAATTGGTGGATTGATGGCGGCTGGGTGAGACAGCGGAAATTTCCTCTGCTAATTCTGATGTTGTTCCTGGACGTTGTAGGTTTCAAAGTGGGACTCTTGTCCTCTTGTTTGTGGTGGTGAAGGATTCCCAGGCGGGGGTCCAGGGCTGCAGGGCTACAGGGCTCCTGGGACTCTCTGAAATGAGGCTTCGGATAGATCCCGTGACCTGGCATGCTTTGACGGGGACAAGAGAGAGAGAGAATCCGCACATCAATGCCGGGCCTGTTATTCAGACGTTCCCATCGCCGGGTGTCGCTGTTCTTTCTTTCTTTCTTTCTTTCCCGCGTTCAGTCGGTGCAGGTAATTCCCAGCCATTAGCGGAGGAGGCCTGTCGCTTCTCTCGGTGCAGGCGCAGGACAATTTTGCAAATGCTCTCTGTTGTTGACGGGAGTCTGTTCGCTGTATAATTAAGTGCCGGAGCACCTAACTACAGTAGTAACCTGAGTAAACCTGACAGTGGCCAGTGCCTGAGGCAAACATACACACTAAAACCAACCCCCA
>Ga0247760_1002438_pt1 | contig 14082 bp, 9 predicted proteins | sample UWRJL171409R4_FD_179936 | JGI IMG/M metagenome (GOLD analysis project Ga0247760, IMG submission 179936) | Plant litter microbial communities from Arlington Agricultural Research Station in Wisconsin, United States - UWRJ-L171-409R-4 | ecosystem: Environmental > Terrestrial > Plant litter >...
GGGGGGTGGCGGTCACTTAAATGAGCTTATAATTGCAACTTTGGGTCCATCATAATGCTTAGTGATACGAATACAATTGCCAACTCAATACTTTCACAACTTCAATCTCCTCTCTGCTCTGGCGTTATAGCACATTTTCCACGGAACTTGGGAGTTCAAGATGACCAGTACTGGGGCAACTCCTAAGTCACCCGGAAGTGCTCCGCCAAGCCCCCGAGTCCCAAAGAGGCATCTAAAATGGGCCAAGGGCAAGATCCTCTGGCTCCCAGCAGTCCTGTCCGTTATGTCGACAGTTATCCTTGTAGCGACAGGATGGTATGTCTACAACACGATGGTTGTGGAGAATCCGCCCCTACACCTCTTGTTGTCAGCTTCGAACGCAAACCTGCTGGTATCGGTCCTGTCCCAGGTCTTCGCCATGACTTTATCCTTTCTGTTCTCCGAGGTGTTCGATTACTTTCGGTGGCAACTTGCCGCAACCAGTGGTGGGGTCTCGGCAGCAACATTCTTCACCCTCAGCTCAGCGACTAGCCGCATTCCCATTTCCGTGTTCGCCCTCTCCAGGTGGCTTTTGTCATGGGGGGTTATATGGTAAGGAGACACACTTCTCACCACAATTATGCAACACCGGTTTTTTCTTACCGCAAAAAAAAAAAACAGTCTCCTGTTCCCCGCCCTCAGCCTCCTGTTTGGTTCAATCCTCAAAGGTAGGTGCCTAGGTATTTACCAATTGGGTTTATATCCATGCCCAATGCCGTTGTGCCCGAGCTGACTGTATCCCTCAATAGCCCAGGCCACGTCCGACTTCATCTTTCGAGACGATTCTGTTGGGGCTCAAATCTTTGCGGGGCTCATACCGATCGACCTGCACGTTCTCAGGAGAACCCCGGCTCGATATATATGCCTCTATTTCGCGTCTTGGATGCCAGTACTCCTCGATGTCAACAAGTTTTCCACCCCGGTCAGCTATTCGGCTTGCGTCGAGAATTCAAATTGCACAGCAGTTTTCCTCCCTGGAGGGGTCGAATTAGCCCGCAAAGTTGACACTATACTAAACTTATCTTTGATGAAACGCAACATCTTTCATGAGTCCGAAGCCATCAGGATCAGCGACGCAACGGGGTTTCTCCTGACTTACCAGAAGCTTGACTTGTCTTTCGACTTTGACCGAAGCGGTTCCGAGTGCGTCATGTACGGGCGTGAATCGAACAACCCGATTCAGATTTGCGCACGGAATGTTGGTCCATCGATTGCCGTTGGTAAATAAATTAAAAGCTGTCGTTTTCTATCGTGGGGAATTTGCGGGCTCACATTTCTTTCATTAGGATGGGCCGTCTGCCCTTTCGACCTCTACCAGAACAAAAGTTGCCTCACCACACCAGCTTGGATGAACGCCCCCATCGTGGACAAGGTCATCTTAACGGCGTATCGACAAAAAGCAACGACCTCGTACCACGCCCGTGACTTCTCCATCCTGCACACCAAACCAACCGGCAACGCCGATATATACCCCCTTGACATTGCAGAGTTCCGCGCCATCTGGAACAAGATCCTGATGGTTGACCCGGAATCCAATGAAGAAGACAAAATCATGATCAACTCCTTCACGTGGTCACTCGCCTGGCTCATCCGTCTCTATGACGACGATTACCCCGACGACAGCACCACCCCCATGGCTTACCTGCAGAACTTCCTCGCTGTGCCGCTGCAGTTCACACTTGCATGTGTCATCCTGCTGAATAGCACAGGACTAGGCACGCCCGCCAACCCATCGTCGTCATGGCTCCCGGACGAGATGATCACCACCGCCACGGGTGGAGTGCTAATTCCGCGCTTTGTGGTGCGCGTATGGACATGGGCCGTGTTTCTTTCGCTGGGAGGGGCGCTCATTCTACTGGCTGTGGGGATCTTGACTTGGATATTTATGTGCAAGGCTGCGCTGCCGAGGACGTCGGGGTTCCCGGAACTGGATATCATGGCGCGAGCGGAGAACAAGAATACCGCAACAGGGGAAGGAGAGTCAATTGAGGGACTGAGAGAGCTGGTCGAAGTGGTGCAGATGGAGGAGCTCGCAGATGCTAGATGGCCACATACGATGGCGTTGAGAATTCGGAATTTCCGGCTTTGGTGGAGAAGAGGATATACGAAGATGCAGAGGGAAGATGAGGCGAAGCATGGCTTGGTGTCCTCTCCGAATGGGCATGATTCACATGGCGATATTGCCACAGGGGCACAACCTGGAATGTCTTGATTGGGGGGAGAAAGATGTTGCAGTCGGTCTCCCATCTGCCGTACTCGGACTGAGCCAGCTGCCGTGCAGCATGCGACACCCATTCTCTCGCTAGTGTAAGCCAACAGCCAGTTTTCTGGAAGTCTAAACTCCGTTGAAAGGTCCCTATCGGTCGTGTTGGTTGCAGATTGACGATGGTTTGTTGATCCTCTGTCTTTTGGAATTTTCAGAAATTAATGAATGTTTGGACCACGATAAGGAGCGTCATTATATGAACTGATGATGGTAATAACGTTACGGTAGATGGTGCTGGTAACCTCAGTGACAGACGGTTTCCTCCTTTGGCAATCCCGAACCATAACGCTAAACCTTGATGATCCATGATCCATGCCGCACTATCTAGTCATTATTACATTTAGTGAAAGTGTCTATGATGGTAAGTTGTTCATTCGAGAAAAATGGACAGCTCGACCTGGGCGCAACAGGTTCAGAGACACTGGAAAGGTCTACCGCAATACTTTCGGAATCCTAATATAATATATATATGATTTATCGACGTGTAGCTTTTTTATATCCTGTAGTTGGTGTGAAAGGAAGCCCGGCTAGGTGGTGGTAGAGGCCCCAGAAACTGGGCCCTCGACCGCCATTTTAGACCCGTGGCAATTGTAGCCGAGGCAGCCCAGAACTGTGACCCACTCGCTCAGTCTGGCTCAGTCTGGCTCAGGCTAAGGCGGCAACTGCTCAGTTCTGAAGAAGGAAAGGGAAATTCGTGCTGTCGATTTTAGGGTGGTTTAATGGCTGTTATACCACCTTACATGTAAAATCGACGGTTACTCATGCTCATAGCCACGTGGTAATTGTCAGCTTTGGTCAGTCCGGATCAGTCCTGGCTCAACTTTGGCTCATATCTGCCTGTTGACAAGGGGCAGTTATACTCGAAGAGCTCCAAAATGGTCTCGTGTAACCAGGGGCCCAGAACATGAACCGGGACATTTTCAATCCGCAATAGCCATTGAAGACATTTTAGACAATATATGCCTCTTTTCACTTAAGGATGCTTATGTCCATTACTAGTCATTAATATTGGCAATGTTGATAAGGTGCTGCTTTTGCTCGTAGGGTTGGTTAGTCGAGCGTCAAGAGCTCTTAGTGCTTGGGTTACGATGTCAAAAAACAATGCACTCTTGAAATTTGTAAAATTTGATGGGTTAGATTCCTTGGGTACCCTGTACTCTAAGTACCGTTCCTTCTGTGTGGTTGCACCGCAGAAGGGAGCAGGGCTGCGGAGATGAAATTCATATTGACGACTTAGCCAGAATACATCACCCCGCTGGGAACTTCCACATAACGGGTCATAATTCAGCGCATGTATTCCTCCCCTTTCCTCAACGACTAATTTGCCAGCTGAATTGAAAAAAAAAAAAAACATCATAGGATCTTGGAAATAACGGCAACATGATGCGTATTGCACGGCTTCACTATCAGTCCTGGGTGCTCATCGCAGCAGCAGCAATGCACGGTGCGGCACAAGATGACGAAGTTGCAACGACTATCATTCGGGATGTTGCCATCATCGGTGGGGGCGCTGCGGGGTCCTATGCGGCAGTAAGACTACGACAAGACTACAACGTGAGCGTTGTTCTTATTGAGAAGGAAGCAGTCTTGGTACGTTGGGAGCAAATGAGTAGAGGCATGTTGGATTCCATGAGGCGCGCACTGACGTCTGGTTGTGTCACAGGGCGGACATGTCACTACCTGGGTCGATCCGGCCACAGGCAGGGGCTTCGACGCTGGAGTACAAAGCTATATCGACATTGGCGGTGGCAGAGCATTCTTCACACGCTTGGGCATCAACACGACGGCCAACCCCCGCTCAGCCAATACCCAGTTATACATTGATTTTACCACTGGCCTGACCCTTACCAACTACACGCCGCCCGCGGCCGCGGACCAAACAGACGCAGTGCGGAGGTACCTTTCGTTTGTCGAGCGCTACCTCCACATCCTAGAACCAGGCTGGGGGGCATTCCCATCAGAGCCCAAGGAAATTCCCAAAGAGCTCCTTCAACCCTTTGGCGACTTTGTCGTCTCGCACAACCTAACCGCGGCATTGCCCGTGATCTTCTCCACCACCGGCTCCGGAACCCACGACATATTGACCACCCCCACCCTGTGGCTAATGCGGTCCTTCGGCGCCGACCTAGCCCGGACGCTGCTTGGGCTGAACTCGGCCTTCGTGCCCGCCTCGGGCAAGAACCAAGATTTGTACGATGCCATCCTCAACCTCCTCTCCCCACACGTGCTGCTCTCCACCACCATCATCAGCTCGCAGCGCGCCAGCGATGGCGTGACCCTCGTCGCCCGCAGCTCTGTTTCCGGGGAGAAGACGCGCATCCTCGCCAAGCGGCTACTCTTCACCCCGGCGCCGACCGACGCCAGCATGCGGCCGTTTGACTTGAACCTATCCGAGAGAGGCATCGTCCGGGACATTCGCTATAGCACCTCGTTCGTCGGCATTGTGTCCCACCCATCCCTGCCGGCCAGTGCTGCCCTGGTGAACACACCCAGCGCTGCGCAACCCGCCAACTGGATGGGCATTGTTCCACCTGCTCCGTATAGCACGCGGTTTGACAACTACCGAGACTCGCCCTACTACCGGGCTATCGTGGTTGGCGACGAAGCAATTACCGAGACCCAGGCTCGCGACGTGGTCTCGGCATCCTTCGACAGCATGGTTGAGCGAGGGACCCTCCGGCAGACTAGCCCGCCGCAGCCGCTCAGGTTCCACCTGTTTGAATCCCACGGCCCCGTCAACGCCTACACTTCCTCGGAGCAGGTCAACGCCGGATTCCTTGCGAGACTCCGCAGCCTGCAGGGGTACAGGGCGACGTGGTATACTGGTGGCGCCTGGTGCGCTCATCTTAGCACGAGGCTGTGGGTCTATATTGATACGCTTTTGCCCGGATTGGTTGAGGGGTTGAAATAATTTTAAGTATTTTTTAAATCACATTGGTTACTTGAAGCAAGGTCGCCTTCATTACTAGAATCACCTGCAGGCGCAGAACGGCCTCTAGGCGCGCGCGCTGGCGGTGATCACGCTCCATTGGTTGGCATTACTGCAGCCATCCGCATGTGCCATTGAGCGACAGCGCGAGGGATTCTTGCCACTCTGAAAGTGTCCCCGGAACTGGAAATTGGTTGCAACTGCTTGATTGTCTTGTCTACCAGAGAGCCAATATACTTTACGTTCTGCTCAGCTGAACTGGCTGTGTAAGTCTCGTATTAAAGATGCCCGTAATATAGTTACCTAATAAGGCTAACGTATATGATAAGCGAGTCAGCCAGACAAGCGAGTCAGCCACTTTTTTCCCCATATATAACCCTAAAAATTACAAATGCTAACTCTCTCAAAGTTACATATATAACCCTGAAAATTTAAATATAACATATTTAATATAATACAAATATAATATAATCTTGCTTAGTAAGTTTTTACTATTAAATTAAAAGTGTAATTAAAAAGTAATTTAAAAATAATTATAAAATATATATATTCTTAATTAACCCTTATTAAATAACCTTAGCTTACTAAGTAAAATTATATTATACTTATATTATATTAAATAAGTTATACTTAAATTTTCAGGGTTATATATATAACCTTGAGGGAGTTAACATTTGTATTTTTCAGGGTTATATATGGGGAAAAAAGTGGCTGACTCGCTTGTCTGGCTGACTCGCTTATCATATACGTTATAACTAACTAATATCTTGAAATATCCTGTCCAGATTGTTGATGAAGTCCTCTATGTTGACGTGAATCGGGCGCTCTATTTTGCCCTGCTGCTCGGCACGTTGGCTCTAATTACACGCTGAGGTGTGTGTTGACAGCAGCTATTGGCCTGCGGGGGTTTTGAGCCAATTGCGTAATTCGACGGATTGGTGAATCACCAATCAAAACCTAGGTAGGTAGGTAGTTACGGATTGGCTACTCCCCAATCAATGGGAGACCCCTGCCCCACCTTCCTTCACATTTCGATCCCAAATAGTCCAAGCATGATCGTCCACATGTTCCGCCCTCAACCTGCGACCTAGCAAGCATTCAAAGGTACTATTCTGCTGTCCAAGCTCGCGAAATTCCCGCTCTCACCCTTGCCGCTATTCACCATGCCGAAGCACGACTGGGAGAAGTTCCGCGCCGACATCGAGCGGCTCTACATTGTCGAGGACAAGGCTCTGGTTGAAGTCGTCGAGATTCTTGCCACAATGAAGGGATTCCGCGCTAGGTCAGTTTCCTTCCGCTTAATGCAAGTTACGAACCCTACTGACTGTGAAAGCAGCAAATCCGCGTTTGAGAAACGACTTCGGCAATGGGGTCTCTGCAAGTACAACATGGGCCAGGAGAAGTGGAACGCTGTCGCCCGCATCATCGAAAAACGGAAGATGTTGGGTCTAACAAGTGATATCTACGTTCGGGGTGTCAAGATCCCGCAAGACAAGGTGCAAAGGGAGATATCTCGCAACGTTGCGCTCACTCTCCGCTCCAAGTTTGCCACGAGTCTGAGTAAAGGTATTGTGCAAACTCGTTGCTACCAGATTATCAAGTGCAATACACTTCTGACTTTTCAGTTTCGACTTCCCCTTCTCCTGAACCCCCGAGTGGAGTCTATATTTGCAGTACTGCTCCTTCCCAGCCCTTCCCTGCGTCGGATCAGGGCAGCCCTTGGCTACAGTTTATTTTATCGTTGCCCAAATTTGGAGCCCACGGTGCGTATACCCTCCCGCTTGTCTCCTATTTGGACGATGGCCTGATAATGCGACACTTCAGGTTGTCTAGTAGGAGCCCCAGTATCTCGGGCGCCAGGTTTGACGATAAGCCTAGTGCAGGACATTATCTCGACCGATTGGCTTCACCTTGGGACTGCTCATTCCTCCTTTTTCCGGGATTCGAAATGCGATGAAGCCTCAACTGGCGCTCCCAGCGCCGCCATTGTTGCTGAAGCGTTGGATCGGGTCATGCCAGGAGGATGCCCTGGCTACTATTCGGTCATGGCTCAAGATATAGCCAATAACTCTGCATCTCAGTCGAGCCTCTTGATGCGGCTGTTCCTCCTCTCGAACAACTTCCAACTTTCACATGACAGTTTCAGTACCAAAAATGACGCCCAGATCTCCATCCTGGTAGCTCAAATCAACTCAGCTGGACTATTGAGCCTAGTCAACCTCCTTTCGAAATCAAGCTACGTTGTCGAAGCCATCAAGGACCAAATCTTTGCTTGGGCTCTACGAAATGGCTGTGATGACATTGTGCGCCTGCTCCTAAAGCTGGGATGTGACCCAGACTCTGAAATCTTAATACCGTGGTACCAAGGATCACCACTAGAGGTTGCGGCTCGATTTAGAGACAAGAGGACGTCTCTCAGCATGATCCACACGCTCCTTGAGTATGGCGCAAAGGTCGAGTCCCGCTCATTCTATTCTGCTCTTGATCTTACAATCATCACCGGCAATCAAGAGGCAGCCGCAGCGCTCAGAGAGGCCGGGGCTCGCCTAACCGCCGCCTCCCTGCTGGCCGCAATCCAAGGCGGGGATGAAGAAATGGTACAAAGCGTTCTGGATACCGGGGTGGATATCAATTCTCAAACTATCCAAGCACTGGGCAGTGGTGAGCAATGGCCGCCGCTTACACACGCAGCGCACCGAGGACTTGTCGGCATTGTAAGAACACTCGTAGCGAGGGGTGCGGACGTCAACGCTTTGCATCGATGGCACAATTTCTGGACAACCGCTCTTGGCGTCGCGGTCGCAGCAGAGCAAATCGAGACCACTCGATTCCTGATAACCGAAATGGGAGCGGTTCACGACCAGACACGCGTCGATGGATATGTCTCTCCTTTGAGTATCGCATGTCTTGTGGGAAATCCCGAGCTCATTACTTTGCTTTTGAACGCCAAGCCCGATGTCACTTGTGCAGACACTATCCCTTGGGAACTGAGCTTCACCGTTCGAGAGAACGTCAAAATGCCGATTAACTACACCGCTACAACATTACTGGAGCTTTTGATCGGGAATCTGAGTGCCGGAGAAGTACAGCTTGTCGATATTTGCGCAGAGCTTATCACCAAAGGTGCTCGCGTTGACAAGGCGCTGGTGGCAGCTGTTGACGCGGAGAAAATTGAAGTTGTTAAACTGCTCATCCGCCACGGAGCGCCTTTGGGCATACAACCAGAGTTGGAGAAAAGCGCGTTTGGGCTCGCTATTGAAATCGGGAACCTTGACCTAGCTCAAATACTGCATGACGCCGGAGCCACCGAGGTTGGGTTTATCAGGACCATCAAAGGCGTGGGAATGATTGAGTTCCTGCGTCGGGAAGGACTATACGACGAAATTATGCGCGAAAATGGCTGGGTAATCACTATAAGAAGGGCAATTGAGGAAGAGGAAGAGCTTACCCAGCTGGCCCAGCGCATTGTGGAGCTGGATCTAACCTTCGAAGGCAGACACCATGTTCTTGAAGCACTGCTGCCTCACGCCTGTGACGCCGACCTCATTAGGCTTCTCATTGATCGCGGGGCGCGTTGTGGATCTGACTGCCTTAACATCGCCATTCAGTCTAACGCACCTGATTCCACCATCTCTCTCCTGCTGGAACGGATTCTGCGACGTAACGAGGACGGACTTGAGACGGAACCAATATCCGCCGCCGTATTGTACCATGCGGTTCGTGGCAGTCCTCGTATTGTGCGAACTCTGCTCCAAGCTGTCACCTGGACACCTGATACATTAGGCAGTGCTCTGACCTGCGCAATCAACCATGGAAATTACGACGTGGTCGAAGATTTGCTGCATGCAGGAGCAGCAGTGAATGGATCTGATTCGACTTGGGAGTTGTCTACGCCGTTAACTGCAGCGATCTACAAAGAACAGGAGTGGCTTGTCCGGATGCTCATCCGGGAAGGGGCAGATTTGAACGCCCATGTTGGTTTCAAGTCGCCTCTGGTACAAGCAGTGAAACTTGGAAACATGGTTTTGGTCGAGATTCTCTTAGGAGAAGGGGCTGATCCAAATCCTCAGACGGTGGCAAAGGACTTGACGGCCCTCCAACTGGCATCATGTTGTGGCGATTTTAGCATCGCGCGCAGACTTATCGAAGCCGGAGCCGACGTCAATGCTCCTGGGAAAAGAATCGATGATGCTTCCGACAATCTACATGGTGTGGAATTAACGGCTCTTACACTTGCTGCCAGCAAAGGCCGCCTCGAGATCTTGAACCTTTTGCTGCGCCATGGGGCAGCGGTTGACGGAAGCGCGAGAATCCAGTATATCGACGCTATCAGGGTCGCCAGATGCAAGGGCCATAAAGCTGCTGCATCCCTTCTTATATCACATGGTGGTTGGGCAGAGGCGGATGAGCGCACAGCGGTCGCGAGGGACTTTGCTGCCGCCACGGCTATGAGGAACCATTGGAAAGCCTGGAGAGCTGAAAACTACCCGGATGAGCCGCTGCGGTCTAGAGCGGCAGATGTTGCGATAATTGATAGTGGGCCTCAGCCCAAGGCAGATTGCTCGGACGGTCAAGGATGCGAAGGGGACGTCAAATCGGTAACCTCCAACGCCCCTGAGGGGGAAGCACCGGAGCTTGAGCATTGGCTGCAGGGCTGGGAAATGGTATGTGGGAACTCACAGGATGCAGGAGCTACAATGACGGACTTTGATGACTTCTTTTGCAACGAGCTGCGCATGCTCGAAGGACTATGAAGGGGGCTAAGGGAAGTTTGTTTTGATGTCTAGAGCTGGTTTTTGCCACAAACCTTGCACAAAAGGCAGCGGTTTGCGTACCTACCTACCTACCTACCTATACTGGCAATGGCTATCTGAAGGGAGAGAAAGAGGTGCACCGTGTGGGCCAGAGGCTGGCCCCGCCGTAAGACACGGGCTCATCTCACAAGCATGTAGATTAGATAGGTAGAAAGCCGGCATCGTAAACTTACCATGTAGAAGGGTAAAGCAGCACGAAAAAAGGGTATATTACAAAGTGGCTAAACTTTCCTGTCTTCTTTCCGTTTTCTTATGTTCCGCATCTTCTGTGGCACACATAATTCCCACACCAGTACTGGACGATGCTCTCAAACTAGGGGCTCTAATTTGATTGATTCACCTCGCACGAAGCCGGGAGGAGAGAAAGATACTAAGATTTCTTCATCTTGCTAAACCCCAGTAATCACTGTGGCTACAAAGGATAACCTCACTACACTACAGCGTTCCAGATCATCATCTGGAGACGGGCAAGAAAGCTGCCCGGTATGTTCTATCTTATTGAAGATATCCAGAAAGTTTAAATCACAGCCCTCACCCACCTCTCGGCTCAGGTTAGGTTTGAAATCTTACACCTTTGCCAATTCTTGCTCGCCACCATTGTGACCTCCTTGATCAGGCGTACCGTGCTGCCTTTCCTCACAAATGATAAGTTTGTTGTTGTTACGACCTGACCCGGCGTGACCTAGGCGACGTCGGTAAAGACAGAGTCGTAGGCAGGAACTGCCAGAAGGTTTGGGGGGCAAGATGACTGGATTGAATGAAGGAAAGTGCGGCTAGGTAGTGGTGTTAAAGGGCCCAAACTTCGGTCCTCGTAACTCCACCCCCATTTTAGACCTGTGGAAACTGTAGCCAAGGAAGCTCAGAGCCGTGACCTCCCCGCTCAGTCTAGCTCGGTTCCGAGGAAGGAAAGGGAAATTCATGGTTGCGATTTTAGGTTGGTGACGTGAGGTAGATAGAGGGGTCCGACCTGCCACACAGGCCCTCGCTCAATTACTCGGCTATCTCAGCGGGCAGAATCGGCATTCCTTATTTCGTTGTCCACATTCTCTTTTTCGCCTCCCGCAAGGACGGGTTCTAAACCTCCGCAACTGCGCTCGGAAGGAAAATGTTTCTGACGCACACTACGAGACACTGCAATCACGAGGCTTCGCGTACGCAGCTGGCGCCAGCCGTTCGGACGGCAACGCGGTCGAATGGCCAAAGTGCGGGGTCGTGTTTAGGCATCAAAACTCGTTGGCCTAAAAGGACGACAGACGCAACGCTTGCGATGCTTGAACTTTAACACCTCTATTCCAACTTATCGAGACTCGCGAACCTTAGAGCCGTCCTACCGCATACCTCGCTCCCTGACTCCCGCCGCCGAACCTTTATATGAACAGTTCATACCTGAGTTAGCATTCAACAAGCTTCACACCAGTATAGCATCCTACGTCTGCTACCATGCCTCCATACCACGGCTCCTCTTTGCCCGCAGGCAGCATACGCTTGCTCCGGCTTCTGCCGTGTCCGGACGAGGATTCCCGCATTGAATGCACTCTCGTCCCCTATTGTCTGTTGGACTCTGCATCCACCCACCCCTTTGAAGCCCTATCCTATGTATGGGGCTCCCGGGAAAATCTCCAGCGCATCCTAGTCAACGATTTCGAATGCGAAGTGGGAGAAAATCTTCACGCGGCACTACTTCACCTTCGTGATCGCTTCATCGAACGGGTTATCTGGGTAGATGCTATTTGTATTAACCAGGAAGATACAACCGAGAAAGGGTACCAAGTCCAGTCTATGGCTAAGATCTACGCCAAAGCGAGCCGCGTACTTGTCTGGCTCGGATCAGCCACAGCCACCAGCAATCAAGCTCTCGATCACATACGTAGAGCAGGCTGGCAACGTGCAGCAACCGAAGCAAGCACGCAAGCAACCGAACAAGGCACACAAGCAAGCGAGCAGGCAGTCTTTAACCTTCTTGAGCGGCCATGGTTCCAACGTATCTGGGTATGCATAACATGTCGGGATGGTAAAGACTAGAGTTTTTGCTGACATGATCGGCTAGGTTCTTCAGGAGGTTGCTGCCGCTCGACATGTTCTCATCATATGTGGCACTTCGGCGATTGACGGGTACGCGTTCTGCGCAGGCCTCAACGCATTACAACTATCCTACCAAAAGTACCCCCATCTGCAAGGTCTGATTCCCCCGATCGTCTCCCTGGTACAAGATACGGTATTTCGGCCCCGATACGAAAGAAATAACAAAACCAGCCCGCAAGAGAGATTTTCCTTACAGATACGCCCTTTAGGCGAGCTGGTAGACATGTACCATACCCATAAAGCCACTGTCTGTTTCGATAAAGTTTATGCCTTGCTTGGCATGAGTGACGATAACCCTTATGCGGCAGGGCTAGAAGCGAATTACAAGGCTGCATGGGGAGACGTCCTTCGGACACTTGTTCACTTTTGCGTTTCCAAGAACATCTCCGTCAACGTCAATACCCAGGATGGCGCAGAGGCGGCAGTGGTGATCGAGGCCAAGGCTCACATCCTCGGCCAAGTATCCTCAGCTGGAGAGGAGGATACAAATCGAGACCAAGGACAGAGCAATCGCACAACTACGCAACATGACAAGCAGCATGTGCGGGTCACTTGGAAAGGCGCGCCGAGCTATCCCGACCAAAAAGAGACCAGTTTCACCTTCCAGGCCTCAGCAAAAGCCGTCAAAAAAGGGGATATCATATGTCTCCTGCAAGGAGCACGAACGCCTACAATCATCAGGTCACACGAGTACGTTTCGACTATTATTAGGATTGCCGTTCCCTCGGTGGGCGATTTGAAAAAGCGGGTAGCTTCCATTACAGCCTTTCCAGACAACATGCTATTGCTCTGGGACTGGAATACATCGCAAACCAAATGGCTCAACGGAGAAGAGTATGGGAGTTTCATGACGACTCGACGAGTACCTACGTGTTCCATGCCAGCGTGTCAGTGCCTACACAGTCTAGACAAGACTGCCAGATTATGGAATATGGGATTGTTGCTAACCAGGATGGAAAGATACGGAGAGGCAGCAAAGAGTTTCCAAAAAGCCATGGAAAACTACAAGGCTGGGATAGCAGTAAGAAACGCGGATAAAACTTGCTTAGGTCACGGCTTCTGGAGAGAGGTGGATGAGGAGACTCTGGGAATTATGGGCCCTCAAGTTATTGACCACAACGGCGCCCACATTAAGGTAGAAGAAAGGGAGGAGCGGGTCCAGAAGATGCTGTCGTGGGCTGCCACAAACGGTCAGGAGGCAGTCGTACGGCTACTGGTTAACAAGGACGCTACTATCGAAGCCAGGGGTAATCTCAGTCAAGCACTGCTGTGGTGGGCTGCCAAGAACGGCCACGGGGTAGTTGTACAGCTACTAATCGACAAGGGCGCCAATATCGAAGTGGTAGATGAGGATTCTCGTACACCGCTATCGTGTGCTGCCGGGAACGGCCACAAAGGGGTTGTACATCTACTAATCGACAAGGGTGCCAATATCGAAGCCTCTGATAGGGGTTCTCAGACACCGCTATTGTGGGCTGCCGGGAACGGCCACGAGGGGGTTGTACATCTACTAATCGACAAGGGCGCCAATATCGAAGCGGCAGATTGGTATTATCGGCGGACACCGCTATCGTATGCTGCCAAGAACGGCCACGAGGGGGTTGTACGGCTACTGGCCGACAAGGGCGCCAATATCGAAGCGGTAGATGGGTGTTCTCGGATACCGCTATCGTGGGCTGCCGGGAACGGCCACGAGGGGGTTGTACGGCTACTAGTCGATAAGGGCGCCAATATCGAAGCGGTAGATGGGTATTCTCAGACACCGCTATCGTGGGCTGCCGGGAACGGCCACGAGGGGGTTGTACGGCTACTGAAATTACATGTTGGTGGTTAATAATAATTGCTTAGCCTCTTCCCCACCCACCTCTTTTTCGCAGATCATGATTATATATTTCATCTCTGTAGCAAATTACTCTGTCATGATTGATTAACTCTAAACCTAGACTGCACTG
>Ga0247760_1002440_pt1 | contig 14068 bp, 10 predicted proteins | sample UWRJL171409R4_FD_179936 | JGI IMG/M metagenome (GOLD analysis project Ga0247760, IMG submission 179936) | Plant litter microbial communities from Arlington Agricultural Research Station in Wisconsin, United States - UWRJ-L171-409R-4 | ecosystem: Environmental > Terrestrial > Plant litter >...
TAAGGGTTGGGCTGGGTTTGAAGGAAAGAAGGAGTCGGGAGGAGGAGGAGGAGGAGGAGGAGGAGGAGGAGGAGCAGCATGAGAATTGTCAGGCAGTTTTGAGTCAAGCTACCTACCTACTACCTATGTGGTTGGCTGGGGCCACAAACCACAATATCGGATTCAAATATATACCAGGTAACTGGATTACTTCTCGGATCATCCAACAAGGTCTCCAAATCCATCACCCCTAAATCACCCCAAGAACAAAAACCACCACTTTGATCATTGCCACCGTCACCACCACATTCCGATTCCCCATTGGACCCCATGTTGGCCCCGCATTATTATTGCTCGAAGTGGTAGTCGCCACAAACCTCGAACTCGGCCCTCTCGAGACCGACGACGCAGCTGTGATCTGCGGCAATGGCGTCGCTGCCGCCGTCCATCCACCTTTGCCTGTTCCAAAGTAAATCTTGCCTCCATTCACAAAACGAAACTCGGGCATCGTTGCGTTTTCGGCATTAAGTTGGATGGGATTCGCATCATGAAAAGCCGTCCCGTTGGTTTCTCGATGGGTATCGTTTCTTGTGCCCTCAAAGCTGAGCGTCATGGTCGAAACAACCCTATTGAGAGATTGGCTGAACATTTTTGTCGTGAGAGTAAGCGTCGCGCTGGTGTTACTAAAAAGAAGGTTGTAGTCGGGAGGCGATGTCTTGTTCCATGCAAAGTTGAGCCACGAATATCCTCCAACCCGAGAGTCTCGGCCTTGGCCAAACACCCATTGGCAATCGGCGCGCACGTCGACCTCGTTGCCATTCACATCGCCGATCCAAGATGTGGACCCTCCCTTGATAGCATACCCGGGTAGTCCACCGACCTGGGTCTGTTGAATCTGGGTTCGCCCAGGGTTATTGAGGTCCAGGTAAACCTTGGGCTTGTATTGACCTCGCGAATACAAAACGCAGAGCTCATCCCCGCTGGTGAAACACTCGTAGGCGGCGCTCGCAAAATACAAATTCATAATACTGTCATTGGTGTTGCAGAAGAAGGTGTCACAGTCGTCCGAGACAAGATGATGCAGCTCAAAGAAGAACGGGTTCGTGTCCCACGGAGGGTTAACGCCGACATAGAGATGCGAGCGCGGATGCGGTCCGCTAGAGAACTCTTCGGAACAAGTGCGCGTGGTGTGGTCGACGCCGGCCGGCACAATATCCTTTTCCCACGTCACCTTGGCTTGGACAATGCCGGAGAAGCGAATGTATTGGGAACCCTGGGGGTATACCACTGCTTTGCCGGCGGCACGAGCATGTTGCGCGAGGCCCACGAACAGCAAGGCGTGGAAGAGAGCATTGCGCATGATGTTACTTTGTAAGACAACATGAAATAACTGAGCGAGTTGTGGACTTTGCTCTTGGCTCTCTGACAAAGACTTGCAAATGTGGAGAAATCGAGGGTGACGATGCAACGGCTCAGAGGGTGGCCGGGGTAGGGCGCAGCAAATCTCAGCCCAGGGTAATCCGGCGAAACGTTGGCCCGGTGATGAACTTGGACTGGGAGACAGCGGCTGGAGTTTCCGTGGGGTTGCATTGAGCTTCCTGCCATTGAACCTGGGACAAGGGACAGAGAACGGTAAATTCCGGCGGTACCCCGGGAGGTCAGGGAATAAATAGAAAGAGTGATACTTTTGGTCCAGATGATGTTGGCAACATGATCCATCAAACTGGGGTCTGTTGGAGACATTAGAGAGCCAGGCTGGTGCAAGTCAGAGATCAATGTCTGGTGGTGGCTCGTCGCATTGTAGGCCAGCTTCAAGTTTATTAGCATGTGGAAGGAAGGCAGCTCAGGTGCTATCCAAGAGTAGTTAGTAGGTCCTCCCGTACGTTAGGAGACGGCGAGAGCTGTTTATCCCTTGGCGGTGTGGTAGAGCTCTAATTGAATGCAAAGCAAACGTTCCAGCCTCGTCAGTTCCGCGTTGTTGAGCTTTCTAGCTTAACTGCTTCTCACAGGCAGATTCAGTACAGCGAATAGAACATAGGTTGCATCATTTTCCTGCATCGTGGAGAGTTGCCTCGTCATGAGGACAGCCGATAAGGTGAAACTGCTGATGGCCGCACAATCAACCAATCGAGTTGAAGTCGGCCCAAGAATGTCGCAGCCTGTTAAGCGCCTTGTTGGTTGCATTTTTCAGGCGTCGTAGCGTTCTCGCGATCGAGTTGTGCAATTTCGTGTCGAGACAAGTTGACGCAAACCAGTACTGAGCCCACTATTCTCTCTAGGTACATGATTCAGTCCCCTGCCCGTGGTATCTTTATCTTGGGTAGGTCTAGTAGCGAATGGAGAGGCCATTGGAAGCGGATATGTGTGCGTTTGGGCGGTTTGCCGACTGGAGTTTGCGATCGAGCGTGTGGGTTGCTGTGGCCTCCAAAACGCCACCAAAATTATAAAACCGAAAAGACCGCACCGGGGATAAGATGGCCTGGTAAAAAAATCCCGAGGCACAAGCCCGAGTCCGAATTCTCCCTCTGCAGCGCGGTGTTCAATTTGCCATGGCGCAATAAGCCCGGCTCGGACTGGAGACAGTGGTGTATAAAATGGGCCGCCCCGGCGCGCGAAAAAGCATATTAACTTCACCAAGAAAGAAAACCATTTTGTACCAATCAGACCAGAAAAAAAATACAACACATAAAACCACACGTCAACTCCCCATCAAGATAAAATGGCAACAATCATCTTCGGCCCCACCGGCCACGTCGGTTCCTCCGTCGCTGTTTCGGCGCTAGAGTACAACCTTACCAACATTATCCTCGCCATGCGCGACCCCACCAAACCTATCCCAGGCCTAACTCCCGAGGTCGAGTCTCTTATCCAAGCTAAACGCGCGCAAATCGACCTGTCGGACCCCTCCTCCATCACCTCCGCTGTTTCCAAATCCAACGCAAAGCGCGCATTTCTCTACCTCGTCCCCGGAACGAGCGATCACATGCGCAGTGCAATCGAGGCGCTAAAATCCAGCGGCATCGAGTTCGTAGTCTACCTCTCCGCCAGCGGTATCGGGTCCGACGTGGAAAGTGTTCAGCCTTCAAACCTGATTGCGTATGCGCACGCTCAAGTCGAGAAAAACCTGGCGGCGGTATTCGGGAAGGGGGGATACGTCGCTCTCCGCCCGGGGGTGTTTGCGTCGAATGCGGTTTCGTGGTGGAAATCGGCAATTCCAAAGGGAGAGGTGAAGTTGTATGCGGGGGGGTTTTCTGCTGATTGGATTGCGCCGAGCGATATCGGGCGTGTGGCTGCGGCGGTGCTGGCTGGCCACATGGCGGTTGAGACGAGTGTTTTGGACTTGGCCGGGCCGGAGGATATGTCGCTTCGAGAGGCCGTGGGGGTTATTGCCAAAGCTGTGGGCAAAGAGGTCAAAATTGTGGATATCGATGCGGAGGAGTGTATCAAGATGTTTGTGGAGATGGGTCAGCCACGGGTGATTGCAGCGCATATCGTTGAATTCCTGGGTAAGGGGCTGGAGAGTGGAGGAGTGCAAAATTTGTTCAAGGGTGCGGTGTATGATGAGGCTGTGGGTAATGTGGAACGGTATACGGGAAGACCGGCAACCCGGTTCGCGCAGTGGGCAGAGGACAACAAGGGAGAGTTCTCCAGCTAGGGAGTTCTCTAGGTACCTAGCTCGGGGACTGGATCTTCTTGCTGTCTCACTGGTTCAGCAAGATACTGACAGAAAAACAAACTAGAACCCTGACTTAACCGTCCAGCTTGCAAGATCTCATACAATGTTAAAATCCCGTGCCTCAAGAGAAGACCCTTCATCCAAGCCGTAAACATAGCACGACTGAACAATCACCCAGTTTTCCCCCATCTTTCGCAGGATAATCGGGATCGGACAGCCAAACAGAACGCAGACGGCATCGCCCTTTTGCACCAAACCAGATGCGATTCCAAATAGTCCATTTTCTGTCTCAATCAGATGCCCTCCACTCAAAGAGTTGACAAGGATTCTTGACACCCTGTGGCAATGCTCGTAGTGATACTGTCCTCGCGTCAACTCGTCTTTTCTTTTCTTCCACGCCAATCGAGAGTCAGATCTTAATTCCTTGCCAAGGAACAAATCCAGAATCTGCTCGACTGATTGTGCTCCCCGGTGGTCTTGTCCGAGCCAGTGCAGGAAGCTGGCGATATAGTCAGGATACTTGTCCGTAGTGTCGTCGTTGACCCGCTCTTCATGGCCTCGGCCTAAGCCCTTCCCAAGACTGTACAAGAATGCGGCTACTGCATCACGGAAGGATCTGGTGCCTGGGGCTAATCGCTTGCCGGTGACCATGTGAAGGTCATATAAAAGGGTTATAAAGACAGCGTGAAGTCGGGTTATGCCTGTTCTGTAGAGTAAAGGCTTGCCGTCGACGTCAAAGAACATGTTAGGCGACAGGTGAGTACCTTCGGCTGACACGTTGGTTGGGGTAACATGGGATACGATAGCGTGTATTACTCCCCGTACACGAACCGCCCTGTGATCTGGCGAGAAGGCCAACATGGGTTTTTCTTTCTGCAACACGAGCGGCGCATAGATGGTGTAAGGGGCGAAGCGGTTGTGGCGACGTGAGGTCCAGTCGGGGACCCACGATGGGAGCTGTAGGCCATTCTTGTCGCAAGAACTGTTGCTGGCGCCAGCAAGGGAAAGAAGTCGGAGGCCCCAGGTCTCATCTGTGAGATTCTTGATCGCCACTTGGGTGAGAACGTCGATAGGTGCCTTGGAGTAGTCTGGTTTTTCATACTGGTCCGCATCCTGGGCGACTCCGAGCAGCCCGTACACTTGATCCTGGGCCAGGGTACACTGTCGCTCGCAGAATGACTCTAGTAGCGAACGAAGAGTGCAATTTCTGGGGGGAGAGATGGTCAATAACTCGTCTTCCTCGGCCTCGCCGTCGTCCTCGTCGGTCTCATCCTCGTTGGCCATGGGGTCTGGCAGGTTTCCATCATTTTGACCGTCCTCGCTGTGCGCGCGTGAGTGAGCTTCTTCCTCTTCCAGATCATGTGCTGCGTTAATGATTCCGCTTTCATCTCTGAGACCATCCCCACCCGTAGCACCCTCTCCGGTTTCATCTTCGTGCTCAGGGCCCTTCTCGACCGCCTCCTCTCCGCCGTCGTCATTGATCAACCCAGAAAATCCCTTTTCCCCGTTCACCATATTCTTCCGCTGCTCGGACATGAGGGAAATCATGGCCAACCTCGACGAAACCACGTCCAAGTTCTCATGGGAGGTAATCTCAGCCCCAGGGCCTAAAGAAGACGGGCGGCAGCCATCATCAACAACATGATTTCCTCCCGTCTTCCTTCCTAACAGCACCAAAAACCCCAAGACGCCAATCCAAACATCCAACTCTTCAAACCGCCACTGTCCAAAACGAAATTCCAACTTCTTTGCCAACAACACCTCCTGCACGACCCATAACCTGGCCCACCACTCTCTGTTCATGACAAACTTGATTCCCGCGTTTAACAACCTGTCCGCCTCCCGTCCGGGTGGTGGGAAAGGTGAATCCTCAAATGATCCACTACTCAAGGTTAAAAATAACTCTGCAACCAAATGACTATCATCCCCATCCTCACATTCACTCAGCCAAACGAGTACAGAGTCTGCAGATTTGTAAATCTCCCCCATCTGTGCGACCTGGTGGCTTTTTTCGAAATCATCTTGTTGGTTTATACAGATGGCGTCGATCCATAGCGTTAATTTCTTTGATGAAGATGAGGCGTGGCGGAGATGGCGTAGGGCAGAAGCGAGGTTTAGAGTTACGTGGTGAGGATGGCCGTTGAGGAGGATGGGCGTGGTCAGAGACGGTGAGCCCCAAGCGTAAGAGAGAGCTGTGTACTCATGTTGTTGTTGTCCTAGTTCGTGTTCTTGTGAGGACAAGGATGGGGAGGGAACGAGGGAGATGACTTGAAGGGTGCCTTCGATGGGGGCGGAAAAGTCCGAGGAGGGCAGGAGGTAGAGGAGGCGGATTTGGCGTGCGGGGTCGTCAAAAGGGGGATAGAGCGGTGGGGTGGCCATGCTGTGACCGAGACAATGATTTTTTTTTCTGGAGAATAGGAATTGTCGATAGACGAGATATATTCTTGCAGGAAGGAAGCGGTTGGGGCTTATAGAACCAGGTGCCCTGGTGTGGCGTTGAGGCCAAGAGAAAACAGTTACCCCACACTTCGGCTTTTAAACCCTAAAGGCAGTGCATTTTTGTGGGATCGCTTGGCGCATTGCGTTGAGCCAAGAGGAAGGTTGAGCATCCAAGAGGATCGGCACAGTGCATGTAGCGCAATGCAGCCTTTGTCATTTCGTCGTTGTTCTAGTTTGCAAAAGCCTCAAGAAGAGAAATACACGTTTCAGGGGTATCCCCCAAAATCTATCATGGCCCTCATCTCAACTCATCAATACAGTCCAATCATGGCTTCGTATGGCATCATTTCCCAGCTGAAGCCCTCAGTCCACCGAATTCCTCGTGTAAACCGTCGACTTATCCAATAGGCCCAACGTCGGCTCGCGGTGTAGCCGCAAATTCGCAATGCGAGGGTGGCGAGGATCCATCAAATTTAGACCCGCTAGCATATCATCTTTCTTTGTAACTGGCACGTCTCCGTCCGCATATGACCAGGTGCCTTGACCGGCGCCTTCATATGCCAGACGCTGGAGCTGCAGAAACGCATCGGTGCTCCATTTAAGTCGTTTGTATTCGGCGATACCTCGCCGTCGTTGCAGACAGGTCATGATGGGGTCGAGGAGATACGAGAGGAGTACGAGGAGCAGGCCGACGCCAAATGTCACGCCGAGTCCGACGACGCTGAAGGAGGTGTGGTCTTTACTTCGAATTTTCTGTGTACAACCAGACACGTATTAGCTTTATCCATTCTTTACCTGAAATAGCTAAGGTAGTTAAGCAGTTCCACATACCTGATTCTCGCACATGTTGTGCTCCTGGGTATTGTTTGGCTTTCTCGAAAAGGTGTTTTGCATCTCGGGCGAGGGCGCTCCCATGGCCGTCACGACTGGCGCGCTTTGTATCGCCGCCAAGTTGACTTCAAGCCAGTAGCGGACATCCATCATCCATTGGTTGTCGGGGATAGACGCTTGTGTTTGTTCTGTTAAATCGCGTGATCTGGTTAGCATGCTCCGGCCCAGTCGTCACGCAGGTACGATAGGTAGGTGGGAAATATGGGCAACGAACCATTCGTAAACCGGTATCTCGATGCCAGAGCCTGCGTTTTCAGCGTTCTCACCACCTGGTGAAAGGCAACCATGTCACCAAGTATGTACGTAAACCAGCCCACCCTGGCGAGCTTGACCTCGTAGTCGTTGTCGAATGCATCAAAGCTGCGATACACATTGTCGACCCACCCGCCAAAGTCGGAACACCCAGTGTCCCGCGGCTTGTTGGGGTTGCAGAACTGGTCCTGTAGTTTGCATCCGAGGGGTGAGGCATATTCAGCTCCCAGGAACTGTGTTACCGTCTCTTCCGTGACCGAGCCATTGCTGCTTCGAAAACCGTTGGTGTAGGAGGAAGGGATTGACGCGTTATACCACGGGTCGTCGGTGCGGTTCGTGAACGGGACTTGGTTCGTAGATAGCCAAAAGATGAAGAGAGTTGCGTCTGTCTTGTTCATGTGGAGTTCTCGAGAGGGAGTCCAAAAAGTGTTGTCGAAAGCGAGCTTGCCGTAGGCATAAAAGGCAGAAGTGACACTGGAGAACATCACGTTGTCAGTTCCAGTAACATGAAAGCAAATGCGGCACCAGCAGCCAACTCACTCGAGATTGAAGAACCCGGTATTCCGAGTGGTGTTGTCCCAGAAATATGTCGAGGCTCCGTTGATCAAGGGCCCATAGTTATAGGCCATGCCAGCGCGCCTGGTGTTGTTCGCGTTGACGAGGGTTCTATGACCCTCCGTGACGAGAGGGGCACATGAAATCTTTCGCCGAAACAAGAACCGTTCCTCAGGCCGTGAGTTGATGCCAAGGTGGTCATGGCTGTCCAAGTAGCCTGTATCGAGAACCAGGTTGCGGTCCTGAGTCTTGCAGATGCGGCTGTCAAAGGGACAAGCGGCATTCATGTCTGACGAAATGGGAAGTCGCCGCTGAACGAACGTGTCGCATTCGGCCTCCTTCCCCGCCGACGAAGAATAACACTGCTGGGCGTAGTTGGCAGCATTTTCGATCTGCGTGGTTTGTTGGATCTGCTGCGGGACGTAGTAGGCATCGTAAACGTTGGCCTGTTTATCTGGAAAGTCGTCATATTTGCCTATTGCAGCGCATCTGCCGCCGCTGACTAGCACCTCGTCGCCAATCTCCGAGATGCGAGGTGAAAACAAGCTGGCGAGTGACCCGACAACGACGCAAGTCAGAGCTATGATGAGGACGGAGAAAAGCCGCCAAAATGCCCTCCTCGCTCTGCGTCGCCAGGACAGATAAAGCATGGCCGACAGCCGAAGACCGGACTCGGGTTCCGAGGCATTTCGGAGGATGGCTTGTTGTTGATGGAAAAGCCCATCGTGTTCGCCCGGCGAAGATGAAGCGAAATGCAGAAAGAAGCAGACAATCCTCCAGAAGCAGGTACCCGCTGACAGGTGCAGCATTAGCGTGTGAGATTATGAGTAGGTAGCTTCGGTGGCGGTGAGACGGGACTGGACTTACCCCACGCAACGAAGAAGGCAATGAAAGCGATCAGAGTGGTCCCGTCACTCCGGGTCAGTGTGATAGTGGCACCATTGACAGGTCCTCGGCTCCAGTTGACCCAAAACCCAATGTAAACCTGCGATGATGCGCTGATGCTCGAGGACATGATGGTATGCGCTGGGACCGGCTCAGGCAGGGCATCGGCAAAAGCAGAAGAAAAGTCGAGAGGAGAGCATCAAACAGGTTTTGTTGGTTCTCTCGTCTTTTTTGTGCGTTGTTGTTGATGTTGTTGACCAGCAAGCAATAATGTTTCCGCAAAACAACATTGAAGAGAGACCAGACCGTTGCCTGCAAAGAGGGAGCGTCGTCCTTGTTGGCCACTGTGCCCTCAGTGGGATCTTGGGATCTTGGTGGATAATGCGAAATTCATGCCTGGGGCAAATCCGATGACAACCACGCTGTGGGAAAAGGTGGTTCAATCCCGAAACATGCACACGATCCTTGCTTTTGCGCGTCTATCTCCAGCCCTACCTATGCTTGGAGCAGCACAATGTGGAGTGGCCCCCTGCCATAGCCGCCGTGACATGCGGGGCATGATTGGTGTTTGCATGTTCGGTTGGACAGCATCCGCAATAGCCGGAAATCCTCTGACATTTTTGATCCTATTTTGGAACCCTGTCGCCACTCTTCCGCGATTGGGTATATTTTTCTTGGTTTTTTTTTCTCTCCGGCAACTGGGCGGCTGGTGGCAGTGCCACCAACCGTTTTGATGCGGCACAGCACCTCGGACTTGGGAAAGTGCGAAAATGTCACAAACCACCAAATTCCGGCTTTCTGGTACCAACGAACAGTGATCCAGGGGGGGAAGGAGCCGCAGATCCGCCCCACCACCCTCAAGTCAAAAAAACCATGCACGTCATGATCATCCAATTCTCTCATTAATCGGAGGCTCTTTGCTTCCCCGGAACTCAGCTCAGGGGGTTTTGTTGGGGGCTCGGGCAACATTTGCCGTAATTGTATAGCAGTGGACGCGGTACAAATGCCACGCTTTCAGCTTTCCGGCCTCTAATTTCTCCCGGGGGCTGCCCATTCTATTTACACTACACCAATCAGCGCGGCGCTGGTCCAGTTGCGGCCAATTACAACAGCCCTCCAAAGGGACTTTTGTGTAGCACTGTGGCGTTGAACGGGGTGATACAAGGTGCTATGTGAGACGAATCTGGGCACACAGAATTTCCTTTTCTTGTACCTCGCTCACGTGACACTGCTCACCTAGTACCGCGAGCTTCATTGTCGATTATCCTATCCACCTCGATAACCAATTGCTATACACAAGATATTTGTTTAGAGCATGTAATGCAATGGGCGGTTTGTCGCTGCCTAACCTTTGTAGTTGGTGAGGCTAAGAGACGCGGGGTAATCTCTAGGGGAAGGAGAGATTGGCTTGAAGCTTCGCCCAACACTTCGGTCCTGTGTTTTCTTGCTCTCAAGCTACCCCGGCATCCGCAAACGCCATTTTGTGCCTTGATGGCCGATATTGAAGGCTGGAGTCGCAACGTATTCAGGGTGCGTCAGCTGCCCGGCCGCGTTTCTGATCGACCTGCCGCTGCTGCGCTGTTGAGCAACGCCCTTTCCCTTCCGACAGACCACATTACCATCTTTTCGCTGGCTACCATGTTACATAGATGGGAAGACCCGCGTTTGTCCCGTGGTTTTCTTGGGAAAGAAGCTGCTGACACGTGCGGATGCAAATCTATCTCAGATATATATATATATATCACCAGCTGCATTTTGAAGAACTGGATCTCCGTATCCAACAGATCGAGGATCCATTTCAGGATACCTTTGAGTGGGCTTTTGGTCTACCCGTGCTGACTAACTGGTTGCAGCAAGGGTTTGATTCAAGTCTTCTTTTGGATTCACGGTAAGCCAGGCTCCGGAAAATCCACCTCTATGAAGTTCCTATTCCAGAACCCCCAGACATGACAGCTCCTTCACGGCTAGAAGAATAACGACGCCTGCGAGATTCCTGCAAGGTTCTTCTTCCACTAGCCAAAGTTGTCGCAGAGTTTAGAAAGCCCGATTCTGGACTGATCCTGAAACTCGAGAGAACCGTCCGCCAACTTTGGACCAAGATATCATCAGGATAGACTTGATTCTTTTCTTCGATGCACTGGGCGAATTTGGCGGATGCCCTGATATTATCTGCCCGTTCCTGAAGGACCTGGTTGATGGTTCAGACTCACACCAGTTGAAAAATAGGGTCAATATCTACCTATCTAGCCGCCCCTAGAAAGCCCTCCGGGATCACTTTTCGGCACACCCTCAACTTGCACTCGAAATGCATACCAGAGGAGACATCGAAGATTACATGTCACGTTCGGTGAAGAACTGGCACAGAACTAACCTCTATGCTAGCCAACTCATCCCAGCCATTCTATCGCGGGAAAAGGGGGTATTCCTTTACGTCAGGTCGGCCGTAAGGGTCTTGTCGGACTCTTTGACACTCGAGGCAAACTTTCGACGCTCGAACAACCTGGGATGCGGCTGAGAGAATTGCCAGATGACCTCTTCGAGTTCTGCGGGCTTATAATTGAACGAATTGGGCGGTCAGATGGCCGCCGCACATTTGCGCTGCTTGAACTGCTCTCCCGCCACAGCCCTAGCGGTCCGCCGGTAACGACAATACAGTTATGAGACACCGTCCTAGTCTCAGACTGCACCAACTTCCAAGAAGTCGAAGATATCCTTGACGCAGCCGCAGCAACAGCTGATCTCGCCATGTGGGGACGGGGTCCTTGTCGAGATCAAGCGAGACAGGCCTCAGTTGATACACCAAACGGTCTTGGAGTTCATCATGGGGCTAGATTTCTAGAGCATCGTGCTTGGCGACCTCGCTGATTTTCTCAGCGAAACTCATTCTCACGTCCAAGTACTGGGCTTCGCGCTGAAATTGGGCGGTGGACAACTTTGCTGCGTCTAAAGTTGCTCTCACCAACGCTAAGTTACCTGCACTTCCCTAGCCACTTTTTCTCACAGGTATTATTTAGGCGCCGATGAGTAGGCAGTAATTTGGAGTTCAAAAAGCCAATTTTTGGCGACCTCCTAGCTTTTGGGATTACAGGTGGCCCAAAACTGGGACCACCTCACCACCCTTTTCTCGCTCCTCTTCCTTTCCACCTAATGTTACAATAAAGCCCAGTTTACGGCCTTGATTAGTGTCAAACGCACTTCAATATGGATATCATAGATTTGAAGTGGTTGCAATTGCTGAATTGTGTTGCTTCTGTGTGAGAAATGGGGACAGGCCTGCTAGCTGAGGGGACGACAGCTTTGAAAGCGGCTTTGCAAAATGACATATAGGTTGGTGGGTTTGCCTAAGGGTGGATGAGACGAAGTTTTGCCCCCCCCTTTTTTTTTTTTTTTGAGGCCGAACGCTTTGCAAAAGCAAAGTCGAATTAGCTACCTAGGTATAGCGGGAGTCTTCGACTGAGCCGAAAACGGTATGTATCGAGCGGTGCAAGCGCGACAGCAACAAATCAGGTAGGTAATTGACTAGTTCCTGGCCTGAACCTTGGAAGTGAGACAGGGATATCCTAATAGCTTGTCTTGTCGGACCGTAATAGCGCTGCTGGCTAGGTAGCTCCCTCATGACAAAAAAAATAGGTACACACATATCCCAATTAGGTGGGGCGGCTTGCCGATCACCCTTCAAACTGCGTTCAACATCGATGACAATACTCTTCACCTGCAGCAGTATCGGAATTGAAACTTCCAGGATGGGATGGCCTGACTGAAGGAGTTTAGTACGAATTTTCTCCAAGTTTTCTACTCTTGTTTGAAAGCTACGGCAAGCGTGGAAAGCCAAGGTCGGCTTTGTGTGTACCTATTTTTTTTTGTCATGATGGAGGGTAGGTAGCTACGTGGTGTTGGATTTGACTGTTACTGATCTACACCAAGTTTGCACGGAAACTGTAACAGTCAAATCCGACACCACGTGTGTGGTAGCTAAGCTGCTGCAGAGCCGGAGTCGGATCGGGATGAGCCGCGGCTCTCCCCACAACACTTCCCGCTTCCTCGGCCGCCCGACGGTGGTGACGCCCTGGTCATGGGGTCCGCGTCGGCCCCAAATGTTGAAGTTCCCCGAGAGCGGACGATCAAAGGCGCTTCCGAACTTCCTGCAGGGGCAACCGCCGCTGGGAGGTGATGGACAGCTGCATTTCTGTCACTGGACTTAATCAGACACATGTTGGAGCATGTCCGGCAACAGCGCCGATTCGATCGCAAGTTCTCCTCAGAGCCTCGTCGCATAGCCGAAGCAGGAATGCGGTGAGTAAGTACTGTTATGGAGGGTAAATAAAACTAGCCTGTCTGGTATCGCAGGTGGTAGCCTTTCCTAATTTCTACCAATGATCTCACAGCGGCTTGACAGGGGCAGGCTTGCGGCTGACGTCTCATTACGGAGCTGAAATCAGGTTTTCATACCGGGATTGCCGTCAAAAGCCGGACCAAGCTCTCTGAAGAACCAAGTCAGGTTAGCTGAGTTCCGCGCCTGAGCAGCAATCCCAGTTTGCAAAGGTTGCCTCGGGATGCTAATACCTAAGTTCTTCGCATGAAATATCCATTAGCAGCCCTTTTTGGCCGTGCTGAGCTTTGCGCTGAAGATGTTGGAGCTGTGTGGTGCCACGACAAACGTCACAAGTGTCGCCGGCAAGGCTGAGTTTCCGCGAGAATGCTTTCCTTGTTTTTGGCAAGCCCACAGGGGCCAGTGGACCGCACTACTGCAAGCCGCGGCTAACCTGCATATGTCGGTAAACAGGGGCCCAAGGGGGGAATGTTTGCGAATGGCTTAGATCCAAAGCATCCACTCGCGTTTTCGGTGAGCAACTTGTACTGCCAGGCTCTAAAATATAGTGGTCTGCTACTTTACACTTTAATCTATCCAGAAGGGCCTTGTCCTAGGCTTAGGCCCTAATCTTCTCGCGAATACTGGGCCAGTGTTTGCCTCTAGGCCTTTGTTCACTAGCGCTTACGCCAAGATGTACTGCATGAAACCCTTGTTAGTCTAACTAGCCAGAAACGGAGTAGCTTGCACAAGCCCAAGCTGCACGCCTCGGTCTCCAACCCTTGCTTGGTGTCATGGGCAATGAGCCCCTCCGGCGCCATTGGCCAGGACTCGACCCTCATTGCCCAACATCTAAGTGACGATTCGCTAGGCTGAGACCCGCTCGAAATGTGGCTGCATGAAACCTTGACAGGTCACTTTTCTGTTTTCTACACCATTCTCCGGTTTCTGGTGTGATGTTCTTCAAGGATCAAGAAGGTAAATACAGGGAATATTTCACCTGGAATTGAAGCGCATAAAGTTCATTACCTGGGGACCTGGTATGTACCCGTCAGGGGAAGTGAAAAGTTCTTTTTTATAAA
>Ga0247760_1002441_pt1 | contig 14064 bp, 15 predicted proteins | sample UWRJL171409R4_FD_179936 | JGI IMG/M metagenome (GOLD analysis project Ga0247760, IMG submission 179936) | Plant litter microbial communities from Arlington Agricultural Research Station in Wisconsin, United States - UWRJ-L171-409R-4 | ecosystem: Environmental > Terrestrial > Plant litter >...
CATCGAGCAAAATCTTGACGCAGCCCTCAGAGTAATTCATCGCTTGCTAGTGGCACCCTGGTCGCGTAAAGAGGCGAATCAAACATATGTTGGTCGACTTGTAGCGCGTCAATGGCGTTGCCAGGCCGCTTCGGTTAACCTGTTGTGTTACGGGTCGATATGTAATCAGCTCGTCTCTCAGCCGCCGCTGAAGTTGCCCAAGCATCGCTTGTACAAGTCCAGGCCATGTAGGGCGTATTTACCCATAGTGCAAGGAAGGCATCAGCTGTACGGCCTTTGGGCACCTACCTAGTTATTCTCTGTCCGCTGCTGTGATGAACGAGAGAGGGAATGAGTTCAGAAATATAAATCAAGACCATACCAACCATGGCAGACGCCGCGTCTCCCTGGCTCATCACAGTTTGCCCATCATCTTCACCATCCAGTATGAAGCTTATCCGTTTCTCCATCACCCTCGCCCTTGCAGCCATCATTCTCGCAAACAGTTTCGGCGGCGTAAACCACTACTTCCTCGCCGCCCTCACCCGCAGCGAACGCCAATCCATCATCCGGACTCTGCACGATGCCAACACGCGCGTTATACGCACCTTTGTGCGTCCCGAAAATGGTTACGACTCGGAAAAAGGAAACCCTAAATCCCAATTCCCCGATGTTGAATCCTCCCTAGGGAACTTTGTCAACCCCTTGAGCTCGGTGCTGGACCGGTACGACGACATGCTCTATGACGTCTTCTCTCTGAGTGGGGGGCGGATGAAGGTGCTGCTAAGTCTGCATGATGCAAACATGATTGCGGGACATACCAAGCCCTGTGATGCGTACTGTCAGTACATGGTGGATAGGGGCATGGGGTGGGGGAGTTTCTACACGGATGGGGCCCTCCGTCAAGCGTTCAAAAACCGGCTGCGCAATATTTTGGTCAACTACAAGTCGAAAAACTTTGGCGGTCGCTCGTGGGGACAGCTTAGTGAGGTGATTATGGCGATCAATCTAGAGAACGAACCGGGTGTGGGCATGAGGCAGGACTTGGTAATCGGCACGGGCTGGATCTGTGATATATCCACGTTTCTCCGGAGCATCCTGGTGTCTAGAATCGGGATAGCAACCGGGGCCATTGGTGGTGGTCTATCAGGATCCAACAACTTCCCGGACGAGGTATTCTCATGCTCCGCCGTCGACATAATCTCCCTCCACGGATACTTCTCAAGCTCTTCGGGAACGCCGGCCGGTCAACCATGGTGTCAGCTCCTGAGTGCATCGAGCAGTGTCCTATCCCGAGCTAAGGCGAGCGGCAAACTCATCTTTGCGGAGGAGTGGGCTTACAACAACGATGACCTCTCCAGCAACATCAAGGTCACCGACATCACCTCCCAAGGACACTCGCTCAACGCTCTCGGTATCCCCTGGGCGTACTGGGACGTCATGACAGGTTCCGAGCTGTGCGGAGCCTGCCAAAGCCCCGAGGTATCCATTACCAACAATTCTCCATCAGGAGCGTGGGCAGCGTTGAGCAAGGTGCTGCGGGAGGCTGATGCAGTTCCGTCGGCGCAGGACTGGTCGAGGTTTATGTCTTCTTCGGGGAGTCCTTCGGCCAAGTCCATTACAGATGGGACGTGTGGATCTTCGTCGGGAAGTTGTACTTGGGGGTGTTTGGGTTGGAGTTGCGGCGCTCAGAGTATGTTGCCCATCTACCTACCCTGGACTAGGATTTATCCTCTGAAGCTGACCAATTCACGCCAGACCCCTGCCAGGGAGATCTCGATTGCAACGGGAACTCGGTCTGCAGCGCTTGCACCTGGGGATGTGGTATGTTTCGTCGCCCGAGCCGGACCCCCTTTATCAGCCCTTGAGTCCTATGCTTGTACATACACTAACGCTTGTCGATCAGAGGGATGGAACTGCTCACCGTCTAGCCCGTGCAAGGACCAACTTCAGTGTATTTCTGAGACGTGCAAGAAATGCGTCTGGGGTTGTCTGGGTTGGGTAAGTCCCTCGCCGCCGCCAAACTCGGGGTTTGTTCGTTTCTGACGACGTTGGATCGCGGTTGCAGTCCTGCAGTTCAAGCAGCCCATGCTCAGGCGAGTTTGAGTGCATATCTGGCACCTGTCGGCCCTGTACCTGGGGCTGCCACGGTTGGTCGTGTTCCAAGTCCAGTCCCTGCAAAGCCGTTAACCAGTGTGAGTCCAATGCTTGCAAACCATGTGTAGGTGGCACCCTTTCCCCTGGCCAGTTGCATGGGCAGCCGACTGATAAGACTTGATAGAATTGGGGCTGCCCAGGATGGCAATGCAGCTCTTCGGTTCCTTGCCAAGGCGACCTCGAGTGCAAAGATGGCACATGCCGAGATTGCGTGAGTGCACCTGCCTTACCTGTCAGGTAATATCTCTGCCTGAGGAGCAAACCGCACTGACCGCGAGGGTTAGACTTGGGGTTGTCTCGGCTGGTCCTGTTCAGGTATGCGACCATTTTTCCTGCACTCTTTTTGGTTTCTGTGTTGGGTCAAGCTAATGGCATGCGATTGCGGCGGATAGCCTCCCAACCGTGTAAGAGCGGACGAATCTGCTCGGGTGGAGTGTGCAAGGCCGCGTAGAAGGAGCGCCGGGAAATCAATGTCTTTCGATGCAAGCCTTAATCACGGTCGTCGGCACAGCACATGGAGGCTGGCTGCGGGACACGCGCATCAATTGAAATAACCAATTTTTACAGACAGCCAAATCAATTAACATTGAGGATTACCCAGCCATGGATTCCCCAGCATCTGCCGCTCAGCGGTTATGCTTGTATGGTCGGAGGTGTGTGTGCCTCACTAAACATGAAGGTTTCTAGTGTGTGAGCAGAGTAGGTATAAAGTAAATGTATGCCTCTTCCGAAGACGTACCATATGCATTTTCTCAAGGCCATCGTTTTTTTCTGGGCTCGGGGGGTACATGTATACCGGGGCTTGGTTACGAAGGATTGGGTCAAATCCGTGCACACCGGCCTTTATTACTTGTCCAATAGACCTAGCAGCCGAGATGGACTGGGGAGTATCTCATAAACCCAGACTTGACAGCATCACTCCCATCGACGCTCTAATTCCTGGCCAGGCCTGCAGCCCTTATCAACACCGCCCATACCCATATCCAAGACCTCGGTGTCCAACAACAATTTCATCACCACCCCAAACCTCACATTACCACGCAATCCTCGCCCAGAACCCCTTGGGCCACGTCCTCACAGCAAACTTCCGCCCTTCATCCAGCAGCAAGATGACCATGCCAAACACCATCGGCAAGAACCAATGCTCCACAGGGACTTGGGTAGTGCCCAGCGTCAGCTGCAACGCGGGGATGTACAGCCAAAAGAATGCCATGACGAGGGCAAACAAGATCGCAGGAAACAGATAGTAATTCCTCGTCGCCCGCTTGAACAACGGCGGGTGCTGAATGAGCGACAGCCGGCGCGTCCGCACGGCAAGCAAGTTGAACCACTGCATGACGACGAGTGTGACGAAGTAGACTGAGCTAGCCTCATTGAGCTTTTGCGCATAATATTCCGGGTCGATAGTGTCCGGAAGATTTCCAAAGGAGAACCATATGGACTCAAATGGAATACCGCTACGCTCGAGATACCAGTACGCCATGGCGAAGGAAGAGGCGGTCTCAATGATACCTACGAAGCCGTAGCTCTGGACAATGAGCTTCCAGTCAACAAGACGATCGACACCCGGCCTTCGAGGCGGACGCAAGAGCACATCAGCTTCTGGAGCCTCGTACGCGAGCGCCGTAGCAGCCATGCAGTCGGTAAAGCAGCAGATGATGATCATCAGGAAGCTGCTGAGGATCTGTGGCACACCAAACACGACGTTGGTCATGATGGGCCAGAACTCGCTGAAGCTGCCAGCGGGCAAGAGATATGCCGTCGTCTTCTCGAGGTTGTCAAACAGCATACGACCGAAACGAACTGCCTCAACCACGCTGGAGAACGACTCGAGGAGAACCATGTCGGCAGCTTCAACCGCGATGTCACTGCCACCACCAATGGCAATGCCAATATCGGCTGCCCGCAGCGCCGGCGCATCGTTGACTCCGTCTCCTGTCATACCGACCGTGTGACCTCGCGCTTGCAACTCTCTCACGATACGCAGCTTCTGCTCGGGGGTCGTGCGGGCGAACACGACTTCAGTGTAGTCTCTCACAAGTTGGTCCCACTGATTGTCATTGAGAGTGATGAGGTCGGGTCCCGTCAAGACAATCGATGTTGGCAAGCCGGCCACTCCTTCTTCGGAGGACATATGGCTTCGAGACTTAGTCTCGGTGTGCTCACGTTTCAAGGCTGTTGAATTGACAATGGCACTCTTTGGGTTGGTGATGATGCCGCAGTCCATAGCAACGGCTTCGGCCGTGAGAGCAAAGTCTCCCGTGACCATGAAAATCCTGATACCAGCAGTCCGCAACATGCCAACCACTCCAGGAATCTCATCGCGAGGGGGGTCAACAATGGCCACCAGCCCAACTAGGGTCAGTCCTCTCTTGGCCTGTTCCACCATCTCGCCCTCAAACGCTGACGACGAGGGAGAAGATTTGATAGCCGTCCTCGAAATGGCTTTGTGCGCAAGAAGCAGAACACGACGGCCCTGGGCAGACCACTCGTTCTTGACATTCTCGATCTTCTCCCGCGCCGCCGCATTCAAAGCCATAGCCACGCCCGAAGAGTCAGTGAAGTTGCTGCACCGGTCTAGGAGAATCTCAGGGGCACCCTTGATCGTGAGAAGCATATCGCCTGGCTCAAAAACCGCCGCGACCCCATTCGGAAGGGCCAAGCTCAAGCCACCGGAGTGCGTCATCCCAAATACCCTGATCATGAACTTATTTTTGCTGTTGAAGGCCAGGTTGGACCTAGTCGTCCAGCACCTCTTCAACTCTGCAATGGGTCCGAGACTCTCGGCAAAGCGTAATATGGCCTGATCGGTGGCGTCGCCGTGGACTTTGCGCAAGGCAATAGGAAGATGGTTGGTAGCAGCGCCGAATTCACCGGCGTTGCAGAGACTTGCTACGGTGCGAAGTTGCTCAATTGCGTTGCTGGCCAGCCCTTGGGCCGTGTTGCGGCCTGCCACCAGAGCATCACGGGCGCCGTCTGCCGACATGACCTGGCCGCCCGCAAATGAATCGGTCACCACCATCTTGTTTTGCGTTAAGGTGCCTGTCTTGTCGGAGCAGATAACCGAGACAGACCCAAGTGTCTCAACTGTCTTCAAAGATTTGCAGAGAACCTTGTTCTTGCGCATCATGTTGGCGCTGATGGTGAGGCTAGCCGTCAGTGCGATGGGGAGGCCCTCTGGGACAAATGCCACTGCGACCGAAACGCAGGTGACGATGAGTGTAGGAATGTTAATCCAATCTGGGTGGCTCCTCCGTAGCCATGCTGCCCAGACGGCGATGACAATGACGATCATGATCAACATAATGGAGCAGATGACATAGACGAAGTTGGGCACCTCCCGTTCCAGTGGCGAGAGTCCCTTTTTCGGCTCGTTTGTCAGTTTCGCAATTCGCCCAAAGACGGTGCGGTTACCCGTCGCAACGACAATGCCAGTGCAGGTTCCAGAGGAGCAATGCGTGCCCTGAAGCCCAATGTTTTTGGTCTCGAGGTAGTTGCTGTCTGTGCAATTGACCAAGGCGGCGAGGGCAACAGATTCCCCCGTCAAGATGGACCGGTCAAACTTCGCATCAGATGAGACCTTGGTAAAACGCACATCAGCGGGTAGCTTGTTTCCCGCCTTGATAAGCAGAATATCGCCCGGGACAATGTCGGCAGCCATGACAGTGACCTGGACGCCATCGCGGATCACCAAACACTCATTAGGAATCATGTTCTTGATCGAAGCCATAACACGCGAAGATGACCAGTCTTGCCACATATTGAAGGCGGCTTGGATGAAGAATACGGCTAGGCGTACGATGGCCAGCGCCAAGTTTGCAGGAGCGGGAGGATTTCCTAACGGCTTCCAGGCGATGAAGACCAGTATGGAGCCGATGAGTAGGACAGAGCCGAAGCCTTTGAAAAAGTAACCCGTGAGCTGCATGGCGCGGTGTGTTTCGGGAGGAGAGGGCGTATTGAGGCCATAATCCGCGGCCCGGCGCTTGAATTGGTCGTTGGAAAGCCCTTCTTCAACCGACGTGTTGAGGCGACGCACAGCATCCTCAGCTGAAATGGTGTGCCACTCTAGATCGGCTAGGTCTGCGTCACGTCAGCATGAAGAGGCAGAGGGAATTTGGGGCTAGGAACACACCAGTTGCTGCGGCCTTCTGGACTTTTCTAGACACCTGACCCTTTCGGTTGAAGTCGTCGACATCAATCGAACTAGATACAATGAGTAATGACGCATATCCAGCTGGCGTGGTTTAAATTTGTACATACATGGTACGATACTGGATTGGAAGAGCAGCCGAAGGGTCGATGGCCGAGTTGGAACGTACGGTGTGTATTGAGAGAGAGCCATTCGACCGAGTGCACCCGAGAGAAGGGATGTTGGAAGTCGAAGGCTGCCCACGAGCGGCCTCAATGTCTTGCCAACGGACCGCAGAGGGCTGTTGCGACGTCTTCACCTCCAAACCACACATCGCGATCTAGCTGATGACCGAGCAGTCCTGATTCAATAAGACAAGAAGGGAGAAGGGGGGAGGGGGGGGTAGAATGAGCCCAAAGCTGCTCTTAGGCCCGGATGCCATGGGTTTTATATGCCCGACAGCCACAGACTGCAGCACATGGCGGGAGGCCTGAAAGACAGAAAGCCAGGTCAGAATGATAGAGCCAGGCACTGCCTCATGGGCCATGATTGACGAGCACCGACGGAACTACCAAATTGGAAAGCTGGGGACAAGGAGGAGGAGAGCAAAGAAGGCCCGAGCAGGACGAATGAGAGACCAAATCTAGATATGGATCTATGGAAACCATCGGCTTCAGAGATACCAGAAGAGGTTGAAGCCTGTCTGCCAGTCTGATGCAGGTCTGCGCGTTGGATTGCGCTCTGGCGGGAGTGGGAGCTCCAAGGGAATGGAGCTAGTGAACACTCCCAAACAAACGCGCCACCAAGAAAACATTGCGGCTCGTTGACGGTGTGGGTGGTGGCACGGCATCCGTCGGAAAAGGGGGGGGGCTGTAGAACAGTAACAGGAGGTGGAAAATCACTCATAATTGGCCTGGCAGAGATTCGAGGTACTGTCGATATGAGCGACAAGGTCAGATTAAGCTTTTGGCGCCAGAGCCCTTGCTCGATTACAGGGTGCTAGGTACGTACTCAAGTTCCCGGTCAATTCCCGGCAGCACCCTCCGCAGCTCAAAGGCAAAAACTCCCCATCCGACCTTGGATCCAGGGTCCAACACTGCTGCTATCCTGCAGCTGGTGAGGTAATGATATTGTGGGCGTCCAAAACCCGAATGCGGCTTCCAGTAGCTATCCCGAAGACCAGGGGCAAATCCCACCCAGCTTCATGTTACTTGGGATTCGACCTCACTACCCCTCCGGATTCCCCAACCAGGAAATCCCAAGCTGACTGTCCTGAATCTAGCTTTTACTTTTTGACGATGATGTAGCTTTGTCCTCCTCCAGGTGGCCAATTGCAGACAGACAAAGAAAGGGGCAGGCTTATGTTGGCTGGTGGGAGGCCTCCCGCGCTGCCAACGCAGTGCATTCGCGTCAGGAACCAACCAAGAGCACCAGCATACGCAGAAGAAAAACAAGCCGGCCATACCTTCAACATGCAATATCTTGCATTGGCCAACGTCCAACGCATCAGTTGCTATTACGTCGGCAGGTAGGTGCCCAGGTCGGCATGTCCGCATGTCCACAGGGTGACAACCCCAGTTCCGCCACTTCCCAACCTCCTTCCCACCTCCCTCGCCCTAGGGATAGCGGGATCACAAGGGACTCGCACCCACTACTGCTTCCCCAGCGCAGGACTGCAAAAACTGGTATAATGTGAGTTTGGAATGATACGAATGAAAGCGGTTCAAGACTACTACCAGGCGAGTGAACAGTTTCCCGCCAAGGCAATACTTCTTATCAAAAAGCCTATTCACCCGATTGCTTTTACCAGGAGAACCCCCAACCCAGCAATCCAAGGTTTTTGCATCGATGATCCCTGATGTTGCAGTTGCCGAGTCACAAAACAGGGGTGGTTGCCCCCCGACTAAAAGGGGCCACTCCTTTGTTTATCACGTGTCTTGGCAGTCTGTCCCTGGTCCCGTTGAATGTGCTTACAAAGATCTCTTGCCCACCAGAAGCGTTTGAGCCGTCTGTTAAATCGCCCGCTGTCACAATAATAAGTCTGGAGAGGCCTGCCACCTATCGTGCTGACCCAAGTCATTAGAAACATGTTGACATGCCTAGAGAGATCGTGATTCCAAGCCCATGGTACCAACCCAATGCAGCCACTTCTGGGCAGGCATCGTAAACCAACAAAGGAATATGCATGCCACACAACAAGACAACGTTTCGACTCTTCCTGACTTCCGATAGTAGTTTTTTCTGCTCTCCACATGCGCCCATCCACACTGCTGTGTCTTTCATCAACGCGGAATAATACCCATGAAACCACAAAGCAAACAAAAAGACATTTATAGAACATAAGCCAGATATGGATCGGTTAACCAGGGAGGACTGGTGCCCTACGCCCCCAGGAGAAAAAAGTCTAGGGTATCACTGCTCGACGTCTCGGTACAAGGGGTTTCACGCCCACCGGGTGCCGATATACTTCTTGGGCTCGACCCCAAGAAAAGACGGTTGCGGATCTCTCTCGTGATCCAATGATAGAACACGATGGTATGGTCTCTTTCGAACTCGGATGTGAACGGAGCCGGGCAGCCCAGATGGTACTCACGCCGACTTCGGAACACCTTTGCCATGTCATGCTGCTCCAGGGGTCCCGTTTCGAGCGGTCTGCGCGCCACCCCCTTCCACGTCTTGAACTGTTGAAGTCGGTCCAAGCTGTGGCGTGGCGCTGCTTCCCGTGACTGCTACCGGGGGAGCCGAGTCGGTGTCAAAAGGGCTTCTAACCATGACAGTATCCTGAGTCTCGGGGCCAGTCCCAGTCTGGTGACGTTGTAGGTGCGTCAAGGTGTCAGCATGACCAGGCCCAGGGCTGCCAGAAGGCTGAGAATAATAAGTGTTGGCACCAAATATCTCGGACGCCGCGCCTTGCGCTTGCGCTGACAAGGGTGAGAAAGCATGAGGTGGGGGCACGGGCGGTTGCACGGGATTGCTGACGAAAGGGACCGGCGGTGTCCCTGGTCCTACTTGTAATAGCGGTTGGGTGTCGATTATCATTTCTGAGCCATCTTCCAGACCATCATCATCGTCAACAACATCGGGGTCGGCATCATCAAACGCCCCATCCGCGTGGACGTGCGGGGTTGCGGGATCCAGGATTGCCACTCCATTAAGATCCTGGCCGGTATGGGGGAGCCCAGGCTCGCCAGGTGGCGGCGGGGGGACACGCATATCCGCGAAGGCACGCTCTTGGTTCAGATATTTCCGCAGTCCGACTACACCTTGACCGGAGAATACGCAAAAGACAGCTCGTTGGTGCTCTGTGAACTCTGGGAAGAAGTCAGCAAGAAATCGATAAAGATGAGTTGGGCCTGGCTCACCTGGAGGAGCATCCCGGCAGAAGATTTCGAGATCTTCTCGGAGGAAGGCTTGTACTCCTGTCAAGCTAAGGTGGGTGAGACGAGGGCAAGAGTTCAAGAGTCGCAATATACTCTGTGATAGACGTCAGAAGTGCACGCGTGTGCTTGGGTAGTTGAAATGCATACCTGTAAGGTGAGGTTTGTGCAGTAACTGAGATGCACCCTCTCTAAGCTGCTGTGGCTGCTGCTGCTGTAATGTTCCCCCGGGATCGGGTTGCCATCGGCATCTCTTCGAACGCGTTGTCGCTGGTTTGCCCGAGCTAGCGCATAAACACTCTCATCTGTGATATTTGCACACTTGACAAGCCCAATCCTCTTCAACTTGGGCAGAGTTGCCAACTTCATGACCGAGTCATCGGTCAAGTGATGACAGCAACCTAGGTCAATATAACGGATCCTGTTGCACGCCTGCACGAGGCGCTTCACTGCATCGTCTGTGATCTGTAAACAGTGGCCGAGGTGGACATAGTGTAGGTTCTTCCCGAGGCGGGCGATCGCATAGACGGCAGCGTCTGTTATTCTTCTGCACTTGGCGAGGACTAGATTGCGGAGACGCGGCGCAACGTCAATGATTTTCTCAACGGCACGGTCGGTAACGTCGGCGCAAGATGTCAGATCAAGAATCCGGAGTTGTTCAAAAGTTCTATTCAAGGGCAACGACAAGAACGCTGAATCGTCAATCGTCTCGCAACCTACAAGGCGAAGTTCGCGGAGCGATTGGCCTTTGGCCAGAAGACGCGTGACGGGTTCATTCCCGATCAAACGGCATTGATGAAGGTCGATCTCGAGGATATTCGGGCAGTTGTCGGCAAACGCTATGACAGCGTCATCTGTAAGTTGGCTGCAGTCGTTGAGCTTGAGCTGTGCGAAACAAATGTCAGCGTAAAACTCGAGTGTTATCAGCAGCGGTGCGACTCAGGACTAACCCTCTTGATGTATCTGCAGCTTTCGGCGAGTTTGATCATACTCTCATTTGATATCCTGTTGCAACCCGATACATTGAGGCCCTGGAGTCTTGGGCAATTTTCGGCGATGGCGTAGATGGAAGCTTCGGTGATCTGGTGATCGAGGGAGACGTCGAGGGCCAGTAGGTGTGTATTGTTCTGAATGAGCGCGATGAGCCCAGTGTCGGTCAGGTTTTTGCAACCGGTAAGTGTCAGGCGCTCGACACGGCTGCAGACAGCCAAGGGCATCACGCTGCCATCGTTGACATTCTCAGCGAGGGAGGCGAGGTTCAGTCGCTTGATGAAGTCGCGATAAGAAAAGAAAGGCTTCTCGACGCCGAGGGTTTGGCAGATGATGTGGTGTTTGGGCCAAGTCGAGCAGGTAGGCCGGTGCCATAGGATATCGACCGCATTTCGAGCCCATCGCTTGCAGGTCAGCATTACATGCAGGATGTCGGATGTGGAGATCAGTCTAGCGAAGATGGCGATTAGGATTTCGTTTGGGAGCCTGTTTATAGGAGGGAGGCATTCGTCGTCGGTGACCTGCATGTCTTGCAGGTTAGGCACGCCGAGCGATGACTGTGAATCGTTTGCGCCGAGGAAGAAATCCGACTCCTCATTGTCGGCGGGGGCCGGTGAGCTTGTTGATGAAGTCGATCGCGAATCTTCCTGCGCCCGCCGGCCAGCGTCGACGTCGACATCGCCGTCTTCTCGCAATCCGCGAGCATCCCGGTCGTCGGCGATGATATCCAAAGAGGCTCGTTGTCTCATGGTAGGCGTGCTGGAGGTTGCCGTAAGAAGGAGGGGAGGAGAACGGTGATGTTAAGAGGAGGGGGGGCCGGGCTCTTGAGGTGGAGCGGGCAAGTTGGCTGGCGCGCCAGACGCTGTCGATTGTCACCCAGAACAGCAGGGGTGGCGCCTGGAAAGAGAGGAAGGTGCGGGCCCAAAAATAGCTTGGTTTGTCAACTCGGCGAGACTCGAGTGGATGGAAACACTGTGGGAGGGAGAAAAATGCGGGATAGCTCGACCTTGCTAAAATGAAAGCATGAGATCGGGAAAGAGCCGTTGACAAAACGACAAACAGGGCCTAAATAAGGGCTAAGAGATGGCTTGTTTCCAGTGTCGACGCCGAGGCCGTCGTTTCTTGGAAAATGCGCCGAACCCCTCCTGCGGCGGACAACGAGGACTGCAGCTGTCGTACCTAAGCCAGAGGACAAGGCGACAGCACTGGCGGAGCTAGCGGCGGTGGCTGGTCACGGTCACAGGTCAGTGCCAATTTTGTTGTGACCAGGTGGGTGGTGTCGAAGTCAGCGTGGAAAGTCAATTTCTGTCAAGCAGAACAAAAATCATGGAATGGAGGCGAGGGTTGGGACCGTGGCGGTTTCATCTGCGGGGCGCCCACACTGGGCACTGGAGTTGCTAACCCACTAACATTTTTCACTTGTGACAGGCTGGGAGAACGCGAAGACGGCTTGAAACAACTACATCCATCCCCTCCATGCCCTCCAAACATTGCGCAGCAGAGCGTGGTGAGTGGAGGCACCCGTGCGGTCCGGCGACACAACGGCTTCCGCTCCCGCGTTTGGCAGCTGGTCCCAGCCTCCAGCACCAACGCACGTAAAGCCCTTGGCCAGTCCTGCATGCCTGCGAGCCGCGAGTGGTCGGATGGCATTTGCTCTCGCGGCGGCCTGATGGCCGCATTCGATAGGCATTGGCTGACAACAAAGTGGTCTTCTGTCGGGAGGCAAAATGTCCCATGACAGCAGCTGGGGAGCCTGGTGGACCTCGTGACCGGACCAGCGTCGCCCGTAGAAGATCCAATGCATCTTTTGCGTGCGCTATGGACGCCTTGTGCCGCACTTCTTGTCCCCAAACCAAAATGCCATGTGTGACATCAGCTGGGGGCAGCTTCGGTCAACATACTAGTTGGTAGAGGCATCACCATAGCATCTAACTTCACTACGCCATCTGATATTCGAGTGCGAAGGTACACATCACCTCCGAGAGATATTGCCATCATCTCGCAGTAGCTAGCGAGGCGCCTTGCTTGTATCAATACGGATAGAAGCTCCCTTAACTCAATGTCAACACCAGCTACCACGCTAAAACGGCACGAACGGACGACGGGTGGCAACCAGTACACGATCCACAGTCCTGCCCTTGCAAGCTGATCGCTTGTGAGCTCAGAGAGGTCGGATCACACAGGTCGATCTTGGCACATTTGCGTCCTCGCGCGTGTCACACGCTCGCGTTCAGCTACCCACGCACCCATGCCACGAACTGGGTCTAGTTAGTAGATCAACGACTCTTTAGAAGAGGTTGCTGTAGTGTAGTGTATGTTTTTGCAAGTTGATAGACGGCTCACCGCGCCCTGTGCTCTCAGGCGAGATCCGCAAGCCTGATTTAGAATCAGGCTCAAGACACTGAAGCTGCCTGCCCAAATCCCCAGATGCAGTCTCCCAGGCGACGACGGCACCAACTCACACGGCATGACGTGTGAGCCCGGCGCTTAAACGCATCCTCTGTAGCTTGTGAACTCTAAGAGCATGCGGTGACTGCAGCGAGCTCGGTGTGAATGTTTTACCCCTCCTTCCCCCAGCTGGTTACCCTTGTGCAATTGGCCAACGCCCCGCCTTAGCGGGATGTGCGTGCTGTGACCTCATCACCACAGTGATTGTCATCTGGCTCGAGGGCGGGGCGGCGATAAGAGATCTTAACGCTGATGAAACTGTTCTCTGACCACCAATAGAAGGGATGGAAAGATCTCAGAAAGAACGGGTGGGTAGGATTAGACACTATCGTACCTGGTGTAGCACGTAAACAAGGCCGCATTGCGCAGGATGTGACAAGTGGAAAAAAAAGTTGGGAGCAAGCCCTTTCGGCAGATCCTCGGCTGGGCGATCAGATGATGAAATCATGTCGAATTGAGCTTCCTCGGACAAGCTCCAACACCGAGCAGCGAGCAATCCAAAACCACCACTTCAGCCAATTAACCTTCCTCGGTAGGGAAAGGGAAGACTGACATGAGTGTCAATTGACGGTGGCCGACATGATGCGGTATTCAGTCTTGCGCCGGATTCCCCGGACAGTTAACAACAAGGCATTCCGGGCCTCAAATCGGACTTTCCTGTCGTTTCGCAGACCAGAGCCAACGGGTCGTGCTGTCGAAAACCTCAACGTCCGCGAGCTATCCAAAAAGTCTCAAGAGTACGAACGGAATCGGCGGATTTTTCTTTGGTCCGGGGCAGTTGCGGGGATCGTCTCATTCGGCTTCACTGTCTATAAGCTCCAACAAGAACTCCGCAAACCAGCGCGCCTCGACTCGAGCCTCCCTTCATCCAACCCGCTGTCCAGCACCGACGCCGCCGAGCGAAAGGTTGTGATCCGTGACGAAGATGGCAACGAGATAGTACCAACAGGGAACAGCACTGTCCCGACCTTCCCCCGCACGATA
>Ga0247760_1002442_pt1 | contig 14062 bp, 9 predicted proteins | sample UWRJL171409R4_FD_179936 | JGI IMG/M metagenome (GOLD analysis project Ga0247760, IMG submission 179936) | Plant litter microbial communities from Arlington Agricultural Research Station in Wisconsin, United States - UWRJ-L171-409R-4 | ecosystem: Environmental > Terrestrial > Plant litter >...
TGGTGGGATGAGTCGTTTGGAAGCAACACGGACACGAAGCCTCGAGGTCCTGAAGCTGTCGCTCTCGACATTTCGTTCGTTGGCTATGATCGTGTCTATGGTATTCCCTCACACGCTGGCCCTATCGTCCTCAAGGAAACACGGGGTGGCGGCGATGGTAAATACGAGGAGCCATACAGACTTTACAACGCCGATGTCTTTGAGTACATCCTCGACAGCCCCATGACACTCTACGGCTCGATTCCGTTCATGCAAGCCCACCGCAAAGACTCGAGTGTCGGAGTCTTCTGGCTCAACGCCGCCGAGACGTGGGTGGACATCACCAAGGCGAAAGACTCGAAAAACCCCTTGTCGCTTGGCGGTTCCAAGACTAACACGCAAACCCATTGGGTCTCCGAGAGCGGTCTGCTGGACGTTTTCGTCTTCCTTGGCCCAACCCCCCATGACATCACCCAGAAATATGGAGAGCTCACGGGTACGACCACCATGCCTCAAGAATTTGCCATTGGCTACCACCAATGTCGATGGAACTATAACTCCGAGGAGGATGTCTTAGATGTCGATGCCAAGATGGACAAGTTTAGGATGCCTTACGACGTCATCTGGCTCGATATTGAGTACACTGATGAGAAGAAGTACTTCACTTGGGACTCCCACAGCTTCCCGGATCCCCTCACCATGAATAAGAAACTTGACAGCCATGGGCGAAAGCTGGTTACCATCATTGACCCCCATATCAAGAATGTTGACAACTACCCTGTTGTTGCGGAGCTCAAGGCCAAGGATCTGGGCGTTAAGAACAAGGAAGGAAACCTCTTTGAGGGTTGGTGTTGGCCTGGCTCCTCGCATTGGATCGACGGCTTCAACCCCGCCGCGCGAGAGTGGTGGGCTACTCTGTTCAAGTACACTTCCTTCAAGGGCACGATGGAGAATTCCTGGGTCTGGAATGACATGAACGAGCCTTCGGTCTTCAACGGGCCCGAGACAACCATGCCCAAAGACAACCTGCATCATGGAAACTGGGAGCACCGCGACGTCCACAACTTGTACGGCATGACCTTTCACAATGCCACACACCACGCGGTCAAGTCCCGGAAGGCTGGCGAACTCAAGCGACCATTCGTCCTGACACGAGCCTTCTTCTCGGGTGCTCAACGTGTGGGTGCCATGTGGACCGGCGACAACCAGGCCGCATGGGATCATCTCAAGGCCTCATTCCCCATGCTTTTGAGCCAAGGTATCTCGGGCTTCCCCTTTTCTGGCGCAGATGTTGGTGGCTTCTTTGGAAATCCTGACAAGGAGCTGCAAACACGCTGGTACCAGGCCGGTGCATTCTATCCTTTTTTCCGAGGACACGCCCACATTGACGCCCGCCGGCGCGAGCCTTACTTGGCTGGTGAGCCCTACTCGTCCATTATCGCTGCTGCGCTTCGCCTCCGCTACAGCCTCCTGCCTTCGTGGTACACAGCATTCCACCAGGCCCACGTGGACAGCACGCCGATCATTAAGCCCATGTTCTACACCCACCCGTCAGAGGAAGCTGGTTTTGATATCGATGATCAGTTCTTCGTTGGCAACACCGGTCTACTCGCTAAGCCCGTTACGGACGAGAACAGGGTGATGGTTGACATATGGATCCCGGACGACGAGGTCTACTATGACTACTTCACCTACGAAATCCTCCCTACGTCCAAGGGCAGGCGGGTGAGCATTGACGCTCCGCTCGAGAAGATTCCACTTCTCATGCGGGGCGGTCACATCTTTGCTCGCCGTGATCGACCTCGTCGGTCCAGCACTCTCATGCGCTGGGACGACTACACGCTCGTCGTGACTGTTAGCCGCGATGGCAAGTCGGCTGAGGGTGATCTGTACATTGACGATGGTGAGACCTACGATTTCGAGAAAGGCCAGTACATCAGCCGCAAATTTGTGCTGGAAGATGGCAAGACCATCTCGTCCACCGACGCCGAAGGTCGGGACACCAAGAGCATCAAGAAGAGTGGCTGGCTGAAGAAGGCCGAGGGCATCCTTGTCGACAAGATCATTGTAGCAGGCGTTCCGGCCTCGTGGTCAGACAAGAAGGAGGTGACAGTGGAGTCGGAGGGCAAGAAGTGGACTGCCAAGGTGGACTATACTGCTGCCACCAAGGGCCGTGCTGCATTCGCGGTTATCAAGAAAGTAGGAGCGAGTATTGCGGCTGATTGGAAGGTGGTCGTGGCATGATAGCAGAACCAGTTTGGGTATGTTATATGTAATTTTGCAAGGTTGTAGGTAGGCGTGCTTCGCGGAAGGTGGACGGGAAAATATGAAGCGAACGCCTCCACAATACAGCCTGGTTTGATGACAACGCAGGTCCCTTGAAGCCAAAACCGGTGTGGTTTCTTGTGCATGACTGTAGGCCGGATATATCCCGTCGTCACCCAGGGAACATTCTATATGGCTGGTGGCCTTGTCCATTCTTTAGCCGGCTTGGCGGGTTCTTGGTTCCCTTGTTGGGTCTCCCAACGGGCCGGGCTGTCTAGGCCGGTCTGGGCCGTGCAGTACCAAGCTGCCTTCGGGACTCATGGAAGCCAAATCATTGTCCGCGCCGAGAACATTTCACCGAACACTAGTGACAAAGCAGATAGAGAGTATCACCCATGAAATAGCACAAGTATAGAGGTCGACAGGTAAGCAACTGCAGAATTGTTATGGTACGCACCGCATCGGCAAATGGGTGAAAGGACTACGTGCTGTGTTGTGTTGTTCCCAGGGACAACACATTCCACGTCTAACTATTGAGATCTACGGATCTCGAATCAGAAACAAGTATTATGTGAAGCGGGAAAGACACTAGAATATTCGATAGCTACCTACCTACCCAGCGCGGGAGTCCTTCGCCGAACCTTGGTTCCTCAGCTAATCTAATATCATAATGTTTATAACAACCGCCGAGACGGATGATGGGCAAGGACATTACCCAGGAGGGGGAAAGCCAAGAATCCAGTCAATAAGCTCCTTGCTTCCAGATACCTATCCTACCCCGCTGTTCGTTTGCTTGACCCCATCCATCCGCGTAGTAACGAACCTAGCTAGCTTTTATTCAACAAGCTTCCTCGACCTGGGGCACGGCAACCGAGCTTGGTTGTTTGGTTCGCCACCAAGTTTTTCTTTTGAGCCCAGCTGCTTTGACGACCGAACCCAATCGCCATGAAAATACAAGTATCCTTCGTGGCCGTTGCGGTAGCTGCCGCAGTGTCAGCGGCATCTTCGCCCCTCGCGGCGCGACAGAACTCCGACTCGATCCAGGGCGGCGTCATCTACAACGCTCCCTCAGGCGACGCCATCACCTCCATCAGCGGGACCTTTGTCGTCCCAACACAATCCATCCCTATCCAAGGGCCATACGCGAACCGTGCCAGTGGTATCTACGCCTTTTCTGTCAACATCGGCATCGGTGGGTACCCCGGTTTCGGCTCACAGACGGGATGCGCCGCCTCCACCGGCGCTATCCGCGCCGGCATTGACGTCTACTACAACGCCTACGATGACCAAGCCATGCCGGCATTCGCATGGTACCAGTACGGCGTTGGCAGCACCGCCGTCGCCAATGGGGGTGCCTTCGCCTACGCAGGTTTCAACGTCGAGTCGGGCGATCTTGTCAGGGTAACCGCCACGGCCGACAGCTCCGTCTCCGCCGTGCTGGAAAATTTCGGAAAAGTCTCCTCCACGGCGGGACGCAGCCCGGTCCAGAAGGCAGAGCCGACCTACGGCGTGGGCAACACCCAGGCCGGTAGCATTTGTCGCGGCGAGGCGTCGTGGCTAGTGGAGGATCACACGACAGAGACGGAGCCGCCGCTGGCCAAGATTATGGGGAATTTCACCGATATTGTGTTTACCGACATGACGGCCAAGACGAAGTCGGGTGCGACCTTCTCGGTAGCCGGCTCGAAGCTGGTGAATATCAATATTAAGGACCAGGGTGGGCAGATTACCGAATGTGCGGCGGCGGGGGCAGCGGAGCTGAGGTGCAAGCGGGTGGTGAAGGCGGCGGGGGCGACAAGGAGGGCGGATGGGACGATTTGTGAAGATTGATCTGTTGTGGGACTGGATGTAGTCGTTTATCTTAAAGACGGGCGGCGCTGCCATGTAATTACATGTAAACTGTGTAGATTTGATTTGAAATATATGGCTTAACGTTTGAAAGCCTTGATATTGCGCACACTCCAGTCAAGTCCTATGTTCGGCATCAATATTGACTTTCCCGACCTGAGGAGGCCACTGGTCTTAGTTCCAGGTTATTACCGTTGCGAACCGCTACTGACTGTCCGTTCTCAATATTTCACCGCCCAGTCCCTCCGAAACACTCTATGTGGCTTACGGATAGAATTCGACAACGACCGACCTTTGCCTTAATCTTCGAGGGAATGTTGGCGATGAATCTTGACGATGCATAAGAGATGTCTTTAGTTTGGCCTGCTGGGTGCAATTAACGGGGCCATAAACCAATGTTGAATAATATATTGAGACTATGGGACAGAAAGTAAAATCCATAATTTGGTTGCGCTGACCTGACATGTTCGAAAGCTGAGATAATGTGTTTGGTCATCATGCCTGGTCAATTCAATTTGATTTCAAGATGCGCCTCGATTCTGTCTTGATACCACATGCCACTTAAGTCATCAAATCACATACGCAGGCAATGATGGCCATATCTCAATTGTGGCCAGCAGGTATATCCTGGCTTCAAAAGATTCATCAGATCGTCAAATCCATATGCAGGTAGCTAGTGGAGAATATTATCGATTCCGAGCAGGTTTCAATGCAGATTGTTCAATCTGCGGTTGTCATGCATTTGATAGGTAGCTTTAAACGACAGCACAATGGGTTCGGTTGTAGTTTAGGGTCTGATGCATCTCCCTGATGGAGTTGATTATCTTCAACGTTCTCCCGGTTGGTTGGTACATGTAGATTGGCAGCGTCCCATTGACCAGATGCCATTGCCGACATCCTAGTTTGGGCACTGGGCGGGTTGAAACTCAGTTGAGTGATCAAGCTGCTACTCCGCCCACAGGAGTAGTGACCGTGTTGACTTTATCGGCAAACAAGTTGCACCTCGGGGCAAACAGCGCTGGAATACGTTTCCAACATGGAGATGGAGGCTGGTGCCGTCCAGTCGCCAAGCCAAAGCCTTCCGAGCATCATGACTTTGAATACCGGCGTGTCCCTCGCAGTGTGAATTCAAAGGCTTCCATATCCAGTGATCCCCAAACGACGGTGAGGCCGAGGAACCTCCTTCGGCAGCCGTCATTTGTTTGTCATAGTTCACGCTCTTTGGATTTGCGGCCGAAGTCACCTTCAATGTCCCAGGGAGTCCACACGAACCGGAAAATAGGAGTTAGGTTTACTGATCATCCGATCTGACCTTAGGTAGGTAGTTTGACTTTTATGCATTGATGCTTAACAAAGGAGACAGCGGTTTGGAAGTGAGAACTAGCAACACATTGAAGAAAAAGATATTCTCATGCAAATAGGCTTGAAATATAGTCTATCTAGCCACCACCCAGACCAGGCAGGTGACCTATATGAGCAAACCGGTTCCTCTAATTCTCGCTTGTATACTAACCAGATCAGTATATGGGCATCGATGGGTGGGGTTGGTGGTCGCTATTTTCCTGTCAGACCAACTCAGGTAATCACACAGCCCATAATCTACGGAGCGCTCACGGGTCATAACTATCCTGGGTAGCATAATGCCTGTCATATAGCTCCTGGATCTGGTGACGAGCATGATGCTTTGCACGCTCGCGGTCGACAAAGTTGAGCCCCTTCTTCTCAAACAGCTTGTCGGCCTCGGCGGCAGCAAGAGCGGCGAGAGCCTCACGCGCAAGTGGGTGGCTCACTGGCCGACCCTCGGCGCGCTGCTTCTTCTCCCACATGTGCATGGCCTCAAAGGCAGCGGCGCCGCCGACAATCTCGTGCGAGAACTTGGCCTTGCGTTCGCCGCCGTACTCGGGCGTGTTGTACACCTCATCGCGCGCCGATTTGGCCTCGTCTGGGTACAGCTGTAAGTTGTAAAAATTCTCGCGTTAGGAGACAAACGTACTAAAGTCAAGGAAACCCATCCTGATCAGTGAAAAACTTCAGGCCAGCTTGAGAAGTGGAATGAGAAACGGGAAACAAAAGTCCACGGGCTTCAATCTTTATACCCGACTCGCTGCTCAACCCCTAATCATTGACCAGGTGACAACGCTGCATCGTCTGACGTCTTAGGGCCGCCTAGACTCAAACTTCAAACTCCCTAGCTGCGCCTTGCTGCATGACACAGAATTAGCTTATCGCGCTCACAACCGTGCAGATATTAGAGGCAAAGATCGACCAAGACAGGCTTGTATTTGAACCAAAATGTCCTGGGACTTCAGAGGATAATTATGATACAATGCCCCGCCTGTGATGATGGTGGATCTGCATAGCACTTAGGCTGCGCGTCATCGAGGCTAGGCGTTTGCTTGGCAAGGCTTGTTCCGACCCCTTAACCAGTAACGTTAACAAGCGGCCAGTTGATACCCTTGTCCGCCGCGCCCGTGTTGCCCAAACCGGCGCATGTATAGAGACCAACAGGGTTGTTGGCTGTGGCTCGCATGTACTGGAGATCGATGCACTGTTCTGCTGGAGGATTAGTCTGTGGGCCGGCCAGACACCAAGGCAAAGCTTACGCGGCGATGGAGACAGGTCGACAGCAATTCGTCCATCGGTCTTAACCTCCCACTTCTGGCCGTCAGCCGTCTCGGAGCACTCGGCGAGTGCAATGGGGGCCATGTCCTTCCAAGCACTCTTGGCTCCGGCATCCATGCAGAGCGTCGTATCGACTAGCTGGATACGCGTCTTGCCGTTCTGCAGCCACCACTGCTGGTCTGGCTTGCTGGTGAGCGTCTGCACGACGAGGGTGCTGCCCGCCTTGACGGGTGTCTTGGGAACGACAACAAATTTGGTATTGACATTGGACGTCATGTACACCTTGCGGTACCCGGCGGGTGGCGTGGCCTGGGCGAAGCCAGTCGCGGCGAAGGCGAGAACGAGGAGCGGAGTCGCCAACATGGTTCTTGATCAGGGTGAGTGAGTCGCTTGGCACTACTAAATGCCCAGGCGCCTAGCACTGCTCACGAGGGGCCAGCCATTTTATGTGAGTGATAGGAGATACTCGGTAGCACTTTTGGAGTCCAAATCGGGGGCGTGCCAGGGGTGGCTAATTGGCTGTCAATTTTGGTCGACACTTTTCGAGACACACGGATCGGTCGATACCGGATTAAATTGGCGGAGAACGTGCGAGTCTGTCACCGCAAGGTCGGCAGATGTTCCAGAAGGCAGGATGCCAATCGGTGTCGCAAAGCATTTTATTAGGTCCTCTTCATAGTGTCGCTGGCTAATTGACGCCATCAGGCTAGAATTGGATAAAGTACGACTCCGCGATGGCTTCAGGAATCAGCTCCGCTTGAGTGGGGCGGGATCAGGTTTTGGGCCTTTGGCTGCTAGTGCGGAGAACCTGGAAGTTCTCACTTTGCGGATTCGGTAGCTCTGCCAGCCTCCGACTAAGCCACACTCCCCGCACTGTGGCGACAGGGACCGACTTGCTGCCCCGCCAAGTGATTTTTCTGTTCTGGAGCTGCATGATCACAGTAAGTTCAGCAGCTGCATCACCAAATTTTGATTGGAATGGAGCCAGCATCGCGGGACCGGACTGCGCCATTCCTCGATCCTGGCCGGCGCACCAAGGCTAATTCGCTTGCCATCATCCAGCTCTCGCGCGACAACTTTGTACCGGTGTATCTGCAATCGATTGCTGGCGAGGTCGACGGCTATGCTGAGGGCCCAGTTGTCAACACCCGATTCGGCTCTTTTCCTCACTCAACGCTCATAGGTGTTCCGTGGGGATCGCAAATTCGAGCTTCCAAGGTAGATACAGGGTCGCGGGGTCGCAAAAGAAAGCGCCAGCCAGCCGATGATGCGGATGTCCCCAGCTCAGAAGCGAACGAAAATGACGAGAAGAAAGCCACTACCACCAACGTCGAGGACGAGGAAAAGATCAAGGGCGACGTCCCCAGTACACCAAAACCAGTTGCGGCTGATTCGAGCGGCTTCGTTCACATCCTCCCCCCAACACCTGAGATCTGGACGACAAGCCTTCCGCACCGTACCCAAGTTGTCTACACACCCGACTACAGTTACATTCTACACCGAATACGCGCACGGCCCGGTTCAACCATTATTGAGGCTGGCGCCGGCAGCGGCAGCTTCACCCATGCCTCAGTCCGGGCAGTGTACAATGGTTTTCCTGGGAACGGCAGGCGTAAGGGCAGGGTCGTCAGCTTTGAATTTGACGAGGGGCGCTACCACAAGATGCAAGAGGAGATTTCAGAACACGGGCTAGATGGTCTCGTCAAGCTCACCCACCGCGATGTTTACAAGGACGGCTTCCTGTTGGACGGAAAGAGCCCTGAGGCCGACGCTGTTTTCCTTGATCTCCCCGCGCCGTGGGAAGCACTGCCGCATCTGTCGCGGCGACGACCAAAATCTCTCGCTGACGGCGATGATGGACAACCTTGGATTTCCCCGCTACACACGAAGAAGAGCGTCTACATTTGCACTTTTTCGCCGTGCATTGAGCAGGTCACGCGAACCGTGTCAACGCTACGCCGCCTCGGTTGGGTGGACATCGACATGGTGGAGATTGCCAACCGGAAGCTCCACACGCTCCGCGATCGCGTTGGGCTGAATTTGGCGATCGACCGCGGCGTCAATAACTCCGCCAAGGATGTGGAAGAGGCGTTGGGAAGGTTGATGGACATCGAGGACCGGTTTAGAGATCCGGCTAGACCCAAGACAAATGGTGGAGGGGGAGACGCCGAGATGCAGGACGAGGTCGGAGCGGCTGGGGATGATAAACCGGGCACTTTTGAGTCGTCGATGACGGCACAGCCATCGAAATACCCCTGGCAGGATGGACGGCTCGTGACCAGGGGCGAGACTGAATACAAGACACACACATCATACCTCGTCTTTGCTATCCTGCCGGTAGAATGGACGGCGGAAGACGAGGCAGCCATGCTAGAGAAGTACTCGGTTGGCGGCGAGAAGAAAGTGGTGGGGGCAATAGATCGAAATCTGCGGAAGCAGGAGAAGCGGGAGGAACTTGCTAACAAGGTTAGTAACAGGAAGGCGAGGAGGAAAGCGAGGGATGAGAAGCTGGCCGAGACACAGCAAACGGAGGAGTAAGCAGATGATTGGTCAGTTTGTATGTATAATTGATTGCCCGAAGTCCCTTTAGAGGTAAACATAGATGGGTGTATGGGCACTTCAGAATAACCTAGCTGAGGTGAGGCAAGTCAGAGAGGACTTACCTGGGCGTAGAAAACAACTAGACAGAAGCAGACGAATATACAGATATTACCGCGAGACAGGTAACTTGAGATCCAAAACCATGATGCTCACCGCCATAGCCGGCAACCAGTTTGTCGACAACTTTTCATTCCCGAGCGTCCACGGCACATCCCCCCAGTGCGTGGATGAGATGATCGTCGTATTGGGAACCCGTAGCTCGACCCGCTGCCTAATGTCCGCGTACGCGCCGTTGACGACGATGACAAGCATCTTTCCGTTCCAAATCCAATACGCCGCGTCCACGACATCTACACCCGGCACGCGCGCCTCAAGCCGGTGAGGCCTGTCTCCTCCGACAATGAAGTCGAGAATGGGCGACTTGGTGATGACACGGGCGAAGCTACCGTGGGCGGCAGCAAGGACGTCGGTGGTGGGATATACCCACGAGATGATGGTCTGGGCACCATGGTTAAGCGAGAGGGCGGCCATGACGTAGGACTCGTCGACAGTGGGATCGCGGAACCAGTAATCTTGTCCGTGGAAGCTTTGGGGAGAGAACACCTTGGTCTTGGGCCACCGGCCGAGCCAAGCCTCGTAGCGGGCCAGGTCGTCTAGGCGGTCGGGTACGTCCTGGACAACGCCCTTACAGTTGTCGCAGCCGCAGTCACCGTGGGTGGCGTTGCATTCGGTACCCCATTTTGAGAAGGTTGCGTTGATCCCGATAGGATAGACGTCGGCCATGAGGATGTCAGCGCCGGCCGAGTACTCTTCGAAGTGGTAGTTTTGGCAGTTGAGGACAATGGCGACGGGGTGATACGGGTCAAGTGCGCGGATCAAGTCGTAGGCTAGGATAGGGGCCGAGAAAGGGTCCTGCCAGCCGTCCGGCTCGTCGGTGCTCCAGTAAGCAAAAATAGCCTCAGCATCACGGGCAACCACGACGTTTTCGTGCACCTCGGTCAGATTCTTGTAGCGCTCGCGCAGGTTGTACATGAATTTGAGGTTGATAGAGTCCATGAATTCAAACTCGGCGGCCGAGTCGTTGTAGATGGTCAGGGGCGTGATGGCGTTGAGCCCCCAGTTGGTGTAGTGCTGGATCTCGCTGTGGTTCTTGTTGCGGAGGAAGCCATCGTACGACGAGTAGAAGCCGTAAGGGAACAGAGGTTCAAATTTCTGGCCTGATTTTGTATTGCGGAACCACATGCCCCCGAGCAGGTTGTCGATGCGCGTCACACTTCCACTCTTCTTCTCAGGGAGATAGAAGACAGACGTGGTCGCGGTCCACGCTGGACGGCCACCTTCAGGTGCCCCGTATAAGACCAATTGAACTGGCTCGAGGCTGGGAGTCAGGAGCGACAAGTCGAAGTTGAAGAGATTTTCCGTCGTGTTAATTGTCACCATGTTCTGAACCAGCGGCTCGCCACTTGCCGCAAGGTTGATGGAGAAGATAAACTTGTCGGCGCGGGAAGAGTTCTGCCATGTTGGCCAGGCGGTGCCGTGGAAGCGCGAAAGGGCCGCATTAACGATAAACTGGCCCTGCTTTTCGCTCTCGAGGTAGAGGCTGTACCGAGGTTGGAATTGGACGTGCAACAGAGGCGGGCCAGGAACGGGTTTGGGAGGCAGAAGCTGGCCGCCGGGATCAAAGTTGGGATATCCAGCCTCATAGACCTTGCCACACCACCTCGGCCAGTCAGGGTGAAAGCCCGTCTGCTGCTCCTGCGCCTTGGCAGTGCCTGGTATGGCTGCCGCCAGCCAGAGTGCTGGCCACTTCATTGCTGGTGGGCTTCCGCAACTGCTGGTCAGTCTGCATCACGGCAGACCAGCTCGTGGGACAAAAGTGGGGGGGTGCTCCAATTTGAACCTCCAGGGACAACATCTCGATGGTGTGGTACCTGCATACCCCCTCTAATTGTCCTCGGATATTAGCCGCTCGCGGGTGTTTCTTATACGGGAGATTCCATGTTTGCCAGGACGATTCGATAGCCATCCGCGTCTTGGAATGTCTTGCCGCAGCGGCCCCAGTAGGGATTGAAGCTTGCCACAGGTGGGAAACCATTCTGTTCCATGCGCGCGACGGCCTTGGCAAAGCTATCTGCGTCAGGGAGATAAAAGATGAGCAGGTTGTCCTGCGTGGGAGCCCGGCCGGCATTGTGTTGGTGGGACTTTGTGAATTCTAAATGGTATGCCGAGGATTTGCAGCTCAGCATGACCCCATCAAAGCCTTCGTGGTCTGCAAATCTGGCTGCGACCTCGAAGCCCAGTCCATCGCGGTAAAAGGGAAGGAGCGCCTCAATGTTGTCTGTTGGACGGGCGATGCGAAGGATTGCCGATGGAAGCGTCATCTCTTCTACCCTTTGGATGAAATTATGAACGTGTCACAGTGATGGTGTGAAAATGTTGAGGTGCGGCTGTAATTGTGCGAAGCTGATGGGATTATGGTGTAAGTCAGTTTGAGGGATGAGGGGCTGTCGTGGAGTTGATTCACGTGGTAACTGCCTTTGGGCGGCAGCGCTGGGTTCTGTCATTGTCCGTCATGACAACCTGGAATCCCTGATTCGGTGCGGTGAACCCTTCTAAGACCCCAAGACTCGTACTTCACTCTCATGCATTTAGGATGAAAAGGGTTGGACCGGCCAAACAACAACCAATATGACAGAGAAAACGCCCAGTATCCAGAATCATCGACCCGAGGATGCCTACATGACTTGTGTGCATTGTGGGTGCTGTATCTCGTCAACGGCCTGCTAGAAATCGCTGAGAGTGAGGTAGATATTCTCGAAGCGCTTGGCTGGGGCCTGTCGCGTTTTGTTGAAGACGGTTCAATTTAGCCATCTGGTCTGTGCCACCACTTACTGCCTCTGTATGACTAATGAGATTGTTGGAACCTAACTACCGGCTCGTCTCTTCGCGGCCCAAAAGACTATCTAGGTTGGTTGTGTAGAGTCGGCGCCAGCGCAGCCTTACTTGGAGGCGGGCCGACAAAAATGGGACAATAGACCATAGCAGCCCGGGAGTTGTTAGTTAATGAGACCTTGCTCCACTCTAGGAAACATGGGGGGGTGCGGTTGCCCTGATGTGAGAAAACAGCCTCGTTTTGAAGGGAAATTTACAACAAAAATCGTAAGACCGACACTTTGAATGCCGGTTGTTCTTGTTTAATGGTCAGCAAACGGTTCATTATAATCTGCCTTTAACAGAATTAAAGTTTCAGCGTCCATATTGTCAATACCTGACGGGGAGAACAGTGAGGCCCCTCGTCGACCTCCACACCCAACAAGGGTGGGGCCAGGGCGGAAGGGCTGAGCTACAGCCACGTCCCGCAGGGTCAAGTCCCCGAACCTTGTTGGCGATCCCCAGCCCACTGGCTAGCAACTTAACGCAGCACCGCCCCAGCCTGACGGACGCGCAATCCACGAAACAAAACCGAACCGCGCCACACTCCTTGGGTTCGAGACACCTAAACCGCCCAACACCTGACTTCACGACGTCGAGATTTTTCTCTTTCTACCCGCTTTCCATGTCCTGGCGATATACCCCATCCTAGTACCGAAACCGAACCCTTCGAAAGAGTCTCCAACATGGCGCCCACGCCATCCCCCCCATACTCCTCCCTCCTTACCGCCGCTCGACACTCCGCACCACGCCTCGCGCGAGCCACCGCCTCCGCTATTCTCACCCGCCGGGCCCTCACCGTTAACGACACCCAAAAAGTAACCCTCGGCGTCATCGCCGCCTACACCGTCGCCATAGCCCTCCTCTGGAATCTCCCGTACATCAAATGGGTGCTCTGGCCGTTCAAGATGCTTGTCATCGCGTTTCACGAATTCGGCCATGCCATCACCTGTGTCCTGACGGGGGGGCACGTGAAGAGTATCTCGCTGGACCCGCGTGAGGGAGGGGTTACGCATATGCAGGGGGGGGAAAATGCGATTACTCTACCGTCTGGGTATCTGGGGTCGTCGTTGATCGGGGCATTATTGATCTTCTGTGGGTTCAATATTGTGGCTAGCAAGGTGGCGAGTATTGTGGTGGGTGTGTGCTTCTTGCTTACTCTGTGGTGGGGGAGGAGGGATTGGTTGACGATTATGACAATTCTGTTGGCGGTGGGGTTGTTGGTTGGGTGTTGGTTCATCGCAAAGGCGGAGGCGTTGCGTTATGTTGTGGTAGGCTTTCCTTTTCCTGTCGCGGGGCCATTATGTCGTGCTATTGCTAACCATCTGTCTCAGCTGTTCATTGGTGTCATGTCGTCGCTCTATAGCGTGTGGGATATTGTAAGTCTTGGACGTTGTCTTGCGGAGGAGACAGGACTGACCCTGTCGCGCAGTGCGACGATCTTATCCTGCGAAAAGTAAACAGCTCCGACGCCAGCGTCTTTGCCCAGCGCTACGGTGGCTCCTCCCAGTGCTGGGGTGTTATCTGGTCTATTATTTCTCTGGCTTTCATGATCTGTGGAATCATTGCTGGCATCGCTGCTTTCCCTCAGGATGTGGCGCAGCAGAGGGAAGACTCGGGCAAGTTTATCCCAACCAAGTTCTGAGCGCGCGAGCAAGAAGGAACACAGTGATAGGCAGGGATTCAGGATACAGGTTCAACGGCACTGGTATGACGGGGGGCGTTGCAAGGGACAGGGAATTGGATATTACGATGTGATGGAGCACATCACGACTCGACTCGACGGATGATACCCGCGATTCATCAGGCAATAGGT
>Ga0247760_1002443_pt1 | contig 14057 bp, 9 predicted proteins | sample UWRJL171409R4_FD_179936 | JGI IMG/M metagenome (GOLD analysis project Ga0247760, IMG submission 179936) | Plant litter microbial communities from Arlington Agricultural Research Station in Wisconsin, United States - UWRJ-L171-409R-4 | ecosystem: Environmental > Terrestrial > Plant litter >...
TGGAAGTGCAGTTGCAAAGTGACTTGATTTGGTAGAAAAGGGGAGTGCGAAGCACTCCCCAGTTATATACAAATGGAAGCTCCCTGTGTGTGGGGAGAGCACATGATCCAAGGCCCCTGCGCTCCAGCCAAGCCTGGAGCGGTAAGGCCCCTGCGCGCCTGAGCGCCAAGAACTGCCGCTGCAGTTCGACATGGATACTTACCAAACACCAAACCTAAGAGCTACCATCAGGGCGAGCTTCTTCCTTATGTTTATATGATATATTCACAGCACTACTGCCGGATACACGGCAAGGTAAAAGTCGGGTAGTGCCGAAAACGCTGAAGATTCAAACACGACAGTGTCATGTTAGCCTACCATATGCGAATCTCTCACATCTGGAGCAGATAGGGTTGAAGAGACACAGCTGGTCTTACCGCTTCCGCTAATGGCAAAGCAATCAGCAATTACCGGGCTCCAACATTCGCCCTCCATCTCCACAGTCCACAAAGCCTGCGGTGGATTGCACTCGAAAAAGAAGACGACTGCCGTGACAAGTATGAACAGGATATTTCCGAGGACGAGCATCCAGAGCAACCGGGTATGCCACAGTGAAGGATGGAGCAGGTTGACCAGGAGAATAACAACAGCGACCTTGGTTAGAGTAAACGATACAGCCCCCAGCGCCAAGTCAATCAACGTGAGTAGCGTTGCGTGTTCAACGTCTGTGGCGTGTAGCGTGAGAGCGTGCCGGCCTGTGCCGGCCGAGACGGCTGCAGTTATACATCCCACCATCGCGTAGACCAGTCCCTAATAACGCCATGACTGGTTAGGGGCAAATCGTCGCTAGTTGGGCCACGCCGGAAAGAAAAAAAGAGGGGGAGATTACAGACAAGAGATGCGACAATGATGAAGTCATCAACCGCCTAGCGGCCCAATTTGATACGCCTCGACAGCAGTCTCCCCGCAGCGAACAAAGACGCGAGAATTGTAAATAATATAAAACTGCCAGCACGCGTGGCCCTTCATTCTAGGCTGCAGGTCGCGTCAGAGCAGCAGCTAGTTCTAGCATAACGACATTAGCTGCTGTTGAGCGGTAGTAGGTAGTTTACCCTTTACTAGGCAGAGATAAGCGAAACCTCAGCAGGCAGCGGCGATGGAGTTTCCGCTGGTAACCGTGCTATTGCCGAATTATGTGTTTTGCGCCAGTTGGCTCAAAGGCGGGAGACGGAGGAAATGGGCAAACGTTGGGGGCGACTCAAACTTTTTCATCTGTTCCTCAAGCCACGCCTGCCGGTGTACCACAGTAACTGACTTTGGGTAAGCCATGTTTCAACCTCATTCGCCAGTGATCGGCTTTCAATTACCCCATGTTGAGAATGTGGAGCGCCGCCAGACTTGCTTATTCTTTCCTAGAGTCTCCCAATGCGAGCTAGAACGAGGCAATTGCAGCCGAAATATTTAAATCTTTGTCGCCGGTTCTGAAAAGCAATACCGACCACTTGTCTAAAATATGATTTAAAAGGAGGTGGCAAGGCACCCTTCCAGGTGCACTGGACAAATCAGTCTTGTAGAGATAGGTGACCGAATTCTATTTAGAAGAGCAAAGTTACCTGTTACCCTGCTTCAACTCAGTATCCTGCACGTTTATCATCTACTCACCTCCGCTCTTTCGCTATGAAGCTTTTCCAGCTTGCATCCCTGGCCAGTGCCGTTTTGGCCCTGCCGGCGGATATACTCGCTCCCCGGCAGACATGCACCACACCCAGGCTCCGCAAGGATTGGGCCAAGGCGACGACGGCTGTGAAGACGGCCTGTCTCAACGCTGCAGTGTGCGTCACGAAGAAGCCGTCACGTCTCGGCCTGGCTAACGCAACGCTGCACGACGATTTTGCCTATGTGCATGCTGTTTTCTACTACCAAATCCATGACTTTGCCGGCTTCCTCCCTTGGCATCGTTTCTACATGCAGGTCTACGAAAAAGCCCTATGCGACTGCGGCTACACCGGCACGGCCATGTACTGGAACTGGGTAACCGACTCGGCCGCCCCTTTCAAGGCGGCTGTCTGGCACAACGTCACAGGCTTCGGTGGCAACGGTGTCCAGACTGGTGATAACGGCATCCGGTTGCGCGTCATCGACGGGCCCTTCAAGAACTGGGGCCCACAATACTGGAACGCCGATGTCAGCCCACATTGGCTGAGCCGGCACTGGTCGCCAGCCCAAAACGGGGAACCCGAGCTGCGCGGTGCCGCCTACTCGCCTGCTGCTATGGCTGAGGTTAACGCGAAGATGGCCTTTGATGAGTTTAGGGCGGCGCTCGAGGGCGGTCCGCATGCTGTAGTGCATTCTAGTGTGGGAGCTGGTGGCGATAACCGCGGTTTGGGAGACATGGGTCTCCAAAATGCGTCTCCTAGTGGTATGTTCCCTTCACTTTTTAAGCCCGTAAAGCTCTGCTGACATTAGTGGCCATAGACCCCTTGTTCTTCCTCCACCACACTCGGGTCGACAGGCTTTGGTGGATCTGGCAGCAAAAGGATCCCAAGAAAAGTACAAATGCGTACAATGGCTTCCATCCCACGCAGGACGGCAGCCAGGGACCGGCGGTTTCCCTGAACGATAAGCTACCCATGGGCGGGCTCGCTGCGGACGGTGTCGTGAAATCCTTTATGGATGTCAAGAGCTCAGGTCTGTGCTACACGTACTACAGAAGTGGCACATGCTGATGTATTCTATATTTTCGTTCCTACGTATTGCAAAAAGTACATCTCTTTTATCGGAAAACAACATTGTGTCACATGTCAGTTAGCTACCTCTCCAGCACATTTTGGATGTTTCCCAACTTTCACGGCATCTGAGATGCATGCGAGCTGTCAATATTTTCTCGAGAGGGGACTCGGAAAGCAGCTTCGCTTCAATGACCGTAAACTGTATGAGCCTGATTGGGGGTCAAACATGTCGAAAAATTTGCGAATCTCCCCATCCGCGGGAAGATTGTCTTCGAAGAGCTCCGAGATCCAACAATAGGTAAAGCCAGGATCTTGATAACGGATGGGGGCGGTGGCGGCGGCTGGCCTTAACGTCGACTAGGCCTATGCACAGGGATTGGATACTCACCGTAAAAGAGCTTACCCTCCGGCCCGGGCTGCCGCCCGGATTTCGCGTACAAAGTCGGCTGTGCAAGTCTAGAAGCCGGTCGCCTTGTCTAAGCCCCTCAAGTACGAGTACTTGAGAAGGCTCGGGTGTTGGTTTGCCGGGAGTTCCTTCGTCGCAGTCTTGATGGCGAAGATGGCCCATGCCTCTCTTCTGTCCTGCTTTGGGATTTTCTCGATGATTTGTAGGAATAAGTCCTCCACTTCCCCCGGCAGGACGCTCAATCTCTCGGTGAGATAGGTCGCGTCTTGCTTCTGGTCCAGAGCGGCCTAGAGGCCCTGAAGAGCCCCTTTGACCCAGAGGAAGACGACGTTCGCACGCTCGACAATGGAACTGATGAGCGCTTGGCGATCATCGGCCGGCCAGGCCGCAAAGTGATCGTGCTGTGTCAGAAATGCCCTTGCCGTCATGCGGATATCGTCTGCGGTCATAAGATGGAGCCGCATTGCCAACTCATTACCCATCATGAGGCCATTATCATCATCCAGATCATCATCCGGAAAGTCAAGGTGGGGTCCCTTCCGCCTACTCTATCAGAAACGTGAGGAAGCTTTGGTGACCGATACAAGACTATGAATATTCTGAGGCGTTTCTGGAACCATGACAAAATAGTTCATTGAAGTCCCATGCACCGGAGATCTTTGTCTGGACGGTAGGACACGGCCGATTGAAACAGCCACGCTTCCCGCTTGGCGTCTCGGCAGCTAAAAGTCAGAGAGAAAATGGTCTCTCGCCTTAATCTCTTGCGGTGAAAATTGCGTACGAAGGTTCCAGCTAAAAAAAAGAGGCCTCTCTACCCCATTTGAAGGTAGGCATCAGATATGTCCATCACACAGCTTTCGACTGAGAACCGAGGTATCGATTATACCATAAAAGGCATTGATGATATGAAAGTACGCATCAAGAATATCTAATGGGGCCTTCTCAAAATACTTTTAAGCATGGAGCCATGATAAAAGACGACCGGATATCTACCAGACACCTCTGCTGCACTGGTTGGGGGACCCTTTCTCTCGACCCGCACCCTCGTCAAAAGACACAGATGACGGTTGACGCAAGCGCAACCCGCTCCATGCCAACACTGCATGGCCTTCCCGGATGGTATTCTCGAATAATCCGGGTATCCGAAGTGGTGGATCGGTCTTTGCTGTCTTGTCCCCGGCTCTCGGCACCGTCGTGGAATGGGCGCTTCGGTCAAAAGCTGATTAAGCGCCAGTTCGCCAACTCGGTAGCTGGTGCTGTTCGATTTGAAGACTTTCTGAGTTGTCATCTAAGAAACTGAGGAGTGGTTGCATTATGCTTGAGACTCGGCATTTAGCCTGAGTCCGCCATTTGGAACTGCATTGTCTCATTGGTTCGTTGTTACATTCCGACTGTGTCAGTACTCGATGTATATAAGAGCGAGTGAACAATATATAAGTTTGACGCTCACCACCAAAACGTTGTCGTGATCAGGCGCTGATGACAACTAGCAAATTCGGCAGATGTGGGATTACGCACGGGTGTGTTGGCTCATGCACTGGCGAGAGCGCCGATCGAAAAGCCTGCGTGGCGTAATGCGGCGTGCTGGCCACTGAGAGCCACAGTCTGTCGTCGTTGGACCCCCTACGCCGCCGCCATGGACCAACACGAGACTATCGAAGTCCGTGCACCAACCAGAGAGCCCCTGAAATGTGGAAATTGGGACCCACCAGCTTGACCTTCCCGTTCAGAAAACAGTGCTGACTTGCTGACACTTTTCACCTGCCTTTCCCCACTCTTCCTCAGCCAGCGAAGAAATCGCCAGCTCCTCTATGTTTCTCGATCTGTTGGGAGAGAACTCCTGAGCGTTTGCGTTCCGATCGCGAAGGCTGCGAGTCGCGTTGTACCGATCGGAAGCGAGGAACGTCCGTCTGCCAAGCACCACGATGCGGTCCCCACTCTTGGTCGCGACACTCCTGTCGCCCCTCTTCGCATTGCAATCCGCGCGCGCCGAGCCTGTCCAGTACTGCCGGTCGGGTTACAACCAAGGCGAGACCGACTTCTGCATGGGCATTTCGAGAAATATCAACGCCACAATTCAGACTACTGATGTCTACATCGCCATGACAGTGACCCGGTCCTCCGCGCTCGGATGGACCGCAATCGGCACCGGTGCCGAAATGGCTGGCTCCACTATGTTCATCGTGTACGGCGACCCGAACTCCGGCTCCGATCCCGTCGTCAGCATCCGCAACATTGACGGACACCACCAACCGTTGGCGCTTGATCTAGACGCCCTCCCAGGCCTCCAAATACTCCACTCCAAATGGAAAAAGCTCCCCCTGGCCCGCCGCCACGAAGACGAACCGAACTACCCGATCGTCCCGACAAGTGCAGCGACCCACATCGCCGACGTCGCCATCGCCTGCTACAACTGCCCCTTCCATCTTTGGAAGCTCGATGCTGACTCTAAATCCCAACCCTTCATCTGGGCCTGGAACGATCGCCAGGAATTCGAGTCCTACCCCTTCGACGCCCGCCTTGCCATGCACCGCCACTACGCCAACAGCGGCGGTTTCGGCACCTTCTACGTTGATATGACCCAGACACTCTCCAATTCCTCCACACCACCAAACATTCAGGTTGGCGGCGCGAACGTGAACACACACGACCCGCCCAACGACTTTGGCGGGTTCCTTGGCTCGCTGCGCTCGCGTCCGCTCCCCAAGGCACATGGCTTCCTCATGAGCGTCGCCTTCGTTGTACTGTTTCCTCTGGGGGTGGTGCTGATGCGCACGCCGTCGGGGAATCCCTTCAAGAGACACTGGATGGTTCAAGCCCTCGCAACGGCTATGACGTGGCTGGGCGCTGTGCTGGGAGCGGCGATGACGGGAGGGCAGATGCCCCACACACTGCACCAGGGGGCTGGAGTGGCGATCTCGCTGGCCTTGGGGGTGCAGATTGTGTTGGGGTGGCGGCATCATATGGTGTTTTTGCAGGTAAGGCACCGGACTTGGGTCTCGCATGCGCATATCTGGATTGGGCGAGTGGTGCTGGGCGCGGGGTGGATCAACGTGTTGACAGGGCTGGTGATATCGGGATATGGGGGATTCAACGTCGCGGTCTTCGGGGCGCTCGTGGTCATCGAGGCGGGGGGCGTTGGACTTTGGGTCTGGGTTGCGCAGCAGCGGGCGAAGGGCAAGCCTGCGCCGGGGCAGACGGAGGCGCATGCGCTGATGGCAACGGGCGGTGAGGGAACGGAGGATTACTTCGCTATCGAGATGAGCGACGACGAGTTCGATACGGATACGGAGGGCGATAAGGAGGGACGGGGCACTGCGAAGCGGAGCGTGGAACTAAGCGACCTCAAGAGTTAGAAGGCGGTAGTTTGCGGTTTTCTTTTGGCTTAAGACTATAGAGCATTTATTTGGAGTCTTGGATGGAACAATGGTACCTTTTAGCAGATGGCAGCTGACTCCTTTGCCTCTTAGAAAAAAGGCGAGTTTTGTGGTGATTTCTCGGAGGTGGTTATGATTCAGCCTTTGCAGGCCAGAATGGAACTGATTCGATGAATGTGGAGTGAAAACCAAGTAAGTCAGCCCGTTTGGAGCATTCGGAGCCCTGCAGCCGGGCCGTCATGGAAAAGGTACAGGCGAGGTTCGACTAGAAGCACAAAGGGCTACAATACGCATTGTCATGACGGGGCCAAGGGATCATTCGCTGCCCTTCGCATCGCAATGCAAAATGCCAGCTCAGGTCGTTACACAAATCACTGATAGCGAGTGATTGTTGGGCTGTGAAAGGTGTTACCAACCACGCTCCCGAGTCCCGCGTCTTCCCCTCTGAGCAGACGGGCAAGTCAAGCAGGTACAGTTAATTCCACACTTTAAATTGCCACCGACCCGCGACAAGGAGGGTACCTACCCAGGACAAGGGCATCATTATCGGCCGCAGAGGTGGAGGCGCGGGTGGCGGCTCGTACGGCGGATGCGGACGACCTGGATGAAAAGAAAAGCACTACGAAGATCCCAGCAGGCAAGGCAGCAGCATCAAGGTTCATTACAATGGGCAGCCACTGGGAAAAGGCAAAGCTGCAGAATCTCAAATACCAAAATAGGTCGAATTCTTATAACACAGGCTGCTCGACGGCCAAATAGGGTCAACTAATCCTGGATTTCTCCTCCTCTAGAGTCATCCAGAGGCCGCTTACGCGGAAACCTCCGGAGGCCTCCAGACAACCCGCTACCGGTCAAGGTCCTCTGACGTCCTACGGTCGATTTCTAGGCCCCGTATGATTTATGGGCTGCGATCCTATCCTTTCGCAAGTCAACCTAAGGCCTACGTCCTACGTTTACCAAAGTTATTAAACAGGTCTCTTTAGTATGCAGGAGCGGGGGATTCCCGGTAATACTTACAACGGTGCAATGGTTTGCAGTCCCGTGTTTCTACAATTTACAACTCCCCAGGTGACTACAAAGATGCATGAGTCCTGTGGCGGCAATGTCTGTAATGTGCGACGAATCTAGGCATATTAAATCTCCTTTTTTATACCTCGAGCACGTGACGTTACTCACCCTGGCTTAGGTACCGGCTTAGTTCTTGCTTGGAATTTGCTCAGGATTTACTTAGGATTTGCTTAGGCTAGCGTACCTTACTTACCTTAGTTACCATTTTTAGTAAGCTATAGCTGTGACGACCCTACAGGCCGTTACCAGGACCGGAGCGGCCCGACCGATCCCCGCGCCAGGAACAGTGCACACGGTGCTGTGTACATACTGGGCCAGGGGTAACCAGGAGTCGCTCAGTCTTGGCGTCTGCGCTTAACTGCTGAGCACTCCAGGAGTTATTTAAAGCGCGGCACTCTGGATTCTGTGGAATTGAAGGGGTTGCAACTGCGTGATTGTATTGCCTGTTCGGCTCTCTGGCTCAGCCAGAGAACCTTCCTTATAGCTGTGAATAGTAGCAAGCCGTGTGGCAAAGCCGCGCGGCTACAATTGCGCGTCTGTGGCAATGGTTACAAATCTATTGTTCTGGTGGTTTCCAGACTCTTCTTTCTGACAGTTCTGGCCTCTGGCCAGAACCCCCTTCTTTCTAACAGGAGTCGCTAAGCAGGAGGTACTTAGTGACAGAATGCTCAGTCTGTAAGTGAGCAAACCTTACTAATCAAGGTATAAAGTACCTTTAAATAGCTAGTATAAATAGATATTATTATGACCACGATAGTAGTGAGGGACTCTGGTTCCTTACGTTAGTATTTAACTGTTCATTTATATCCTACTGTTCAGACTTATCTTTATACATTATAGTGACAACGACCTACAGTAACATTAAACCCCGTCTAGGAGTGCTAGCTTAACAAGCTGTTTTCGGAACACCCATCAGTGTTTGGCGTCCTGCTATACGTTCTGTCTTAACCTGACCAGTCCTTCAGGTCTGTGCTAGGTGCAGGTTGTAATAGCAGCACTACTTACCAAATCACTTTAACTCTATCTAAGGGGGCTTAGAACTGGTCTTTATATAAAGATAGCTAAATGTGTCTGATTTTAAAACTAACTATATATTTATATTACTGTTACGACTTACCTTTAGTATATTAAGAAAATCTAGTTAAAGAGAGAACGTAAGGAAAGACTCTTAAACTAGTGCGATGGCGTAACAGGGAAGAAACTACAAAGAGAACCACACCCACAGAACGTCACAGTTGGCCTGGAAGGCCGACTCCCAGACTACTAGTCCTCCGATCAGAGGGATACAAATACAACTGACGTAGAAAAACAGATACGTACCTAGTATGGAACAAAACCTAGTATGTGACAGTGCCTAGTATGGAACGGAGCCTAGCATGGAACAACAAAGGAAACGCAACCGTGGATTACGTCATCTTCCTTCAATCGAAGGGCCAGAATGTCACTAGGCTTTTAATGGGAGGTCTTCGTGGTGAAAATCGTCAGATTAATAATTGTTGAAAGAAGTACGGTTCAAAGAACCGCGCGGCGCGGCCCCTTTTTGACGGTGGCACGTGCTAGAGAACGCATCGCTATGTACAAAAGCGGCTACAATAATATTACATACAGAGCCCAAAAAGAACGACAGGGTCGGCCTGAACAAACGCCCCAAGTCACTCTTAAAGATAATAAGGGTAAGATAATTAAATAAAAGCCAATATAACATAAGCTTAGCCCAACTGTAAAGTAGCTATTTTAGGGAGGAATTAGCGCAGCCAGTTCGTCACAAATTAAGCGTCCTTACCCACACTTAACAGTCTCCTGAGCACATTCATTACCAGCTGGTGATGGGCGAACCAGTTTTCATTTTCCACCACAAGACCCCAGGGGCGACGTAAGAATATGGAAATTACTAAGGGCAACCTTGGTGTACAACATGTATCTGTTGTTAGCAAGGATTCGGGGGTGGTTACTTTGTGATGGTCAAGATGAGGGATAAAAGGCGATTGATTTACAGAGTATTGGGACAAGAAAAATATCGAGTTCGCCGTGCGGATTTGTCTATCTCAAATGGGCACAGTTGGTAATAAGTAGGTACCCTTACAATCACCCCCGGCCAGGGGAGTAGACACCTGCGCTGGGAACCTTGCCTCGTTGAGGTTTGAAATTTGGCCGTAGCTCAAGGTTAAGCTGACGACTTACAGTGGGCCCTTTCCACATACTCGTGTATTTAAGGCCGTACGGACATGAATCATCTCCACACAGAACCTCTGTAGGTAAATTATAGTGTGGTTGGTATCAAGTTTCATTGCCCTGATATCAACCCCAGCAATGCATGGAGCTGCCACAAAAGGGGTATAAAACAAGCAAAATTGGGGTAATGTCGAGGACTGCCGTTGCGCAACAAGGCCCACAATGAGATCACAATGAGTGTTGTTGACAGCGGGTAGTAGGATTTGTTTATGGACTGATCACCCTCGTGGGAACCTTCGGAGGCCCAGGGAAATGGTGTGCATGGGGCCAAACTTGGATGTTTATTCCAGTTCAGATTAGTTATATCACCCTGCTGTCTCTCTCCTCCGCTGACTCAAATATCTACGAAATATGTGCCGCCGCCTAGTAAAATCAGTAGGAACTGTGTCCCACCCCTTTCCGTCACTCCGCCGAACAATAATGCTCCCGCCGCAGCTCTGACACCTTAGACGGCATTGGATCCATCACTTCCCGCGGATTCTCGTGCAATGTAGCCATCGACATCGAGGAGCGCTGTCTCGGGTTTTGGGGCGCTGTATGTCTGCCTTCTGGATAGATACGGGGCGGAGCGCTCACATCGACATCGGGCATGCTCTCACGGCTAGTGTTTGAACGTGAGGCACCCCCAGAATCGCGAGACCTAGACATACTGCCAGCGAACCGAGAATGGGACATACCACCAGCATATCCGGATTCGGTCATGCTGCCAAGATGAACAGAGCCAAGGATACTACCAAAATAACCAGAGTCGGCCATGCTGCCAAAATGAACAGAGCCAAGGATACTACCAGCTTTACCACTGGCAGAGTCGATCATGCTACCAGGATGAACAAAGCTACGGGTACTACCAATATAACCGGAGTCGTGCTCAGAGTTGGTTACACTGCGACGGGAACTGTCTCTGTCGTCCCATTGAGAATATGAGGAATGGAAATCATAGATCGGTAGGTCGCTATCCCGATCGTATAATGTCATGAAATACGCGGTGTCGATGGCCCGGTAAGCGTCATCAAGATCCACGTTTTCGTCGCGAGCCGTCTCAAAGTGCCGCAGGTCGAGCCTCAGCGGGGGGGCATGTTTTATCGAGCAGGCGCTTGACAGAGGAGCTCCTTTCCTCTTCGGCTTTGTGGACATAGAGATGTCAGTCGCTGCCGAGCTTTTGTCGATACTTCTTTTGCCTGCGATGAAGCGCCGTCAAGCGAGGTCCCACCAGGTACCTAGGTAGGTAGGTACTTGTATCCGCCACGACGCAAGGAGAGTTATACAAGTTGCACAGAGCCAGTGCACTCTTATGGTTTTTATAGAGTTTCACCTCGGGAATAGGCATTACGCACGGGCACCTTATTATCACGCCTCCAACAACCAAGACACATCTACATGTAACTCCTCATTCGCTCCCTTCTTCGCCCCCAACTTCAAAGTTGGGGAACCGCGGTGGCTCATAACAAGCCAGAAGGACTAGACTTGTCAGAGTGAAGCCGCATCTGCAGCCCCTTTTGGAAGTCCGGCTGGAACAAAGCTGAAACGCGCCACATATTCCCCGGCAATTGGGGTACATCCAAGACAGTGCGGGATGCAGCGCAGAGCCTCTTGGCCGCAGATCCAGAGCGTTGCCCAACAGTCAGCGCACCCTGGCCACAGTGCCCTATTTTTGGGGCCCTGCAGATTCAAATGCAGATGCAGATGGGGAGGTTTGGGGTAAATGGCTGCCTGTTTGCGCCCTGCATTTGAGTGATTGCTAAAGAGAAAAACATCAGGAGCCTTGCAATATCGCTGCATCTGGGGTGGCACGGTGTTGGCTTCTAACTGTGATGAGGACGTTGCACCTTCAGCTGGGGCAAAATCGGTGCAATGGGTGACCCGAGCTCCCAACCTTCAATGTTCTCCATTCGTGGTCGGGCAGTTCGGAGAATTTGACTTGACAGGTTTGCCCCATGGATCTCCAGGAGGCACCCTCTCGTTCAAGCCTGTTCTCGACATTTCTGTTTGTGCCCGATATTGCTCCCACTGGTTCCAGGTGACACTGCGGGGGGCTCAGGGCTTGAATCACGCCAAGACCCAGGAGTTCAACGGTGCACCCGTTCTCTGCATGATTTCCGTTGGTAACCGACGTTCATTGGCCAATTCGATGCAGTTGGATCAACTCGCGGGGGCACAGCAAGGGTCTTCGCCCCCATGCCAGGGATGTCGGTGTCCTTGAGGGGTTGCATTGCAACAGGTAGACAGAATGCAGCCAGGGTTGTTTTCGTCGTTTTGGGGCCAAATCGAAAGCCATAAATCAGTGCGGCACCTTACGAGTACATCCACAGCCTGTAGTTTGTTGGAGGGGAGATCGGTGATGCCGGGCATGTCAACAAGGGTATAAGTGTCTCCTCTCCGCCCCACCAAACATCACCGTCCACATTCCCCTACCTGGCCGGCCAGACCAAGAGAGGAAACAGAGCAAGATGAAGTTCTCGGTCATTACTCTTTCGTGCCTATGGGCCACTGGCCTTCAGCTTGCCTCTGCTGGCCCACCACCTGTCGTCCCGGCCGTACGGGCCCGAAATACCCCGGGAACACCAACAGATCAGACCCTCAAGCGTCTCGCACGGAGTCTCAGTGCTGTCAGGGTTGAGGGCAGAGATGTCTCATTTGCCAGCAACAAGACTGTCCTCGACACCGCCTGGAGCGGCGCCACACTTCTGAAGCAGGGCCTGTACGTGAGAAAAAGAAACCGGCGGAGCCCTTCGGCTCGACTAACATGCTTCAAGATCTGGCGAAAAGAAGAGAGCTGCCACTGTTGGTGGTACCACGGACGTCGAGATCATCTGCGAGAAATGCTACCTCAGGGGTGCTGCATCAGCCTCTCTGACAGTGAAAGGCGACATCGGCGACACCATCTCCAACTACACCGCTGCCATCACAAAAGAGGTGGTGAATGTGACCTCGGCAGTCTTCGACCAAGTTGGCGACCTCGTGTCGAATGTTTTACTCGATATTGTCACTCTAGACGTCTTGGACGATGATTACAAGATCGAGTTTCCGACTATTGATGTCGACTTCGACGTTGACCTCCCGCCTCTGCCAGGGGTATCCGTCAAGTTCCAGTTTGAAGACGATTTCGAGCTGTACATGTTGCTGAACACTCGACTCTCAGCTGGTGCAACGTATACACTCAACTTGTTCGCTTCCAAGTCGGCCCTCGGCATCGCGATTGGCAACGATATTACGGCCGGTGTTGTGGTCGTGATTGATCTCATCCTAGATGTCAGCGCTGCCATCGACATCAGCTCAGGTTTCCACCTGAAATTGGATAAAGGGGTGGGATTCGAGCTCAACATGTTCGACAAGAACGTTTCAAACGTCGCCTTGTAAGTCCTACCCGCAGAGAGAACTCCCAAAGATCCTTCCCACTGACGCCCCATCCCAGCCCCGGCGGCCAATTCGAGTTCCTCCCCGTATCCATCGTCTCAGACGGCGTGGTCCTCAAGGGCGTCCTCCGCATCGCTCTCAAAGTCGGCCTCGAGCTCGACACGGGCGGAATCGCACCCGCCCTCAACAAAACCCCCTTCAACATCGAGGCCGGTATCGTCGCCGAAGTCTTCGCCAACGTCGCTGAGTTCATTACTAACGTGACCGGCTCCGGCCTCTCCTCCAAGAGCTCCAAACCCGAGAGCAGCGACCCCTCCTCTTGCAACCTCGCCGTCATCCAAGAATACCAATTTGCCCTCGGCGCCGGAGCCGGTGCCACCGTGGCCGTAGGCTTCCAAACCTGGGGTCCCATGCCCACAACCTCCACCCCCATCTTCTACACCACCCTCGCCTCCGCATGCGCAATCCGAAAACCCACCCCCGGAATCCCCGCCCCGTTAGCCCCCACCGCCCCCTCCTCCTCTTCCTCAGCCGGTCTCCTCAACAACATCTTCAACCGCCAAGCAACCCCCTCCCCCACCCCAACCGCACCCCTAACCACAACAACCCTCACCACCACCCTCCTCTTCACCGGCCAGTCCTGCAAATCCTCCGGCCTGATAAACTGCCCCGCCTCCCTTCAAATATCCTCAACCTACCTCTCCTCCCTCACACTCATCACCTCAATCCCACGAGGCGTGAAAGCCACCTTCCCCGTCACGCGCTTCTCCTCTGTACCGGTAGAGAGCGCTGTGCCGTTTGGCGATGGAGCAAAGAAGATGATTTCGTCGACGGGAGTGCCGACTTCGTTTGTGCCCGGGCCGACGGGGGTGGTGGACGATGTGAAGGGGTGGTTGGAGGGGAGTACGGGGG
>Ga0247760_1002444_pt1 | contig 14057 bp, 16 predicted proteins | sample UWRJL171409R4_FD_179936 | JGI IMG/M metagenome (GOLD analysis project Ga0247760, IMG submission 179936) | Plant litter microbial communities from Arlington Agricultural Research Station in Wisconsin, United States - UWRJ-L171-409R-4 | ecosystem: Environmental > Terrestrial > Plant litter >...
GTCCATCTCCTCCACATCAAGTCTTAACTGGCACTAAACCTCAGCTTCACCCGTATCGAAGCCTAGCTTGCGCTCGCCAACACCAGCGGCAAGCACAAAGATTTGTTCTATATTCCGGTGTCTATAAAGATCAGCATGTGGAATAGCACACTAGCAGCAGCTCGAATAGATAAAGATTCAATCTATATGCCAGTGTCTAGGACGGCAGTATATGGAATAATATTCATCCTCACCCACGGGCTTGAACCACCAGCAAGTCAGCCTTCACGCCCGATGATACAAAATGTGCAGCCACCGCTCCCAGTCCCTCTTTCACCTCCTCCGCGACCGTGTGCGTTGCCTTCCCACTAATCGTACCGTGCGTATCCGCGTTCGCCCTCCGTCCCAGCAGAATCAGATTATGCCACCTTGCGTTCTTGTTCGGTTCCTCTGGCTGGAGCTCTGTCACCGCCCGGTCAAGTGACGCCTCAAAGGCATCGTCGCTGCCGGTTGCCGGAGCCTTCTCAAGCTTGATCCTCGATCCAACACTTTGAGTCTGTACGCTCGAAAAGAAAGCATCTGTGCTGGACGGCGTCACTGGGAAGAACACCACTGTTGCAGTAACATCTGGTCGCTCACATAACTGCAGAGCCAGAGTCAGGGCGAGTTGGTCGTCGGATCCACCAAAGTATGGCACAAAGAGGTGATGTGATAACGTGGCGACGCTGGTGATGGCGGGCAGATCGTGTTTGATGTCGCTGAAGGAGTAGGTGCGCATCAGCTTGGTCCGGGTAGGTGTGTTTGAGGACTCGGCCGCAATGTTCAGGGACAGGGGCCGAGGGAAGAAGATGGCCAGGTTGTGTTCAGGGTTGAGAAGAACTGGGCGAATGACAGCGGCGTATGAAGTTCCGAGTTTGCTGCTTAGGTTATCTGCCGAACTCGTGAGTTGCGGGCTGTTATCCCAAGGGACGAGGACCAAGTCTGATGAAATGGCTGACGACTTGGAGATGAGAGCTTCGGCAAAGCGGGTTTCAGGCATGACGGCAACTTCACCCGATACAGCAAGCTTGTGAAGTTGTCCGAGGGTGCGGAAGATGTTGACCACAGGGTCCGCCTGACTGTAATCGTCCACCTGGGACACTGTCATGACAGAGGAGTCACGATCGGTGAGCTGGAGTAGACGAATTCCATGGGCGCGGACAGTGGTTAGAACGGAGTTGGACTTGGATTCGTCACGATCGGCAGGATGACTCTGGGATGCCTGGGTCGAGGTCATTCCGAACATGGAGACGAGGTCGAGAATCGACGGCATGTTGTCCAGAGTGAGGTACACCAAGAGTCGGCGAATGCGGTCGGTGTTGGGCTTCGGAGGCTTTGATTCGTCGGTGCTGGTATGATCTTGGGATGGTGCGCCGGTGTCCCAGTCGATCTCACCTCGTCTCCACGCCTTGAGCTTCTCCTGGTACCAGGGCGGGTAGAGCAGGGTAGCTAGAGGTGTGGTGGCAAACGTGGTAAGAAGGGCCATGACGACGAAGATGGTAAACGTCCTAGTGCTCAGAATCTTGGCTTGCAAGCCAATGTTCTAGGCGTGTTAGCACTACCGGCATTGAGGGGGCAGGAATATGATCTCACCAAAACAATCAGCTCCACCAAGCCCTTGCAACTCATCAAGACACCAATCGAAAAAGACTCGCGCCAAACCAAACCACACAGCCGAGCCGCTAGAGCAGCTCCGATCAACTTTGTGAAGAAGGAGACTAGCGTCACAGCAACGACATAGGCCCACGCAATACCGCTATTAAGAAGACCCAAGTTGGTGTTGAGTCCAGATAGGGTAAAGTAGAGCGGCAGGAAGATGGCGCCGATCAAATCCTCAAGCTTTTCTGTAACCTTAATGTTGAATCCGCCTTCGCGAGGTAGAATCAAACCGACCATGAAGCCGCCGAAAATGGCATGGACACCGATGATACCAGTGAAAAAGGCGGATGCGAGGGCGAGCAACAGAATGACTGAAATAATGGTTTGGGAGGGGCCATTTTCAATGCTGCCGGTTCGGCGGAGCAGCCACACCAAGCACGGCTTGACGAGATACATCAGGAATAACATGTACCCCAGGCAGGCCATGAGGATCCAGAGGGCGGCGATACCGTTTCCGGCGTTGACCAGGGCAACGCAGAGGGCGAGCAGAATCCAACCTGCAAAGTCAGATCACTCTAAATTCTTACCAGATCTCTGGTCATGGGGACTCACCAACAACATCATTCGCGACACCAGCAGACAGCGTAATCACACCAACTGACGTATCCAACAGTTTCAACTCGGTCAGGATACGGCACAAAACTGGGAAAGCGGTAATAGCGATGGCTACGCCAATGAAGAGCATGTACACGCTGAAGCCGATGGCGAGAATCCCTTCATCGCCGGAAAACTGGTTGTATAACCCCCAGGCGAGCGCACAACCCAATCCAAACGGGAGGGCCATGCCGGCAAAGGCGACCGACGTGGCCACGCGCCAGTTGCTGACCAAAAAGCGCACATCTGTTTCGAGACCGATGAGGAACAGATACAGGACCAGACCGAGATTGGCGACCAAAGTCAGATTCGGAATCGATTCGGGAGGGAAAATGGCAGCACGGAAACCGGGAATACGGCCCATAACCGAAGGCCCGAGAATGATGCCACCAACCACCTCAGCAATCACTCGCGGTTGGCGGATCTTGGATAGGGGCCAATGCAGAATGTGACAGACAATGATGATGAGACCGGCCTGGATGATGAAGATGGTGATGGGGTCTTTCGGGTTGTAGACGGATGGGTTGGCGCCCTCAATAACGCCACCCTGCGACGGAGCTCGGTTGGTGGGTGTGGGCGTCGCGGCCGAAGCCGTCGACACCAACGAGGTCACCGTCGACATGGTCTATGGCCGTAACCTTCTCCGAGGTTGAAGACTGAAAGATCTGGAACCTGCAATGAAGACTGCGGGACCCGAGGAGGAAGGAGTGAATGGACAAAGAGTAAGCCAAGACATGGAAATCATGTTCGGAACCCTGCGGTGGGTGTGCGGCGCAGCAGTTGACCGCCCGACCTGCTGACGCACGCATCTAAACCACTAGGATTGCAGCATTCCTGGCACTCGCAGCGGTGTGGTTACCCCGCAGTCACTAGCCCGAGGCGAACCGCCACTGAAGTCTCCCCAAACAGCAAATTGGGTCCCATTCTGGGCATGTGGTCAGCGACTGCAAGGGATGAGTGGTTCTTTGTTCCCGAGGAGGCTGGGATCACGCCATAGTCCTTCCACCTGAGTATGTGCTCTTGGATGGCATTTTGCATTTGAATACGGTCAGATGCTAATCCACATTTGAGGGCGCCATGCATATGGACGCATCTAGACCCCCCCCACCCCCGTCAACTTCAATAACCGCTCCCGCTCCGTTGCAGTACTGCGAAGTTAGCCGTGTCCGTTTCTCCAAAGGGGAAAACCTACATTGGCACCACATATCCATGTCGTGGATTCGCTGGAAGTTTGTACCCCTTGGATGCGATCCACTTCCCTGATGCAATGTCGTCGGTCTCGAACGGCACGTACCGTCCACCCTCGGGATTTTTATAGTTGTCGATCCACAAGTGCCACTGCTACCTTAGCATCGATGTAGTGCCGGGAGTTGTGTGTGCCATACCTTCTTCGGATTCAGATTGTTCTGGAATATCAGGGGTCCTTCTCCCGCTGGCATCTCATCGAGGCCGATTCCTTCCGCTACTTTCTTCCACGGTCCGTCGAGGTTGTCAGCAACATTTTGCTGGATTCCATCCTTCGGTCCGTTCTTGCTGATCATGTAGTACTTTCCTGAGCTTTTGTCGAGAGCGATGGTGTTGTCCATGCCGAGATCGACGAAGCGCTCTGCAGGCGTGAATGATTTGAAGTCGGCCGTGAAGCTGCGGAGCTGATGCAATGACTGGCCACCATCGAGTTTGGATGTCCAAAAGACCATGTATTTCTCTCTCTTTGGGTCCCAAATCGCGTCTGGCGCCCATGTCATACCGGCGTTGGATGGAGACACTACGGGATGCGTCGGGCCTGTCCATTTCAGGAGATCAGTGGACTCCCAGACAACGATGGATTTTGATCCATTGCACGTGAAACAGTAGCCCTGGTTCCATCCGATGCCGTTGACCTTGAGGTCGGTGTTGATGAGGTAGTACTTGGACCGGTCGGGAGAGATGATGAGGGAGGGATCGCGGATACCCTTCATACCAACGGTCGAGACCAAAATTGGATTTCCGTTGTTGACTGTAGTCCAGGAGCCGGGGTCGTTGTTGTTGCTGACTGCCGCGTAGACCTGCTCTCCATTGGCCAGCAACTCGCCAGTGAACTATTCGGTCAGTTCTCTTGATTCATCTACTGGGATTGACTTACGTAGAAGTAAACATAGTCGGTAAAGTTCCACGCCTGAGGTGGTTCCCACTGGATATGGGAGAGTGGGCTGGCTGCTGCCAACCCGGTGGCAATGACTGACAGAAGGAGCATTTTCCTTGACATAGACTAAGCAATTCGCAGCACCAAAGGAATTCCTGAAGGTAAGCACATCTTGTGCGCATCTTGTAGTGGCACGTCCTGCTGGCGGATACGGCTGGGGTATCAAGATTCCCCGGAATCTGGGTCGCCTATAATAGCCAAATCGTAACACAACGTTTGTTTTTCCCCCAATCAGAACAGTTCCTCGCTCGGCGCAATCCCATTCTTGGTTGAATCGAGCTCCTGCAGTTTGCGGACTTATGCTGCCGCTTCGGAATGTGCCTGGCATCTCCTGGTGAGCGGTGTTCTCTGGTAGGTGTATATCTCATCGAAGTTGATAAGTCTTCATTCTGTTCTTCCAACCCTACAAATCCGGCATGCTGCATATATGGCACGTGGACACAACGGCCTTCTTCGGAGCGAAGGGGCGACGCAAACCCAACAGTGAGGTACTATTCCTTGAGTGATTCTTGGTGTGGGGTGTACCAGAAACCTGGACTGATCCCGTCTCCACTCGCGTGACACAAACGGAAGAAGGTAGAAAAAACTGCGTCGGACAGGACATCGTCACCTGAGTCTTCCCTTTTTGACTTCAGGCAGCGCCCCTGGCTGGCTATTGCAATGGCTCCTTAAGTTGTGAGAGCGCCCTAAGGTAAGCTGCGCGGGAGCATTCTTTCGAAGAGTGCTCCCGAGGCCCGTCTATACTTGGCTAGTACGAGGATCGCACCGGCTGCGACTGGTAGTCCGATTCCTCCCAGGAGCGCCTGCAACAGCACCTTGCCTTGGTGCTCGCTCTTGGCCACTACTTCCGAATACCGCTCGTTCCCGAACGACACGCGTGAATATTTGGTCTGCCAGCCCAGCCGTGGGACATACACCGACAGCCACTCCTCCAACGACTTGCGCAGCCGATACACAGGTGAAAGTACTGATGCCCGCATCTCAACATAGTTCTGAAGCGCAAGGTCGTTGATGGCGTGTGCGTCAGGAATCCGAACTGCTGAATACTCAGCTAAAGCGGATTCCCGCTGAGATGCACGGAGAGCAGAAAGAGAGACCCCTGCCTCCACAGCCAGCGACGTGTCGGCTCGGGCGTGTTTATCAAGAACGTCAAACAGGATCCGCACATCCTCAAGCCCCGCGTTCATGCCCTGTCCGTAAAACGGTACCATGGCATGTGCGGCGTCGCCGACTATGACCGCCGAGGACAAATAATGGTGCGGTCGGCACTTGATGCTAATGAGAGGAAGGTGGGGGTTCTGGTGAAACGAGGCGATAAGCTCGGCGGGAGGGATAAGGGCCGTGACGCCGGGGAAGTGCTTGTCGAATGACACTGGAATTTGTGAGGGGTCGGCCTCCAGCTGCTCATAAAAGGCAGCAGGCGCGAAGAGTGTGCAAGTGAACGTGCCATCCTGTCAAGTTAGAAGCAGTCACAACAGCGTTGGGAGACATACCTCGCTGGGAATGGCGATGAACATAAAATCCCGGCCTGGCCAGATATGCAGGTGGTTCGGCGATATCCTAAACATAGTCATGGGGTCTGCGCCTGGCGCAACCTCCTTCGGCTGGATTTGGAACTCACACCACAACGTGTCGATGTATTCCTGTTGGTAGTTCATGCGCGTGTACTTCATCAGATGGTACCTCACAGCTGAGTGTGCTCCATCAGCACCAATCATGAGTTCGAAGTTGACTTCGATCTCGCGAGCAGCGTCCTTGGCCGCGTCCTTTTCAAGCACCTCGAACCAAGCTTTGTTCCTCCGAAAATCGGCACCGACTAGCTTGTGGTTGAAGAAAAAGGTGACGTTCGGCATTTCTTCGAGCATGTCGAGCAGGCGCTTGTTGAGACCACCACGGTCAATGGCAAGTATAGACTGTGCTGTGAGACGGTGTCCTACGACTTGGCAGTGAAACATACCCGCCCATGTACATCGTAGTCCTGCGGCTCTTCGTAGAGCTCTCCGTTTGGTCGACTTCCGTGGATCATGCGGCCGCGCATCGGAATGGTCGCCGTCATTACATGTTCGATGAGCTTGGGTTGTCCGGCATGGCGCATAGCATTGATACCCCTCTCAGATAGCGCTAGGTTTATCGACTTGGTAAAGTTGAGGGGCGTAGTTGAGGGGTCCCGGAGGTCTGAGATGAGGTGAGCGCGGACTAGACCGATGCGGATGTGAGAACCAACCACTCCGGAGCTCATAAATCTCGACATTGTGGCCTCGGTTGGCTGCATAAAGAGCCGCAAGCGAGCCCACAGGGCCGGCGCCGACGACAATAATCCTTTCCTTCCCTTCCATCCTGAGTTGGGGGTTTTACAGACAGTTGTCCGTTCACAATGATGCGACGACGATGCGAGCCATATGGCATGAGCGGCTATTATCGGTGTGGGTCTCGGTAAGGTCAAGCTCGCTCGACAAGCCCGAGACAGGAGACATCAACGGACGCTTAGATAAGCACGGAGACCCCTGTCGCGCCCTTTGCCCCGCTACGCCACGCCCTTTGCCCTGCAACCGCATCAAAAATATCTACACCTAGAATCTGGATATTGATCGAACTGCGGTATCAGACACACCATGGGCGAGATGAAGCGCAAATGCCTCAGTGAAGACTGCGACAACGAGGCTGGCAACCTCGAGTGTCCCAAATGCAAAAGTCTGGGGATCAAGAACAGCAATTTCTGTTCCCAGGAATGCTTCAAGCGGAATTGGGTTTGTGTCTCAACCTTCCAGCTACGCAGTCACTAACAAGAACAGAATACACACAAGTTGATGCATATAACAGAGACCAGTATGTCTACCTGCTCGTTTTTGAATTTTCTCTAACCATACGCAGAAGCCGCCAGCATCTATAATCCGTTTCCCAACTTTACCTTCACCGGACCCCTCCGACCAATTTACCCCCTCTCCCCCATGCGCAAGGTCCCTGCCTCGATACCGCGACCCGACTACGCCGATGATGGAATCCCAAAGTACAACAGATCGGTGGTCCGCGCTTCCAAGGTCACAATACTGGATGCCAAGCAGCAGGAGGGCATGCGCAAGGTGTGTAGGCTAGCGCGAGAGGTGCTCGACATTGCGGCGGCGGCCATCCGCCCTGGTATCACGACAGACGACCTTGACAAGATCGTCCACGACGCTTGCATTGAGAGAAACGTTGGTTTTTCGACTCCCTGTTAGTGGGCCTGCTAACAGAACAGTCCTACCCATCTCCCCTGAACTACAACCACTTCCCAAAGTCGGTTTGCACATCCCTCAACGAGGTCATCTGCCACGGCATTCCGGACCAGCGCGTTCTACTTGATGGTGACATCATTAACCTTGACGTTACCCTTTACCATGAGGGCTTTCACGGTGATCTCAACGAGACATACTACGTTGGTGACAAGGCCAGGGCGGACCCTGACTCTGTGCGGGTTGTCGAGGCGGCGCGCGAGTGCTTGGCCGAGGCCATCAAGCTAGTAAAGCCTGGCACGCTGTTCCGTGATTTTGGAAATGCTATCGAAGCGCACGCAAAAACTAAGAACTGCAGCGTCATTCGCACCTATGTTGGACACGGCATCAACACCCTGTTCCATTGCCCTCCTAACATCCCCCACTACGCCAAGAACAAGGCGGTTGGCGAGTGCAAGCCGGGCATGACTTTTACCATTGAGCCCATGATCGCCCTTGGGAAATACCGCGACGTGACATGGCCCGACAACTGGACCAGCACCACGATTGACGGAAAGCGCACTGCTCAGTTTGGTATGTCCCTCGCCCCCGGTAACTCCGGCAATGCTAACTGGACAGAACACACTTTGCTCGTGACGGAAACGGGTGTTGAGATCCTGACGGCTAGGAAAGCTGATTCCCCCGGAGGCCCAATACCGATGCCCGAGACTAAGACGCAATAAATAGACGGAGCAGCTACACCAGATTGTGTAGTCGATTCATGTGCATGTGATCCGACCCCCACACCTAAGAAATAAGCGTGCGAGCGTGCGTTGGCGACGTTTTGACTGCGACCGGCCGGCTGGAACTTGACCGTTAGAGTCCGGTTCCAGCCACACGCGGCCGAGCTCAACGTCACTTGAATTCCATTCACTGGAATTACCTCTGAACTCGGATCGTAGTGTAGATGTAGACCAGTTAAGCGCTCCCTCCAACGGTCAACCCCGAGCTCCGCAACCCCACCAACGCCCCCTCAAGGCACCCATGCTAAAGCTTGGACCACCTTAAAAATCCAGCCGCCTCGTGCTTTCATCATTGCGGACTCGGGCCCCGACCACCGTTTTCCCACCTCCATATTGTCCACATTCCCACTCCCTGTCCCAGTTTGCTCTCAACCCTGCGTTTGCGACTGTCGAGAACATTCCATCTGCAACTGTCGAGGTTATTGCCACCTATCATAATCCGATCTCCGAGACTCCACCCACCTACCACCCACCTCTCGCGCAAAGATCGCGCATCGCATCAACGATTCATACCAACACATTCTCTGTCAAGATGTCGGGCGAAGCGTGGTTATACCTGTTTGCGGTGCTTATAAATGCCGTAAACCTTTTTCTCCAGGTGTTTTTCACCATCATGTACAGCGATCTGGAATGGTGCGTTCAATCTGGGTAGACAATGTTCACGAGCTGACGATAGTAGCGATTACATTAACCCTATCGACCTCTGCAACCGCCTCAACACGTACATTATTCCCGAAGTCGCTGTCCACGGTTTCTTGACCTTCCTGTTCCTCATCAACGGCTACTGGCTACCTCTCATCCTCAACCTGCCGCTCCTCGCCTGGAACATCAAGAAGTGAGTAGCTTTGGTCTCGTTTGCCTGGTTAAGCTAATCATGCAGGATCGTCGATAACACGCACCTCCTCGACGCGACCGAGATCTTCAGGAAGCTCAACGTGCACAAGAAGGTAGGACTGCCTGGCTGGAGAGAAAGACCGTCTCTGACAAGAACAGGAATCATTCACCAAACTCGGTTTCCATCTGATCCTCTTCTTCTTCTATCTGTACAGCATGATCGTAGCACTGATCAGGGACGAGGCGCACTAAGCCACGGGACGACGGAACGCGGAAGCCACGACCTAGTTATGTCCCAGCGAATATCTCGTACATAGGGCAAGGCGACGGATCGGGTAGATAGACGACTGGGTTTTGTGGTCCTTTGCAAACCATGATAGTACGAGCAATGGGGTAAACGATATTCAGGATTGGGTTTACGTATGCCAGACAATGAGGGATACCAAGGGGAGTTTGCGCTTGGTCTGGATAATGGCCGAGGCACGGCCTCTGGCATGGACCTATGGGTATATGGACTGTTCCTATCTTAATGGAGTCTGGTGCGGTCGTAGTTCGATATTTAGTCTCTATTCCAACTCAGTATTGCCCCTGGCGAGTGATTGCGGTTTCGAGGAGCTAGTTTGCGCCGCAGAAGCCAGGCAGAAAGCGTCATGGCCAAAGCTTCTCGAGATATGGCCCGTGCGTATATTGTCTTCAACCATCACCTCGTGCACAGAACTGGACATTTGCGCAACAACATTGAACATGGCAGGCTTTGGCGAATACCCTCCAAATCTCTTGGTCAAAGACGCCCTAGTTGTCCGCCAGGAGACGACTGCCGATCATGCAATGATTCCATACACAGGTGAAGACTTGAACCGGCCGCGACTTGGCCCCGCCAACCCGTTCCACGACGATTCGAATCAGGCCCTCAAACGGAAAAACGTCCTCACAGGTCACGCATCCGAGACCTTCATCAGCGAGCACACATTCCGCGCAAAACACCGAGCTGTCGAACGGAGCGGCGGCCCAGAGCGCGAGTTCCAGACAAATCGCCAGGCGAAAGAACATGCGGCCAAAATCCGCGCGACGCGCGAAGGCAAAGGCAGCGCCACCATCGCGGATGGCGACGGTGCCTACGTAGGGCCATGGGCCCGTTATAAACGCCCCGAGTATGAGGAGGTCGAAGAGGCCGAGCTGGGGAGTGACGACGAATATGAGATAGTAGAAGAGGAGGAGGAAGAAGAGGAGGAGGTGGTCCCAAGCGGTACGCTGGTCAAGGCACCAGCTGAATCACTTGCGCGAAGAAAAGAGATCGAGGCACGGGGCGAAGAGACGACGCAATACCACCCAGATGAGGAGTATGACTACCTCGGGAGGACATATATGCACGTACCGCAGGACCTGGATGTGTCGCTGCACAAGGAGGTGGGCAGCATCACAAACTACATTCCAAAGAAGGTGGTGCACACCTGGAAGCATCACTCTGGAAAGCCTGTCACAGCGCTACAGCTATTTCCCTCGTCGAGTCATTTGGGTCTGTCGGGTTCAGCAGAAGGCACCATCAAGATCTGGGACGTGTACCGATCAAAGGAGCTGTTGCGAACGTACTCGGGGCATACCAAGGCGATCACCGACCTCTCCTTCAACCTCAGCGGAAAGCAGTTCCTGTCAGGCGGGTTCGATCGGTGGATCAAGTTGTGGGATACGGAGACGGGGAAGTGCATCAACCGGTTCAACTCGGGCAAGACGCCTCACGTCATCAAGTTCAACCCGTCGTCAGATCAGAGCCACGAGTTCCTGGCGGGCCTTTCAGACAATCGCATCCTGCAGTACGACAGTCGAGCAGGCAACGAGGTTGTTCAGGAGTACGATCACCATCTAGGCGCCATCAACACGATCGAGTTCGTCGACGAGAGCAGGAGATTTATGACCACGTCAGACGATCGTTCCTTGAGGGTCTGGGAGTATGGCATTCCAGTGGAGGTCAAGACGATCAGGTATGTTGTGTCCTTTCGGGTTGATGTTCTCAGACTAACGTCAACAGCGAACCCGACATGTTTGCCCTCACAAAATCCACCCAGCATCCGAGCGGCAAGTATGTTTTATACCAATGCAGCGACAACTCCATCGTTGCATACTCGTCAGCATCAGATAAGTTTAAGCAGAACCGAAAGAAGCTGTGGCGGGGGCACAACACAGCGGGAACAGCGATCGGTATTACATGCAGTCCTGACGGCCAGTTTGTGGTATCAGGAGACACAGCAGGTTACGTTTGCTTCTGGGATTTCAAGACTTGCAAGATGTACCACAAGTTCCTGGCCGATTCGAGCGGGGGGTCTATCAACTGCGTGGCGTGGTCGGAGCAGGAGACAAGCAAGGTGTTTACAGCTGGAGCGAAGGGAGATATCAAGATGTGGGATTAGGCGTGGCATCAGCATTACGGTGTATTTCTATCAGGACGGTAGGATATTGAAGATAGAAACTGTGGGGGGGGCAGATGTTGCTGCCAACGCCCCGCCCTGCATGTGAACAAAGAATGATGATATCACCCGCATAAAGCATCACCTTACCTGCGGCACATTTACTCGAGAAATTCTCACCTTTTCGGAAAACCATCATGGCCTTCCCTCAGTTCTGCCGCCTGCCGGGTGAGCTCCGCGACCTCATCTGGGACGCCGCTGCGGAGCGGGCCCCCCTGATGCACTTCTTCCACCGCGTCCACCCTCACAGCGCCAAATGGATTGACTGGGACATGCTCCTCGCTCCCGACGCACAGTCCGGGGCGCGGAACCTCGTCCATCTCTCCCTCACCTGTCGCGCCGCGCGGGCCGCGGTCCTCCGCCGCACCCGATCCCGCACCCTCACCCACGTAGATCATCATCGCTCAGCCGCCACATTCACGCCCCCAACTGTCACCCCTACCACTACCACTTCCCCCCCTTCCCCGCTCACCCTCCTCCGCGTCGCGCCCTACGAAGCCGACCGCACCGTCAACCTCGCCCTCGATCTCACCTCGGATATCGTCTGCTTCGGCTCCCCCGACGCTTCCCGAAAAGAAGTCGACGAAGCCCTCGACTGGGGTGAATGGTCACACATCATCTTCTCCTCGGCCCGTCGGTTCGCCGTACTTTACCAGCCGCCCGTTCCTAATAGGATTCAGTATCCAACAGTTCTAACGTCGGCAGGTGTTGGAGGTGGTGATATGCGAACTCGGGTTCTGTGGTCTAGGCCGGATTGTTTACATTTATCGAGAACGGGAACAGCAGGCGGGTATTGGCGGGTGGAGCCCCCTTTTTGTCCGAGATGTGTGGCGAATGTGGTGGGGCGATTTGCAGAGTTAAAGGAGTTTTATCTCATTGTGGATGGAGATAAGGAAGAACGAGAGAAAGTGGTGGTGAGGGAGGTTATGGAGGAGGATAAAGGGGTAGGATTGTTGGAGATGGATCCGAAGAGGTTAGTGAAGAAGAAGGGAAGGGAGTTCTATGCGTATGAGAGAACGTATTTTAATGTGGAGGAAGGGATGGAAGGGACCGGTGGTGCAACGGAGGCGTTGGGGTTGGTGAAGCAGAGTTTGGTGAGTGATTGATCCGATGCGCGCTGTTCCACCAGTATTAGGATGCGCAAAAGACTAACTGGAGGCAGCTCTCGACTTCACCGTTCAGTTACACGCCGGCGTGGGCGCGGGAGCTCCGCTTCGGCCTGTTATCGTGGAGGTCCGACTCCGTGTAATCTCAGGCCCGTAGGACCACCTTTCAAGCCGGCTCTAGGCCAAGTTCAGGCCGTCCAACACTAACTCGAAGCCGACTTCAAACTGTTCTAAACAAGCACTGCCACCGCCATCTCGGCCGACGTCAAAATAATAAACGAAGATCAGGGTCGCGTGCATTTCCAGGCTAAATGGCCCCTTGTGCAACTCTCCCCAGAATAAAGTTAGCATGGCAGGACGTTTGGCTAGCTCTAGATGATCAGCAATGTCAAAAAAACTGTCGGGCCGGTTAATTCAGAAAAGGGCAAACAGATCGACTCTGTCAGTTCAATGATCAGAGGCGCTGGGGCCAACGGCAAGACCAGACGTGGTCGGCATGATCATTCAACTACTACCTAGGTACTTGGGACCCAGCCAAGAAAGATGATCGTGGAGCCCTTAAGAGATAGATAGATACAGACTCTAGTTAAAATTGCAACTTCGGATGACATTTTGCTTGGATGACATCGGGCTCGGATGACAGGCAGGCCCCCCCCCCCCAATAAACGTGTTGAACGTGCGCGCATCGGACCAGACGACTCACTGATGGGATGATAAAAATGATCGTTAGAAACGACGAGAAGCGCTCGGATCGAACCGAATGGACCATATGAACATCGTCATGGAAAATGGAAATTCATGGAGTTGACGAACATTCCCCATGCCATAAGTCAATTTCCCTCAAGCAGTGCTGAAAGCATTGATGTGACGTCTCAGAGTGTGTCTCAGATCTCCGGGTCGTCGGTTTGATCAGATCCGATCTGAGCAAGCGCCGCACTGGGACTGGCTGACAGGGGTGATCAGCGTATCACAAGCGAAGCGAACCAGAGGTAACCTAAGTCACGAGGTCAATGCCTGTTATGTTATTGTTTCTTCGGGGGATAGAATTGCGTCGCGAAGGAAAAGTGTGATGCATTCATCGAGTTTGATTCAATTTGGGTTTGCACTGCGTCAGTTTTGGATTTGCTGCCCGAGGCAAGTGAGTGAGGTTGGCAGGGAAAAAAATGTCGCTGTCGCAGACAGTGGATCAAGTACCAAATGAACCCACACCC
>Ga0247760_1002445_pt1 | contig 14055 bp, 11 predicted proteins | sample UWRJL171409R4_FD_179936 | JGI IMG/M metagenome (GOLD analysis project Ga0247760, IMG submission 179936) | Plant litter microbial communities from Arlington Agricultural Research Station in Wisconsin, United States - UWRJ-L171-409R-4 | ecosystem: Environmental > Terrestrial > Plant litter >...
GGCGGCAAGAACCCGCTGAAACTTCGATTGGATCTGAACTTGGAAATCGAGATTGAGTTGAAGGCGCATATCCATGGTGATCTGACACTGGCGCTACTGTACGTGTTTCTTTTCTTTTTCTGTACTTGTCCCTATTCCCTCCTTCCATCCCCTTGTGCGCATATGTGTGGCTTCAAGTTGATTCTGCCGTCTGCGCCAAACTTGAGGGAGATTTCTTTTCTAATTTTCTCTCGATCATCTCTCTCCGAACGAAAAGACAATAAGTAAAAATACATGGACTCATACCGGTTGTTTTTCGATATCTAGCAACTGAGCCGGAACCAATCTATACCTACATACCTACATACCTACCTACCTAGACAAGAACATGCTCCGCCAGGGACACGTTGGGCTAACCGAGCGTCCTTCTTTCGACTTCAGGGACGGAATGTGAGCGATTACCGGAACGAAATCTGGCGCATTTTTAGCCAACTGGCTTCGATGGATGTATGTTGGATCGAGAGACTTCGCTGGCGGTGTATAGGTACATGAGACGAGCGACGGCAGATAGGTGGTGTATATCTGGGTCTTTAAATCTTTCTTTTGTCTGTCACCGTATGAGCTTGTCAGTAGTGATAGTTTATTTGGGTAAGACTAACCCGAGATATGCCATGCTCGGGGTAATGCTAGGCAAAATCACAGCGGGTTGTGGGAATGATATACAGCGTTGAATATTTATTTACTCTTTCTTATTTTTCATGTCTGATGTGTACTATTCTACTTTTACTTACCCAGGTGTAGTATCATGTTGATCCAGAGTCTGTTCTAGTTTCATTAGGTTGCTGCTCTATTCTTGTGATTTCGGGGGAATTTCAGTGCTAGGAGGAGTCACTTGCACTCGAGGGTGTGCCGAGACACATGGCGACTTCTCTGTGGTGGGATAGTGGTGGCAGGAAGCCCCGTTGGGAGTGGTGTTGGAGGAAATATGTCAGGATTTTTTTTATGTCATACTCCCAATTGAAGCCCTACGACTATTCAAGTGTCGATGACACCAAAAGGCCAACGGACCTATTTCTAGGTAACAAATGCTTAGAGCCACACACGTCTCAATCCCTCACACTCCGCACGTTCACAGAAATCGAGCAGCAGACGGAAAGTTTTTTATTGGAAACGCCGCGAATATATTACTCTAGGAAGGAGAATGACAACATCTCAACATTTATGGCGTCGCCCCTCCAGCACCACCTCCAGCACCACCTCCAGCACCCCGCCCAGCACCACCCATCATATTACGAGCCCTGCGAACATGTTAGTAAACTTGTTTGGCCAAACAATGCGGCGGGGCACACTTACATCTCCGCAATGCTGGGATCCGACATCAACGAGCCAAGATCCGGCATGCCGCCACCACCACCACCGCCACCGCCACCGCCAAACGAGTTTGCCAGCTCGCGCAGTCTCGGGTTCGACATCAAGTTGGCCATCATCTCCGGGTTGCTCATGAGGTTCTGCGCCATGGATGCGAACATTGGATTGTTCATGATGGACGCAAAGTCTGGCATGCCGCCACCACCGCCGCCCGCACCACCACCACCTCCAAACATGCCGGCAAGGTCAGCCAGTCCTCCGCCGCCACCGGCGCCGGCGCCTCCCGGACCGCCCCTGGCGGTAGGGGCGGCGGCATTGGCCTCCTCGGCTGCAAGCTCGTCAACCCGACGCTTGGCTGTCTCATAGCCCTTCTTCATGGCTTCACTGCCACCGTTGCCCTCGTGCTCGATGCCCTTCTTGTACGCCTCCATGGATCCCTTGGCGTCGCCGAGGGCGAAGCGTGCAAGACCGAGCCGGCTCCACGCCTTGGTGTACTTGGGGTCGATGGCCACGGCGGCCTCGGCGTCGGCCTTGGCCGACGTGTGGTCGCGTGCCGCGCTGTGTGCCGCCGCGCGGTTGGACAAGAAGACGGCATTGCGGGAGTCGATGGCCAGCGCCTGCGTATACAGGTCGATGGCGCTGGTGTAGTCCTTTTGTGCCATGGCGGCGTTGCCCTTGGACTTAAGGGCCTCGGCCTGCTTCTTTTGTTCCTCGGTCGGTGCCGCCGCGGTAGACTCTTGGGGTTTCGGGGCGGGAGTAGCGCTCTTTAACTTCTCGTAGACGGAATATATTTGCAGGAGGTTCTGGGAACCCAATGCGGCGCTCACGGCGGCCTTGTCTGTCGGGTCGACGCCGAAGGCTTCCCCGATGCAGTTGACAGCTACATCGATCGAATCTTTATCGTCACCCTGCAGGGTGCCGTCGGTGAGGGAGGTGTTGAGGAAGTCGCAAATGGCCAGCGCGAGGCGTTGCTTGGATGTGGCGGCCTGCATCGGGAACAAGAGGGGTCAGTTTCTGGGTACGGATTTAAATACCTAAGCGCGGGGCAACTAACCATGCTGCAAGAGAAGATCTCTGTTAAGCAAGAACTTTAGGTATTGACAAGGGCACGTGAAGCACACACAGTTTTCAAGTAGAAGCCGCTTCCAAGGGGTTACGAGGAAAGATTTCTGCTCACTCAGTGTTGTGACAGTGCAGCACTCTTGGTTTCCACCGAGGTCGATGGCGGGGTCGCCGGTTCCAGAATTCTGGGCGCCCCGCCATAACCAGGCAGGGTTAGGGTTTTGATGAGTCTGTCAGCAAGAGGAAAGTTATGTTGTAGGTCTGATTAAAAAGTCACAAGAAAGCTACCTAGCTAGCGTTCTCACAAGAGTCATAGGTCTTATTTCCACTAGATAATGAGGGTGACGGCCAGATCATGAAATTGTGCTCGGAACCCCCCACGATGGCTGCGGATAGTCAATCGACAACGATCGTAGGGGTTTCTATTCACACCAATAACTACCTACATGTGTACATAGAAGGCACTGTAGTTAACTGATCATGCATGACGGTAGCGCGTTCTCCTGTGGCGCTGGACCGGTGAGAGGGAGGAAGTTCTAACTCGCTGGAACCTCGCGCCATGAAAAGATTCTTGCAACAAAAAAGAAAGCAACCTTCGAAGCCTCGACCTTTCTCAAGTCTCTCAGCCCCTCAGCTCCACAGGCGTGCTGGTGTTGATTGGCCCCAGTGATGCACAGCGGTCCGTGTCAACTCACACCGGGCATCGTCTGTGCAGGGATCCACTGATGTCACGCCCAGACTGACCAGGGTGACTGCAGATCCATCACAGCTCAAGCTCCCCGAATTCAATTCCAGACCACCTCACGTCCAGTCTCCGACAGCCTTCGCCAACCGATCGTTGCCCGCCAGCCCCCAGCTCAAATATGAGATCGTGCGGCCTGCTTTTCCCACAATAGCCGTGCTGTGCTTTTCAACTAGACAACAACCGCGGCATTTGGGCCCCCATCAGAGCAGTGGTTGAAATTTGGCATCGCACCGAGCTTCGCTGACCCCTCCAACCAATTGCCCAGCACTCGCGAAACCGCCCAACGATCATCGCATCCTTCACTGATCATGGCCACACAATCCCAGGACACCGAGCCGCAACGTGTTTGCTTCATCTGCCTCGAGACGAGCTCCGACACACCCAACGGCTCCTGGGTCAAACCATGTCCCTGTAGCCTCGAGGCCCACGAGCCCTGCATGCTGCGTTGGGTCGCTGAATCCGAATCCGCCGCTGCCACGACGGGGTCCGGATCATTGCGGTGCCCCGCTTGTCGCGCACCCATCCACGTCGAAGAACCCTTTGAGCCCGTTGTTGCTCTCTACAATGCCTGTTACCGCACCTTCGACCACGTTGCGCCTCACATTATTGGCGGCATCTTCGGTAGTGGCGCTGTCGTCGGCTCAGCTTGGTATGGGTGGAAGGCCGTCAGCTTATTTGCTGGCGATCGTACAGGACAGCGATGGTTCGGCATCAAGGCGTTAAAGGAGTTGCAGAGCGTTGGGCCCGCTTGGTATGCAGTTGCCTCATCCGCGCTTCGCATATCAGGGCTCGCTGTCATCGGCCCATCCCTTATTGTTGTCTCGCTCCTACCTAGTACATTGTCTAGTTTGCTACCGGTATCCGTTGTGGCAAGTTTCCGTTGAGCGTAAAGCAGCTTCCCCCTTCTAACCAGCTTCCAGTATGCCGGCACACTGATATCGCGAGGACGAGGCCTCAGGTGGCCACCCTCCCCACAATGGGCACTGGCGCTTGTGCCAACGGCATTCATCGTTCACCGGACGCTATATAGGGAATTCGTCAAGCCCATCGAGCGCCGTCTCAATCGCGCCTTGATGGGAAGGCCTCCGGTTGAAGATGGTCAGCCTGGCCCAGCCGAAGCGGCGGGAGAAATAGATGTTGACCCAAGCATTATCGTGCTCATGCTGTATATCAGTCGCTTCATCTACGCGATCCTTGGGCTCAACGGAGCAGATGATGGCCAGAACAACGCGAACAACCAGCAAGGCCGTAACGAGGCGGCTCCTGCCCTCGGAATTGAGGTTGAAGCTCGATTTAGAGGCCGGCCTGCCAATGATCGCCGAGCCGAACCTGCTGTCGGCAACCAAGAGAATCCAGCCCAAGCCCCCCAAAACGATCTACGTTTGGTGGTTGAGGGGCTGCATATTCAAGTAGCACCTGAGGACGATCCGCCGGTCCCAGAGATCCCAGAGATCCCAGAGATCCCAGAGATCCCAGAGATCCCAGAGATCCCAGAGATCCCAGCAGGCCCGGCAAACCCGGAAGTCTTGGCAGCCCTGGCAGTAGCAGCGGCAGCAGTACAGCAGCGGCCTGCGCCAGCCCCGGCACCTGCCCAAGCTGGAGCTGCTGGAGCTGCTGGAGCCGCTGGTGCTCCCGGGGCCCGCCAGAACCGGCGCCCCCGTCCCCGGCGAGTTCGCCCTCAAGCCCCAGTTGTCCCTCACCCTCCTCCGCAGCGTGTCGCCGAGGCCGAAGAGGCTTATCAATCAATTTGGAACTGGTTTCTTACACGCACATCCACTGCGCTCCTCCTCCCAGGTATTTCTTATGGAATGGGCGAGCTGATCCGCCGCATTGTTCCTTCTTCGTGGACCCGACACGCAGGACCTGGTTTGCCAGCAACGGGCTTGCTCCAGATGCGTTGGGGCCGCAGCCTGGCGGGCTTGTACTTGTTTTTCGTGGCCCGAAATTTCTTTACTTTGACGTATAAGTATCACAAGGTTCTGGCCAAGAAGTCACGTCGTGTCCGAAACTACAAGAAGGAGGACCAAACCCCCGGCCTGGGTCAACAGCAAGCACGGCGGAACGTCCCCGGTGTTTGAGTCGTCATGGGGTCACTTCTCAGCGTTGATAATGAAGCCGTAATGAGGAGGCGGAGATTCAGCACATGCAGTACTTTATGATGAAAATGACTGGTTCAGCATGGGTGGATTCGCTGCTCGCTGGATTTCATTGGTTTCGGCGTTGGGTTGGGGCTGTTCTCCACATTGTCTCGGCCGCTAGGAATCCAAATTGGCCGTCTGTATAACCCAAAGGAAGCGATAGGCCTCTTGGCTCTGATATAGGGTTTCCAAGTCAATAAATGGAAATTCAACCTGGAAGGATGGCGGCATGCTTGCACTGAATGTCTTCACCGCCGTGAAAGGGAATGGCCGTGCAATGGCTTGACATTGATTCTCGAGCCCACGGTACCTATCCTACAGCAATCGTCCTCCACTAAACCAATTCTGACCCAGAGACCCAGAACACTGCACTGCCAGGCCCCGGCTTCGTCGCCACAACCCTCGACGCCCTCTCCTCCTCTGACAGTGTCGATTCTATGCCGCTGTAATACTCCTTGTCGAACGCCGCTCGTACCGCATCCACCTTGTCGGCCGGGACAAGATGGATCGTGCAGCCTCCCCAGCCGGCACCCGTCAGCCTGCTACCGTAGCTGCCCGCGCGAACGGCGATATCAACAAGACGATCAATCTCCTCGCAACTGCAGTTGAAGTCTTGACTGCATGACTTTTGCGAAGCACTGAGTAGCGCGCCAAGCTGCTTGTTATACTCGGTTGTGTTTTTGTTGTTGTTGTTTTTGTTGTTGTTGTTGTCCTCCTCGCCTTCTTCGGTTTGGAGGGGACGTCGAGAAGAGTTCTCGAGCAAGTCCATAAACTCAACGACACGGAGGGCTTCACCGTAGACGTGGCGAACCCGTTGACGGAGCTTGAAATGCTCGGCTTTGGCGGGGAACTTTGTGAAATAACGTTGGTGGAGCTCGTCCACGGACGAGAGGTGGAGGATCTTGGCGATTTCCTCAATCGTGTAGCCTTCTTCCTTGGTGAGCTGGGCGAGGGATATGTCCAGGATGGTTTTGAGTTTCTCTTGTAGCGTGAGGCTGTTTCCTCTGTCGTGGGTGGTGAAATACCGTGTAAAGAAGCCGTGTAGGCTGATGCCCAGAGGGGAGGAGTCTTGGGGGAGAGGGTTGTGGAGGCCGTCTTTGACGAGGAGGGCGTTCAAGACAACAGCGGCCAGCGTGCATTCTACGACACGGAGGTTGTAGCGGTAAGGGGCAGTGTCAAACTTGGCTGATCTGACAAAGGTCTGGGCGATCAGAAAGACCAGCTCCGGGTTGGTTTTGGGGAAGTGTACGGGGCGTGCAGCCAGTTTGGGGGTAAACGACACGAAGAGAGCGGCATCGAGCTCAGACAAGACAGAAGCGGACTGGTCCATTCTGAGAGAGGAGAGATTTGCGTTAGTAGTAGCTTCCCTTCCAGTGGAGCGTGGAGAGACATTATCAGTGCGGATGGATGGATGGATGCTGAAATACTCACCCTCCCGAGTTCACACCCACCTCTCTCTCACTGACAATGGCCAACTCAGTAAGCTTCACCTTGTCCACCTCCTTTTCACCGTTGGCGACCAAAACCGCCAATGCGCTCGCGGTAGTAAACGCAGCACTCGAGCTCAAACCCCCGCCAGGAGGCACATTACCGTCCATGACGACATTCATGCTCTTGAACTTGAAGTCATCGCCGTACTTCTCACGCAGCATTGCCATAGCACCCTTCAGACCGGACTTGAAGTAGTTTGACCAGTGATGATGGGTCCTGTCAATCTCTGGAACCGCTCCCTTGTCACCAACAACGGTAAACTCCTTGCCCGGAAACTTGTCCGTCTGGACATTGGTGATGGAGACCTTGAAGCCGCCGGCATCGATGCTAGGTTTCGTTGGGGTGGAGACGGCGAGCAAAACATCGGCAGCGATGGCCATGGGCAGCACGGAGAACAACGAATAGTCAATATGCTCGCCGATGACGTTGACACGGCCCGGGGAACGGGACACGAAATCGGGAGCGTGTCCATGGGTGAGGGTGAAGCTTTCAAGGAGATTCGCCCAGCGCTGCTTCTGGTTGGTCACTTCATCGGCGGGGTAGACCGCCGAGAGGGACTTGACGGAGGGGACGGTGCCGGACATGATGGGTGGGGGAAAACTGAGAGCACTGCGACTTCAAAACAGTCTGGCTTAGAAAGAAAAGAAAAAGAAATCTGTCAAAGATCTCGGGAGAATGGTGTTGGAGAGAGGGAGAGAGAGAGCCGTTGAGGTGCTGGTCGGGCCGCCCAAAGCTGCCCCGCGTTGGAGGCTAATGCTCGATGCCCCCGCATTTGACTTGAAGCACCTAACGGCGGAGCCTCACAGACCTCATTGGGAAGGACCGAAGTGGGAGGCGTGAAGGTCTGATTTGGTGCAGCAAGCGAGGTATTTGCACTAGATTGCCTGGATCAGGTCCGGTGGTCTCCATGTTTTCCATTCGGAGCACGTGCTGCGCGATCAGTGCCTGACTTGCATCATCAATTGATGTCGTTGGAACCAGCTGCAAGCTGGCCAGCAGAAATTTGAGGTACTACGGCGCGCAAATGAATGGAAGCTTATTTAATCGGATGAATCGATGAGAGTAATTCCAGTCGCATCTCTTGACTCCATGGATTTCAGGTTGGAACTTTGGCGCACGGCAGGTTAGTAGGGGTCGTCAAACTTCCATGACAGCGACGCCCTGTCAACGGTTCATCCGCCTCCCCCCCCTGTTATCAACGCCAAGGGTGCTAAACTTTAACTGCACTGTGCCCCTGACACTACACTACACTAGAGAGCACTTCCGACCCCACCCTACCCGATGGGGGTCCACCAGATTGACTGGACCTGGACATCTCAGGTCGAGACAACCTAGTCAAGTCACGATACGCAATCAGAGCGACTTAATTCAGATGGTGTTGATCATGATGGCCGGATTTCTGGAAGCTCGCTGTTTTCTCTGGTAACTATCCTGCCGGGCTGCCGGCATGTCTTCATGGAGGTGATATGGAAGCTGATTCATGGAGTGCTGTCGCATACCGGTATTCCGCGTTGTTCAAAATCTGAGGTACAAGCAGCGGCGTTCAGGAACATGAAGACGGTGAAAATGAAACTTTGAGGCTGAAACCTTAACCAACAACTCGCATGTGGAGAGCCAACGCCTCGAATGAATAGTTCAGAAGTTTGTTGCGGAAAGTGATGATGAGTTGACAACCACCCACCCGAAACCTTATTCAGATCGTCCAGTATATAAAGCATACAGTACTCCCGCCACCTAGGAAAAGCACGCGCCCCGGGGTATTTTTTTGTCGCCCGAATACGTCTTGAGACATTGTGGCCGGTGACCCGAGACTTGAACGACGCAAGACGCGGACGAATAACCACCTATCATGGCCTTCTCTGACTTTATGGCATGGAACGAACTCGAGTCAATGGCCCACACGGCTCAAAATTTCACACAAGGAGAAGCGATCGATGAAGCTGCGATCCAGAGGTGGCAGGGTCTCTTCGGCTACTCGCGGTCCGAGGCATCTCAGAAGCTTGAGGAACACCGAGCCGATATCTCCCCACATTCTGTTCCCGATCCCCAGTGGAATTTGGTATGCGCTGGCACAGGTAACCTTGAAGTTCGAAGAACACACTGTTGACCATAAACTGCAGGTAAGAGCCGAGAAAGAAGCCGCAGGGTACGATCGGGAAGCGTACGAACATTACTGCCAGTCCTTGAGGTCAGTAAGCCACCAAAAAAGACCTGCAGCAGCAACAGAGAAACCCAAAAGACTTGAAAAGTTCATCCTCAAGCTGGCGGGACCTCTGAATAGCGTCGAAGCTATTGAGGCAGCCGGCTGTCTCTCGGAAGAGGACCGCAAAGTCTCGGCAGTGCGTGGAACCGACGATTTAGGTCACCCCACAGACTTCTGTGTCGTCTCCTCTTCGACGAAAGAGCGCATTCTCTCCTGGATCGACACTACAAAATCCTCGTTTAAGCCCATTTTGGTCCGCTACTCCCAGGCAGAGAAAGCAATATCCTCCACTTCCCACTGCCCAACCCTTGGTATCGACACATCCCTCCCACAGCACCGACTCAACCTCGGAGAAAAGCCATCTCCAGCCCAAGACGAATACCCCGTCTGGTACTTCCTCTACGGAACCCTTACCGACCCCGTCATTCTTACTCGTCTTATCGGTGGCAACGAATCGGAAACCGCAAGCCAATATCGGCCAGCCAAGATCCAACGTGGCAGAGTCACAACCTGGGGAGGGAAATACAACGCCTTGGTCGGTGCACCCGCTAATTCTCCTCCGGTACAAGGATCGGCATTTTTGGTCAAGACGCCGGCACAAGAAGATGCGCTGCGGTGTTATGAGACGGATAAGTACGAGGTTGCGCGGTGCGAGATTGAGATGCTGGATGATGGGACGGCCGTGAAGGGTCTGACATTTCGGTTTGTTGGCGGCGATTGAGGCGCACGTACGTACGAGAGGGAAGCGCTTGTGCTATCGGCTGTCGGTTCGACAAGTATCACTTTCAATGAGGCCGGCCAAACACCGAACACTGGCGGCTACAGACTGGGCCAGAACGCTGGAGTGGATCTTCACTGGAAGGCAATTGGGAATCGGATGCGGTACGGCCCGCGCCATATGGGACCCACTGATTCCACTTGGCTATCCGTATGAGCGTGAACCTTGATGGTTCATGATGGATGGTAAAAGGGAAGGAAGACAGCGCGGTAGACGGTCAATACCTACCTACCTATATACTTGGGAGCTACACAAGCACACCAATCTCTAAGCGCCCGGCCAGAGGAAGAGATGTGACTCAAATTGGACTTTTTCCCATTCTAGCCCTGTATGTAGGTAGCCAACCCGTGCCCCCCGTCTTCCCTCTGCCCGTGCCTTCCTTCCTCATCTGCATCTGCTCGCTCATTCCCTGCAATTTTGAAGCCAGATGCGCGATCTTGTGACATGGACTCCACCGATATTCTATTCTACCTCTACGCTCTCGACGAAAGTGCGGATGAAATAATTGAACTGAATCCCCACGCCGTGGTTGTCTTCGGCCATGAAGCACCGATTGCCATACGGTCGTCACCCCCAACACTCATAGGCACGGGAAGACTGGCTACTTTCGGACGGACAAGGAACAACGACATCATCCTCCCTCGACAAAGATATTATCGCAACGACCATTGTTGGTTCTTTCTGTCCAAGTCTGGCGAACTCATTCTCCGCGATGCCTCACGGTGCTTGACTGGTGTCGAGGTCGTTCAGGCGACCCCGGAAGACCAAGATCGATATTATCTCCATGGCAACAACCCCCGCCAACGTGTTATCCAAGAGTTGGTCGCATGTTAAACATCATCATCGGCCGGGCCAGCTTTCGAATGGTCTGGAATCCTGCCTTTCTTGAAGAAAGGTGAGGATCAGAACATGGCCATTCATGCTGCCTATCTCAGAGGCACCGATATTACCTTCACAAAGCCCAGTGCGTATCGGGGTTCTTCAACAATAACAGCATGGCCAACAAAAATCCTCAGTTCCGGTTCTCTGAGCTCCTACACCCCATCCGTAGTGGCTAGGCCACACCCTGCGAGGGTCTGAGGGTCTGCCACAAGTACAGGAAGCTAGGCCAAGGTATGTTTCCCAAGATTACCCAGCGTTCTCCCCGTCAGCCGAGAAGGCACGGACTTCTGATGCACCAACCAAGGTGGCCTCGGTGTTGTCTACAAGGCTGTCGACTTGAGCACTGGAAAATTGTGGGCCCTCAAAGAATCAAGCCTGGCGTTGTCTCCGCAAACTGCAAATTATCATTCAAGCGGGAGGTAGAAGCCATGCTGGAGCTGAAGCATGTGAGTGCCTGTGCCAGTCACATAGTTCCGCTGTTCATTTGGCAAGTCAACTTACACAATCTCTTGAGAGCCGAACATTGTGCACTGCGAGGGGTTTCAAGACTTTGCCATCGGTAGCACCTTTAAGATTTTTTACCGCCTTTACGACGGAAGCGTCAGACAGCTAATGGCCAACCATAAATGGTGGCAGGGACCGTTGTCAGAGCCCTAGCCCTAGCCCTAGTACTAGGACTTTGTCCAGGACACAGTCAGCACCTTAGAGAATATACACAGTGCACAGAAAACCCATAGAGATATCAAACCCGACAACATTCTTTTCGACCAAAAGGGGCCCGGCGGGCGGATACAATTCTACCTCGCAGACTTTGGGCTCGCCGCAGGCCGAGACGGGCCTTTCGATGGCACGGCGGGGATCCTGGCATACATGGCCTCAGAGGTTGTGCGCCACCAGAAGTCATCGCAGAGATCAGATTTCTGGTCCTTGGCAGTAACATTGGGGGAGATTCTTGGATACTGGCGCGAGAGGGACATGGGGAAGCAGCGAGGTACGCTGGAAATGATGGCCTTGCCAAGCTGGCTCTCCTTCCGGGAGCAGTCGCAGCTTTAGCTTGGGGTGTAGATTTGATTTGATTGGAGATGCCACGGGATGTATGTCGTAAAGCATGACATTCTGTCCGAATAATGGAAAATAGGAATACAATGACATTTCCAAACATGGCCGGTTATGGGGCATATAACCTGCTAGACCTGCTATCATCCTCCTAACATTTAAGATTGCATAGATTGAGGGTCATGGCGAGAGTGCTCCCCGAGCATTGAGCTCTATGCAGTTCCCGAGTACTATGGCAGACCTCTCGCGTAGGAATTCCCACGATGTCGTTTTGAACGCGTCTCTAAGTACTTCCAACGTGGGAGTGTTGTAGTTAAGCCCCTTCATGGTTGCAAGCGCAGCCGGTGATGATAGCTCCCCGTACTTACTCAAGTAGTCAATAACAGCCTTGTCCCTCGCCCCTTGCTCACTGTAGTAGGATGGCGGCACTAGGGGGGGCCCTTCGAGAGCGAACGCATACGACCACAGGACCAATGCCGAGAGATAGACCACCCACGGCCGGTAGATGAGCGTATCCGTTTTGACCGAGTATATCAGCCGGGGCTCGAAGTCATGGGACTTGTTGATGCCACTGCTGGCTTCGGGAAGAACAAGAAGCACGGAACGTAGTAGGCACAGAGCATGAAAAGCTGCGTCGCGGCCCTTGGCGGACTGGGCCCAGGACTTGATGGTCGACTCCATTTCCAACCGCGAAGCAGCCGCATCAGCCTTTTTCCCCATAAAGAAAGGCCTTGCCCCTGCGAAGATTTGACATTCGGGAAAGTCGGTATGGATGGCCATGTGGGCGAATTGGTGAAGAAAAGTAATCTTGGATTCGGCGCCTCTGTCAGCTTCGCAATACGCCGCCGCCGTCGCCGCCGCCACCACCACCATCTGCCGTGGTTCGGGGCGGCGGTAGCAGCGGGTATGCTCTGGGTTTGGGTTTTTCTTTTTCCACGAATCGATGGCCTTGGCCATGTCCGGGCGCAACTTGCCGCCAAGGCCGGTGCCATCAATGTTCCCAATGCCCCTTTCTTGTAGATCGCCGCGGTTGCCGTGGAAGGACACGTTGAGCAATCCCGCGAGGAGTATCGTGCGGCCAAAGTCGCTGCTGATCTGCACCAGCTGTCCGGCCACGGTTTTTTTCAAGGCATCGAGGAAGGTCATATGCTTTGCACCAGCCGTCATCATCATCATCATGGACTTGGCCACCGACAGGCCCACTTCGGCGCCGCTGGTGGCGTTCCACAGTTCGTCGTCACAGGGCAGTGGTATGTCGAGTTCATGAAAGGTCATGATGCTCGAGTTGCCAAAGATTGCCGAGTGCATGGAATCAACCACAAAGCTCGAGAAAGCGAGACGTCGAGTTGCTTCAGTTGTGATCCAACGGTGCCACCACGACGACGACGAGCCATCAACTGTGTCACCAGCTTCAGGAGTTGCAGCAGCAGCAGAAGCAGCAGCAGCAGCTGGTGGCGACGACAACGACAACGACGACGATGACGCCCATAAATTACCTCTGTCTCCTGCTGTGCCTACCAAAGACCGACCCCAGCGCACCAAGTGAATCGTCGATGGATGGTATATGACGGCACGCTCGTGCAGGTCACCGGTGGAACAGAGCGCTTCGTACGTCTCGAGGAGGATCAAGGCCTGCAATGCCCAGAGACTTGCTGGCGCCTTGAAGTTTCGATCTCTAAACATCTCCCATCTCACACCCCAGGCGAGATAGTTGGGAAGACACATGCTCGCCGCCGTGGTGGTTTTGCTGCTGTTGCTGCTGTTGCTGCTGTTGCTGCTGTTGCTGCTGTTGCTGCTGCCGCTGCTGCTGCTACTGCATGTGCCGCTGGATTTCGCATTGAAGGTTGCGGCGCCGATGGCAATCATGGTTACCAGCAGGATGACGGGAGCCGTGTCCGGATTGAAGGTGGGACGGTGGAGAATGGGAAGTTGGTAGCTAAAGTTCTCCCAGTATGACAACAGATAGGTCTGCATCATGGTGCGGCTGAGAGGGTGGTCTTGACGCTGTCGATCTCCGGCGAGAAACAATCTCTGCGCCTGCTCTGTGAACGGCCCCTGCTCCCCCTTGTTACGAGTGAACTTGAATACGTCACTGTCGATGAGGTCCAGCAGCTCCTGGCTTTTGTCTTGACCCAGGGTGAATGCATTATTGTTGGAATCATGTCGGTTTATCCGACTCGAACTGGCATTCAAATCCGGTCGGCCATGTGCATGGTTTTCTGCTGCGGCGGCACCAGGCCGCCATGTGGATGATGGGCGTTTGAAGTCGTCGGAAGGTGGTAGTAGGATTGGGAACAGTAATAAATCGTCATCGAAGCTGAAACAAAAAAAAAAAAAAAGTTCTAGTCAGCCA
>Ga0247760_1002446_pt1 | contig 14053 bp, 20 predicted proteins | sample UWRJL171409R4_FD_179936 | JGI IMG/M metagenome (GOLD analysis project Ga0247760, IMG submission 179936) | Plant litter microbial communities from Arlington Agricultural Research Station in Wisconsin, United States - UWRJ-L171-409R-4 | ecosystem: Environmental > Terrestrial > Plant litter >...
AATGGTGGCAAACTGCGGAAGGCGCGGTCTCTCTTCGGCAATGCTTGTGTAGAGGGTGAGGATGGGTAAAAGGGGGGGTGGGGCGAGTGGTTGACAGCTTCTACCCAAAGGTGGTGCGGCGGCGGCTGGCGAACAAGGGAAAAGGCCCTGGGACCTGGAGCCTGACCTCTGAAAATGCGGGTTCAGTGCCAGATGTTATGCGTGCGCGGCTGCAGATCCCGGGAGGTGTTGGACATGATGAACGCGAGATGGGCACACCTCAGTTGGGCACCAGAGTTGGGACCAGGATCAAGCAAAAAATCTCTCATCCATTCATTCGATCGAGATCCGCCGAAGCGCCACGAGAATAGACGATCCGATAGGAGTGGAAAGCAAGCCAGCGGGTGGTGAGCGGCGAAATCCGGATAGCATTGAGTGGTCCGGACTCCAAGTTGGCCGACCACATCGAATGTTGCATTTCCAAGGCCGTTACCCTACAAAGTCTGCTAGCCGAACCATCAGAAGGATCTTTGCATCCTGCCAACACAACACACCATAATCGCCCACACGCATTCTGCAGGCTCTTCTGTTGGGCATGAGAGGGCACGGGTTGATGCTTGGGCGCGACCGCCTATGACGCTCACGCCACAGCCATGACCGCGTCGCAGCGGCTCGGAAGGCCACTCGGCCGATTAAAAATACAGTAATGCAGGGTGATAGATGAGGTGGGGGTGGTGGGATACTACCAAACACGGCCGAGGATGGGCGCCAAACTGCGCAGATGACGACGCGCGGGACGAAATTATGCCGACGCGAGCTCGACGCGGAATCCCGTGACCAGAAGCTACCCCTCTTTTTCCCAAAAAAAAACGTGCTCTCGGGTCCTTCGGCGTTAACGTTGTTTTCCCACGCATCCCAGAGGCGGCACATGCCTGATCCGGTCTAGTGTGGAAGGACCCAGTTATTATGGTCTTTCCACTGCAAACGAAAGATAACAAAGCATTTCAGTATCTATTGTTGCCCTCACAATCGATGTGCGCTCCGTAGCCTCTTGGTTGCAAAAGATAGGGTTAGGGTTAGCGGCCGTCGCGGAGAGCCCCTTGCTCCTATTCGCAACAATTGCGAATAGGGGCAAATCGGACAAAGAAAGGAAACAATGGGGAATGAGAGGAACTAAACTGGAGATCGGGAAGAATTGGAAAACACGAAAGAAAGAATAATCACTTGACTTTCAGACCACTGGCCTGTAGAATTCGAGAATCGACCATTGATCTTTGCCGTCGATGTAGGCCAGGCACCATTGGGGGAATGAACAGGGTTATCCGTCTGTTACCATGCACACAAAATAACGCTCTGATCCAGGGTCTTCTCTTCGCGTGTCCCATCGTGCGCGGGTGTAGACCTATCCAAGACGGAGATGGCCTCTGTGAGGCCTTGTCCTACTCCTGGGGCTCGCCCGACAACCCGCGAGAGATCTATGTCGAAAACAAAGACCCTTCAGCGGGCTTTGCGGTCAGAAGCGCCGTCAGCAGCTCTAAAAGGGTCGTCCGGGTGGCGGCGAACCTCCATCAGGCTCTTTCTCGCCTTCGCCACCCCTACGTTGATCGGATACTTTGGATCGACGCCGTCTACATCAACCAGAACTATATCACGCAGCGAAATCGCCAGGTATCCATGGGCCATCCTAGTGACATTTTGGCGAATAGATTCTCCTCATTTACCTAGATCAAATCATTTTCGATCATCTGTCTCTTCGACTTCGTCTACCACAAAACTTGAGTTGGGAGGAACACAATGGATGACCCAGCTCGCGCACGAGAAGACGAGCCCCTCCTCCCCACCGAGGGCGGGGAGAAGCGACACAGGGGTGAAGGTGATCCGACCAGAGAGCGCCCCTGGTACCTCACTTTCACCGGCATCGTAATTCTCATCATTATCATCACGATCCCTGCCGCCATTGTTGTGGCACCCCTCGGCAGGCTAGGCTTTGGCCAACCACAGGAGCCGCCAACGCCCGGGCCTATCGGGAGACGCATCGAATACAAGGAGCTGCTGCGCGACGTTGAGCAATATCTCGACCTCTATAGGCTGGGCCTTCCACCGTTCGATGTTATGAAGCAGCAGGCGCGCCAATTTCACCTTCCGCTGCCGAATGCAACGGTACAAGTAAAGACAGATCGTAGACCAGGACGGTCAAAGGCTTGAAGGAGAAGACGACTGAATAAAGGCTAGCACAACTCTTGGGGGCAGTACACTGTTACGAAGGCCGCAGATCCAGAGGTTCCGAACAATAGATCTCAGTCGAACAATGTTTTGCTAGCGTGAGGGACCAAGAAGGTTCGAACAACATATTCACAGCCTTAAGCGCCGATTTGGTAAGGCAAAAGCTATTCTGAGAAATTTGACAGGCAGCACCTTAGCAACATCATTCCAAGACCTGTGTTACACCCATTTCACACTATGAAAATGCCCTCACAAATTTACGCCTCGCGCGCCTGCCCAGAACTCCCCATACTCCACACCCTCTTCGGCTTCGCCCTATTCCTAAACGGATTCCCTCCACACCCATTGAAGCACATTCCTTGATCCTGCCCGAAGCAGCACCCCTTGTTGTCCGAGAAACAACAGCCTTCGTGGTCCGAGAAACAGCATGCCCCGTGGTCAGAGAAGCAGCATGCTCCGTGCGATGAGAAGCAGCAGCCGGCGCTGTCGGCGAAGCAACATCCGGGGGTGTCCTCCATCTGATCCCATTTGAGCTGATCAGGGTCGGCGGACATGGGCGGGGGGCTGGAATATTGTTGCTGCGCTTGGTATTGAGATTGAGACTGTGATGGGAGGAAGGCGGGTTCTAGCGGCGTGGGCGGTGATTCCGTTGTCGAGATGGGGGAGTAGCCTTGTATACCAGTGTTGGTGGCCATTTTATTCAAGGTGGTGATTGAGGGATATTTGAGCTGAAATTGTTGGGGGGGTATGGTTGATGATGAGCTGCTGAGAGCGATCTGTGGATTTTGGTATGTGTGCAGCAGGAACAAGGGAGGCAGAAGTAAACGATGAACGCAAAGTCCAGTGCTAAATACATGTTCCCATGGAAGGGCACAGCTTCATGATCAGGTGATGTCTGATGCTCTGGTGGTGTGACCTCTGCAACACAACATAAAGGTCAGCCAATAAGCGTGCGCTCTGAACCGAACCTAACCTAAGCAAGGGTGAGTCTCTGGTCCACCAAAAAAATTCCAGCCATGTTTAAACCAACCTGGTAGCCCGACATGGCGCCGCTGACTTGCAAACCCGGAAATCATGGCAGCTAAGGGATGGTAGGTAGTTTCCATGTTTGTTACGGTACATTCGGTGCGCTCATTCCTCAAATAATGCTATTGATCCCCCGAAATGCATCCGCTATGGCTCCCCTGTATCAATGCAAACGGTCACCGTTAGCCTAAGACAAATGTGAGAAATGTCATGTGGGTTGAGCCGTGGCGCAGGTGCCCAAATTTATCTTATAAATATCGCTTTCACTGACTCCACGTTCACGGTTCTATTCCCAATGTAACCCCGGCCCAGTGGAGGGATTGTTTTACTACTTGATCCTGTTTCCTCGCTTGAAGTCGAGGCAGATACGATCCGTAGCAGGAGAATTCCTGACAGGGTCCCCTCTGTATTTCATCATAAGATACCTAGGTATTGTGAGTTGCTAGCCGGAAACATTGAAGTCGGGCACATTAGACACAAGCTAGTGCGAGGCTGCACAAGCAACACAGAGGAACTTGTTTTTCAGAAACAAACTTCGAGTGATTAGAAAATTTTTTGCGAGGGCAACTTGTGAGGTCATGATAATATGGGAAGTGAGATTGGAGCATGAGATATCACCACCCGTAGGCGGTTCAAGAGAACGCGCTTGTAACTTCTCTTCCTACCCACTCGATACCCGCCAAGACAGTGCACCCAAACCCAAATTTGGGTAAACTATCTCAAATTCATCACAGTATCGAGTATCTTATAGCCCTTGTATATTCCATTAACCGTGTCCATAAAGCCGCCTCCCTTTTCTTTACCCCTACTCTTCTCCTAATAATAGCCGCTCTGCTTATTCTCGGGGGCTCGCGGTTCCCTGACCAGTAACAGCCGATAGCAGAGCATAAATTGAGGACCGATGTGGCGAAGTGGAAGACCGTAGTGGCCTGGCGCATGGGGCTCTCCCACCGCCCCTCCTAGTTGGGGTTGCAGGTTTTGTGACATGCTGAATTGCCCTCAGTATTTGCATAGCAGCTGCAGTTGCCATTGAACGCAGCGAGGAGAGGCGTCGCGCTGTTCCTCTTGGTTAGATGACACGGACAGGTACTGCCTGTGTGCCGTGTTGGTGGATGATAGGAGGTAAGTCGTGGTACTCACAACGGCAACAAGGAGCAAAAGAGGGACAGGGGGGGAGTCTTTCTGCCCAGCTAAGGGTGCTCTGTTAGTCACTGGGGCCAAACTCGGTTGCGTGCCGCAAAGCGAAGAAGTAGGGAGCAGTTACGAATCTCATAATGTTTGCGTAGGACAGCGGAATTGGCCGGGTTTGTCGATAACAGCAGCTGTAGGGTATCGTGAAGATTCCAATTATAGTCCAATTTGATGGAGGAGTGGAAAGAACTCTGCGGGGCGGGTGGCGTGGTGCTGGTTATATGCCACCACGCCTATGTTTTGCACTTTGCTCATGTTCAATAGCTCTTGAATGTGGCTGATTTGCCCGGCTTCTTCGGGAAGGTTCCAATCCCCCATTGATTATAAATACCCTGTCTTTTTGTCCTTTGTTTCACAGTCTAGTTAGATGTCTTGCCGAAACAAGCTAATTGCGTGCGGGGGCTGCATATTGGCTTGCAGTAACAGTGTTGATGGAGGGACAAAGAGTGATGATATTGGTGATGCTAAGATAAATAAGAAATGTTGTAATAAGTGCTTTGTCCAGAGGCCGTGCAGCTAAGTGAGAATTTAAGAATCGTTTCTTTGATTGGAATATTCGTACAACTCTGCCTCCCTTCGGGCCGCCAGTAAATCTATACATCCTTTCTTTCGAGACATTGATCAATGATTTATCACAAGTTCTTTGCTGCAAAGCCCAACTGGAGTTCCCCGGCGTCAAACACAACAAATGTGGCCTTGAGGAAAACATCACCAAAGATAGAGAAACCTATTCCGACATCACTTTGTAGACCTCCAAAACAAAGTTGGTTAGCATCACCCGACGATTCCACCGACCCATACCGGATGTATTCGCCTGGAATCGTGACCGTAGCGTTGTCGCCGATGCTAATCGAGAGATCAGGCATCGAGGCGCTACACTTGAAGGTGACGCCACCGTGATTCTTGTCGTATGCGGCACCGGGAACGCTGCTGTAGTAGTCGTCTACAACTACCTTTGGCAAAAGGAGCAGGGTAGTACCCGTGTCCGTAACGCCATGGATGTTGTATTCTTGAGACGCTGAGCCAACAGCGTATCCCGGTGCAGTGAACGCCCAGAAGCCCTGGGTGTCATTCACTGGCGTATATGCAATGTCCCCGGTGTACGCCTTCGGATCGATGTAGCCAAAGTTAAGATTGCCAGCTGAGGTATAGTGTAAGCAGGGACTCAAGCGCCAGGCAGGAATGAACTCACGACTGTGGCTCTTCAGATCGACAGTGAACAACGGCTTGTCAAGATCTGGGATCAGGTTATCGAAGAACGTCTGCTGCGGGTCAGGCGTGACTTGGTTGAGGATACTGAACGCGAGCCCAAAGACACCATCATTCTGCGAGTCTTGGGAAAACTCGGCCGATACTCGGTTGGCGGCTTCAACAGCTTGGTTCGCGAAGCTGATGTTCCCGATTTCGACCCTGTCGATATACACATCTCCGCCGGAAGAGCTGCCATCGCCGTAGCGGATGTCCCAAGTGGCACCCGGCAGGTTCCTTGCGGTGGTGCTCTTGCTCGGGTCGTACTCTGTCTGCCCGCCACTCTGGCTGCTGGGAATCTCGGTGCTGAAAACCCACAGGTCACTGGATCCGGTGTCCATGTCGATGTTCAACTGCTGGGGCGGGGTGCCGATGAGCACCGGGAGGAGATACTCGAGGTCGTTCGACTCCGGGGTAGCCACGACGCTGCCGGTGTCTCGACGATGGTGGGACTTCATGGCCGCCAGGACCAGCCGAAGGTCCTCTGGGAGAGGGACCCCGTACTTCCGGTAGATCTTGGCCAGCGCGAGAGGACCATGGCGACGGAAGTTCGGATTGCGGACCTGTGTCAGGGACGCCGTGCGAGGGTTGGGGGGGACTGTCAACACGTCTGCTTTGACGCCCATGGTACGGGTGCCGAAGCCAATGAAGGCCGCGTCCGCGATGGCCCCGGAGACGAGAGTGGCAACAGGGAGGTTGAGGACCCTCATTTCGGCGAGCACAGACAGAGATCGGGGTGCGGAGTAGAACGATCAGAAGTCAAACGAGTGTGAGGAGGGAGATATTTGACGACTCCCCGACTCTGGCTCGCTCAAGGCCCAGATGTTTGATACAGAATCAGATGGGCTTGCAGCGTGCAGGAAACAAGTGCGACCACTGCACAAGGAGCCCTCGGAGTGACCATGGTGACTTCTTCTGGGGGCATTTGGGGCAGGTGCAGTATTTGAGTGGCAGGTCGGGTACTTTTGTGGTTCCGTTGTTCCTTCTCTGATTGCGCTCTGTGCTCACAAGCGGAACGGTCGGGTGATATGTGACTTCAAGCTTCCAATGGTCAGACGCGCTCCTTCCTTCCGACTGATCGGTCGCGGTAGCTGGCGTCGGGGACTCGGTGAAGCAATGGCAATGAAAAGTGCAACAGTCGCACGCAACACCAATCGCACCAACTGTCGACGCGTGGACGTGTGGTCGTGTGGGTATCCGGAGCGCGCCAGCAAAGTTCGGCCACCAGACTAAGTGCCTGGGGCCGGTGGCAGTAGCGCAGGTCAGATTGCATTTCTGTCTGCCGGTACGGACGAAAGGTTTGATGATGGGACAGAAGGAAGGCGACACAGTAGGAGATGTTTCCTTCGCTTTCGGTCATTTATCTCCCTGTGTCACGAACGGCTCCTGGCAACATGACATCCGGCGATGCACCTGTACCAACACGTGGGTGCACTTGAAAGGTGAAGGATGCCCCTAACTGAGTCCTTGGATTTTATTTGGTCAGCAATTCGCCGTGGTCGTGATGGCAAGTGCATCCTGCTTCTTCGCGGGCAAGCGGTCAAAGATAAGAAGCTACATTGGGGGGAGAATGAGTGCTACCATACCATCTTCAGCTAGGCAAAATTTGCTGAGGTACAGATAACTCCCTAACAGCTTAGCCCCTTCTCGGAACGCAGAGCGAGACCCCTCGTTCCATCAAAGACCCTTCAGATACCTGCCTGTCCTGTCATCCTGAGAAGAAGTAGAAGGTAAAGTGGAGGATCTGAATGAGAAGCATAATACATTGAAGCACTAGGATGTTATCCACTACCATGCTGTGCTCTTCTTGAGCAGAGTTCTGTTTTCTTTCACGTTGTTCCCTTGCCAAAAGGGCTTTGGACTCCTTCAAAGCCCACATATGTCTGTATATCACACCGGTTCCTCAAACTCAGGCAGCTCGCTTACCAAATCGTCTTTGCTCTTCGCTTCCCAAGGGCAGTGGATCTCAGGGTCCCCCTCCTCAGGATTTAGAGGACTTTCCTTAGGGAGCAACCATAAGTGGTCATTCCGGGGAGGCAGATTTCCGTCGATGGCGTGGAAGGTTTCATTTGAACCTCCTTCAGACCCGTACTCGTAACTAATCTGCCCTTCTTTATTCCAAACCTTGACTGAATGGACATTGTTCTCCACTAAGTTATCAAGCCAAGAACTGGACAGTGTTTCTTTGTCGCGTGAAAAGACAGCGACGTTGGCAACCCAGCTGGCCTGCCGATCAGGCATGTCGAGAAACTCATGCAAAGTATATTCGCGGCTGATATGGCGCGAGAAGGACTTGTGTCCAAATGGCGTCATGGTCTCATAACGTTCCAGCTCAGGAATGCTGTTTTTGGATGTCCAGTACAGCCCCTCTTTCATTGTTTTTCCGATGTCGTGGCAACGAAAAGATATGGTTGCGAACCATTGCTTGTCTGCGAGCTTGCGGTCGAAGTCGTTTGCATTTCCGGACTGATGATGTTTGGTGAGCTTCAGGTTGTTGTCCGGGATGAGTCCGACTTCAATTAAAAAGGCCCGAGAATAACTGGACTTGGGCTCTTTGAGGCAAACCGTTAAGGGCTGCTGCCGGTCTGTGTCGATTTTCATTGGGGCGTAGACTTTGAGCTGTCCTGACTGCCAGAATCGATGTGATGCACTTCGGGAGGAAGAGATTAGAGAGCCTACCTACCTATGCAACCGAGAAGCGGAATTAAATAGGATCCGAGTTGCCACCAAGGTTACCTAACTTTCCGTCTCCAACCCAAAGGCGAGCAACGCAGAGGACATACCGCTACGGCAGATGAAAGAAGATGTGTCGAGTTATTATAATTAACCTGAATTTCCTTCACGTCAAGAAACTGCAATGCAGCATGCGGGGATGCTTCTATCTATCAAACGGGCGCACTCGGCTCAGATGAGCTACTACAGCCGGCCATAGGCACATGTACCTAAAGATTTGGATCCAACTCGCTCACTGGTTGCTTCCACCATTCGGATCACACCTTGAACCCAAACCTCTTCGGCCTAGATAGGTAGAAAGGAGACTGACGCACATGAGCAACGTCTCCACTCCACTGTGGCTCTTGCTGCAGGCCGCGGGGACAAGCCTCGTCGAGAGTGGACACCCCAAGCTGCGACTCCATTCAGAACTCTTGGCACCCACCAACCTAAACACCAAAAAAACAAGGGAAGGGCAAAAGTGAGGTCGTGCCCGGGTTCGAACCGGGGTTATCAAAAGGAGAGGAATCAGATGGATGCTATTCAAAATCTGAAGTGCTAACCACTACACTACACAACCTTGAGGATTTGATGTTGGTTGAGTCGTTTTTCCGGAGGGCTAGGGGTTTGCGGGAAAGGGTCTGTCCCAGGAAGGCATCGGGTTGAAAGCGTTGTTACCGAGTCAGCATTCTACCGCCCAACGACAAATTGGGATCGTTTATGTTCAATCCGAACTGCGAGAATATTCTTGTTCATCAAATGCATCCGAGTCGTGCTCCATCCCATTTCAGCGCAACCCGAGCATCCACGCGCTTTGCTGATGACCTAGACGATGGGCGGGGCAGGCAGCTACACCACCCACCGCAGTAAGCGAAAAACCTCCCGCGGCGCAACTCCCGATCTCAAATTGTTTTCAGTGCTAGAGAAGAGAAAACCCCCCGTTTCCAAAGAACTCAGCCTCCGCCAAGCCAATGCCACGTTTCCAGGTTTCCATCTTCCCTCGAACCGCAAACTTGGCAATGCACTTGGGGCGTGGTGGTTGCAGCCATTGCACTAGCATTAGTTAGGCTTAGAATGCGTGAAACTGCTGCAGCGTTGGGTGTTCCCCGCTACGCCCACATCCCGTTGGCACAGGCGGCCCCTGCACCCCGATGTCTCACCCCCGGTCGCCGATCTTGATCCAAGACATGGAGTACGCGCTTCCTGGATTGCCGCCGCTTGCTCGCGGACAGGAATTCGAGGCTCAAATCACCCTTTTGTTCGTTGAGAGGGATTTTGACTTGGTGGAGATGATGTTGCTTCCTCAACTCAATCCGAGCTTTTATCTCGCTTATCGCCTGATTTATCGACAGCCGCGTCGCACCTCATCTCGCTCCCGTCGCAAGCTGAGCACAGGGAGCAACGCCAGACGGGATCTCAGCGCCTGCACTCGGGGCATCGCGGTGGTCGCTCTGATAGGCCGCACACACTTCCATCTCCGGGCCTGCGGAGGGAGTGCCGCAGGAAGGACACGGCCGCTGAGCACATACCCTCAAGACTAAGTAAGTCGTGCCATGACAGCGCGATTGGCCTGCCAGTCTGGTCCCATGCTGCCGGTGAGCAGGGGGTGGCAGATTGAGCGCTCTGGTCGGTAAAGCTTGGCTGGAGCGACCCGGGCTGGCACGTCGAAAATGGACCTACTCAAACGAGAAGCCGCTTTACACGTCCGCGAGGTGTCAAATGCCGACATGTTTCGTTGTTTTAAGGGACCATTCGACCCTGGTAGCGATCAGGCAGAGTGCTAACCGCGGCCCTGGGGTGCGACCCTACACGCGGGTTGCGCCCGCCCCCTATTTTTGCGAGCATGTTCGCGGGCTCGGTGTGTTGATCGGCCTGATCACAGTGAGGGCGTGACGGCGAAACCTGCAGCGCACGGACGGGACGCAAGGATGTCAGGCCATCGGGAGTCGGGAGTCTGGACAGACGGGATGTGGTTCCCACGGAACCTGCCTCGCTTTCGTGGCTGCCAGCAAGCCATATCTTGCGAAGGGCTGTCGTGTCGTCTCGTCGACGAAACTCTTCACGGCCAGCCTTTTTAGAGGTGGGGCGAAGAAGACAGAAAAGACCCCATCGAAGATGCCCGTCCCCGGCGAGAACCCCGAGCTAGACGCCGAGACGAGCGTGCCGACGCTCGTTGGCGTGTCCATTGGCCTCGTCTCGGTGTCGACACTCGTCGTTTCCCTGCGGCTGTACACACGATGTTTCGTTGTGCGGTCGCCCGGCGCCGACGATCTCACCATCGGCCTCGCTCAGATCCTCTCCATCGGGGTCTCTATCGTGACGATCCTCCGTCAGTAAACCGCAAATCCTCTACTATCCCGCGATTCTAACCCTCTACAGAAGCAAAATATGCCCTCGGACGACACGTCTGGATGGCCTCACCTGAAGACAGCATCTCCCAGCTCAAGGTACTCCCTTCCCTCCCCCCCCTCCCCCCCCCTTTAATCACCCCCGCAGTGCCTCCTTGCCGCAATGCTCATCTACAACCTCGCGCAAATCATCACCAAAATGTCCTTTCTCTTCCAATACCGCCGCATCTTCGACTCCGGCGGCCGCACCCGCACCGTCTGCCTCTACCTCCTCATCTTCCTCGCGCTCTGGGGAATAACCCAATCCGTCCTCGTCGCCTTCGCCTGCGTGCCCACCTCGCTCTTCATCCCCTCGCAAGTCCCCGTGTGTCTCGACAGCCTGACAATCTACTACCTCACCTCCATCATGAACATCATCACCGACTTCATCGTGTTTACCGTCCCGCTACCGGCCGTCAAGGCGCTGCACCTGCCGCCGCGGCAAAAGATCCTGGTGACTAGTGTCTTCTGCCTCGGGTTCTTCACCTGCATCATCTCCATCGTGCGACTGTTCACCCTGCGCGCCGCGGCGGCCACTACGGATCCTACGTGGGATAATGTCTCGTCGGCGTGGTGGTCGGTCGTCGAGCTCAACTGCGGGATCATGTGCGCGAGCTTACCGCCGCTCCGGGCGCTGCTGCGGCACTGGGGCGTGCGAGGCTTTGGATCCGGAGGGGGCAGGAGTGATGGGTACCTGCGCGAGCGCAGCGGGGAGGGGTCGTTCTCCAAGCCCGGCGGCGGCGGCAGTAGCCGGAGCGGGGATGCGCCGGGCGCGGCGGGGAAGGTGTACCCGATGAGAACGTTTGTGTCCTCTTCCGGGGGGCACAGGGAGACGGCGAGCCAGGAGGAGCTGAATCGGGAGGGGGAGGTCGCTGCTGCTGCTGGGTCGGGGGAGTCGGTGTATCGCAGCCCGGAGTATGCGAGTCAGCACGGGGGGCGGCATAAGGCGTCCAAGCTGACGAACAATATACGCGGGGGGGATGGGCGGCGGCCCGGGGGTGGAGGGGAGAAGGACGCGGAGGAAGGACGGGGCGGGGGGTTGGAGGACGGAATACGGGTTACTAGGGAGATTGGGTTTCAGAAGGAGGGCTCAAGGTCGCCTCCGAAGAAAGGGAGGAGGTAGGCTTCGCTCATGTCGTGAAAGGTATGAGGTACATTAGAATACGTCTCGAATGCATTGCAATATGCCCTTGGAGTGCAGAGAGTCCTCCTGCGAGTGTGATACGGTCAACAACATCCACCCACCGCCTCTCTCGACAATTTGAAGGTATCTTCAGCACTGGCTTGAAGGGCCCTTGCTTTGGTCGCTTTGCGCGCAACATCAACGCCCGCGACCAGAATAGCATCGCGCTGACGCGGCTCGTCCCGACAGCGTGGATCGCCCGTGCGGAAGAATTGATTCAGCTCTGCTGCCCAATTGAGCGTATCCCACCACATTCGTGGACACCCATCCCGGGGGGAAGGTCGCAGCCGGGAGACGCGATTGGAATATCACACATCATAAGGCCGCCCTATCGGGATGGAGAGGGCAAATCGCGGACGCCGATTGAGCATTCGGTGTGGGTGGTGGACGGCGTCCGGGTGATCGGGTGAATGCGTCGCTGGACGCGAAGCTGAGGCACGCACAGCGCGGCATTGGCAGCAGTGGTGATATACTGATGGACATGCCGCGCACACAGCCTCGATTTGGGGAAAGTGCTCAAGATTTGTGAGAGGGGAAACGTCACCAAGCTCGGTTCTCGTCTTGATCAGTGGTTTGGCGGCGGTGTTGACATTCATAAAGAGTCGTGGTCGGCAAGAAGACGGGGTCCTGCTCCTGATGTCTTTTCACCAAGCATATCTCTTTACCAAGAACGAAGCACAACCAACCACACAATATAAACCACATCGTTGACCAATATGTCTGCCGCGATGGAATACATCTCTAAGCGCCCAGCTCCCGGAGCTTTGCCGACCAACACCATCGAACATAGTCTCCCGCTCTCCTCTCCAACATCATCCCTCCCCTTCCCGAAACCAGAGGCTTCCTGGGCGGGACGAGACGTTAGTCCCGAGGACTGGCGTGCGTTCACGGAGCAGCTTCGCCCACAAGGCCCAAACAACAAAAACGCCGATGTAGCCGAGAACGAGGGCGCATACCGACGGCGCAGTAACTATGTCGTCGAGGAGTGGAACGCTGAGTTTTTCAAGCCGCGGGGCTTGCGTGTCAACCCGGTTTTCGAGGAGAAGGCGACCGAAAAGGTAGCCGAGAGCGGTCCTAAGGGGCTTAGGTTCAAGGTCGGGAATACGTTTGTGGGACTTGCAACGTCGCCAGGCACAGGCGGCTTTGGTTTGAAGTTGCCTGGAGGGGTGCTGCTAGGTGTCGCCACTGAGAAGAACAAGGCAGCGGCGGAGCAGAAGCGGTAGTTTGTCACGAACCTGGCGATGGGCGCCGTTTTAGGGTCGATGCGTTGTAATGCTGGGTGTAATGCTGGAGAAAGATATAGCGGATCTTGGAGTTTGGATGCCAGTATTGAGCTCGAATCTGACGTTTGCGATGGACGTTGGAACGATCGTCCAGATATAATGCGTGTAGGCTGCGAATCATCAGAGAGGATCGGATATCAAGGTTGTATGTGTACGATCCCTTCTACCCCTGAGAACTCTAATAATGTGCCAAAAGAGCGCTGCTCCTCCGATCAAACAGTCATCTCGACTGTTTTGCCCGTCGCAACGTCGCAACCCCAACCAAACACCAAGGATAGCACCAGCCCTACGAATTGCAAACAGCCAATATGCGACCAAGCCCGGGTATTATGCATCCCAAACGCCGAGAAGCGTCCCAAAATTCAAAGCTCATCCTCGTATATTATCGGCAGCTCCACCTCAAACTCGACCCTGGCCCCATCGATCTCGTCCGCGTCTACCAGCGCAAACGCCACGGCCGCCAGATCCTTCAATCCCTTCGATCCAAGGGTATCCCTCTCCTTTGTTTTCAGCTCCTTCCAACCCAGCGTCAGGTCCTCCACATTCCTCGGGAGTCCGTACATGACTTTGATCTCGCTGTCGTCGTCGGGGATCGTGGTAATTTTCCCGGTGGTCGGGGATGTGGTGAGGCCGTCGGGGTAGCGCTCGCGTAGGATCTCGAGGAGCTCGGTGCTCAGGCGAGCGAAGGTCCAGTCGGGCATGGCGAAGAGGAAGACGGTGTGGATGCCATGCTTCAGGCGGAGGGTTATTTGGAGCTCGTCGGAGGGGGTGCGTGGCTGTGGGAACGGTTAGCGGGGTGATTTGGGAGGAGAGAAGGGGAT
>Ga0247760_1002447_pt1 | contig 14050 bp, 13 predicted proteins | sample UWRJL171409R4_FD_179936 | JGI IMG/M metagenome (GOLD analysis project Ga0247760, IMG submission 179936) | Plant litter microbial communities from Arlington Agricultural Research Station in Wisconsin, United States - UWRJ-L171-409R-4 | ecosystem: Environmental > Terrestrial > Plant litter >...
ATCTCCAAAACAGGAATAATAATAATAATATCAGCATCAGCACCATCGTCACAGGTCACACGCACCTCCTACCCCAACAAAGAAAGGAAAAAGAAAGAAAAAAAAAAGGGATTTTTCCCTCCCGCTTGTTGGTAAAGTTACGAGCGCGAACAGCGGGGCCGCAAACCCAGCGGGGAAAAAAGTGACGGGGACGGGAAAAAAAAGTCTTGGCCGACGTCGACAGTCGAACTGCACCAAACTTCCCCGTGGGGCGGGGCGGGGCGACCCCCCCTCCCCAGGCCAGACTGACTCCAGTGTCTTCCCACACGCCCTCACGCCCTCATTGGCCCTACCTCACATTCACACTTGTAAAGCTTGTACCAAAAGAGAACTGCGCCGCAGACGAGACAAAAAACCTGTACCCCAAAAACTTTCTCCAATCCTGCGAGTGGATGGGGTAAGAGGAACAGGCAAACAGACGTCATTACAGTTTTCTCTTTTTTCTGGCCTTGAAGTGAACCCCGCGATGATCGTCACTCAGGGTCTGAACCATGGTGGTCATCCCCCTCCCCCGAGGGAGAGAAGTGGTATAAACTGGCAATTCCTCGACTGTTTTTGCATGAAGGTTTCTTCATGAAATTTGTTGACCAGGCGTCACTTCACTTCACTTACACACAGAGACGGTCCCCACTTTTTATTTCTCCTTGACTTCTCAGGTGAACACTTACTTCTCTCAAGGTGAAGGCTACTTCAAGGTAGTAACCCGCCATCATGGTTCTAGGGCGAAAGTATGTCACCCCTTTCTCCTCTCAACTTCTCTAGAGGACATATATGCTCATAGTGACACCTCCGCAGATCCATCCGCATCAATGGCGCCGACTGTGGTATCGAAGCCCTCGTGCTGGGGGCCACCACTTCCATTGGCGGCTTCCTTTTCGGCTACGACACGGGCCAGATCTCTGGCATGTTGCTCTTCCGCGACTTTATCAACCGCTTCGGCCAAGACCAGGGCGACGGGACCAAGGACTGGCAACCCATAATCCAGTCACTGCTTGTGTCGTTGATGAGTATCGGTACTCTGATCGGTGCTCTGTCTGGTGCCTAGTACGCTTTCTCCTCTTTCTTTTCTCTCCTCCTCCCCCTCTTCTCTTCGGGTCCTAACAAAGCACAGCACCGCCGACTGGTGGGGCCGACGCAAGAGTCTCAGCTTCGGCGTCGTCATCTTCATCCTCGGCAGCATCATCCAAATCACCGCCATGAACAGCTGGGTACACATGATGATGGGCCGTTTCGTCGCCGGTCTCGGCATCGGCAACCTGTCCGTCGGTGTACCCATGTTCCAGTCCGAGTGCTCTCCCCGTGAGATCCGGGGCGCTGTCGTCGCGACCTACCAGCTCCTCATCACCTTTGGCATCCTCGTTTCCAACATCATCAACTACGCAGTGCGCACCATTGAGGACTCGAGTGCCTCGTGGCGCATCGTCATCGGTCTTGGCATAGCTTTCTCCCTGCCGCTCGGCATCGGAATCCTGCTTGTCCCTGAATCCCCTCGCTGGCTTGCCGGCCGCCAGGACTGGGAGGGGGCCCGTCTCTCCATGGCGCGACTGCGCGGGATGAAGCACGACCCCAAGAACCAGCTGGTCGAGCGAGACATGAAAGAAATGTATCAGAGCCTTGAGAAGGAAAAGCGCGTCGGCTACGGTAGCTGGCTCGAGTGTTTCACTGGAAAGCCTTCCAACATCCCCAAGCTGGTATACCGCACCTTCCTCGGTGTGGGTATCCACTTCCTGCAGCAATGGACGGGCGTAAACTACTTCTTCTACTACGGGGCCACCATATTCGCGTCAGCGGGCATTGAAGACCCTATCCAGACGCAGCTCATCCTCGGCGCCGTCAACGTCGCCCTAACCTTTTACGGTCTCTACGTGGTCGAGAAGTACGGCAGACGCTGGCCACTTTTCCTTGGCGCCCTCTGGCAGGCGGCGTGGCTTGCCGTGTTCGCGTCAGTCGGTACGGCGCTTGACCCAGAGAACAACCGGACCGTGGGCATCGTCATGATTGTGTCTGCGTGCATGTTTATCGCGTCGTTTGCCGGGACGTGGGGTCCCATTGCGTGGGTTGTCATTGGCGAGACGTTCCCGTTGCGCACGCGCGCGAAGCAGGCTTCATTGGCGACGGCGGCGAATTGGTTTGGAAACTGTAGGATCCCCTCCCCGCACTATGTTGTTCTTCAATACTAACCGCCCCAGTCCTCATCTCCTTCCTCACACCCCTCGCTACCGACGGCATCTCCTATGCTTATGGCTACGTCTTTGCCGCGTGCAACCTCGTTGCTGCTGGCATTGTGTGGTTCTTCTTGTACGAGTCACGCACTCTCAGTCTTGAGAATGTCGACCGCATGTATGGTGAGCCTGGTCTCAAGGCGTGGCAGTCATCCAAGTGGACTCCACCAGGTTATATCACGCGTAAGCAGCGCGACGATTCGCACGATGGTGACGACGACGCAACCTTGACGGGGATGGAGCGTGGTGCAAGCTATGAGAAGAAGCATAGTGGGGCCGAGGGCGGTGGTGTCCCTAGTGAGGCGAGAGTCGAGAACGCTGTCTAATTATGTCTAATTGGGATGCCGTGGTGAAAGGGTTGTTCCGATGGATCGGGCCAGGAGTTAGGTGTTGAAATTGGTAAAATTTATCGTGTATTGTACGAGCATACCATGCTTTATGACTTAATGAGACGGGCGTTCACAAACATCTGACCTGGCTTCGAAGTGACGTACAGCGGTCTCCCGTAGTGATAATGATCGATAATGCGCAGTCTGTGTTTGGCGATGCTAACACCGACAGTATCTGACCAAAAAATTAGAAAGAATCGAAAACGCATGGCGCTAGCTGCAAATGATGTACTGCAACCGCATCCAACAGGCCAAGCACATGAGCCGCAGCCGCCAGAATCACAGCGACATGAAAGATCTGGTGGCTTGCACCGACGATATCGAACCGGTACGGAAACCACCGTTCGGGAACCTAGGGAACAAAAACGGCGTCAGCAGTCCGCTCCGAACCGACTTCAGCTTCGGCATCAACAGCCCGGAGACGGAAAACCAATCTCACTCACCCTCGACGCATATGCTATCGCGCCCACAAGGTTGAACCCCACCATCCAAGCCACCCACGTCAACGACATGCGGCTTTTCTGTGCTTCCCATCCATGAATTGCCAACCCGTGGACAATAAAAACCGCCGAGCTGATCCCGAAGACGGCGTATAGGGCGGCGCGCCATCTTCGGAATCGGGGTTTGCCGAAACGGACATCGAGTGTACAGATCGCGCAGCCAAGAGCCATGGTGGTTACCAAGGCCCAGTGGAACCAGCGCCAGCTCCTATCGCACGGGAATCCGTAGTAGATTGTGGGCACGCTGGCACTCCACATCAGGACAAGAATGCCGACATAGTCGAGCTTGGTCCCCAACTCGGCGACAGTGGGGCTGTGATTCCAGACGATATGGCATCTGTAGCAGTTAGAGCCTGCTCTTTATGGGTGAGATGGAAAGGACACTAACAAGGCTGAGAGGAAGAAGCAGACCGCCACGCCGAGACAGTAGATACTCAACACTAAAACATCGCTCCATCCCGCCGATGGGTATGCCGTGAAGACATGGGAATGAATATACACTGGCAAGGACAAGAAAAGTAGGCAACCCAGAAAGTGCGACCACGTGCTGACAGTTTCGTTGTTGAGGTAGCAGAGACCGGCGAGCGAGTTGGCCAACGAGGCGGAGGTCGGTCGGTAGCCAGACAAGATGTATTCATTCTCTTGCTGCCATTGCGGTATATCTTGGTAGTTGAGCAGTTTTGTGCGTCGTCGAAGCTTTGGCGCTCTCGGGGTGGATTGTTGCTGTATCCTGGCTTGCTTCTGTTTCTCTGTACCTAAATTCCCCGGGAGAGCGACAAGGGCCCAGAGGACTGCCAGTGCCTGGCTCGATGTGGCAGTAGGCCGTGTCATACCGTCTCGAGACACCTGCCTATACGGCCATGAACATGGCAAATGTTGTCTGGTCAAAATATCCGACTCCGACTCCGAAAGCCGGAAACGGCACGGGTGAAGTGGTCGGTCTCAGATAACCTGCAGTTGGGAGACATGGTAGCGACCGAGATCGTCATAGCCGAGAACGGGATGTGGAGCATCCCGTTACATCTTGGGGTCTTGCTGGTGATTGCCACTAGAGGGCTCTTGCGAGTCAATGTCTTACACGGGGAATCGATGCCATATATCAGCGTGTTTCTTGGGAAGACAATCACGTTTCATGTGTCGTTCTGCTGTGCCACCAACCCTTCAGCTCCATCACTTCACCCTCGCACCAGCCTAGAGTCTCTGGATTCGCAACCCACCAGTTTTCCCCATTCTTGAGCTTGTCGCTTGCGTACTTTTTTAGACTGCCACCGTCGAATCTATGGTTCTTGACCCCGATGAGAAGGACCACACTGCCGACTGCAGGGCTGAATGCCTCGGGGTCAAGAAAGACGGTAAGCAGTACCTTCTTGGTAGTTGTTGGATCCGTGAGCCGCGCTGTGCGTTGGGTATATGGAGGTAAATGCGACGGTTCCAAATCCGACAACGACGCAACAACTGCGAGCACGTTGCACACCCAGTTCTGTTTGTACGGCAGCTTCGGGACCGAAGCCATGTTTGTAAGCTTCAAGGGTTGTGTTGGATCGTTGGACATCCATGGAAGAGACTTCGCGGTGTCTTTGGACGCAAAACCCGGGGCGAGCGGCACTTGGTTAATGCGTCGTCCTGCTGCTCGCTCCACCGAGACTTGCAGGTCCTCGAAACCGTCCTCGGAATCCGAGCCATCTTGGGCATCTTTCGCAGGGCGTGTGGGCTCCATCTGTTGTGCCATAGACGCTGTCGACCTGGGCTTGACCTGTAAAGAATGCCACTTGGACCGAATTTTGCCAGACGTATCCTCTTCGCTAGCAGCAATCGCTGCTGGCCTCGTGGGTTCTCCCAGTCCCAGCAACCGCCGATAGTCTCTGTTCCACCCGACGGTGATCAGATTCCCAACCAGAAGATATACCATCTTTCCCCTTGTCTTGCTTTGTCCTCCCACCTCTCCCTTATAGACGTCCACTTCCCTCAGTTCAAAGTCGTCGAGACGGACATAGCAGCCTTCATAAACGTGTCCCCCGTCCACGAAGCAGTGGATATCGGGTCGCAGCAGCGCCTGGATACAGAGCTCTCCATCACCCAGTAGGATGCGCACGGTGCGGTAGCTTCGTTCGATGGGGATGTGGGTGTCGATTGCCTCAACGAGGAGCACAGAGCCCTTGATGCAGTATCTGGTGCGTAGGATGTCGGCAATCAGCAGTTCGGGCTCAATCGGGCATGTGGGGTCGATTGAGACAATGGCTGAGTCCGCGTCTCGGTCCGAGAAGGGAGACATTGGTCGAATACCGACTCCGTTGTCCTGCAGCTGTTGCAGACCTTTGTAGTTTGTGATCCATCTCGCAGGACGCGACTTGGGCCGCGCAGGTGAGGGCGGACGGGATCGCGGGGCAAAGTGGAGTGGATCAAATAACCCTAACCCATCCCATGCATAAACAGCTGGAGTTGGAATGGAGACTCCTGACGTTGAGCTCGAGAGGGGAAGACCTTTGTAGATTTAGGGCAGAAACTTTTACAAGACCGGTAGCGGCCTTCAGTGCTTTGCGCTTACCGTCTGGCTGATGTTTTATTCTATCACACAGGGCCGCAAGGAAACTGGGATGACTTTAAAAAGTTAACGAAACGGGGAAAGAATCGCCTACTGGAATTAACAAGTTTCGATTTATGTGGGTTTCAAATAATTGGTAGTAGTCACCATCTAGTCGTCATCATTAGAACTAAATTTAAGAAACTTCCTCGTTTGCTCGGATCTTCGAGTGGCTGAACCAGTTCTCTATGCCCTGGTCAACAAATCAGTGGAGGCCGAAAGCAGGCCCTCGGCAGGCGTGGACGAGGATCCCCAGAGTACTTGGGCAGCAAATGATGCCAACCTTCAGGTTCCTTCAGTCCTGTGGGCTCTGCCTTCGTATAAACTCATCTCGCATGTGTGTAGTTCAACCGGAAAACCATCTTCGAAATATCAAACAGGATCATGGCATACTCAAGGACCTAGATTGTCATAAAGTGTGTATTCCGTCAGGTATCAAAAAATAGCTCTCTATTAGGTGTGGAGGGCTGGGCGATTAAGAAAACTGCAAAGATGTAAAGAGCTTCGGATACTAAAAGGAAATAAGGGTAACAAGTCCGGTCCACGGAAGTACGATTTGCCACGACATAAACACCATAGGCGAAAGGGGTATGGCCTGTAACCTCCGCACCGCATGCGCCGTCGCTGTTTGCGCCTCAACTCTCTCTTCAATCCCTCCCTTTGACTCGAGAGCTTATGCCTCGCAGCACCTCCACCGGGATATCAAGACCGATCATGCTCGTAGCTGGCGGGGGATGCTGCGTGTTGTGCTGTTGATCAACCCCACCTGCCTAGTAGCCGTTCATTGTCATCCGTTGCGAGCTTCGGCTCATCTCGCGGTCAGCAGCAGGGCTGATGGGTCTGCTGCCGTGGCCCTGTGCGCTGCTCTCCTTGAGCGCCAGAAGTTGCTTTGCACGGAACGTCTCGTAGTGAATCTGCGATGTCGTCTCGATGAGGTCCTGCAGATGAGTGCGAAGCAGGAAATTCCGGAGATAAATGAACTCGCAGTGGTTCTCGTCCTCAACGTTAATGACACCCCATCGGTTTTGGCGACCGCGGACCTGCTTGCCGTTGACAATGATCGACTTCTCGGACCCAACCACGGCAAATGGAATCAAATCCTGAAAGTTGTTAGCCTGTCATGCGGATGTCAGTAGAAAATTCAGCCGTACCTTGATCTGTGTGTTGATAGCCCGCTCCTCCTCATCGAGCTCGTCGTTGTCATAAGGGTACATCTTGAGGTTGTGGAAGGCAAACTCCTCCTTGATGCGCTCCTTGAACGCCAGTCTTTCCTCAAGCGTGAGAGAGTCGGCCTTGGCAATGACGGGCACAACATTGACAACGTCCGAAAGCTTCTTGAGGACCACGATGTCAATTGGCTTCAGCGAGTGGCCAGAAGGCTGAATGAAGAAGAGGCAGCAGTGGATACGGGTGTCCTGGATATAACGCTCGCGCTGGGCCGTGAGCTCTTTCCGCAGGTACGCGGAGTGTTGGTCCTTGATGTACTTGACGATGGGGTCCCAGCACCGGTCGTTGTTGATCAAATCACCATAGCCGGGAGTATCCACAATGTTCAGTCGGAGGCGGACGTTGTTCTCTTCGATGATGTGCGACACGGACTGAATCTCGGTGGTGGAACGAATGATCTCATCAGGATTGAGTCTGCCCTTGGACTCAATGAGGTGGGAAGCGAAGATGGTATTAATCAAGGTCGACTTGCCCAAACCTGTCTGGCCTACAATGGAAAGACATGTCAGTTACAGGCTCGGGCCACGGTGGAGCTCAGGGTTGTGCCTCGAGCACTTACCGACGCAGATGACATTGAACTGGAAACCACGCTTCAGGAGCTTGCGCTCGATCTGAGAGGTAATACTGTCGAAACCAACGTGGCTCTGGGGGTGAATCGTGGCAGCGGGCATCGACGCCATTTTTTCTGCGGATGTGAACAATTGGCTAGAGGCCCTCTTCTATTCCAAAAAGCAGCTGGAAGTGGCCGTCGGGAACTGATTGACCTCGCCGACAGAGGAAACGCGACGGGAGAGAGGATGCGGGTAGATTGGAGATGGTGAGTGGTGAAGCGTTTCGTTGAAGTTCAGGAAAGGATGAATTTCTTCGCACCTTCCCGCCTCTAGCAGCTCTGGTGCCAAACAATAATTTCCCTTCAAAGGGTCTTAAAGCTGGCTGGGGAAAGGGGCAGGTGCTGGCCGGTTTGATTGGCCTAGTGGGGTCTGTGCTTCAGGCACGGCCAAAAAGAGCTTAGTGGTAGTCATGGCTGGGGGTGGACCGTGCAATGCCGGTCGGCTGAGTTGGATCATCGACCCGCTAACATTTTCTCTGGACGATGATCAACTCGCGATTGTCAACCTCCGAACCAACGACGTCAACAGGTAACTGTCGCCAACGAAGGGTTCCGCGCCGGACGAACGCTAATACAGGACGGGAACTAAAGCCTTCAACATCTTGGACTAGAGCCGGTTGTCGAGGTGGCGGTGGACGAAACGATTGCGATATGGCTTTGGCGACACCGACAATGAGGATAGCCACTTCCGGCTCCCCTTTTCTCCCCCGGCTCCTCCCACCGGCGCTCTTTTCCGCGCAAAGATTACAGCAAGTTCGGCAGCTACAGTTCTCCCTGCCGTTGTTCCCCGCGGTCGCTCTCGCAGTTCCCGCCTCGTTCCAATGGAGTCTTCCATCACTACCATCGATTCTTGAAGGGATCTGGGAAGGGATCTTGAAGGCAGTCCCAAAGAAGAAGACTTCACACATGAAGAAGAGACATAGGCAGATGGCCGGCAAGGCGTTGAAGGATGTCACACATCTGTGCAAGTGCCCATCTTGCGGGAAAACAAAACGAATGCACTACCTGTGCCCATACTGCACAGCAAGTAAGGGTTCCCTTCGGGATTGCCGGGGATCTACTGACGGAGATTTTAGAGCTTGGCGAGATGTTGAATAAAGATATGAAGGACAGTAACGCAAAGAAGTATTGAAAAGGAGGCATACTGGAATACATCGGTTTCGCCAACTGCTATACGCGTCCACCACGCGCAAGACTCTGAGTTCGGAGTGGCTGTCCCCCATGTCAAAGATTTCCAAATGTATATATGTGTACCGGCGGTCTTGTACGATACTGAGTCTGGGATCTTGTCATACTGTAGTCTCTTAGGGATACAGATATGGTTCAGGGAAGCCAGCTTAATTCCGTCTGTTTTTCACAACCCGGATTTTTTAGTTTTTGGGACGTCCTTCAGCACTGCAGCGCCCTCCGGCACGCCGCAAAATCTGAAGATAGATTTGGACCAGCTTGAATGCTGAAAATTTTTTGGATCGGAGAAGAACACCAAGCTCACCAGTCCACAAATCCATTGAGTGTGCAGTCCTCCGTAGCTATTTCTGTATTTAGTGAGAGACAACGATATGACAGTAATTATGGCAGTGTAGGGCCAGCAGGGATGTCCAAATAAAAAGAGCAAAGTAGAAGCTGGGAAATCAATTGCACTCAGTTTACAACGACGCCATGGAGCAATGTGACGTCTGCGCTTCCCCAAAACCCCAAACTGCCCCACCACCTCAACTAACGCAAGCTGTGTGATCCAAACTTCAACCGATCAACCCAGTTAATTTTACATGGAGAGCTAACAATGGTAAGCGGAGAATCCTGGCACTCTTCACAAGAGTTTGCTGACAGAAACCAGTCTAAGCAATATCTCACTATCCACACGGTGGACGACGGTAAGCCGGTGCTTGACTTACCCCGCCATGGCTGCTCGACAGCGATGTAGCTCCTAGCTGACCGCGTTGGAACCTAGCCCACCCGACCACGATATTCTCAATCGCCGCGACGAAGACTTCTCTTATTTCTGCCAGCGGCTCTGCAACTTTGCGAGTTCACAGCACAACCGATCCAACCTTCCCTTTGCAACAGGAGATTCAAAACGCTCACAGGCTTGGCTGCCACCATGTTTGCACAGCGCGCGGTGGCCCAGGTAATGTCGCGGCCAGCGTCGGCTTCGAAGGCGATGTTAAAATCTGGCGCTGCGCGAATAACACGAGCAATAGCAACACAGAATGGGCACTGTGGTGGGCGATCCCGCCGACTAAGGCAGGCAGCGGTGAACCCTGGGCGGTTGCGCTGAGCGCTGATGAGAACTACCTCGCCTGCACGACCCACGATGGTTGTATCCATGTCTGGGATATTTCCAGTCGCGAGCGCATCCAAACATACGAGACGGGAAGTAACACCGGTGATGGGAGCTTCGCAATGGCGGTTGACCTGAGCCAGGATGGCAAGTTCACGGCGAGCGGGCATGAAAGCGGTGCGGTATTTGTATTCAACAACGATGCTGGAAGGATGGCGTATTCGCTCTCTGGTAAGGGACTCACCTCTCGTAGGGCTATGGCGGGCTCCCCCTCGTTGGTTCTGCGCTGTTGCTGTCTATTCATTTCTAACGCAATAGTCCAGGACTGGCATCGCCCATCAGGGCAGTCGCCTTTTCCCCTGGATGCACACTCCTCGCAGCGACCGGTAATGCCGGTCTCATTGCTATCTACGACATAGAACGCGGCGAGCATGTCGCAAATCTGTCAGTTCCGGGCAGCTCACCGGCATGGATCTCGTCACTGGACTGGAGTGAAACCGGCGAGTACCTTTTGAGCGGCGCATTGAACGGCAAGGTAAAGGTCTGGGATGTTACACGAGGTGCCTGCGTCGCCACCCACAGTGAAACCGAAAATGCCATCTGGAGTGTTCGGTGGCTGCCGAAACAAGAGGGAGCGGTTAATAACGGAATGGGGAAGGGAGAGAGGTTTTGTGCTGCAGGGGCGAGCAACAGTCTTTGCTTTTACCGGGAGGCCACTGGCACATAGGGTGTCTTCAAGCTGGGCAATTCCAAACATTCCAAAAATTCAAGCCAGGCAGGAGCGAATGGGATAGAGAAAACCAAACACGGGAAAACAGCTTCGCAAGGAAGCGACTGGTTTCTAGCACATGGAAGGGTTTTGATACGGAGTATTGCAATATCCCATGTCTATCAACGGCGAGTTTACTATTTCGCCCTCACGAGACCAATACCGTTCTTCAAGAAATATTGTGTCGGCCCGGAGTGGTGATGGGAGCTCTCCAAGAATGCCAACAATGTTCAAGGTGTGGGGGATGTTAGAGATGGGTCTTGGCCAAAGTCACCTGATCTGGCGCACTGGTCGCGCCTGCCAGGTTGCCGTGCCAGCGGTTTTATCGAAAGCACCACCTTGCCCCGAATGCAAAGGCAGCCCGAGATCTTCAAGTGACAATTGAGAGCAAAGCTTGATCTTCTTTCCCATTTCGCCCATAATTATTTCTCGTAAAGCAAGCGACAAACCTAAGCCGTTGCACTACCACTTTCGCCCGACTTCTCACACAACCAACGCCTGACGTCACCCCACTCATCGACCACCCACCGTTTCAACTCCCTAATCATGCCCGCTACACGCAAGTCAGCCCGCCATTCAGGCGGCCACGGCAAGCAGTCAACGCTTAGCTTCAATCACCGTGTGACCAAGGCTGTGCCCAAGTCCATCAAAGACGGCAAGCCGTCAGCCCTATCTAAAGAATACATTCCCGAGCCTGAACCGGAGAAGACCCACACCGAAGACGTTGTCGTCGCCCCGACCCCGACCCCGACAGTCGCCGAGCCCGAGGTGGAGAAATCAGAGGCGGAACTCAAAGCGGAGAAGATTAGCAATGCGGCAGTTGAGCGGTACTGGGGCAAGATTGAGGAGCCGAGGAAGGCAAAGGCGGTGCACAAGAAGCATACGCAGGACTTGACGACCGGGGAGAAGGTGTTGCGGTACTTTGATGTGAGCTCGCAGTATGGGGTATGTTTCTCCTTCCCATTTTTTTCTTCGTCGGTTTTTGAGTCATGGGAGTAGCTAACGGATATGCGCCGTTAGCCGTGCATTGGTATCACTAGACTCAAACGGTGGCAACGGGCAGAGATGCTTGGTCTGAAGCCGCCGATTGAGGTCCTCACCGTTCTTCTGAAGGAGGAGGCACAGGATAACAAGGGCATTGAGCGGGCGCATATTGATGACCTGCTCAACTCGGCGACCGCAGATGCCTGAATGATTGTTTTCTCCCGGTTATGATGTACAACACGACGGGTGGGGCGGCGCGGTGTTTTTGGCGTTGGGGGCATTTGGAGTTACATGGCAGTGCTTTCTGATATCTTCCAACAAGACTGGAGCCAACTGGACGGCCAGATAAAAAGAGGTATCTACAGTGTGGTATCTGCGCTATGAAATCCACTTGATTGCCGTTTCAGTACCAGATGCTTCTAGTTCGATGGTGTGGTATGATTTCTTGTCCCTGAGATTCTAGCTTCTTGATAGTGTCGTAGAGGAAAAAGTCTATCAAGATAGCATTGACCTGGGCGTCTGGGTGTTTCCTCTTGATTTCTCGCCGGATTAGCTCAACGCACCAGATACTGCAGCCTGGGATCATATTTGTGTCAGTTGAGCCCAGCCACGGCAAGGTTGTATGCCCACCTCTTAGCTGCATCTCCCAGTTCCCTCCTAAGGGCAAGTCTCGCTTCGCTCTGAGCGCCGCGTCCAGTGGTGGGCTGAAGCCCAGACACCCGAGGGTCTGTAGCATTTGGGGTACACGATAATCTGCAAACATGGTGATCTTGTCAATGTCGCGGAACGCACCATATTCTTGCCCTTCAAAGCATGCCCACAGGTCGGCCACAAAGATTTGGGCTCTCTTTAGCAAGCGGACTGGTTCACGTCGCCCTTGGAAACGGTGTTCATCCCGGAAGCAGTTGAAGTCTCGCGCAAGCAGGTTCACGAGCCCTGCAGCTGACCCATCAGCAGCGGTGATCAGGTTCACGGGACTGCATTGGTATTTCTTTGCAACACGTTAGAGCAAGGCAAAGTGCAATACCAACGGGGGAAAAAACAAGGCCAACCTCGTAAAGAACATTACCGGCCTCGCGCAGACAGGCAAGACGCTCTGCTAGCAGAGGCATCTCTTCATCTGTGCATGACCTAAAGATGTGCCTCAAGCTATCCAAGGTACATTCTTCCTGGTCTTGCCAGAAATGAGGATCGGTGATAGGTATCCCTTTGCGGCATTTGATCAGCACAAAGCCCATCATCGACTCAGACTGCGGGTGAATTATTCAACAATGGGAATAGCCCCTGAAGAAACTCAAGCAAACCCACCTTCATCCAAGGCCCTCTGCAGAGCGGCAACTAAACTCCAGTAGCCTGTCCAGGTCTTGTCCCGGTACGAGATAGCAAAGCGCTGGTCCTCAGGCTTGTCAGACCAGAACGAGAAGTTAAGCAGATCCATAGTGAAGATGAAAGCCACGGTGCTCTCATTCTTAGTCTTGGGGTGGAGTTCGTGGGTTGCCCAAGTGGCAGGAGAATACTGCTTCTCCTGCATTTGCGCGTGGATGTAAGCGGCCGCCTCCTTGCAGGACCGCATGTCCAGCGCAACATCGATGGAGTTGTCATAGACATATTCTGCGCCCTCCAGCACCTTTGTCTCGGGCTCCTGATTGACTGCTACATTCCCCCGGAGATGCTGCCGTAAAAAGTCGAGCAAATCATGGTCGACTTCGTCGTCCGACATTGACTGCTTGCCAGGGGGGTTTGTAAAATGAAAATAAAAAATGAATAAAGAGGCGGTTGGTATTCCAAGGAGAATGCGAAGGCGTCTTTCTCAGTGCTCCAGTCTGTAAAAGGGGGGAAGCAGGCTTGGGGATGATCCAAGGATGGCCTTGTCCAAAACGCTAGCCGATAGCGTATGCGGTGAGCTTAACAGGCACTTCGTGGGGAATTCAAAGGCTGCAGACCAATGCTTGTTGCAGAATATGTTGAACCTCGTTTGAGGCGCTTATCAGGTCGTAAGTAAGAGCTGTTTGGAATGTCAAAAACAGCATTGTTCAACCCAACGTTTTTATCCTAGGTTCAAGATTAGAGTCGGTGGGCAGCTGTTAGTGGCAAGGAGCTACAGGGCGGCCAATGAGGTGGCCCATATGCAGGGTCCCGGGCGCCCAGGCCACCCGGCTGTTTAGCGCGATTGCCTGTAGGCCTTGGCGCGACCATGATGATGGTTCGAGCTGGAACATTTTTAAACCTGGACTGTGAACCTGCCTGCCAATCGACCTCCCACATCTCACCCGAGGCCCCGAGTCACCCCGCACACCCTCCAGAGACCAACATGGGATGGACAGGATACCCATAAACCCCAAGCTGAAACCTACCCACCCAGAAACATCCACCCTCGACACTCCATCGCAAACCCTCCACAAACCGCCCGCACAATGGAGTCCACCAACGGCAACACCACAGTCGTGG
>Ga0247760_1002448_pt1 | contig 14047 bp, 12 predicted proteins | sample UWRJL171409R4_FD_179936 | JGI IMG/M metagenome (GOLD analysis project Ga0247760, IMG submission 179936) | Plant litter microbial communities from Arlington Agricultural Research Station in Wisconsin, United States - UWRJ-L171-409R-4 | ecosystem: Environmental > Terrestrial > Plant litter >...
GTAACCCTCTTCGACCTCGACGTCACATCCCCCCTCCCCCAGATCCAATCGACCATCGCCGCCGCGCTCGCCGTCCACGGACGCATCGATGTCCTCATCAACAACGCGGGGGTGAGTCGGCTGGCGACGCTGGAGGAGATGGACGAGGATGCCATGAGGGAGGTGATGGAGGTTAATTTCTGGGGGGCCGTGAAGGTGACGCGGGCGGTGTTGGCGGCGGGGATGCGGGAGCGCGGGGAGGGGACGGTGGTGTTTGTGGGGGCGGGGATGGGGTGGGTTGGGCTGCCGTTTTTGGGGGGGTACAGTGTTAGTAAGGCAGCGGTGTCGAGTGAGTGCCAACTTCCATCAAGAGGTTTTCTTTTCTGTTGTGGGGGGGAGGTTTTGGTGTTGGTTGTGGTTCAGGGGCTGACAAATAAATCAACTTACGCAGTGTTTGCGGAATCTCTCCAAAAGGAAATCACCCCGCTGGGACTACGCTCGGTGATCTTCGAGCCCGGCGGTTTCGACTCGGACCTCACTGTGTCGCGGGAGGGCGGCGCGCCGTTCGCGCAGCCGCCGCAGGCAGAGGAGTACATCGACCTGTTCAGCAAGACGTTTGGAAGTGGGGGCATCCCACCGTCTCCGGGGGATGTCAGCAGGATGGCTGATGCCATTATCGACGTGGTCACAGGGGAGGGCTTAGCCAAGGGCAGGCCGTTTCCCGTGCGCGTAGTTCTGGGACCGGATGCGCTAGACGCGGTGAGGCAGAAGTGTAACGAGCAGCTGCAATTGCTAGATACTTGGGAGGATGTGTCACTGAGCGTGATGTACGAGGGCCGAAGGGAGACGTCACGATGGCTGCTGGATGGGTGCTCCATGTTGAACAAGAGCTGAAACATCATCGTCACCAGTCAGACACATCACAAGAGACACATATCACAAGGTCAAAGGTTTAAAACCGCAACCGTAAACCGTTTATATGCTAAGCCATAACAAGGGGTATCATAGAATCCAGCCTGTCCTTTTCCGGTCCATCGCAAACCATCCCAGATGCCGCCGAACTTTTCCAGAACCCCGACCCATGTGACAAATGCATAGGGCTCCCAGTACAGAGTACAATGATGGTCCCAATGCGCCGTATATAACAACATGCAAAGAAAACGCGCAGAGAATCCGCAAACAAAGAAGTATCGATCATGACCATAGCGAGCGTCGGGCTCACGTATAAACTTCAATCGCAATGACATGACCCAGTCCTGATCTGCCAAGAAGATCCGCAAGACGCAAGGCCATGGATACCCGATTTTGTGAAGTCTCAAGCTCAAACAAGAGTCAAAAAGAGTGATAGACGTCGACGCAAAGCCCAACTGAAGAAGACCCATGGCTGCCAGGCTGAGAATATCTGGTGGTGCATGATATCGTATCGATATCTGAGTTTCGTGGGATAATGAACTTCGAAAAAGCTGAACATCAACCGGTGCAAGGCCAAACTGAGAATGACTGATGGTTATCGTGGTCGAAAGCTCTTAGGAGGATGGAGGTATCGATGCTGTGGCCTCGCCACGCCTCATGTTTGCGTGCGACATCTGAAGAACCGATCTGAAGAACTGATCTGAAGAACTGGCAGCAGCTCCGAAGTGAGATCATGTCCCCTTCGGGTCAAGGGCAGTCTAGCTGATGAGGAGAGAGACTTCGGAAAACGGTCCACCTGGTGAGGAGAGAGACATCGTAAAACAGAACAGAGCGACGTCGGACCTCAGCGGATTTGGGGCTCATTCATAAAGTCGAAGCCACTGTCATCACGGCCAAACCTTGAATGAGCAGCGTCGGCTGCATCGAGAACCTCTTGCATGGCAGAGTCGAGGATCGGAACTCCTGGCGTACCGGGAAATGCGTCGGCCCCCTCAACATTGCCCTCAGCGTCGACAAGTGTCTCGTAAGTGACGTTTTTGTTGTTCTCGTCCAGGCCGAAGATCTTGAGGCCGCGGATGTGGGTGTCCTTGCCGTTCTGATGGTTCTCTTTGATGTGCATCTGAACGATCCAGCAGCAGAGGGAGTGACCATCGGGCCCACCGCCGGAGTCAGCAATGGGAACGTCCTGCCAGCCAATCGGGTTGGTGAGCGGGACCTCAGCAAACTGGATGAGATCGTGGCAGCCGGTGCCTGCATAGAACACGATGTTCGTCGGCGTGTACGACTCGTCCTGGCTGTAGTCGACGTAGAAGCGGATTGCGCGGATCTCGACGCGGCGAAGGAAGTGTATCGTCAACAGGTGCGGTTGCTGGCCATCTGATCTAGCAAATGTTAGTACGGGCAAGGACATATCACGACGGAAAGGCGAGAGACTTACTGCCAGTACTGGTCCAGATCGTCGCTCAGCAACTGCTCGACGCCGTTTCCGGGCTTGTGACTGCTGACGCCGAAGTGCGCCAGGTTATTGATCTCTCGAAGACCAATGGCAGCGGGATCGAACATAGGGCCCTGCAGGTGCTCGTCGTCGTCGGCCTGCCCGCCGTGCTCGTCGTCGTCGTCGATGTCCTCGTCCATGACTTCGCCCAGCAGCTCGTCGTCATGGGCGCCGAACTCGGCGTCGACGTCCTCCTCGTCGTCGCTAGCCTGGGCGACCTGGAGGGCGAGGTCTTCGTCATCCGAGCCCTCTCCGGGCGGTGCTTGTGCGACGTTGGGCCAGTTAGTATAGTCCATGACCTGGTCCAGGTCGTATGTGCCGTGCATGACACCTTCGGCGACGGCGTCCTCGTTCTCGATATCCAACACGATCGGGAGCCGCTTGCTGCGGCCCCGATCGGTGTTGAGATCCCTGTTCGGATCCAGCTTCCCCAGGATGAACCGGAGTCGCCGGCGTGGAGCGCCGCCGCCGTTGCCACGAGTTGAGCTCATGGTTCTTCCGAACAAGGAGCGAGCTGCGGGAAGGGAGATGGTGTAGAGATTGGGGGGAAGAGATATAGCGCCTTGTCGTAGAGACGAAATAATTGTTCGGACTGAAGAAAACGATGGTGGCTTGAGAGAGAAGAGATGGTTGCGAGAGATGAAGCCGCTGCGTGTGAAGAAGAGAGGGAAGAGGGGATTCCGAACAGGCCGGCCGCAAAGAAACAACAATAGGAAAGCGCTCCGGTATTCAAGACTATTGAATAAAAGCGGAGACGGCCATTTTCGGCGCTCTCACGCGGGTCCGGCGGGTCCGGGTTGGCGGCGACTTGGCCGGCGATGGTGTTGTTTTGGTGGTTGGTGGGGGGCGGAAAAGGGGGTGTTTACTTACACAATGGTGCGGCGCCATGGGCAGCCGGGGACGACCGCATGCGCTCCGAGCCGAAAGCCGTGCGGGCAGCATGCCGGGCAGCCGTTAGGATAGAGGTCCGCTCGCGATGGACGGTGTGGCCAAGGCCCAGTCGCGTGCGCCGAGGCGCCCTTGCAGCATCAGGAGAATCTGACATGTTTGATGTCGCAGAGGTCAATTGATCATTGGTGCCTCAGGTTGATACCGCATCAATGGTGCAAATTGCCTTGCCAAGGATCTTGAAGAACGAATTCAATGCTGCAAAGCTGGTGAGAATGAAAGTCAACAATGACGATGCGGATGGTGGGGAGACGAAGTGCGCACCCGCCTTTAGGCACCCCTACCCCCCACAGTGCCCCACCGGCCGCCAGAGCTCACCCCTGCACGCCATTCTGTCGCCTCATGTGACAGCGTGTGGACGTCGCGTCGCGCACCTCGTCGCATCAAGTCCACCACCACAACCGACACGACCAGCAGGCCCGGCAGCAAAACCCGCCACCCAAGCAAAGCGCTGTTTTTGCGATAAAATTCTGCGCCTTCTTCGAATGAATACGCCGTAATTCCTCCCAAAATGCGCCACGACTTAGGTTCGTTCCCCCCCAGCAAATTCGGCATTTGCTTGGCAAACGCAGGCAGCTGCTGCCCAAGCGATTTTTCGATGGCTGCTGACGATACCAGAGGAGGACACGATCCGCATTCTCATCGCCACAGACAACCATGTCGGCTTCGAGGAGCGCGATCCGATCCGGAAGGATGATAGCTGGCGTACTTTTGACGAGATCATGAAGCTGGCCAAAACGCAGGATGTCGACATGGTGCTCCTCGGCGGCGATCTCTTCCACGAGAACAAGCCCTCGCGCAAGTCGATGTACCAGGTCATGCGCTCGCTCCGCAGGAACTGTCTTGGGATGAAGCCCTGCGAACTTGAGTTTCTGAGCGACGCCACCGATGTGTTTGATGGCGCCTTCCAAACGGTCAACTACGAAGACCCTGACATCAACATCTCCATCCCAGTCTTCTCCATACACGGAAATCATGACGATCCGGGCGGTGATGGTCACTTCTGCTCTCTCGATCTGCTGCAAGTGGCCGGGCTTGTCAATTACTTCGGCCGCGTCCCCGAAGCGGATAATATCCACGTGAAGCCGGTCCTGCTGCAGAAGGGGAGGACCAAGCTCGCCCTCTACGGTTTGAGTAATGTGCGTGACGAGAGAATGCACAGGACATTTCGGGACAACAAGGTCAGGTTCTATCGGCCAGGCCAGCAGAAGGAAGACTTCTTCAACCTCCTCACTGTGCACCAGAACCACTACGCCCACACGCCGACAAGCTACCTCCCCGAAAATATGCTTCCCGACTTCTTAGATCTCGTGGTGTGGGGTCACGAACATGAATGCCTGATTGATCCTCAGAGGAACGCAGAGACGGGGTTTCACGTCATGCAGCCGGGCTCGTCAGTCGCCACCTCACTGTGCCCTGGGGAGGCAGTCACCAAGCAGATCGCGATCCTCAACCTCACCGGCAAGGATTTTAGGATAGAAAAGATCCCGTTGAAGACCGTTCGGCCGTTTGTCACGAGAGAAATCGTGTTGTCGCAGGACAGGCGCTTCAAGGGGCTCGACAAGAAGACTGACAACCGCCAAGACATCACGAAACGCCTGATGGCCATTGTGGATGAGATGATCGCGGAGGCGAACGCGCAATGGCAGGCCATACATGCGGACGACGAGGATGATGAGGAACCACAGCCGTTGCCTCTGATCCGCCTCAAGGTGGAGTACACCGCGCCCGAGGGCTCGGAATATGAGGTCGAAAATCCGCAGCGATTCTCGAACAGGTTTTCAGGCAGGGTTGCCAACCAGAACGATGTCGTTTATTTCTACCGGAAAAAAAAGAGCGCAGGAACAAGTACGTATTTCATCCCAAAACAGCTGGAACGCACGGCTAACAGCAAACAGAAAATGGCAAGAGCGGCAAACCAGGCGTCGCAGGCGAGGCAGAGAATCACGACACTCCTGACAACTCTCTTGACATTGTCAAAGTGGACCAACTAGTGCAGGAGTTCTTCGCGCAGCAAGAGCTCAAGATTCTCCCGCAAGCTCCTTTCGGAAATGCCGTGAACCAGTTCGTCAGTAAGGATGACAAGCATGCCGTGGAGATGTTCCTCATGGATTCCCTCTCAACACAAGTGAAGGGGCTCCTCCAGCTCGACGACGATGCCGTGACAGAGGGTCTTGATGCCCATATCGCGGACTTCAGGAAGGTGATGGAAAAGAGCTACGTCGAAGGCGAATCACAAGCAGCGCGGCGCAGGAGACGCTTCAAGCCCAAGCCGAACGGCTGGGACTCGGACATGAATGGCCACTGGACAGAACAGCCTGGCGTTTTGGAGGAGGTGCCATCATCACCAGAGCCCCAGACGAGCCGGCGTGCCCCGGCAGATTCCCGAGACGTCTTTAGCGATGACGAGGAGGACCTGTTCGGGGATACCCCTGCGCCTCGAGCTCGTCCAGCCGCGAAAGCCACAACAAGCAGAGCCACCAAGAAGGCACCGGCAAAGCCTGCAGCCACGAAGGCCGCCCCGGCAAGGAAGGCTCCATCGAGGGGTCGTAAGAAGGCCGCGAATCCCTTCATCGACGACGGGGAAGAAGAGGACGAGGACGTCGTGATGGAGGATGACGATTTCGACCTCCCGGTAGCTAAGCCGGCGCCTCCACCAAAGCCAACACGAGCGACGAGGGGAGCAGCGAAGCCCAAACAGACGACACTCAACTTTTCTCAGTCTCAGTCACAGAGGCCGGCAGCGAAGAAGGCGCAGAAGGCGATTGAGATTAGTGATGACGAGATTTCGGATGATGCCTTTGAGTCGATGCCTACTACGCGGAGCAAGCGTCGCTGATGGCATGGTTTGGCTTTGTAGGTACATGCAGCGACCGTATGGTGCTGTGGCACTCTTGTAATGCGGGGACTTGCCGTCCCTGATGGCGCGGCTCTGGCGATGCTTGAGACCTCGGTGCCCTCATCCTGAGATATTCGGCGGCTTTGCGCTATCGCCGCCCGTCTATCTGGTTTTTATTGGGAGTCATTTGGGACTCTTTGCTTACATTAAATCGCTGTTTGGCGGTTTTTGGGTGTCGACTTGGGACCCGCTGCTTTTCTGTTATGCCGCCATTCGGCGCTAGGAGAGGAAGTTCTGAGGACAAAAAAGGCTCGTTATCCTGTTACGGGAAATTTATGATGGGATGACCTGGTAGCTAGCTGCACAGATATTGCACAATACAATGCGAGAGATGATGGCGTGTTTGGTCCACGGGGCTCGGAGCTCGGTGTTGCGTCGCCCGAGACTGCTTTGTTGACTAACAACGTACCTATTTTGACCTTCCACCCACCGGCCAAGGAACAAATTTTTGTCCCTTCTATCCCAAGATCTCCGTAAACCCTCGATCCGCTCTGTATCACATCTCGCCAACCTGGCGATCGCTGCGTTGCGAGCCAGGTTGACTTTCCACAGTCACGTGACTCGCCTTCTGCGCATCAGCGCAGCGCCGCCCGTGGCAACTCTGCCTTGACATCACCGAAATCGCAACCGCTGCAAACCGTCGCCCACCACCACATCGGTTCGCGACGAAACGAATCACACTATCACACCAGCAAATATGGCGAACATCAATCCGCAACAAACCCTCGGGGATCCGGCGTCCGCGCCCGCTGCCGCAAACGCCCAGCAGCAGCAGCCGCCGAATGGCACCCAGCCGACCGCCGTGGGGGCCGAACCCGCTGCCGCAGCGAATGCCGCCGCGCCCGCAGACCCGCCGATGCCCGAGTCGAAGCTGCCGACGAGAAAAGACGCGTCGCTGAAGGAGTTTCTGAACAAGATGGATGACTACGCGCCGATTGTATGTCCCGTCCCTCTCCCCATCCTGCATTGAGCCAGTCAGCACCTACCCACCCATTCTTCTCAACACTAATCACCCGCTCCCCACTGTCACAGATCCCCGACGCCGTAACAAACTACTACATGACCCGCGCCGGCCTCCCTCCCCCACCGCAAACAGACCAGCGCCTCGCGCGCCTTCTCGCCCTCGCGACGCAGAAGTTCGTCGCAGACATTGCCGCCGACGCATACCAGTACAGTCGCATCCGCGCGAGCAACACGAACGCCAACAACCCGATGGGAAGTCTGGGCGCGGCGGCGGGATTTCCGATCCCCGGGCAGCCTACGAACCAGCCGGGAAATAAAGACCAGGGAAGGGGTGGGCCGTTGGGGATTCAGAGGCCGGGATATGGTGGGGGTGGGCAGGGAGGGAGTCAGAATCGGACGGTGCTGACGATGGAGGATTTGGGTATGGCGGTGGGAGAGTTTGGTGTCAATGTGAAGCGCAGTGAGTTCTATCGCTGAAAGGGGGGGCAGAGACGGGTGGGACGGGCTGTGGCTGGTTGGGATGGGATACTACGGCGCACATGAGACACCAAGGCTGGTTATGAGTGTTTCGCGGTGTTGGGCGTTTTTATGAGGGATTGGACGGCGTTTTGGGACGTCTTTTGGTTCTCCATTGGGTGCCTAGGTTGCACACACACAATATACACTATATCCTACACGGTGTCCCTAAAGCTTCTGTGCGTGGGAGGCTTGACTGCTTGCGCCATGCTGAACGCTTTCAGAGCGGGTTACTGCTGAAAAGCTCACGCCCGCTGATCCTCGAGTTGTCCGATGTGCCCATGCGCCAGACATATTGCTACATGCTCCGCCCTCATAATGCACCAAACGCCCTGGAATAGATCGATATGCTCGTGAGTCAAGATCGTTTATTACGCCTTCCTCCAGATGAACGGCTTCCGTGTTCTACACCCCACACTCTTGTCAGCTGCCGCTCTCGCACACGCGCGGGGATCAGATCCCGTGGGAACCTACGTCGAGAACTCGCCGAGCTTGTGGCCCACCATGTCTTCGGTAATGGTCACGTCATGGTAGGTCTTTCCGTTGTGGACCTGGAACTTGAGCCCCACGAAGTTGGGCAGGATGGTGGCCGACCGCGCTTGTGTCTTGATCGGGATAATCCTCTGGCCTGGCACGGGGCGGACGATGGGAAGACTATCGGGTGGTTGTTAGGAGTGCGGTGCGTGGGAGCGAGGGCGAGAGGGAAGTTCTTACGGGACGATGTGCGGGCCTGCGAAGACGACGTTAGCGGGCTGTCCAGAGCGGATTGGGGGATTGGGAGGGGATTTGAGGAGGGCTACCTTTCCACACGGATCTCCCCTTCAATAGGCACCTCGTCGGCTGCATCTTGGTGGTGTGGCGATCGAGATGCTGGGAATAGTCGTTGCGGTCGAAAATGCGCTCCCGCCGTGTTCCGCGATGGCCAAACGAATCTGGAGCTCGAAAAAAAGAGTGGGGCCCCGCAATGCAGGTCACGTGTCGTGACTGCGCGCTTCAGCTGCACTTGGCCCACCGGGATTGCTCAGATGGATGATCGATTGAACGGCGTTTACGGACGTATCGATGAGCGGATCGCTTCACCCGTCAATGCATCCATTCTGGATTGGGAATGGGCGAAACCCTGGATCTTTGCGTGATGCAGGCCTGACGACAACGTGGTTCGCAACTGACTCCCCATTCGATTGACCCGATTCGTGATCTTCGCACATCTCTCAATTGTCTCTAGTTCAGCGCGCGGTTGCCCGACCTCGCCCTCTCCTCTCGCCGCTGCTCCCTTGGGGACCACAAAATCTTTGACGTCCCTCGAATCGTCTAGAATCTAGCGCATCTAAAACGAGTCTTTGGCCAGGGATAGCATCTCGAGCAGCCCCCAAGCCGCCCCGACCGCTTTCATATGCAGCTAATTCTCTCTACTGGCTCATATTCTGGAGTATCGCAAAATCTGCTCCTGGGAGGTGAGTTCTGGGAGGCGAGAAGTGGTCCACAACGACAGATCCTCTAGATTCCCAGAGATCGCAGCATTGATTTGAGCTCGGGATGCACCGTTCAGCTCCGAGCTCTGCTCACCTGTCATCCACTCAAATGGCCGAGCGCCAGCTTCCAGAACGCGAGTGTGTTCCGGGTGTGGGTGGCAGGGCCTCCCTCGCCTCTCTCTCTATCATATCGTCATTCGTCATCATTTCTCTCCAGTTCCAGTTTTCATCCTTTGGTAGGCGGAAACCCTCTGACCAGACAGCAGGTCGGTGCTTCGCATGGCTAGCTCTTGAGGGTTTCGATTACCAACCACCCTTGTATTGTCGCAAGATCTGCTGTCAGGAGATCCAATGTTTCACCGTCTAGGACAGAGGCCCATTCGTTTGCTCCGCAGCTGTTACCGATGCTAACACCTTCCCTGACTTCCCACACCTGGCCCACGAACTATGAAGTGTGTTTGAGGTAGTGCTCTGACCGACGCACTCACTCCCTGTCGGACTCAGAACGAATCCAAGCGTCGCGGTTAGATATTTTTGGGAAGAACCATATAGTTCCCATGGAAACTGAGCCTCTGTCTCCAGCCCCCTCCCCCGACCTCTCGTCCCACGGTGTTGGTGCCGCTGACTCTGCGTTCCAAACAATGCCTCCGGGCCAACAACTTTGATCGGTTCATATCGGATTACCCAAACTTCTCCGACCCAGCCAGTCTCGGCAGTTGCTGCCGCCCTTCTTGGCCATGACGACAGGCCCGGGTTTGTTCCAGTTGATCCGAGTGATTTCCCCCCCTTTGCCATGCCAAGACAACACCTTACGCCCAATGCCTGTCTTGTCTGTCGCAAGAAAAGGACCAAGGTATGTCTGAGCACCCCCTTGGCGGCTCAGAAGCTCACTCGGCCAGTGCGATGGACAAATGCCATGCCGGAGGTGCCGGTCTCGCGGCGAGGAGTGCGCCTACGAGGATAAGAAGTGGCGAACCAAAGACCACTTGAGATCCGAGATCGAAAGGCTGCGGACAGAGCAGCGCCAAGGCCATGCCGTGATACGGGCCCTCACGAACAACGACCCCCAAAAGTGGGAGACAGTCCTGGATCGAATGCGCGAGCGGGAGTCTCCCGATTCCATTGCCCAGTGGATACATTCCACGGCAGCACTGCCATCAACCCCCAGGAACTCGACACATATGGGATTCGAAGACCTGCGTTATGACAATTCAGCGCCTGATTGCCGAGAGATGCGTTGCGGGCTCCCCGATGGCAGCTTCAGCACTCCCAACTATCACAGGGTCGGCTCCAGACTGAGCTTCCCAAGCCCATCTCCTCGCTCGGCCGATCGGTTCTTCTCGGCGGACACTTCGCCGACCGGCCACCCTCCTTTTCAGGATCCGGGAGTCTTTCCACCAGGTCCGGCCTCATTCTACCCGGGATCGTCTGGGCGCACCCCGACTGGCCCAGGAGAGCATCGTGGATCGATGCAGTCTTCCGCTTCGGACTCGTCACAATCCACAGGGCAGGACTTCCCAATATGGACTCGTGTCACCTCTGACACGCAACTTGTTCGACGCCTGATAGTAAGAGTATTTGCGAGTGACTCTTTTTGCACACCGCCATTGATTTCTCGGTTTCGATTTATGAAGGATATCCACGAGGGAGGCCGCCAGTATTGCAGCGAGGCGTTAGCGAACGCCCTTTTAGGCTGGTCGTGCAAGATGCTCGATGCATCTTCGCAGCTCATCTCTCAAGTGAGCTTCGGCGACGCCTTTTTGGGCGAAGCCAAAATGCTGTTGTCTGGCGAGCAATCGCTCGCCAATATTCCAAGCATTCAGGCCCTGGGTGTGCTTGCCTGGACGGAGATGGGTCAAGGGAACGGGGAGGAGGCATACAACCTCGCCCAGGAGTCGGTCAGATCGTCAATTCAGCTAGTGCTCCAAACCTTTCCCAACCAGCAAGACGAAGAGTTTCGGAATGCTCAAGCGCTAACGTATTGCGGCGCTTTTACCTTGATACGGTGCGTTATCATCTCGCTTTTCGTGCCGCTTTTCTAACCGCCAAATCAGGATGCTTCGCTTGATCACCGGTCGACTTGAGCCAAACACGGGACCCTTGTTTATGAGACTCCAATCTGGAGCAGGAGAGTCGGGCCAGGATACGCCCGAGGTCCGGATCGAGCGAGGTATTGCTGCTTACATGCGTTCCAAGGTGCTCTGCTGACATCATTCTAGGTATCTCTCTGCAGATGCGGTTCTTTTCTGAGCTGCAATTTTGTCCCTCGGTTGCGAGGTTTATCTTCGAGGTGACTGAGACCGTACACACCTTTTTGTCGTATAACTTCTCCAAGGCAATGACGGCTGTCGATCTCCAGGATGTCTATGTCAAGTGTCTTGCTTACAACAAGAGATTTTCAGAGCAATCGATACCAGAAGTTGACACTACTCCCGATTTACTGTTTGCCCAGTGAGTCTCACTCTATGCCGACACTCCCAACTTAGGCGCGTGTATACTTTCTAAACTGCGAGATGAAGGATATGGTATCAGTACTGTCTACTGAGCTTGCTCCGACCTTTTGTGAGGAGCACGGCAAGCCTAGTCGGTGGCGGGGCCCCAAAGCTCTCTCACGACGCGACGCCCGCGCTCATTTGCCGGCAGTCGTCTGAGGCGGTCATATTCCTCACGAGTACCTACCAGGCTCGCTATTCACTCAAACATCCGCCACCGGTGTTACCACACGTGGTATTCGCAGCCATCCTCCACCAACTAACGCTACTCGTCGATCCTCGATATTCACACCCGGAGCCAACACCCTTTGTCAGAACTCCGAGCCAGATGCCACCACAGGTTATCGGTGGATCACCGGCTCATCCCCTCCGCACTGCCGGGTCGTATTTCCCGCGCACAGAGCCCGATACGTCCCGGATCCCACCCCCACCGCTCTCGCCGACCCTCGCCATGCAAGCGCAACGAGCAGCTCGCCGTCGCGCCTCAGCCATGTCATCAGTATCCGCATGTCCCTCTACCAGCAGCGACCACCCCCAATCAAGCGTGTCAGACTTCACCTCGAGCACCGCGTCAGAGAGGGGCGAGGCGTCTTCGTCGAATACTAGCTTCGATATTCTCCCTGCATTTACCTCGGCGCCTGCTGATCTTGTGACGGTCGGCTCGCTGCAGCTGGTGTCTATGGGCGCGCAACAATCCGGAGCCGCGAATGCCGCTAGGCTACTACACGGTTTGGGGTCTGTGGAAGAGCTCATCGGGTCGAATATCGACCTGTCTGTATGGGCAAGATCCCTGCCTCTGCAGGTGGATGACTTTGTGGCGTCGACATTGTGGACTGGCTTGGGGCTGGAACGGGATTCGGTGCGTGAGGGCGAGGGATTGGCTGGGTTGGGTGTCTCTGGGCAGCCTCAGTTTCAGGGGCTTGTTGGTGTAAGTGAAGGGTATGCCAGGGGGGCGAGGGCACCTCTTGAGGATATGGGAGGGCCGCGCACACCTGTTTGCGCTTGAGAGTTGATCTGGGTCCATAGGCATTAAAATGGGCCATTAGCTGAGAGTGGTTTTTTACTTTTGTCGCCCACGTGTATGGCGTCGAGTGCAGCATAGCCCGAGCAGTCTAGTACCTACCTAGTCTACGTGACATTGAAATCCATCGACCATGAGCAGCAACCAACCCATCATGGAGAGGTCCTCCCAGGCCGGGAACACTCTTTGGGATCCACAGGATAACATTCGTCTATCTTCGACTTGTCCCCCCCTCAGCAAAGGCAGCACCCCTATTGTCTTGCCCGCTCCCCCAGTCTATCCCAGTCGCACAGACCACAGAGGCATCCGTTTCATCCACATCTTCTAGCTCGAAAAGTACTGGCGGATAAACTTTGTGCGGTGACTAAAGATGTTATTGGGAATCATCCGCCCTTCTCAAAACTCTAACAGGCCGCCCTGCTCCTCATGGACTTCGATGAACTCAAGCGATATGTCCTGGAGGCGACCCCGGTGAAATCGATTTCCTTCTGAAGGATCTCCAGTTTGTCTTGGCTGTTTGCAAGCTCTGTAAGTCCGAGTGTGCTCCTTCAAGTGCCGCATGAAGGCTAACCACGAGAGTAGACGCAAAATGGGGTCTGACGACGACAAAGGCGGACGAGGCAAAACTCGAGAGATGCCTCCCTAAGATGACAAGATCCGCCTTCGCAGGCAGGGAAGCCGACGAAGCCCATGCTATACTGGAGGGCGACTCGGATCGTGAGGAGAAGATGCCCTTTTTGGCTTAGGCAAAACGGCCGTCATGGAGATACTGATCAGGGCTTGGGTGCCGGGGATGGTGCGGATGATTGTCTTCGGCTTCTTGACGACGACCTGTTTCCCGGATCAGTGAACGAGTTGTGCTGTTCTCCGGAGCTGGCTTTGAAAGACAACAAGGACTTTTGGGACTTTTCGGGGCGTGGTGATGGAAATTCGGCTTCCCGAACCTCATGGACCCGTTTAATTGTTGCGTTATATCGCAGAGGCCTTTCATTATCTTCTTAGAGTGTTTCCTAGACCTATAAAATGGAAACCAAAAAACGTCAACAGCAATGAAATTCTATGTTACACTGAGGTGAGTGACCTTTCTTCCTCCCTACCGTTCTCCCGAAGCAAGCACCTTGCTCCCAGCGCCGCTCAACACCAACCACATTATTCAACCTTCTCCCTCCCCGCCTCCGCTCTCGACAATACCCCCCTCAACACGCCAACCGCCCCACGACTCGCCTCACTCATCCCCTCCTCCTCCTCAGCCGTTAAAACCGTCCCCCTCACAACCGACACCTCTCTGCCATAAAACACCTTATTCTCCTCCTCCCTCTCCGAAATCGCCATCCCCTCCGCCTGCAGCCC
>Ga0247760_1002449_pt1 | contig 14036 bp, 8 predicted proteins | sample UWRJL171409R4_FD_179936 | JGI IMG/M metagenome (GOLD analysis project Ga0247760, IMG submission 179936) | Plant litter microbial communities from Arlington Agricultural Research Station in Wisconsin, United States - UWRJ-L171-409R-4 | ecosystem: Environmental > Terrestrial > Plant litter >...
TCCCCTGCCATCTCTCGCTTTCATCAAGGGTCGGCATGCTCTGAGCCTTGCAACCGATGGCGGCCCCAAGTTCTTGCTGCTTGCATCACGCAGGGAAATGAGGAACGGCAGCGGGTAGGTATGCATTTTTTTCTCGGTAGGCTAGTTCACTGGGTCGTCAACGTGCTGAAGGGCACGCAGATCCATGACCGGCTTGACAAGGCACACGTTCTGTGTATTCGGCCCTGTTAGCATGGCATCATTGACCTGCCGCACTGCGAGAAGCTCACCATGGTGATCTCTGCCATGGATGGTAAGCTTCCCCAATTTCCAGCCTCAATCTCCAGCTCTTGACCTCACCCGTGTCGCGGGGGCTCTCATCGGCGTCTCAGGAATGCTGAGTGCCATCGCAGTCAGGAAATATGACATCATCACCTCATTGGAGCACGACAGAGACAGCAACGACGATGAGGCGGAATGGAAGAGATCAATGTTTGGATATAAGTAGAGCAGGAAACCGCCTCAAACTCTCCCAAATCTTCTCATAATCGGCATCACATTCGAGATTTCAAGACTCATCCACTCTTTTAATCCGGTATTCGGAAATATAGCACCTAAAAATGCACGCACTCGTTGGCTTTGCCCTTCTGGGCCATCTCGTCTCCCACCTTGTCACGGCCATTCCCACTACCGGCACAACCAGCAGCAAGAAGCTTCCCTCAGATGTCAGCTTGCCTGTGCTTTCGCCTCTCATTCCCGGCGCTGTTTCTCCTCCTATCAGGAAGAGGAGCCCTCTAGATCTCAGCCTACCGCCGCTGATCCCCCTCATCCCCGGGGTCACGGAGCCTCTGTCTGACAACGCCCCGCCTCTCCCGATTCTGCAGGTCCCGACCCCTCCACTTGAGAGCGAACCTTTCACGGCTTCCAACATTAAGCCCAAGAAGGTTGGCTACTTCTGGACCGGCGCCGGCGACAACAAGCACAAAGATTTCTTGGTCACGGCCAGTCTCGACGACGATACCTTTGGTAACATTATTGATGTCACCGATGTGCCGTCCAGCGGCAACTCGCCCCACCATCTCGGCACATCCACTGATGGCAAGCTTCTTATCGGGGGTGGCCTCCTCTCTCTCCTCAAGACCCAGGATACGGCCTTCTACTTTGACGTGACCAACCCCTATCGTCCCAAGTTCGACCACTCCAACCGCGGCGTTCTTAGCTCCATTGTCGACGAGATTGTGGCTAAGCCCGATGGTGGTTTCTTCATCACTTACATGGGCAGTGCTGCGGGCACCGCGCCTGGCCGTCTCGTTGAGACTGACAAGGCTGGCAACATCATCCATGAATGGCCCGAGGATGTCGACAGCACTCTCAACATCCTTGGCGAGCAGTTTTCTCCCCACGGCCTGAGCATCGACTTTGAGAAGGGCATTGCTCTCACTTCGGATTTCGTCGTCCCCTACACGGTCCTCAAGCCCACCCTCGGCATCCAAAAGGCCAGCACTCTCCGACTCTGGAACATCAACACCAAGACCATCATCTCCACGATCCACATCCCCAACGGCGCCGGCATCCAAGACGTTAAGTTCATCCCGGGCAACCCCGAATCTGCCGCCCTTGCCACCGCAGTCGGCCCCGGCCAAGTCTGGATTATCTACCCCTTCCGCACTGCTCCCGACGGAAAACAGGGTGTGGCTGAGCTGCTCTACGACCTCGGCGATAAGGCTAAGGAGTCCCTCGCCATCTACTCTGACATCACCAAGGATGGCCGCTTCGCGTACTTCAGCATTACCCTCGGCAACCACGTGGCCGCCCTCGATATCTCCGACCTCAAGAACGTCAAGCGTCTCGACGACCCGGATGCCACCCAGCCCATCATCGGCCCGCACTACCTCAAGATCTCGCCCGACCGGAAGAACATTCTGGTCACGGGCTACTTTGTGCAGGCGGGCGATATCTCGGTGCTGAATACACCGGGTGACTACAAGGGACACTGGATCGATATTAACGAGGATGGCTCGCTCAACTTCAACAGAACGATTGACTTTGAGAAGATCTTTACACGCAGCCGGGGTGGTGCGCGGCCGCATTCTAGTGTCATTTTTGACCTGACGGATCCGGAGAATCCGATTTATTACTAGATGCGGTCGGTCATTTAGGCGATGAAGACGAAGATGAAGACGAGGATGCGTATACGGCCGTAAGGGGACGGATGGGATGGATGAATGGTTGGTAATGATGATTGGAGATGGCGGGGCCGGGCTAGTTTGGAGCAATATATTCTTCTGATGTGGGGGACTTTTGTGCACATTTACATTCGTTTTTCCTTTTTCCTTTACATATATATACTGGGGTAAAACCATTATGTATAATTAGTGATAATGTCGAATATAATGGAATGCAACTGAACGCAACTAAGATACTCAATCTTCCCTCTCTGTATTGATCGGGATTTCTATCGTACACTACTGCCCATCTCTCGCAGAGATTATTCCGACCGCTTACTCGCCGCACCCTCATACTTCATCCCTTCACAACCCGTAATCTTCCCCGCCATCTCTTCCACCTTGCCGTATCCAGCCGACGAGGGATCGCGATTCTGCGCCGCTGCTTGGAGTGAAGCCTTGGCGTGGGCCTTGTCCTGTTCGCCTGACGTCGTCCAGGCGTGAGAGCCGGTCATGGAGCCGATTGCAGACTATCGATGAGTAAGAGAGAGAGACCAGGTCAGTGCCATGTCATGTCATGTCATGTCATGTACTGAAAGGTAGGTACATGTAAGGTACCTAGGTAAGTAAGGGGGCACTGGGGGAGAACAAGGGGAGGGAAAAAAAAAGGCCTACCTCGGCGGCTCCCTTAATGTATTCGGCATGGCCGGATACGAGACCCGGCTGTGACTCCAGCTGCGATGATGAGGAAGACGAGGATGTGTTAAGTGGAGTATTTGTATTCATATTGGAAGACATATTTTGATGTCACGTCTGGTAGTCTGGTAGTCTGGTATTTGCGGAGAGAGTACTTCGTGGGGAAAAAAAAGGGGAAATTTAATTATCTTTGTTCGAGAATATAAAAAGAGAAAACCAAGTTGCCCTTTCCTTTCTATTGTATAGCTAACTGCCTTACAGAAAGGGGAGAAGCAGAGGAGATCAATCATGGTGACGTCGAACTCCCCCTGACGTCATCAGTGCGCGCTTCTAGTTTAGCCAGCCTTGGGATACAAGCCGCCGCAGCCTTTCAGTTTTGGTTACCCAGCAGACCACAAAACATAATGAATTCGATCGGTTAGTGCCGGTTCAGCGGTCTGAGTTGCGCCCAAAGGCTATATCCACCGTGGAAGAGAGTTGACAAGATACCACAGCAAACGTTACTGGCTGCCGCTACGATGCCTTCCTTGCCTTCCACTAGGACGGGGCCTTCGGTCAAAGTTTGCATCTGTGAAACATAGAGGGCCATCGAACCGATGCGCCACTGTCTAGGTAGGTTTCACTCATTGAGTGCTTGGAAAGCGTAGCTAATACACCTGTAAAGGTCCATTGAGAACTGGTGACACTGGTGAATCCAAAACGTCACCTTGGTGAATTGAGGATAAGATTCTCTTATCGCCAAACATGCTTGGGGGCGCCAGGATACCCCAGAGCTATTTGGGGGCGCAGATTAGCGACAGTCAGTCTGACTGGGGGAGCATGTCAGAAATCCAAATTGAAAAGTACCTCGTCGCAATGCGGGTGAAGTTTATGACAGGAAAAAGACTCAGCTGACAAAAAGAAAGAAGAAAGAATTCTGTGATTGGCCTCACCGTTTGCGCTTCCATCCAGTGAAAATTCACATCCACAGCAGCATGAGTTGTGTTGAGACTCGCAGAGGTGGAAAATTAATGGGGCCTGAGTGGGCGACGCAATGTCGTGCATGCCAGACCATGAGCTAAGGACCATCCTGGTAAGGATCACGGATGCTGGCAGCCCCTCTGCGACAGCAAACAACCTAGCCCCCCTCCGACCAACCCGAGTCTGCCACAAGAGACAAGAAAGATTGCATTCGAGCCGACAAAAAAGGCCGGGCGCATTTAGGCCACTAAAAACCAGACTTTCCTTGCGCTCTCTCCCGGGGACACGAGCCACGAGCCACGAGCGTGAGGCCGGCACGGGAGATGGGAGGTGCGTCCGATCTTGGTGGCGAAGCACTGCAGCGCCTCCCACTGAGCCCAAGGGGGCTGCTGAAGCGGGCTGACAATGCTGTCTCACCCCGTCTCGCCATTCCCATGGCGCCCTTGGCACCACTTGGTCGGTCTCTGATAGGGCTTTTCCTTTCACTTGCAGGAAGAACTGGCCAACTCAACATCAAAAAGACAACGGACGGTGGCTTGCGTCAGGAGGAGCAGAGAGACCGGCGCATCGGGGTTGGTCGGACAAACCGTCGAGTGGTTCTGCAAATTCCGACATTAAAGAACAGCGAAAATGCCCCAACCATTGGGTCCAGACCCCCCGCCCCAGGTCAAAGCTACAGCACTAGTGGTAGTAAGCTGTGAACTCGGAACCGTTTAGGACAACTCTGACATGGTCTTGTTGGCGGGCGGTGGGACCTTCTACGGCAACCACCTTGGATGCAACTGGCCCCTCAATCCGGTTTTGCCCCGCGATCCACCGAAAAGTGGGAGATTTGGCCTTTGAGTGGGCATATCCCTTTCTCTTTGCCACAAGATGAACAAAAAGACTCCATAAAACATTCCTTTGAAACAGTCCTCATCGCAAACGTGGCAAAGCGGTTTGCTGGCAAGTGGTGCGGGTTTGGGCGGTCACAAAGAGATAGCGGGATGTGAATTTAGAAATTTTTTTTCTGCATAACGTTTCCTCCCGGAAACCTTCACCGCCTTCCTGGGTTCCCCAACATAGTTTAGCGTTTGCTTCTGATAAAGCGATAAGCAGGGATCGCCAGGATAAGCAGGGATTTCAGAGTCGGCAGCGGCTCGCGACAGGCCAATGAGGTGAGGGGCAAGAGGGACACGGAGGGTGGAACGAATCGCCCCAAAGATGCAGCTGGATTCTGGACAGTGATGGCGAACCAGGGGCTCCAGCCTCTAGGCAACTTTGTTGAATAAGATCCGATGAAACCTGGTTGCCCTGGGCCGAAGCCGAAAAAAAGTTTTCCTTTTCGGCCACGCCTTGAGGGGCCAGAAAGTGAATGTGGGTACCCCACCGACTGCCACATTTTTTTTCTGCCCCCCGTCCTTACCCCCAAGTGGCAGTGTGCGCGCGATCCCTTAAATATCACTGCCTCTCCCACCGCCCTCTTTCCACCCTTTCACTTTTTTTCTTCAGGTCTCCTCTACCCTGTCTTTTCTTTTGACTGTTTGTTCCCCTCTTCGGGACCCTCTCCACTCAGTCTTTTCTTTCTTGTTGCGACGCTTCTTCTCAGAAGGGCCAACATAGAGTAGAAATTTCGACCCCTCCATCGAAATCTCTACGGGCTCACCGCGGTCGGATTGCGTTTCGCAGAATACCCCGATAGAACTTGCAGCACTCGGATTTCCGGTTAGACGGCGATTTAGATTCTCTCTTCTACATCATAGAGATCCGATTTTTCCCCCGAGTCCCGATCAGCATTCCCTCGCAACAATCATAATGCCTTCCCAGGTTTCGGCCGAGAACGCCAAGAGCGTCAAGGTGCTCGACGAGCTGATGCAGAAGCTCACTATCTCCAAGGAGGCGGATGCCGTCAAGGATGCGGCCGCCGCCATCGCCTCCTTCATCAATGGTCGTATCGAGGACCTTGATACCCCTACCAGGTAAATAATGTCTTCCGCTTGCCTTTTATCGTGCCCCGGTGCGACACAAAAAATTCAGCTCTCTGCGCCTCGCCCTGCCAGCTAGCCAAGTCGCAGTCACATTCGCCGCCTCAACCAAATGCGAGGCGACTTTGGCGGCGGCAGGGCAAGGCGGGCCGGGCACACAACGAGCGAATCAACCTGCGGTATTTCCTGCAGGGACCGATTCGCTGGGAAAATTTTTTTTTTTTTGGGCCCTCTAGGCAGCACACATTTCAGGCACCGCACCAAAATTTGGAGAATTGGAGCTGACATGTGAACTCCGCCCCATTAGAACAGTCGAGGCTCTGAAGAAGCAGCTCGCCAACAAGAAGGACGCCGCAGTCCGCGAAAAAGCACTTACCACTATCCAGGCTATCGCCCAGCACTCGGAGGTGTCTGCCCATGTCGAGCCCTACTTGGTCGCCTTACTCCCCAACGTCCTGGCTGGCGCTGGTGACAAGATCACTGCTGTCAAGAATGCTGCTATCGCAACTGCCCTCGCCATCGCAGAGGCTGTCAACCCCAATGCCGTCAAGGCTACTCTTCCTGCGCTCGTTGAGTCGCTGCGAAATGCCCAGAAGTGGCCCGAGAAGATGACGGTGCTCGATTTCGTCGACACCCTTGTCCGCACCGCCCCCGCTCAAACATCGTATCTCGTTCCTGAGCTCATCCCCGTCATCTCCGAGGCGATGTGGGATACCAAGAAGGAGGTCAAGGAGCGCGCATTCAAGACAATGGAGAAGGTGTGCCAGTTAATCGTCAACAAGGATATCGAACGCTTCATCCCCGAGGTGATCAAGTGTATCGCCAAGCCCGAGAACGTCCCCGAGACCGTTCACTTGCTCGGTGCCACCACCTTCGTCACCGAGGTTCAGGAGCCCACCCTCGCTCTCATGGTCCCCCTGCTTGACCGTGGTCTCGCTGAGCGTGATACCGCCATCAAGCGTAAGGCTGCCGTCATCGTCGACAACATGTGCAAGCTCGTCGACGACCCGAACATTGTGGCTCCGTTCTTGCCCAAGATGATGCCTGCTTTGCAGAAGAACTACGATAACTTGGCCGACCCTGAGGCGCGCGAGAAGACCAAACAAGCTCTGGACACCCTCACCCGTGTCGGTAACGTCAAGGATGGAAAGATCCCCGAAGTCAACAACTATGGCGATATTGCCACAGTCCTGGTTCATCTCAAGGAGATTCTTGCGCCCAAGCACAAGACTGCTATTGAGAAGTTCACTCCCGTGCTGGAGTACATCTCGGCAGTCGCGGGCCAGCTTGTTTCCGAGAAGGAGATTGAGTCGGCTACCTGGGCTGAGGCTGTCAAGCCCTACATCACCGTCGTTGTCGGTGATGCTGAATCTCAGGCTGTCACTGATGCTCTCCGCAAGAAGGCCTCCCCTGGCATCGAGGAGGATGACGAGGCTGAGCCTGATGAGGAGGAGGGCGAGGATCTCTGCAACTGCACCTTCTCTCTCGCCTACGGTGCTAAGATCCTGCTCAATCAGACCCATTTGCGTCTCAAACGCGGCCAGCGTTACGGTCTGTGCGGTCCCAACGGTTCCGGGAAGTCGACCCTCATGCGCGCCATCAACAACGAGCAGGTTGAGGGCTTCCCTAAGCAGAGCGAGGTCAAGACTGTCTTTGTCGAGCACGACCTGGACTCTGCTGACACAGAGATGACTACCATTGACTGGACCATGAAGAAGCTCGAGGAGGCTGGCGTTAACGTCCCGGATGCCGATGTTCGTTCTCGCCTCAATGAGTTCGGCTTCACCGACCCGATGGTCAACGGCGAGATCAGCGCCTTGTCTGGTGGTTGGAAGATGAAGTTGGCTCTGTGCCGTGCCGTCTTCGAAGCCCCCGATATCCTGCTTCTCGACGAGCCCACCAACCATCTGGACGTGAAGAACGTGAAGTGGCTCGAGGACTACCTCATCAACTCGCCCTGCACCTCCATCATTGTTTCTCACGACAGCGGGTTCCTCGATAATGTCTGCCAGCACATTGTCCACTACGAACGCTTCAAGCTCAAGCGCTACCGTGGCAACCTCAAGGAGTTTGTCAAGCGCGTGCCGGCTGCCAAGTCGTACTACGAGCTGGGCGCTTCCGAGATGGAGTTTAGCTTCCCCGAGCCTGGTTTCCTCGAGGGTGTCAAGACCAAGGCCAAGGCCATTCTGCGTGCCAGCAAGATGAGCTTCCAGTACCCTGGCACTGCCAAGCCCCAGATCACCGACATCAGCTTCCAGTGCTCGCTCGGTTCGCGTATTGCCGTCATTGGTCCCAACGGTGCTGGCAAGTCTACGCTCATCAACGTTCTCACTGGTGAGCTTATCCCTACCGCTGGTGAGATCTATCAACACGAGAACATTCGTATCGCCTACATCAAGCAGCACGCCTTCGCTCACATTGATAACCACCTGGACAAGACTCCTTCCGAGTACATTCAATGGCGTTTCCAGACGGGCGAGGATCGTGAGACAATGGATCGCGCCAACAAGATCATCACCGAGGCTGATGAGAAGGCTATGGACAAGGTCTTCCGTGTCGATGGCAGCCAGCGTCGCGTCATTGGCATCCATGGTCGCAGAAAGTTCAAGAACTCGTACGAGTACGAGTGCTCGTTCGCTCTGGGCGAGAACATTGGCATGAAGAATGAGCGCTGGGTTCCCATGATGACTGCCGACAACGCTTGGCTGCCCCGTAATGAGCTGCTTGCTTCTCACCAAAAGATGGTCGCCGACGTTGATATGAAGGAGGCTCTCGCCTCTGGTCAGTTCCGCCCGCTGGTCCGCAAGGAGATCGAGACTCACTGCGCCAACTTCGGCCTCGATGCTGAACTGGTCTCTCACTCGCGCATGCGCGGTCTGTCTGGTGGTCAGCGTGTGAAAGTCGTCCTCGCTGCCTGCTCATGGCAACGTCCCCACTTGATCGTCCTGGACGAGCCTACCAACTACCTCGACCGTGACTCTCTCGGTGCCTTGTCCAAGGCCCTAAAGAAGTTCGAGGGTGGTGTCATCATCATTACCCACAGTGCCGAGTTTACCAAGGATCTCACCGAGGAAGTCTGGGCTGTCATGGACGGCAAGATGACGCCCTCGGGTCACAACTGGGTGCAGGGCCAGGGCAGCGGCCCCCGCCTCAAGCAGGATGACGACGGTGAAGAGGAGAAATTCGACGCCATGGGCAACAAAATTGTGTCGACCAAGAAGAAGGCCAAGCTTACCAGCTCCGAGGCCCGGAAAAAGAAGAAGGAGCGTATGGCTCGCCGGAAGCGTGGCGAGGAGGTACGTTTTGTCTTTCCTCGGGCAACCAAGATAATGACTAACTTTGACATAGGTCTTCAGCGACGAGGACGACTGATTGGCTCGTTGGATCAGAAGACATTTCATGCTTGTTTCATTTTTTGGCCTCGGATATCAAAAGCTGTTTTTCGGGTTCGGTTGCATGGCTTAGCATTGCGGTTTTTTTTTGTTATGTTATGAGATTTCTAATGCCTCTCGCGAATCGCACATGAAAGACGTATCTGCGTCTGCCACTGGAATGGATTTGACCTTCCAAGGACTGGAGACCCTCGGATGGTCGGTCCAAGAGTGTCCATTGGCTGGACGGGGTGGAGATACCAAGGAGGATGGATCGAGAGTTGTTCTAGAGAATATCAGACACAATAGATCGATAGAGAGTGACCCTATCCTTGTTCGCAGCTTTCTGAACTGGCAGTGACTTTCGCATCGTCGCACGCGTCTTTTCCCACAGTGCATGCTTCAAAGCTTTCAGCTCTCAGCTCTTCATTTTCAAGCTTGCCTTTATCCCCCAACTTCTTTCACGCCGGAAACGGTATCACAACTCAGAAAGGTAGGTACCCCCTTACTAGGTAGCCTTTGTTGCCGGTCAGTCGCATATAATTGCAGGCGAAAGCTCTGGAAAGGCTGACACTAACATGACAATTTGGACCAAGCAAGGTGCGGCAGACTGGCCTCCCAATATCGTCATGGCTAATCCAAATCCGTATACGTACATCTCCTCCACCGACTCTGTCCTCACTGATGACTATGTGACAGACTTTCCGGCGGTCCATTACGACTTTGAACATGTGAGGAAAACAGTCAAGTTCGAGCTTGAGGGAAAGGCAAGACAGAAATGGAGAATCGAGCATGGAGGTGTACCCCCGCCCGATCTTGAGACAACTCTGGACGGACAATATGTATATGTCGCCTACGTACCGCCCTGGACGGCGCCAGATTGGGACGATGAGAGGACGATAGTGGTAAAGCCAAAGGGGGGCTGGAGCGAGGAAGAGAAGCGGTACCTCAGAAGAGATATTACCATGAGAATGCGTCCAGCCATCCTCGCCAAGGACCAAGCCAAGAATCCGACTCCTTGGGCTAAACGGTACGGCATGAACCCCGACGTCAGCGAGGGCCGTTCAAGGATGTCTCCGCCACTGTCCGACACACGGAGGATCGGCTTGAGTAGGGAGATGGAGACGCCGAGCGGGCGTAAAGGGCACATTGACCACCGGGATCTCGCCCACTTCGCGTCGCTAGCCGACTTCCAAGCCCTCATTAACCCAGCATTTCCGGTGAGCGAGGAAAATCTGGAGGTACGCCAAGCCATGAGACAGCTGCATGAGAACATGGTTGGCGACGAAGACTGGCAGAGGGTCTTTATGAGGGGGCAAACGACCGACGAGGTTCGTGGCAGGAACCTGCCCCGATCTATCTATCTCATGAGGTTGAGACACTAAACTAACCAGGGGAATCACATAGAGACTCCGAAACCTGTATCACACACTTGACGAAGACCTCATTTTCAACTCGGATCTCGACGGGCCGCTTCACCCGTCTGTCTACCCGCACCTTTATCCGTCCCTCTTAGGTAGGGCTACTAACCCGTGACATAGACTTATCCAAAAAGACAAATGGCGGTCTCCAAGCCACAGGGGGGGCGAAGAGGCATCCCCACGGTACCTGTACAACCTTAGCGGCAGGCGTGGCGAGTATCATGCGGTATGACACCCTGGCTTCCTTGCTCTTTTTTTTCCCTAGCTCCGTTTCAATTGGCTGATACAGCACATGAGCTCCATGCAGGGCGACGATTTATTCTGGTGCGCCATACAACCAGCGCTGCAGCTGGTCACGCGCATCTTGAACTCGAGGCCTCCGTTGTGGCAGGCCATACTGGACATTTATACAACACGCATAGTTGACGATCAACGAGACCCGAGGCTCTGGGCCCCTGAAGGGTCCGAAGACGCCAACTATGAACGCCATCAGACGGTGGCGGAACCGCGGCCAGGGAAGCTTGTTTGCGTGTATGACGGCTCCGGAATCAATGAGCCGGCTCTCTCGACGCTGCTACAGACGATCCAAGCCACGGGATACCGGTCAGAGAGGCACATTGAAGAATACCTCAACGGACATGTTTGCTGGGAGGTCACGACGGGCTTCCAGTTTTCATGCGAGAATCCGGACTTTAGCATGAGGAACCCCGTGACATGGGGAATGACTTCAGTCAACTATCCAACCAGCAGGGTGATTGAAATTGAGATTGCGGCCGAGGCGATATGGCCACTGCTGGTGGATGACTTCACAAAGGCCGAGAAAGCAGTTGCTTCCTTTTCACTCGCATGCATCATGCTGCACGAACTCGCGGTACGTTGAGTTCCCCCCATGGTGGCGGCTCACTCACTAACAGGATTGGGAAAATAAATAGCATGGCTTGCTGGAAGCCCGCGCGGCCGTATTTTTCAAGCCATCGAAAAATCTCCCGATACTCTACCCCGAGGACGCGGCCATGTTCAACAAGGCGGGTTTGCTTCAAAATCTCGACGCTCTTGCCATCCGTTCCTCGCCTGAGCCGTACTGGAGAGACGAGCCATCGACAGAGATGGGTTTCGCCTTTGAAAACACGCTTTTCGGCGGCAACGTGCACAGTTCGCCTCAGCCTGCGCTTGGGATGTTTCCCTGGTTCCTATTACACGTGCTCGATAACGCCCTTTTGGAATGGCCGTCAGCCAACCCCTACCCCCGCCAGTTTACGGATTTCAAGCTCATGGACCCGCCGTTCCCCCTGGACAGGGTGTATTCATGCTTCCAAATGACTGAGATTGCGAGGTTTTTTCAAAAGAGCTTCTGGAGTGGGGAATTCCTCAAGTATGGCCGGCGCTCTCTCCATCTCGCCCTTGACCAGCCCCCCAAGGTAATGGTCGAGCCGTCGTGGATGAGACCCAAGGACCTGCTGAGGTGGCTGGGCAAGAGCGCATGCACCTACATGCGGCGTGCCTGCGGTGTTCTGAATGCTGCCGGCCAGGCCATGGTCGCACAGTACATTGCCCACCTGCAACATGAGAGTGTGTGGCACGTTTGGGTCCGGAAGCGCTGGAGCATTCAACACAAGAGACTGTGGAGGTGGCACGACGTCAAGTGGAGAGAACAGATCCAGACCTGCAACACGCGATCCGACACTGTCGCGGCCTGGGCCACCGAGGTGGCACATGCGCCGACTCAGGCTCCCCCAAGGCAGACGCTGGTAAACGAGGTCAGGGTTCTCATCGACAGTGTCATGGACGCCATCAGGCATCTGAGCCAGTATATACGCCTTTGCCAGCACTACGTGGTCGAGTACTTGCGGCTCGAGCCCCAATATCGACTCGTCATCTGGTACAGGCACGGCCTCGCCTTTCAGAAGCGAATGAACCTTTTGTACGCTGCTCCGGCCAGAGACCTGGCACAGCTGTGCAGCTGGGTGCTCCGCACGCTTGCGGCGTACGGCCTTGCTTCCAACGACTATGCCGAGGTGCTCACCGTGTTGCCGCAAAGGCTCACCACCTTGGCTGACGCCTATGATCGGACGGCCCTCCTCATGGGGCAGAACGGGGACAGTTCCCTGTACCTGACCGAGGAGAACTTCACCACGGTATCTTCGGGCGCCCTCCAGAGACAGTCGAAAAAGTATGAGAAGCTCGCCATCAAAGAGATGCAGCTCATGCCCCCCTACCTGCGAGAAGTGGCCGAAGCGTGTCTGGAAATCTTGGGCAAGAGTAGAGAAGCTCTGAAGCAGACTAGTGTTGATGATCTGGCCGCCATTCTGAACAGCAGAACAGTGCGCCGGCCATCCGTACCGGCTGCCCCTCGGGTAGCCTCGGCCTGGACGCTTAATGCTCTGAACCGGGCCATTGACGCAGCTTCTCATTCTCGTTCTTCGCAGGCCTCCTCGCAAGCCCCCATCTCAGCTATTGACCTGCCCCTGCTCAAAAATCTGGGTATCGACACGCCGACCACCACGCCCAACAACGTTCACAAATTCGGCTTCCCCAGCAACATTCCCCGCTCCGCGGGACCCGCTGCTACCGTCATTGACCAGCCTGCTATCCCTAGTCCTTTTACTTCTCTTCAACCACAAACTCCAGTCCCAGGTGGTGGTAGTATCTTTCAACAACAACAAAACCCTGGCTGGAATCAGCAAAGCCAAACTGCCTTTGCACCCGACCAGGGTCCAACCTACTCGCCCTTTGGCACAGGTTTCTCCACCCCAGCCACGGCAAGCTTGGACTCGCAGACATCGCTTCTCAAGCGAAAGTTTGACCGCATGTTCGGGGAGAAGAATTTGCTGAGGGAATATCAGGAGAAGGAGGATGAACGGATAAAAAGGGTGAAGATGGAACGCGAGAGGGCGTTGTTGCAACCTCAAGTGCAGGCTCAGGGTCAAGCTCAGGTTCAGGGACAAGCTCAGGGACAGGGACAGCCAAGTCAGGGACAGGGACAGCCAGGTCAAGGACAGGGTCGAGGTCAGTCTCAGGTTCAGGGTCAAACTCAGGGACAGGGTCAGGGTCGGGGACAAGGTCGGGGTCAAGGACAGTTTACTGGCGTAAGGTAGCCGCCACCATGACCGTGATATGCACATCCCCATCCCCCATCCCCAAGGGATGACTAGACCTTTTCGGCATATACGTCAGGCAGCTGTCCGGTCGGAGGTTCAGCGGCTCGGGGTTTCAGAGGCTCAGGAGTTCAGGAGTTCAGGGTTGATGGAGTTGATGGAGTTTATTTTATGGATGGATGGGTTTGGCTTATATGTTTCACAAAACCTAACAAAAGAGGGGGGGAAAAAATGTTACCAGAGTTGTTATGGGTAAGGAAGAGGAGTAAGAGGAAGAGGAAGAAGAGTTTAGTATTCGGTCCTGGATCTGCGGATGCTTTACCTTTGTTATTGCTCTCTCTCTCTCTCTCTCTCCGTCTGCTTGACTAGGTAGGCACTTGGGTAG
>Ga0247760_1002450_pt1 | contig 14019 bp, 12 predicted proteins | sample UWRJL171409R4_FD_179936 | JGI IMG/M metagenome (GOLD analysis project Ga0247760, IMG submission 179936) | Plant litter microbial communities from Arlington Agricultural Research Station in Wisconsin, United States - UWRJ-L171-409R-4 | ecosystem: Environmental > Terrestrial > Plant litter >...
AAGTGCAGTTGCAAAGTGACTTGATTTGGTAGAAAAGGGGAGTGCGAAGCACTCCCCAGTTATATACAAATGGAAGCTCCCTGTGTGTGGGGAGAGCACATGATCCAAGGCCCCTGCGCTCCGGCCAAGCCTGGCTCGGCAGGGCGCCTGCGCGCCTGAGCGCCTAGCCAGGCGGCTGCAGTTTGACACCAGCCAAGCTGCGTCGCCGTCCGGACCGGGCTCCTCTGTGGTCGATGTCGGAGCATACAGCAGTGGCTTCAGAAGCATTGGGGGAGCGAGGAGCTTTTAGAAGGAGAAGGGAAAACTTTTGCGCACGCCTCAAACGCCCGAAAGCTCGAGAGATCATACAAGGAGAGCTGCCATATGTGCACAATTATTTGGCACCATTTTCTGGAGTGTGCAGAGAGAGGGCATAAGACCGACCCTCCTGATCGGGAGTCCGTTGAGAGCGAGGCACGAAAGAGGGCTGCCGTGTCGATCACTGCCAACCGAAGTCGCGGTGTTTCTCGTATGATAGTCAGGACTGCCGACGAGAGTGACTGGGTCATCGTTTGGATCAGAACGGAATCCGAGGCTCCTCAAGACTCAAACACGGACGGGGCTTTCGTCAAAGTTGACGAAGAGGGCTACAAGAAAGCAAACATCCCGAGAGGCCCCAGAGGTCTTCCCACAAATTGGATCAACACATGCACTGCGTCGGCTCTCTCCCTCGCCAAGCAATGGATCGAGGAGTGCGATACGTCACACAGCCGGTGTAATAGCACAAGTCCCAATATGTTGCCAACAAGGCTGCTGGAAGTCACAAGGGAGAAGGACAGACCCACGTATGACACCAGCGTCGTGCAAGTACGTCTGCCTCAGCTACTGCTAGGGAGGGAAGGTGGGCTTGAGGCTAACTCAGTCGACTTGCGAGCTCCTTCGCACGGAATACAGAGAGTTGTCGTTAAGGCAGGACATTCTCCTTGTCTAAGACTGGCTGGAGTGGGTGGGGTGCGAAGGCTCTGGCGGGAAAAAAGGTCCTTCTTCTCCGCGCAAAACCCCTTGTAGAAATTCTCAGAAGGCTGTATCCTGGGACATCGAGGCCTGGTTTGTTGCACTGTAGGGGCTCGAATGCATTGCGAAAGGCTTTTCAGAATGCAAGAAGGCCTTTGGGACGGCAGATGGCATGCCATCACCACCGCCATAGGCGATCTCAACAATGTCAAGGCAGCTTAAGTATTGGGTGAGGGGACGCTTTCTTTTTGCCGGAGCCTTCTTACTTCTCGGCCGTTGCGGCGGCGGCGTTTTCGGTTTGCTCAACTCTAAATTTCGCCGTCACTACGTTCAGTACACGAAGATAAAGTCCTCGTTCTTCAGGTCCGTCATGTCCTGCATCGCATTGTCCTCCTCGAGCGTCCGACGAAGCTTGGCGCCTCCTTCGCCTCCTTCAAGCTCCACAGCCTTGCTGTCTTCCATCCGGCCCTTCGCCATCATCGACTCGTCCACTAGCACGGCATTCTTCCCCAATTCCTCTCGGCGCTTGGCGTGCTGCCGGTTAAGAAACATGAGGTAAAACGGAATGGTCCTAGGAGATAGTCAGCAACCGTTCTTGGTAGGGGAGATGATCTGAGACTTACGCGGAGATGGCACCGACAGTCAGAAACATGATGAGATCGGCGATTAGGCCGGTTCGGTAAAGAGGAGCGTCGTCTGTCGAGAACAGCAAGGGCCCGATGACGTTCCCGGTGCACATTCCGACGAATACTACGGCGGATGTGCACTTCTTCTTGGTGTCGCCGGCTGTGTTCTGTGCTTGCCAGGCGTAGATGAGCGGGGTGATGGCGGCGAGGCAGGAGACCTGGTAGAGTTTAGTTCACCTGTTGGGCGTGAGAGGGAGGGGGCGGGCGGCCTACAAGGTAGTAACCGAAGAGCAGCACGCCCTTGTGTTGTCGGGGAATGGTAAGCATGAAGATTGTCCCGAGCGCTGGCAGGGTGCTGACAGCCGCAATGACCAGGCCTTTCCTCTGGAATCGAGTGGCAAGCCAGCCCGACCCGATGATTACAAGGACTTGGATGACGCCGAAAGGGATGTTGAAGAGAATTGCCTCAAAGTTGGAGTAGCCGAAGTCCCTGACAATGAGGCTGCCGAAAGTTGAGATACCACCGCTTGCAATTCTGCGCATTTTCTATCAGCGTGGGATCCATGCGTAGCGCGAGGTGACTTACGAGATGGCGACGATAGCAACAAACCAGCACCACGTCTTTAAATCGATCATGGACTCCCTGAAATGGTCCCACCGCCACTGGCGTGACGCGACACCCATCTGGTTGGCTCTCAGTCTCTCGACGGCGATGACCTTCTCGCGCTCGGTGAGATACTTTGCCTCCATCGGCGAGTCAGGCATGTAGATCAGCACCAACACCGAATACACGACCGTCAACAACCCGCAGAACAGGAAGATGATCTGGTACTTGAACATCTTGTCGCTCTCGATATGCCCAAGCCCGTACGTGAACAGACTCCCCACGATGGCCGTGACACCGTTCATGGCGTTCCAGTAGCTGGTGCGCAGCGTCTGCTCGCTTCGGCGCCACCACATCTGTGTCACAGCCACACAGCTGGGCGCGATCATGGCCTCGAAGGAGCCGAGGACGAAACGAAGGCCCAGGAGCGAAGAGAAGTTGGTGCACGACGACATGATCGCGAGGGAGGAGCCCCAGAGGAAGATCGCGGTGGCGATGACTTTGCCGGTAGGAAGTTTGACGAGGATGAACGCAGCGAGGGGTTGCATCACCAACTGCGCGAGGTAGAGGATTGAGCCGAGCCAGGAGTATTCCTTTCCTACGAGCTTGGCGTCCTGGCTGATTCCGAAGATGGAGACATAGCTGGGAACAGGTGGGTTATCAGTATGGTACCCTATGGCCGTATGTGTGGCGAGGAAGCGCACCTGAGGGAGCTCTTGTCAAGCTGCTGGAAAAAATACGCGCCGAGCAGGAGGACCAGGACGCGGCGGTCGATGCGCTTGACAACAGCTTTTTCTTCTTCGTATGTGAACGATGCGTTCCCGGCGCCATGGCTCTCGAGGAACTCGGTGGCCTTGTCGCGCAGGTCTTTTGCTGGAGCGGCATGACGGTCAGGGGCAGGGGTTATCTCGTCGCCCCCTTCGACATGGGCGCCGACGGTCTCTTTTGTCCGCGGAGCTGACATTTTGACACAGGGTGCTTCGTGTTACCAGGAAGACGACGTCCCGGAACTCGGGTCCAGAGGCATGCAAGGAGTCAGAGAGATATTAGAGGGAAAGACGTGGTGCCACGGTATTCCCCATGCTTCGCTCGCCCTTTCCTCTGCCGAAGGACCCAGCCACATGGTCTTGCGGGCTGATATTGGCGCCTCCAACATGGTACTGGATCATGATTGCCGGAAGTTGGCGTGCAGCCTGTGCCCTGGATCAAGTCTGAGAGCCGCTCGGCGGTAGGGAAGTCGCTCCTTGTTCTGCGCTCTGCCGATCAACACAAGTAGCCCCCGGGCTGTTTCGTAACATGATTGGAGGAGGAATTCAGGCTGTTTGGGGAAAAGTTGGGGAACTGTTGTGAGAAGGAGTGCTCCCACTTGCCCGGCGGAGACCGGCTTATTTCCAGCCGAGCCTGAAGTTCGGCCGCCGGGATAGCTGCGTCCGAGAGTGAGGTGCTTCTGCCCGAGCACATGTTTGAGCTTTTGGAGCCCGAATATATCGCCATTCATAACTACTGGAAGTCTGCAATGCAAATATCGAGATTCTAGAGTAGACCTGGGATTTCTAGCCGCTACCATGGTGGCCGGAGACGATGCTTCCCTGACCACTCACACCAGAAAGCGGTACGCCATCGTCGGGACCGGCGGCCGTTCGTACTTCTACTACAGTGCCATCGCGACGACTTACAACGCTACATCCTGCATCGTCGGCCTGTGCGATACCAACCAAACCCGTCTCGACTATGCCAACACCAACCTCGAGACTCTCGGGCACCCCAAGGTGCCCACATTCCTCGCAGCTGACTTTGACCGCATGATCGAAACGACCAAGCCCGACGAGATCATCGTCACCACCATCGACCGCACCCACCACCTCTACATCATCCGCGCCCTCGAGCTCGGCTGCAACGTCATCACCGAAAAGCCCATGACTATCGATGCCCCCCGGTGCCTTGACATCATCTCGGCCGTCGAGCGCACCTCCAACACCGTCCGCGTGACCTTCAACTACCGCTACGCCCCCCACAACACCAAAGTCTACGAGCTCCTCCGCTCCGGCGCCATCGGCACCGTCACCTCCATCCACTTCGAGTGGTTGCTCAACACCTCCCACGGCGCCGACTACTTCCGCCGCTGGCACCGCGACAAGCGCAACAGCGGCGGCCTCCTCGTGCACAAATCTACCCACCACTTTGACCTCGTCAACTTCTGGCTGCAAACCCGCCCCGTCTCTGTCTACGCCCAAGGCGACCTGCGGTTCTACGGCCGCGAGAACGCCGAAGCCCGCGGCATCACGCAGTTCTACACTCGCTCGCACAACGACCCCGTCGCAAAAGCCGACCCCTTCTCCCTCAACCTGGAGTCCATCCCAACCCTCAAAGCCCTGTACCTCGACGCAGAGCACGAAGACGCGTACCACCGCGACCAGAGCGTCTTCAGCGACGGCATCAGCATCGAAGACACCATGAATCTGCTCGTGCGCTACCGCAACGGCGCGGTCATGACGTACTCTCTGACAGCGTACGCGCCCTGGGAGGGATTCCGCGTCAACTTCAATGGCACTGGAGGGCGACTGGAGGTGGAAGTCGTGGAGAATAGCTATGTCAATTCGGGAGGGGACCAGTCGCTGGAGGGGTCGCTGGAGAAGAGCACGATTTTGCTGAGGAAGTTGTTTGAGAAGCCGGTGGAGGTGGAGGTGGGGGAGGCGAAGGGGGCGCATGGCGGGGGGGATGGAGTGCTGTTGAGGGATTTGTTTGGGGCGAGGGAGGAGGGGGAGGGAGGGGATGAGTATAGGAGGGCGGCGAGTCATGTTGATGGGGCGGTGTCGGTGCTTACGGGCATTGCGGCAAATAGGTCGATGGCCACGGGGCAGGTGGTGTTTGTGGATGATGTTTTGAGGGTTCCGGGGTGAGATAGAAGGGGCGGGTGAGAAGGAGAGTTGGGAGACATTGTGCATTGGGATAGGTATCGAGTTTCGTTGGATGTTGGATTCAGGATTGTCTCTAAGGGTGTTGTGCTGGTCTGAGGCTGGATTGGGTAGAAGATGTTGGTTCTTGTGCAGTTATTTTTCAGGGACGATATAGAGAGAATGAGGGTGCAGTGTAAACTGACCTGTAAGACAGAGTTGCCATATGATCCTCACAGTCATGACCGTGCCACCTTCCCACCAAAGAGGATCACCTGACACCCAGGCTTCGCCTGAAGTGTGGTCAGGTATATACAGATGCGCCAACTCTTCTGTTATTCGATAGGCGTTTCCACCAGCGCCGTGGCAAGCCTCAGGACACCCAGTCTCTCATATGTCTGGGCTTCTTCGTCTATGACGTTGAGAACCAGAGAATACCATTCCATCCCCGAACTCCCCTGGTGGAAGAGTCGGAGACAATAGGTCTCGGTGTCCTCTTCCTGTCTTACATGACAGTCCCAGAGAAAAGTTGGACTACCATCCAGATCCTGATCGGCCAATCGCATCGGTAGACAAACTGGCATCCCTTTGAGAATGAGATGCGAAACCGGGCCTGGCTGACCATCAAGCTCCGAGGATTTTGGAATATGCAATACCTCAAAGTTCTCCTCTGCTTTGCATCCCATAAATCCCTCGATCCATGATATTGGTCCGTTGACTGAAGCCCAGGACCATGTGGGGGCACGGTAAGAGACGGGTCGTGACGCTCGCTGATCATGTTCCCAACCCCGATCCCTGTACCATAAAAGATCGGCTTCGAAAGAGTTACTCCACAGTCCTGCGTGATAGGTTGTCGGTTCTCGCAGCCGCCGGATCTCAGCAAACTGGGCTGCAAGGCCGCTAATGTCAGGCAAGACGTCCTTCTCGTACGACAGACACAACTGACTGAAACGGCTAACCAGGCGATGCCATTGGGAAATCAAGGGGCATACACCTCATCCGGGGTAGAAAAAGTTAAGCGAGCCAACTGCCAAGGAATCCTACAAAGAATTCCAACCCTGAACAAGCCCTGCACATGCCCTGTTGATACCCCCTGTATGCCCCCTGGCTTGCCAAGGGCCTAAACCTCAACAGGGTTAGAATTCAGCACAACCGAGTCCGAGCTAGAGCTCATCCGGGGTAGAGCCATATGCCGAGCATAGGGTCATCGGGCGGCGCGGCCCACAGCCACCGTCACCAGCGCAAACCTCAACCGGGGTAGAAATGGGCAGAAACTCATCCGGGGTAGAACTCATCCGGGGTAGAGCCATATGCCAAGCATAGGGTCATCAGGTGGTGTAGCCCGCAGCCACCGTCACCAGTGCAAACCTTGACAAGGGTAGAATTATTTAAAATCCACATTCTAGGTATTAAATTTCAGTGCATATGCTAAGTTTATGCAGAATTTATGTTGAAAAGTGTGGTTGGGTGGCGTTGTGGAGCCGGCAGGGGCATGCGCTGCATATGAGGGTTGTGGTTTTTTTCCTGTGTGGATGTGGGGCGGTAACCCTATCCCTTATTGTCTACCCCGGATGAGCCGTAACCCCGTTATCGATGGCGTCAGAGCAACCAACCACGTCGACAAGGCCATCGTAGAGTCGCTGGTACCACTCCGTCCCATTATACCACGCAGTTGTAACAGAGCCGCTCTCTTAGATCGTGCGATGGAAGAGCCCATCGGTTCGGCTGCCGTACCTGAGAAGCAACTGGCCAACGGCAAAGGATCTGGCACTCTCTCCCCAGATGGTAACCTTCTTCGAGTCGCCGCCAAACGCCGCAATGTTCTCCTGCACCCACGCCAACGCTTGACGCATATCACGCAGCGCGAGATTGGTGTTGCCCGATCCTTGGATCCCGTTGGAATACATGAAGCCCCATCCTGCCTTTCGGTAGTTGATCGTTACGGCGAGGACGGGGCGGCCGATGTCAACGGAGCGCTGCACGATGAAGCTGAGGTTGTACCGGTCCCAGCCCGACGTGCCGACCTGATAACTCCCGCCATGGATGTAAAACATGACAGGGAGCTTCTGTCCTTAGGAACCCGTCGGGCAAACGATATTGATGCTCAGGCAGTTCTCCGATATGCCGTACTCATCGTCTCCATCAACAGTGTCGCCCGGACACGCATGGCTGTACTGCTTCGCACCTCTGATGTCTGACCAGGTGGTATTCAGGGGCTGAGGGACGCGGAATCGATTTGGTCCACCAGTATCCTGGGCATAGGGAACGCCGAGGAAGAAGTCGTGCTTGAAGACTGGGGAGTGAAGTCCTTCAAAGGTGCCATTGCGGACCGTCACCCGTAGGTTGCCCGTGCCCGTGGTCTGCGGATACGGCCACCAATATCTCCCGAGCACGAGCTGGGCAAAGAGGAAGCTCACCAGGAGAAACCCTCGCGCAGTCATTGAGAGTCCGGGAACTCTTGGTTGGGCTGGGGCTGCTATGATGTCATTGCCAACTTGGCCCCCTTTGAGCTTCTCGGAGTCGACATTTGCGCTTTTCAGCCTGGATGAAGTGCACCGCCCTCGTCAGCGCCCATCGCGAAGTTCACCGCCAGGTTCGAACGTGTGCTTCGATGGTCCCGGCTAGGAGGACGATGCCTTGTAGCTTCCGTCTCGGACGCTTATCGCACCCACCAACGTCGATTCGTGTTACACCTGTTCAACGTTGTGGATATTGACGCGTCCGCGTGTGTGCAACGAGAGTCGAACGTGGATGGGCGTGTGATGCGGGGTGATCTGCAATCAGCCAGCCCTTCACCGCCAATTGTCTTGGAACCTGAGACTCGATTCCAGGTCCCGAGTACGGTACACAGGCAAAGCCAAAATGATGGATGTCAGCACGTCGCCGACATAGGAGATATGGGATGGAGATGTTTTGTGATGTCGCAAAACAACAGCGGAAGAGATGCATCCAGGGCAAAACCGACCTACGTAATGGTGACAACTCAGCGCCAAGAATTGATGCACCTAACGATATCTGGTGACCAGCACATTCTGCGTTTGCATGGGTACTGTGCAGAAAGCCAATCTCATTTCGACGCCCCTGTCTCAATCCCAACAAAACATTGGACGCCGCTTTCGCGACCCCGAAACACAGAAGCAGCAAGCTTTCTTTCAACGACACATCATCAGACCATCCCGAGACTACCGCCAACATCCGAGAGGAATGTCACCAGTCAATTGCATTTGCCCCAGTCGAATAATACAGATCATTCTGACACAATTATCGACAACAGATTGCTGGTTGGCCTTGACACAGATCCTCGCCTCCATCCTGGACGTCAACATCCGTCCCCATTCGCTGTCGCACAGATAATTGGCTCACAACGCAACCTCGAGAAACCTTCACCGACGACTAAAAATCCCAATTTTTGATAGCGATGCTGATCTCCCAGGGCCTGCCTCAGTGAGATGATTCCCAGGTAACCCATGACCCTAAGCCGGCATCACCGTAGTCACCACGGGCGGAGGCGAAATCGGCTTCGTTGGACAAGGCAGGTATTGCGTGTAGATGCCCCAGCCGGTATGGCACTGCATGCACGGCGATACCTTTGGGCACACGGTCTTGGTTGTGACCGTGACGGAGATGCGGTCGCACCCGCAGGGGACAGTCACGGCATCTGGATTGTCAGTTGTGAGCTGCGGGGGAGATTCATGCGGAGTGGGACTCACAGTCAGCGATGCAGCCAACCTGCGTGCCGCAGGGAATATCGCATCCTGAAGTGGCGAACCAAGTGGCCGTTGCTGTGCTCATGCAGACGATGGTGGTCTTGGCTGTGGTTGTTGGGGGAGCTTTAGTTGTTGACGGCGTGGCAGATGGGTGGCCGTCGTGGTTGATTACGTGCGCCGAGGTGAGGCTTTGATGTGTCTGTCAGTCAGGAGTCATTGCCTACGGTGATGAGAAGACGGACCATGGGAGCGCCAACACCGTGAGGTAGGCAGCGAGAGTCTTCTTGGTGATCATTATGGCTGGGGTAATCTTTCTTTTGTCAGTGGATGTCAAGCGCGATGGTGGACTGACGGCAATGGTACTAATTACAGATGGATGCGGGGCAGTTTTGTTTATAGCCATGGGGTCTGATGGTAGGAGCATCGATGAGACCCTGTCCGGAACCTGTTTGTCCATCCGCCGCTCCTGTGTTCGGGCGGAGATCTTTTCACGAATTAGCCTGAGCCCCCTGGGTCAACTTGACCCGCCTACCAGATCATAATTGAGGTTGCAAGACCATCCCGCTTACCGGGTATTTCCGAGGATGAGGAATACGGTCTGCACGGTTCTTCCCGCTACGATATCAGCCGCGCTCCTCTTGCGGGGGGGGAAAGGAGCATTGTGGTAGGTAAGAGTAATACTTGTAGCTTGATGCGAGCTCGGATGCTGATGTGGTATCCGGAGGTGGCTGTAATGCAATTCACACGTGGCATTGCGACGAGTATTCAAAAGAAAGATGTTTCATCGACAGAGATGCTGAACTCAGTGCTACAATTCAGTCGCGAGCGGCCGACTAAGCGGGTGTTTCCGAGGGCACAAGGTGACATTTGCTGGTCCCTAGCTGGCTGCGAATCCTTGAAGGAGAGCTTCCAGGCGCTAATTGCTTCGGAGAAGGTGAGCGTTATCTCCACTCGAAGCGCCCCCCACTCCAAACTCGTCCGGGATGGCGTTCGCTGAGCCTCCTGGAAAGTACTGTCGTCTTAACTACCTCGGGAAGCATCATGGCAAACATTCCGGGTCTGCTTAGAACCTGTGCAGCTTTGAGCCTTCGCCGATCAGCACCAGCGCGTCGTCTTTTTCCCTTACTACTATCTTTCAGCCCAACGCAGTGGTCGACAGCTCATTCTCCGCGGTCATGCCCTTTCCGCTTTCTGAGATGTCGAACTGCAGCGGCAGCTCTTAGCGCTCAGGCGCGCAGGCGCCTTACCGCTCCAGGCTAGGCTGGAGCGCAGGAGCCTTTCGTCATGTGCTCTCCTCACACAGGGAGCTCTCTTTTGTATTTAGTCTGGGAGCTTCGCTCCCACCCTTTCTACCTAATCAAGTCACTTTGCAACTGCACTTCCGCTGCTCCCATGAGCTCCGTACCCTCAGTGAAACGTTCCACAGCAAGTCTTGAAGTCATAGACCTAACATTTCCCACAGACCCCTGTTATAAGTATAGAGTACTTATGTTAACAGTGGATACATTTTAATAGAGATAAGAGTGAGAATAAATGCAAAGTATGAACCTAGCTGAACACCATAACGTAAACGATAATGTGGAGACAAAAGGGGTTAATTACCATATTTAATGCCGCTTAACCTAGTGGAGAAGGCTGTGATACTGAGATTATAATTAGCTACTCAAATAATACTGCTACTATACTAGTAATAATGCTAGTAATCAAGCAAGTATTAGAGCTGATAACAGCACCTTCACTTATAATAAAGCCAGCAGCAGCGTCAGGGATCCCTATTATCAGCTGTTTTCAAAAAGTCTATATAATAATAGATATATAGCATAAGTAAACGAAAGGCGTAGCTAATAAGCTAGCTTTTAAAAGCCTTAAAGAGCAGTACAGCTCTTATTAGCAGCTAGGTAACACTATAACTGTATAATTTTACTGCTGTAAGGTGGTTTAGGATGCCCTTAAGGCTCTAATAACTTACAAGAGGAGTAAAGAGGAGGCTATTTAAGAGTTGAAGGTAGTACAAAACAGCTAGAGCCTTAATAAGCTAGTTAACCTGCTCTACTAGTGGTATTAACGCCAGCAGCATCATTAAAAGCAGTAAAAATCTAGCTAAAGGAGCACTGGCAATAACCTTAAGTAATGTAAAATAAATTTGGCATATCATTATAGGATTGTCAGAAAGAAGGGGGGTTCTGGCCACGCAACACCAGCGAAGCTGGTGTTGGAAGGGTCCAGAAACCACTAGAACTATGGATTTGTAACAGGTTGCCACAGCTGCGTAAACTGACGCGCAATGGCTTGCCACCATTCCTGACTATAATAGAGGCTCTCTGGCTCCGCCAGAGAACCAACAAGCAATGAGAATGGCACACATCAATTCCAGACATTCCAAGAGTGCCAGCGCTTCTGACAAGGATAATTGCAGGCATCATCACTAATTAGGAAAAGCGTCGACTGTTGATATATTGCCTTCTCTGCAGCGCTAGTAATCCTGTAGCCAATTGCGCGACATCGGCGCAATCACAGGGCCAAGACCGACCCCACGATAAGTGCTGCTTATCGGCAAGGGCCCTGACTTTAGCCCGGTAAATAGGCGGTTATGATCTTGGGTTGGTGAGACTTGCGGGGCTGACGCCTTTACTGTTCACCTTACGGAACCGGTGGTCAAGACCTAGGACTCCGTATTTCCGCAGGAGATTGTTCTTCTATATTCGCTGCACGTTAAGGTGGGAATGAGCTTGTTTAGTGCTAAGGGGTTCTGCTTGATGAAAGTTTGTGCACGACTCTGCGTGCAGTTAAATGGGAGGTATCTTCTAGCAGGCCGAGGTTCTTCTGGCTAATCCTGTCAGAAAGAAGGGGCTTCTGGGCACGCAGTGCCAAAACACCAGCTTCTTTCTATTGTTGGAAGCAAGGCGTTCAGGGGCCCTGGCACAGCCAGAACGCCAGTGAGCCTGAGCCACGGTGGTGACGAAGCCGAATCCTACAGAATAGTCTATAAAGAAGCCTCTGGCTTCCAGCCAGAGCCAGAGAAACAGAGTCAACACAAGCAATACAATCACGCAGTTGCAGCCCAATCAAATTCCACAGAATCCAGAGTGCAGTGCTTCCAACAAATCCTAACAACTCATGACTCGAACATCAATCATGGTGGCTTATCACACCGACGGGGGCCCACGTAAATGCGCAATGAAGTTGCAGCGTTCATTGGCTACCCTGCTGCAGTGGAGCGCTCAACACATCGGAACGCGTCAACCAGTGAAAATTCATGATCTGCCAGGTAGAAGGTCAGACACCGAAACCGATTGACCGTGCCCATCACAATTCTGTTTGAAAGAAAAGGGCAACCACCCCGGGCGGCCGGCGCCACCTGACAGCTCGGTTCGCTGTGGCTGCTCCGAGTGGTTAGGAGGGAAGAGAATTCCTGTCACAGACTAGTTACCGCTGCACTAAAAGCACGGAGCATTCATTACTTCCATGCAGTAGTAGTTGCTGTTTATCTGAGAATTTCAGGCTTCAGCCCTCTATAGAGCTTGATGCTCTTTTCTCACTTAACCTTCAACATTAATTTCCCCGTCGCCAAAATCCCATGCCTAAACCGGCCTGAGCAGGCAGCCGGGTTGGCCGTTGGCGTCGTTGGCCTGATAGCTTTCATCTTCTCGCCGGAGCTTAAACTGCAGTGATCGAACACCCGAAATCAATGATTGGAAGGAAGCTGTCAGATGTACGGACCTGGCAAGCCGTAACACCCAGAGCCGTGGCTGTGGAAATGAAGAACCTGGCCTCTAGTCAGCTCCGCTGACTAGATTCCTAGCACCGCCAGGGCGCCAGTCAGACCAAGCCACCACGAAGAACGTAAGCTAGAGCCTGCGATAGTTGTATAAGAAGAGCTCTCTGGCAGAGCCAGAGAGTGAAGGGCAGGCTTCAATTGATCACTTACCCAGCCCCCTACTATTCAATCCGCCGTCTTGCAGTGCAACCCCCTATCCTCGTCAACCCTGACGTACCCTGCGTTACACAAGCGGTTTCCAAAATAAAAGGCACTCGTTGCCTAGAAGATACTTATCTACAAGGCTACTTTTCTACGTAAATCCAGGTATTTACCAGGTACTACCAACCAGTCAGCTGATTTTCGGCGCTAACATATTCTACATCCTCCTTACCATAGAATCCGTGTTAGTGCGTCTGTTAGTGCATGGCTTGCCTAGCCTTTTTTGCGGTGCCTTTTATTTTGGAAACCGTTTGCCTGGCTAGTTGAAGACGTGCTAGAAAAGTGGGTCCCTGTTTAACCCCGTAACTGGCGCCGTCACAAAACCCAAGACTGTTAGTTTCAAAAGTGGGACACATTTTGGCCATCTTCATATATGGGACCAGTTCTGGGCCCTCGGCTAGAGCTGAAGTAATTCGGCAGGCTGTGGCGAAGCCTGCCAAAAATGGTAATTGGGTAAGCAAAGGTGAGCCAGCCCATACAAATCCTGAGCAGGGACTGTGCCGAGCCAGAGCCAGGGTGTTGGGGGTATGGGAGGGAGTGTCAGAAACACTGCACTTCACTTCTGGAAACTTTGGAATTGAAGGGGTTGCAACTGGTTGATTGCACTGCTTCTCTTCGTTGTTCGGCTCTCTGGCTTCGCCAGAGGCTCCTTATTATTGTACTGGCACGGTGGGAACAGTGGTGGCAAACTGTGGCCCTGACCGGCTGAACTGATTACGTATGTTCAGCTCCCCTAAAAGCTCAATTCAGCTCTGTTGGCAGGCGCACAAGGAGCCCCTGAATTCTGACAACACCTTCCCATACGCTTCGGTATCTACACTATCGCTTACGACCCCTCCCGCAGCCTCATCGTTAACGGCCAGTACATCCACTCCCAAGGCATATACAACCACTACAACGCCAACGCTATCAGCGCCGCATTCTCCATCCGCACTACCAAGCGCCAATTTAAAATCATGCAAGAAATAGGATCCAACACGCTGCGCATATCCTACAACCCTCCCGCCCCAGAATTCCGGTGGCTGGCCTACAAGTGCCATGCATTGGTGTCCGAATTTCTGCTAGCTTCATGAGCGATGCTGATAGAAGCATATTGGCGGTAAGGGAAGGTCCAATTGGGGTCTTGCAAAAACAGTTTTCAAGCTCATCATATATTCCCTTCCTGTGGTGGAGTATGGGTAAGACGCGTTTGGGAGAGGCTACTATCCCCCCCCCA
>Ga0247760_1002451_pt1 | contig 14011 bp, 12 predicted proteins | sample UWRJL171409R4_FD_179936 | JGI IMG/M metagenome (GOLD analysis project Ga0247760, IMG submission 179936) | Plant litter microbial communities from Arlington Agricultural Research Station in Wisconsin, United States - UWRJ-L171-409R-4 | ecosystem: Environmental > Terrestrial > Plant litter >...
CCTCTTCCCCCCCCCCCCCCCCCATTTTCAAGAATTGATCATGTAGTGGATAGATCCACTCATTCTCGTTGCAATTCATGCTTTTGAAGCCAGACAGAATGGGCATTCCGTTTTCAAACTGTATCACGCAATGAAACTGACGAAACTCAACCGACAAACTATATTCTTTCATCCAACAAGCAGGGAAGTAACATGATGGAAATTTTTCTCTTCAGAATCATAAGTCATAAGTCGTTGGCACCGAGACGAATCAAACACACAACAGACATATTATGTATTCCCGCCAACCCAACACCTCCCCACACCGTCCGCCTCAGCGCGGCTTGGTTAATTCTCAGCCACCAATACTCTTATCCCCCTCACTAACCCACGTCGGCGTTGAGCGCACATCTGTCCCCCAAGTACGCGCCTTATTCATAGTGCGCTTTCGCATGTTCTCCATAATCACCTGCTCCATGCGTTCAATGCCTGCTTCGATGTCCGCGTCCTCACGCTCGTAGCGCCGCTCGCGGCGGCGGTCCCACCAGCGCCAGATGAGCACGATAGCGAGGGTGAGAGGAATGGTGATGGCGAAGTAGATCCAGAGGTCTTTGGAGACAACGGGCTCGTCGGAGTTGTTGTTGTTGTTGTTGTTGTTGTTGTTGTTGTTGTTGTTGTTGTTGTTGTTGTTGTCGTCGTCTTGATTTTGAAAGTTGAAAAAGGTCATGCTGAATACGGAGGCGAGGTAAGTTGCTGGGAGGAATATGGCACCGAGGAGGGAGAGCGTCTTCATAGAGGTGCTGTCACGCTTGGCGGCGTGGGCGAGGCGGCGTTGTTCTCCGGCCATTTGGAGGCCGAGTTTGGATTCCTTTTGGGCGATGATGTTGTAGAGCTGTTGGTGTTAGTTCTTCGTTGTTGGAGGGTGTGGGAAAAGGGGGGAGAAAAATAATGAAAAACCCACCGCTGCTCGCTGGATCTGTAACCTCTCTAGTGTGGTATGGGCGTAGTTCTCAATGCCCTTTAGCTTCGCCTGGTAGAACTCGAGCCTCGATACCATGCTTCGGTGCAACCTGTCCACCTCTCCACCCTTTCCTCCATACGCGGGCTCGGGCCCGGCTTCCTCCCAGAACCATTGCATCGACTTGTGCATGCTCAAAATGATTTCTTGATAAGCTTGTGGCCTCTTCCACAAGACTTGCGAGTGGCACTCGACAAGATCACGGTTGATCTGGTCGAGGTCCACCATTGACTCCTTGATGTACCTGCTCTCTTCGGGCAGGACTTCGTCACGCATGCTGACAGCGTGTTCCAACTTCCGTAGCCACTCACGCGCCTCGCGTTGCTTTTGGTCGTTCTTGGCAGACAAGTCGTGGCTGAGGATGATAACGGGAAGAAGCATAGGGTGCATGACCTGCTCGGCGCATGCCTTGAGGTGCTCGATGCACTTGATCAGCTCCGAAGACTCGGTCCCCTTGGCGTATCCGTTCGTGATTCCCGTTCGGAAGGAGTGCGACAGCATGATCTCCCAGCCACGCGTCCGGCCTTTCTTCCTTACGTCTGACTTGCGAAAGATGATTTCTGGGAGGGTCAGGACAGCGACATCCCACGGAACCCGGAAAATACATACGCAAATGCGGATCATCGTCGTCCTGATCAAAAGCCGACCAAAAAAAAGGCCCAACAACGCTGCCGCCCTCAATGGCACGAAAGGGCAGCCGCATTATACGGACCATATCCTCATAGCTCTCATGAGTGAGCGAGATATACTTTGGCGAGAAGGTTTCCGGGTGCTGAGCATTCATCTGAAGGCTGTGGGAACATGAGCCTCTCTCCTCACAAGTTTCAATCTCATAGTAACTTACATCAACCGCATGCCACTGACCAACGTCGCGCCATTTTTGAGGTTCGGCGCAGCAAAGGCACCCCGCCGCATGAGAAAGTTTTTGAACTCATCCGGTAACTCATCGAGACGAAACCGATGTTCTTCGATGGTATTGAGCGAGAGATCCTAAGTATTCACAGTAATAGTTAGCTCCCCTCTTTTTCGAAAAGATTTGCTGCAACTCACCGAATAATTCAAAATCTCCAAATAGCTCGTCGCTTCCGTGACGCATTTGCACTCCTGGACATAGGACCGGAACATGTAGTCGTCCATTTTAATCTCCCTGGTGTAACTCTCCCTCACCAACCGTCCCAAACGCTCAAACCCGCGTCGGGGATAACTCACACAAGCCGCGCAACGAAGCTCGCATCAATAATGTCCGTACCGGGCAAGCGGTATGTTGTACCAGGCCAGTATCCCACCTGAATAGATACCGTCTAACAATGGCGGTGGCGTCTCGAAAGTCCCGTGCTATGGATGTATAAAAAAAAGAAAGAGAAAAGAAGTTAAAACTTTTATTGGGAGGTATATTTCGTGCTTCTTGAAACCTCTCTGGAGTCAAAGCCCCTTTGGAGCTAGGTTGCTCAGGGAGAAATAGAGAAGTTGTAGTCAAGCTGGCGAACGAACCCCAAATCTCACGTCGGACAAGCAACAAGCAACAAGCAACAAGCGACAAGTGCACGCGAGATGCATATGTCTTAGAATCACCGGGCTTGACGGGACGGCAATGTAATGAAAATGGGAAAGCGAAGCCGAAGCTCTGAACGAAGCGAAGCTTTTTGGCTGATTTCCTTGGTATCTAACTTCGCGATCAAAATCAGTTTGGCGCAATCCATTGCAGTGCAGCGGGTCTTGCTAACCGGCCAACCCCAACGCGCTCCATTTTGCGAACCGTATCAGCCCCCCGGCGGTGGTCACCGCTGAACAGGCCATGACAACTTCTTACCCGTAGGGGGGAGGGGGTGCGACGGACGCCCGGGCCACTTTCCTTTTCTTAGTCTCTGGGCACGCCAATCCGTTTAGGGCTGAGAGGGAGTGTTGCACGGCAAACTCCCATCCAGGACTTTCCCAGCACCGTTGCCTTGGTTAATGACATCGACTGAATCCACTGGATTCGACTAAGAGATCGTATCGGATTGAGGCAGACAATTTTATGACTGGGCATCACGGCGACTCAACAATCCAAAAGGTTCGAGTATACCTTGAGTATCAATGTCGTGTAGGTTTTGATTCGTAGGCCATGATGTTTCACGCTCCCTCAGCCATCCCAGTCTCAAGCGTGAGTGAGCTCATTACTAAACTCCTCATTATTGCCACGGGTTTGCCTGAACCACTAGCTGGACAAAGGCGCATCGCTAGGTTTCCCGTGCATTCCGTCAAACAAAGCAGCTAGCCGCTTCTTCCATGCGTCAATAGGCCGCACTCCGAAAACCTCGGTCTGCCGTTGGGGGGGTTTCACACCCACCCCGTACCAGTATCCTCGACTTTGACAGTTCTGCTAGACATATAATCTGCCAGACTGCACCAGAGGCGCTGATCAAATATCCGCAACCATCCTCTCAAAAGTCGGTAAAGAGGTGTCCGTATCTAGAACAGATTTAGTCTTGTACCAGCAGGCCTGTTGAGCCATCTAACTCACTCATCGTGCCCCGATTGGCCATAGCGCTCCGTCTCCTCGGGGTACCTGTCAAACTGACTAGCGTCTCCTGCCCCTGCCTTCACTGGTGGTGTGTAAGGAGCATCTATATCCTTCCGAGCAAGCCGGTCCCACGTCACCTCAGAAAACCATGGGTGGTTCTTCACATCCTGTGATCCGCCAAATAGGTTCCCAAGTCTCTTCGTCAGATCCGCTGTGATCAAGCGCTCAAGCAAATCCTGCGCGTCGGGATTTACGTACGCCGGATACTTGATTTTGCCTCGGAGGATATTCTCGTATATCTTCATAGGCGAACCACCGTCCCAGAACGGCGTGTAACCGCACAACATTTCATATATCAATATGCCAAGTGACCACCTGCCTTCTCGTCAGCCGCTGCCTTCAGTCGATTGTCCGTCAAAACTTACCAGTCCACCGATTTGTTGTATCCCTTATTGGATACAACCTCGGGGGCTAGATAGTCAGGAGTGCCACACAGCGTCCATGTCTTGTCGGGAACTCGTTTCGCAAACCCGAAATCCGTAATTTTTAGATGCCCATGCCTGTCGAGTAGTAGGTTCTCGGGTTTCAGATCCCGATAGATAATGTTTCTCGAGTGCAGATATTCCAAGGCCAGTGTCACCTCGGCTGCGTAAAACTTGGCCACCGGGTTGGGGAAACGCTTGGAGAAAGGGCGTCAAATCAAGAAAGACAGTTCAAGACGGAAAGGGTAAGCTTACGCCGGATTTTCTGAGCAACGAAAAGAGCTCTCCACCTTCTACAAAATCCATAACCATGTAAAGGTTTCTGGCATCCTGGAACGTTCCCCAGAGCGTGATCAAAAAGGGATGTTTCACCTCGCCCAACATCCTCCTCTCGTCATTGGTATGCTCGACCTGTTTCATCTTGACCACCTGCGCCTTCTTCAAGACTTTGACAGCATAGAACCGCTGGTTATGCCTAGACTGCACGAGGTGAACCCTACCGAAGCTCCCTGTTCCCAAGGTTTGCAACATCTGGAAATCGGCGAGCGAGTATTTCCCCTTGGTAACCCGTGCCTGCTCCTGGGGGGGTTGAGCCTGGGCTTGCGGTATCTGCGGCGGCTGCTGCGCCAATTGCTGTTGATGCTGTTGTTGGTATTGTTGTTGGTATTGCTGTGACTGCTGTTGCATCCCAAGCTGTGACACAGCCATACTGCCTTGTTGAAGGATGCCGCCCTCTGGAGAGATACCAGCTCCGACATTGCCATTGCCTGGGGACGGGGTATACCTAGACCCTGCTATTTGGGCCTGACGGTACGAAGATGCGCCATCAACCTGCGGGTGGTTGATCAAGTTGGCTATGTGCGGAAGGTTCTGCGACTCTGTGCCTGGCGAGGGAGTTTGCTGAGACGGCGTGTAGCCGTGTTGATTCGGGAGGGTGTTCATCGTCGCTGCACCAGCTGCCAGGCCAGACATGTCCTGTTTGCTCGGCACCGGCGGCTGGGGGCTCGCCTGTGTCGCGACGAGGTGTGGCTGGGCTAGAGAAGCGGAGCTCTGGTCAAAGGTTTTAGTCGCTATCGGTGCTACGGGACTCGTCGGATTACTGGGTTGTGCCGGGTCCGTATTACCCTCCCTTGTCCTCTTTTTCTTAAGAAATCCTAGGGTAGGCATCAAATTCGCCTCGTCGTGACAGCCGAGCGAGGCTTATGTCGTCTAATTAGACAGGCACGACCGGGAAATGGGGGACGTAGCAGGCGGCTGCGAGAGAGGCTGCACGGCAATCAATCGACAGGCCAATTAGCAAGTGCCGTCTGTCGGGGGGTTCTCGGCAGGCCGGGGGGAGTGACACGGCCGACGCGGGAGTCGGCTTCGGTCGGGGGCAGGTGCGGGGATGGCCCCTTTGGATTTGAGGGCGTCACGGCCCTGATTTGCTGAAAACCACTTGAACCTGACAAGTCGGCGTTGTCCAGGGCGATGCGGGCGGGGTCGGATGCGGCGCAGGGAGCGTGGGATGTGACCGAGTGTCCGCCGGTGTTTTTGTGGTGCCGTAGGACAAAGAGGGATATGGTTCTTTTTATGTGTCGCGGAAATAGGGTCCTTTGCGTCGTCCTGGGTGAGCTAAGTGTATCACAGGTATCGAGAGAGCTAGTGATAGTAGCGAGGGAGCAATATCCGCTACTGTCTGGTCTCGCAGCGAGTCGGATGATTGCGGCGGGCGGCTGCGGGATGCGCCAGTTCGCGGTTTCTGGGATTACAGCTCCAGGACCTAGAGCAGTGACGCAGACCGAGACTCGACGTCTGCCAGCGCGGTGACAGGACGGAATGGGCAGGGGCGAGCGGGCGGCAATCTGAGACCTGTGTATGCAGCAGCCCGGAGCTGTGAGGGCAGCAGAGGAGCGATGGCGAGCAGATGCGAGTCGGTTGTGGTGAAAAGGGAGGATGGATCCAAGGTATAAGGTAACCAAGCTTAGGTTGGTAGGGTGGGTGCGCTGGGTGTGTAGGGCAGCCCTGGTTCTGGCGGCAGGAGGGGAGGGAAGAAGATCTCTCGTGGGAACCGTCAAACCAGCAAGTGGGGCACAGATCTGCGCCTGTCTCGTCCAGCTCCTGAGGCTGCACAGGAGCACCAGGTGCGTTGCTTGTGAAGGAGGGGCGTGCGTGGCATCAGCAGATGCTTAGTGGCCCGCTTTGTCAAAGGAGCCCATTTGGCCACCAACATCCGTTGATTTTGGCATGCCCTTCACCGGCGTCCATGATTGTTGAATCCTGCTCAGCTTCCAAATAGAAGCGGATGTTGAGGCGAGTCAATTGGCCCGGTGGTAGGCCATTTGAAATATCGGGAAAAATTCCCATCAAGCTCTTGCTCCCTTTTGAGTGGGCTTTGTGGGCGGCGGGGACAAGATCCCGCCCAGAGCCCCGAACAGCGACCGAGGGGTGTAGGAATGGCGGGGTTCTTTTGGTGGGCAGGGGTACTTCGTACCGCCGTATGGACGGTGCCGAGGGCTGGAGCACTGCAGTGTCATGTCTTGCGCATCCAATCAACTCGGCTGCTAACGGTGGGGCGCTTCTTGAGTGAATGCGAGTGTTGTGCTCATAGTGTAGATTTGGATCTTCCATGGTCCATCAGGGTGTCGTGGTAGACGCCTCTGGCTCGGAGTCTCGTCTGTTGTGTTTTGTGTTGAACCGCGGGGGAAGATGGGGATCTTGCCCATGTCTTGAGTTTTGATTTGATACAGTTATGTTGTACAGCATTGGTCAATCCTTTTTGCTTTTCTGCCATTGGCTGACACCAATTGATATACAACCATTCCACCTACGCCAATGATGTTAGCCCCATCAACGGTCGAGTTAGTTTAAGAGTGAGTTTGGTGATCCTGACGAGCTGCGTGTTGATGCTCGGAGATGTGCTGTCTTGATCATAGCAAGTTTAATAGGGGTGTTCCCTTGTAGCCAACTGATAATCGAATCTTAATCCGCGATCCGACTGATACACTGGTTGGGTACGAGATACTCAATCGAGACGCTATTGGGGCGCGTAGCTCAGACAAAAGAACCTCTCATTGGTCCAACTGGGTCCAACTGTCATAGCTAACTGAGAAGGTATAGACGCCGAACCCCGCTACGAAAAGAAAACAAAACTCAGCAGGGAGCTTATTGATACATGGGAATCGGCATCACTTCACTTTGCTGCGATAGAGTAAAGAAACCGCCCGAGTCAGCTCTCGTCAACTTCCATCATACCAGAAACAAAAGGAATATCCCATGCCTCTCCGCGCCATGCAGAAGATTAAATGTACGAGTAGTATTTTCCTTCCGTCGTCATATTGCTCGTGTTGTCCCATCAGCCTTGAAAACTCGTCTAGTACCGATGCCGCTTACTGTTGTTCGTCCTCCAGGCCGTATAACCAACGTAAGCAGTGCCAATGGCGCCAAAGAACAGGAAGATCTTGAAGAAGAACCAGGTCCAGCTGCTGCCGCCCTCTTGGGTGAGTACCTTCTTGCCCCGACCACTGCCAGGGGTAGCCTTGCCAGTTGGCTGCGTTGTGTAGAGGTTCTTGGCGTCGATCGAGATGATATCGTGATTGTCGCTTAGCTCGCCCGTCTCGGCGCTGAAGCCAAGGTAGGCCACTTGTGGAATAGCAGGCGGCTCGTTCGTCTCGAAGCAGAGAGTCCACTCGCCCTCTGCCTTGTACTGCAGCTCCAGCTTCAGATATTTATCCTGGAAGTAGGTTAAACGGAACTTGGTTGGCACCGTGGCAGCGCGGATGCCTCTCGCCGAGCAGCCAGCGAATTCCGTGTCCTTCCCGTCGCTGTCCTTGTCATACGAGGTCTTGCCGTCACCGACCATAGCCATGACGAAGGGGAAAACGACACCCGGCCGGTTGTTCTTGTACGTGTCGAAGAAAATGCCAAGACCCTCAAACTTATCAGCGTGTCCAAAGACAGGCCCCTGTTTACCACGCTCCTTGGTAAGCCACATAGCGAAGCCGTCGCCATACAGTTGGTTCTTGCCATGAATCTTGAATTCCACCTCAATTTCCCAGTTCGTGGCCGTTAGTGGCACTCGGGAGAACAACCACCCGTTCTGGGAAGGATGGTCCGAAGTCAGGCGGATATACCTGGAGATAGACTCTGTTAGAAAATGCGACCCAGGCGCGCGAATGCGTCGAGGAAGTGCCTTACTGATCCGTGCGAACGAGTGTGTCACCGCCGAAGTCATACCACCGACTTTGCATGTCCGAGTCGAGATAGGGTTGGAAGAGAGTATGTGTCCTCAACTATAACAAAATGTCAGCCGCTACTACCCAGCGCGAGCAACTCGGCGTTCATCTTCAGCATCATACCCCTATACTCTTGACTGTCCCATCTTCGTCCGTATGTATCGCTCCCCAGCCAACAGTGGCCAGCCACAGGGCCGACAGGGTCGACTTTAGTAACATAGCGGCCCCGGCGCAATCGCCACTAGAGTGTTGGCACTTTGGCCTCGAATGTCGAAAACTCAAGGCTGAGTGAAAAAGACGAAGCGCAAAGGACAGCGCGAACAGGAAGCTAGGAATAGAATAGAAGCAGAGAAGAGAGACAACACAAAAGAGTGCCGTGTGTTTGTGCGTCTAGCGATTCGCAACTTGGTCGGAGAACGGCGCTTCACACATCGAAATGATTTCGTTCGATTTCGTGTGGTGATGGGAGGGGAATGTAGGCGGCGTGAAATCGATGCCGTCGATTTAGCAACCTCTTCCCATTTAGTTGGCCTTTTCGGGTTCTCAGGGGAGGCCTGTGCGGGTCCTTCTCCAAAAACCCTGGATGCTCCATTGGCTCTTTTGGGGTTAAGCTCCCCAATCCCCCCCCTGTCCATTGGCCCTGCGAGCTAACCTCAGCCCGCTAGGTAAAACCTGAGCCTGAACCTTCATGGCAAGCTCGGCCCTAAGTTCTACATTTCCCGTCGCGTAGTTGCATGCGCCACAACAGCGAGAAACCAAGCAAGCATTTTTCAATCGCCAATTGATCATTAAAAAATTCCAGAGAGGACATATCAGCGCCCCGACCCAAATTGAAAACATGGACTCCGACTCAGTTAAGAAGGCTATTATCCGGCAAGTGCTTGCCGAGTCGAGCAAGGCGAACTCTCAACAACTCTTCCAAGTCAGTCTACCAAGTTACAAGCAGCGTCATCCCGCTAACCCTTGTTTCGATAAACAGAAAGTCAACGAGCACTGCTTCGACAAGTGCATAGCCAAACCCGGCAGCAGCATTTCAAGCAGTGAGACGACATGCGTCACACAATGTATGGAGAAGTACATTGCGACTTGGAACCAGGTCAACTCTGCCCTGGTGCGGAGGTTACAGCAAGAAGTCAGCAACAACTCTTTTTCGACTTGAACATCTCGTGTGTGTATTACTAGCGATTTAACGGGCGCGGATGCCCCGACTGCTGTATTATATCGGGTGGGATCAAAGCCAGGTTGGGACGGGTTGTACTCTGTAAGGGGGTACGGATAGAATAGACGTTGGAGACCAGGGCGATTGAAAACCGCCTCGTCCCAGGACAGTCGGTCATTTCGGACAGAAACGGAGAATCGCAGGGCGATATCCCTGGTTTAGGTTCTGATTTTGAGTATCAACAGGAAAATATAATTAAACATAACCCCCCGGACCCGAAAGAAATGTCACCGCAAGACTTCATGTGCGCTTCCGAGGGGCTCTTGGAAACTTTGGTTTTCGAATCTCTGGTTGGCATTGGAAAATACATATTTTAGAGGCTGGTATGTCCTATAATTCAGCTGTGCTATTTTTCTTGGCCTCCTCGGCTGCTCGTTTTCTCGCTAGATATCGCTCCTTTGCGCTTGAGATCTCCGCCTCGGTCTTTCTGCTCTTTACGACCAGCTCGATCTTAGCTTTCTCGGCTTCTTCCTCCTCTCTTGATCGCTTCAGCGTCTCGGCTAGCTGGGCTTCTAGCATTTGGGTTTGGCGCTCCCGCATGGCATTCTTTCCACCGCCGTTGAAGACGCCTCTGGACGGTATGCCTGTGGTGCTAGGCCCACGAGCCGCCTGTTTCGCTTTCTCCTGCTGCGCCTCGGCCTTCTTCTTCGGCGCAACATTCAGACCCCCCTTGAGCAACTGACGCTTGTCTACCACCTCCCCATCATCATTGATGGTGATATTCCCACCCAAAGCGTTGATCTCTTTCGCCCTCTCCTCCGCCGTCTTCTCGTGGTCTCGCTCTCCGCTGGCCAGCGCATTCTTTCCTAGCCCCTCCTCCACCGCTTTCACAACCGCCTGGTGTTCTTCCTCCCCGCGCTGCAGCATCTGCTTATAAAAATCCACCATCCCCTTATTCTTGTTCTTCTTGGTCTCCGCCTCCTCCCTCCTCTTCTCCTCATCTTCCAACCGCCGGTTCTCCTCCTGCTGCCGCTTATACGCCTCCGTCACAAACTTTTCTTTGTCTGCGAACTCATCCCCCTCCGCCTCTCGCTCCCGCCTCAGCCGCTTCTCCTCGGCAATCTGGCGGTCCCGCTCCCGCACATCGGCCGCCTTTTGCAGCGCGTCAAAGTAGCGCGGCCGTTTGTCCTGGAAGTCGCTATCTTCATGTTGCTTGTTCTTGTGCGCTGCCGCCTTGAGGGAGTCATATACGCCGTCGTAATCGTATATAGAAGGGTCCGCTGCTGCGGCAGCAGAGGCGTGCTTTTTCGAGGCAAGTACGCTGGAGAGGTCGTCAAACTGAGAGGGCGGCGCCGCTTTAGCCTTAGTTTTGAGCCCCTCTGGGAGACTAAGTGGAATTGGCGCTCCACGTGGGAGTTTTGGTTTTGGTTTGGTATCTCCGGTGACGGTTTCCAATGAGTCAAACGAGAGCTCTGTAATAGATGTAGCGGCTACTCCAGCGAAAGGAACGTCGTTGTCGGAGTCGTCATCACCGCCACCAAAAGTTGCAGGTTTCCTCCTGTCTGGTGCTGGCTTTGACGCCGGGCCAGACTTCTTGAGCCCGAATGAGAATCCAGCTTTGGTCATGTTGTCTGGCAAGCTTGAGGTTTCTACCTAGATGGGGAATGAGACGTGCATCAATACACTAGTGGGGCACAATGCCACGATGGCGGGGATGGAAGGCGATCGGCGATAAGATAAGGGTCCCCCGGCAAGCACTCTTGGCACTCCATGGACTCTCTCGGAATGTCGGTATGGCTATTACTGAGAGTTTTCTCTTCGCTTTTATATTAGCCTCCGAGTGACTGAGTAGCGAGGGGAGAGAGCTCCTCTATGCACCATCAATCAATGCCAGGGGAAAGTGTACCCCACTGGGAATCAAACAGTGGCTATAATGATACTGCTGCGCCATTGTTGCTGCTGCCCTTGCCGAATTCCTTGCGGGTTTGTCAAAAGCACCTCGCTTGACCTGGTATATATCTTGCGAATTTGAGTTGGGCAGCCGTCCCACCTCTGGGGTTCATGTACTTCATCCAGCCAACTTTGCAGCGGTGTGCATGATTCAAGTTGTACCCCGACTGAGGCTATCGCCCTTTCAACGTTCCAAGAAGTCACGCAAACTATTCTAATCCCACGTGATCGCTTTGTGTTTCTAACACAACCATGCAGTCCCTCATTTCCTTCCGTGCTTCGTCGGATCAAGGTCCAACTCGGCTCTCCAAAGCCAATTTCTTCGATACCTTAACCAGCACCGCACCCTCCGTCTCCATTCCCTCTGCATTCACTAGATGCACGAAGCGATAGCCATCCCTCAATCGATCTAACCGAACGCAAGCCCACGCGGCGAGCGTGTCCCGACCGATTTCGTCGTCCCGGATTAGGAATCGCACAAACGACAGCTCCGGGACCACGCCAGGGATCTCCTTGAATTCTAGCACTTGTCGCTTGTAATCAGGATCACAGCCGCGCTGCGATTTGGTCTTGGCCTTGTACTCGCCTTCCTTCTCCTTCCCGTCGGCTGGGAGATCCGTCCCGTGACGCTCACCTGGTTCCTCAACATGGACCTCAATCTTGAGATAAGGCCTGAATCCTTTGGGGTCCTTATCTCCTATCGGCAGAGGGATGGATTGCGCCGCGAGGACTTCGATACTCAGATCCATAGTGTAGTGGCGCACTGCATTCGCTTGTGGCGCTGGATTCTTCGCCGTCACTGTGGTCGGCTTGTCCCAGCGATACCCTACACGTATTTTAGCATCAATCCCAGGGTCCATAGAGTTTGTGCTTACCATCAGGCTTCAAGACGTAACCGCCCGTACCGGCAAACATTCCCTCATTCAACATCATACCCTCATCCCAGTTCTGCCAGTTAAGTGCCACAATCTGGATGCCCTTCCGCCAAAACACAACTGGGTCCAGGTTGGACGATCCTATGCGCAGCCCAGAAGGGTACGCCCGCATGAGATAACGCTTGTTGTGGTCGAAGAGCTCACGGGCATTCTTTTCGTGCACTTCCATCACGCCGTTCTCCGACAGCGAGAAGATATGCGTCGGCATGGTTGCTTCGGGTTGCATCAGGCTCTTGAATGATACACCTCGGAGATAGACGCCTAGCTTGCTTAGCGTCTGGATAATCTTGGATGGCTTGGCTGCTACCGCCGCCTTTTGTCCCGCAGTCTGTGTTGACGCTGGTGCGCCGGCATCCTCACCTGGAGGTGTGCTGCCACCCTGGTTGTCGGGTGGGGCATACTTGACCTTGACCAAGATCTTTTTACGTAGCGAGCCCGGTGGCGGCAAATCCCGGATATCCTCGTCTGTTCGAGGTAGCAAGTATCCCTCCCACACCTCTTCCATGATGTGCACCATAGCCTCCTGCTGTTCTGGACTGCAGTGCACCTCGAGACTGACGATGACGGGGGTGTCGGTGACAACGAAGCCATAGTCCCGGATTGAGGTACAGACGTCCCGGAACATCACCTCCTTAGTTAGCGTGTATCCATGGAGGACGCGCGGCTCCTTGAATGACTTGGTCTTGTTGAACGGTCTTGAAGAGCCAGTACTAGCAGTCTTCTCCAGCGGGGCCCCTGCGGCGGCCACAATATTATCCTTCGCTAGTGCCTCGGGCTTCTTCTTTTCCACATACTTCTCAGTCAGCTTCTTGCCGAGCGACGTCTTCTCAAGGCGCCCGACAAGCGAGCTAGGGATCTTTTCCTTGACCTTCTTAACTTTCTCCTTCCGCTTCTCGTACGCCTTGGGGTCATCTTCATCGCTGCTACTGCTGCTCGTATCCGATGCTTCGGACGCCGAGTCATCGCCGTCCCACACATCGATCTCGATGCATCGACATCCCCGCAACAAGACGTTCTTGTATGCGTCGGCGCTCGAATCGCTGTACAGCTGGTTTCCCGTCAAGTACGTGTTGTGACTCGACGACACAAAATAGCTCGACAGGGGCCATGAGAGGTCCTCAGCATGGGGTGGCGCGACAATGTTAGTCGTCGGCGACGTCATGTATTTGATGAAGCTGTCGAATCCCCAAGGCTCCGTGGGTAACACGGCATCGGCCTCGTGCTGGATGTTTTGGAGAAAAGCCGCAGCATCGTCGCCAGTCCATCCCTGTGCCCCGGCCTGGGCTTGGGCTTGTGTGACATGTGTGTCATAAAGCGTTTTGAGGTAGGACAGCAACGTCTGGTTAAGCGTCCGAACGCTGCGAACCTCCCCGCTCACGCCACCGCCAGCTTGATGAGGTGCATCTCCGGTGGGCGGGAGTTTGTCGGTGGCTGCAATGGGCGCCGTGGCCGTCATGGTGCGATCTCGTAACAAGACCTATGTACCTAGGTAGCTGGGCAGGGAATGGAGGGGTAATGCGGTGACGTAAACGGGAGCAGGCCGATGTTCGGGCAAACGTAGAGCACTCTTCTTTCCGCGTGGGGGAGCAAAAACAATAAATGAACGCCTCGCCGACGAGAGAATGAGGCACAAACCAACCCGTGAAAAAAAAAAACGGGGTTAGTGAGTCCAGGCAGGGTAAAGGTAGGTCAGACTGATGGAGGCCGCCCCGTTTACAGCCAACCTGTGTAGCGAAGGCCAAGCTTGATTCGCCTCCCCTCCTCAAACGAT